>ERZ1107006.108-NODE-108-length-84270-cov-8.023879_pt1 | contig 84270 bp, 73 predicted proteins | sample MGYA00403696_ERZ1107006 | MGnify/ENA primary metagenome ERZ1107006 (study PRJEB35170, sample SAMEA104062441) | human gut metagenome | biome: human gut; feature: human-associated habitat; material: faeces | place: Denmark | collected 2012-08-13 ...
ACACAGGCTAAATTACTGCACAAACGATTGTTCAGGGTACTTTTGAAGAGCTTCCATAAAAAGGATATTCATACGGGACAAATCCTGGATTTTTCTCACAAAAATCCTTGATGATAACATCACTACCGTCCGTGCAATCATTGTACGCAATTACCCCTTTTTTTATCACAGGAAGAATGCTATTCAAAGAAGCAAGCAATGTTTTTCGTTCATCCTTAACACGAATAAACGCCCATGGCTCCACAAACGTCAAATCAGCATCCGCCATTTCACTAATTCTTCGCTGCACCGATACTCTGCCAAGATTATCCTTGATTGCCTTTCTAAGATTTGGAAACACAGCCTTCGGCCAGATCTTAACTGCGGCAGATCTTAAAGCGTCAATAGTTTTTTCCTTCATTTTATAAACATCTCCTTTTCCGTAATCTATTCCAAAGTAATAGGGTCCGCAAAAATCACATTTGGCATACTTCTCATCCAGGTCATTTGTCTCTTGGCCAGCTGTCGGGTGGCGGCAACGCCTGCCAGATGAAAGGCCGCCATATCGGTGCGCCCCTCGATGAAATCAATTGCCTGTCGATAGCCTACGGCCCGCATGGCCGGGCTGTCAGGATCGTAGTCTGGACGCATCATCAGAGACCTTACCTCATCCAGAAAGCCATCGGCAAGCATCTGATCAAACCTTGCCTCAATTCGGGCATGCAGCCACTTCCTGTCCGAGGGCAGCAACCCCACCGTCAATGTCTCCACCGCAGGTCTGCGAACGCTCTCTGCATGGAAGGCCGAGATCGGCCTGTCCGTCATTCTCCAGACCTCCAGAGCGCGCCCGATGCGCTGGCTGTCGTTGGGCGCCAGTCTGGCGGCTGTCACGGGATCGATCCTCCCGAGTTCTTCATGCATGGCTGGCCAGCCCCGTTCAGCCGCCTCAGCCGCCACCGCCTCGCGAACCTCAGGCGTGCTTGAAGGCATGTCGTTGATGCCGTCTCTGAGAGCCTTGGCGTAGAGCATCGTGCCGCCCACGATGAGCGGAAGCCGCCCTCTCGAGCGAATCTCACCCACGAGTCTCACGGCATCCTCCAGAAAATCGGCGGCGCTGTAGGCCTCACCAATGTCACGGATGTCGATCAGATGGTGCGGGCACACCGCCCTTTCCTCCTTCGTCGGCTTGGCCGTGCCGATGTCCATGCCCCTGTAGACAAGCGCGGAATCCATGGAGATGATCTCGACGTCATGACGTCGGGCAATCTCCAGAGAAAGAGCGGACTTGCCGCCCGCCGTAGGTCCAAGAATCATCAGCGCCTGCGGCTTTTGCCCGCATTCATGCAGGACCTTTTCAATCGCGTCCATCACTTGCCCCTCATGAAGAGCTTGTCCAAGTCCGTCAGCGTCATCTGCCGCCACGTCGGACGGCCGTGGTTGCACTGGTCGGCCCGCTCGGTCTCCTCCATGTCCCTCAGAAGCCTGTCCATTTCGGGCAGGGTGAGACGGCGGTGCGCGCGCACGGAGCCATGACAGGCGACCGTGGCGAGAAGCCTGTTTCTGAGTTCCTCGATGACAGACGTCTCCCCGAAGTTCTGAAGATCCTCGAGAAGACACTTCACCATGGTCTCCACCGTCTGGGACGGCATGTCCTTGCAGAGCATCGGAAGCGCACGCACAGCGACGGCGCAGTCTCCGGCCCCCGTGAGTTCAAGACCCAGCGTGGAAAGGAGCTCGCGGTTTTCCTCAAAGACGGAAAAGAGAAGCGGGTTCACGCGGAAGACCTGCGGGATCAGAACCTGCTGCACGGCGATGCCGCGGGCGTCCATCTCGCGCTTGAGACGCTCGTAGGTGATGCGCTCAGCCGCCGCGTGCATGTCAACCACCACGAGCCCGCGCTCATTCTCCGCCAGAATGTAGATGCCGCCGATCTGGGCAATGGCGCGGCCGAGCGTCCCCGGAGAAAGCGTCGCGGGCTTGCAAGCTTCAGATGCGGGAGTGGCCGCAACGCATGCCAAGGTCTTGTCGGAAGCGGACGGAACCGCCTCGGCAATCTTCTCGAAGCTCATGCCCTCGGCTGTCTCAGGCGGAGGCACGTCAATCGGCCCGAGAGACGTTGCCTCATCCGTCTCCTTCAGGAAGGATCCTCCCTGAAGGTCGAGACGTCCGGATTCGGGTTCGGCAGGCGGCACTTTCTCGCTCTTGAGCCAATTGCCGTCTTCCCGTCCCGAGAAGCGTCCCTCAGGAACTCTGCCCTGCCCAGCCGCTCTGGCAGTATCGACGTCCGCGCCGAAAAGGCGCATGGCCGTGCTGACGTCAGGACGGGATTCGGGCTTGAACGCGGGACGCGAAGGTGCGGTGAATGCGGAAGTGCTACCGAGCGAGCCTGATGAAAAAACGGACGGTGCGGACGACTGCACGGGACGTGCGGCCTCCTGCCGTTTCGGAGCAGGCAGGGCTGCCTCGGTCTCCTCACCGTTCAGAAGCGAGGCGGCGGGCGGCGCGAGAGCCGCCTTCACGGCATGCATGACGAACTGGTGTACCCTGCTCGACTCCCTGAACCTGACCTCAAGCTTGGCGGGATGTACGTTTACGTCGACCGCAGTCGGATCCAGCGTCAGATAGAGACAGAAGACGGGCTGGCTCTGGCCGTGCAGCACGTCCTGATAGGCGGCCTTGACGGCATGCATGAGCGTCTTGTCGCGCACATAGCGGCCATTGACGAAAAAGTACTGCCCGTCCGCACGACTGCGGGCGATGGCCGGAATGCCGGCGAGTCCTCGAATCGTCATGCCGTCCTCCTCGGCCGCCACCTCGCGGTGCTGTCCCTTGAAGGCTCTGGGCATCAGCGCCTCAATGCGGTCAACGACGTTCGTGGCGGCAGGAAGCTTCAGAACATTGCGACCGTTTGCCGAAAGCGTGAAGCCAATGTCGGGGTTGGCGAGCGCCAGACGCTCGAGATATTCGGTCACATGAGCCGTTTCCGTCGCGTCGGACTTCATGAACTTGCGGCGAGCCGGCGTCTTGTAGAAAAGGTCGAGCACCTCCACGCGCGTGCCGACGACGCCTGCGGCGGGATGCACCTCTCCGTCGGAGATCTCCCATGCGCTGTCGGCCTCAGGCGTGCGGCTGCGGATGCTCATCTCGGCAACGGCATCGATCGACGCCAGGGCCTCGCCGCGAAAGCCGAGGCTTCCGACGCGCTCGAGCTCAAGAAGGTCGCGGATCTTGCTGGTGGCGTGCCGTCTGAGGGCTAGCGCCAGCTCGTCCTTAGGAATGCCTGAGCCGTTGTCGGTCACGACGATGCGCTTGAGGCCACCGCCATCGAGCTTGACGTCGATCTCACCGGCGCCAGCGTCGATTGCATTCTCCACCAGCTCCTTCACAACGGAGGCAGGACGCTCAATCACTTCGCCTGCCGCAATCTGGCTGATGAGCTGGCTCGGTAGTTCAGCAATGCTTCGTTTGGGCGCAAGCGTGCGCGGCATCAGGTTTTGCATAAGCCTCGGGCAATTTCAATTCGTTAAGATATGCCCCGTCAGCCGGGGACTGCATTCAGTATGATATGTGCAATCTCCGCTCCTTGCACATGGCCGCCCCTCCCTCGGGGGCAGGAAACAATCACCTGGGATTCTCAGATGGACATCCTCGATCTCGTAGTCAACCTCTTTACCAATACGGACGCCTTTCTCGTTTCCCTCGCCACGGACTACGGCACCCTCATCTACGCCGCCATGTTCCTCATCTTCTTCCTTGAGACTGGCTTCGTGATCATGTCATTCCTGCCGGGAGACTCTCTTCTCTTCGTTGCGGGCACCGTCGCCGCCTCCGGTACGGCCAGTCCCTGGCTCATCATGCTCGCCGTCATCGTCGGCGCCATCGCAGGCAACACGCTCGGCTACGAGCAGGGCCGCTGGCTCGGCAACCGCATCTACAGCGGTAACATCTCCTGGATCAACGAAAAGAAGCTCCGCCACGCTCACGACTTCTACATGCGCCACGGCGGCAAGACCATCCTGCTCGCCCGCTTCGTGCCGATCGTCCGCGCCTTCGCGCCGCTCATTGCAGGCGCAGCCCGCATGAACGGCATCCGCTTCGAGCTCTTCAGCGGCGCAGGTGCCATTCTCTGGGCTGTCTCGATCGTCGGCGCAGGCTACCTCTTCGGCAACATCCCGTTCATCAAGAACAACCTCTCTCTCATCCTTCTCCTCGGCATCATCGCCGCCATCTCAGGCCCCGTCCTCGTGGGCATGGTCTGGAAGTTCATCCAGAAGCGAAAGGGACTTGACGCGGAAGACCCGCAAAAATAAGTCGACTTGTGAGAAAAGCCTGCCGGATCGGCAGGCTTTTCTGCATTCAGACCTTCCTCACGGCAAAAGGAAGGGGGCTGCGGCGTCCTTCTCGGAGAGGATGGGATTTTCGCACCGCCAGTCGATGTTCAGCGTCGGATCATTCCATCGACACGAGGCCTCCGACCCCGGCACCCATGGCTTGTCGACCTTGTAGAGCACGATCGTATCGTCCTCCGTCGTCACGTAGCCGTGCGCATAGCCGGCTGGCACATAGAGAGACTCCCCCTCGCCAGCCTTGAGCTCGACGGAAATCCACCTGCCGAACAGCGAGCTCTCGGGCCTCACGTCTGCCACAACGTCAAGGAGCGCTCCTCTGACGCACTGCACGGCCTTGGCCTGCGCATGCGGCTCACGCTGCCAGTGCATGCCGCGCAGCGTCCCTCTGCAGGCGTTGCAGACGAGATTGTCCTGCATGAAGGCAATGTCCACGCCCGCCGCGCGCCAGTCAGCCGCCTGCCAGCTCTGCGTGAAGCTGCCGCGCGCATCCGCGTGAACGATGCTCTTCAAAAGCAGGACGCCCGGCAGACCGAGCGCCGTCATATGAAGCTGTGTCGTCATGATTTCCCTTTCCGTTTCCGTCCCGCCGTCCTCACGAAAACGGGCGTCCACTCACAGCGTGAGGACGCCCGTTCAGGTTCAGAGCAAGCCTGACCTTAGTGCTTCGTGCCTGCAATCAGGTCGATCAGGGTGAGCGTCACTTCCGTGCTCTTCACGGCCGCACCGAGCGGCAGGAATTCGCAATTACTGTGGAAGTTGTGGCCGCCCGTAAAGTAGTTGGGCGTGATGACGCCCTGCGTCGAGATGAAGGAACCGTCCGTGCCGCCGCGCATGGCGATCGTGTTGGCCTTGACGCCGGCGATCTCGAGCGCGCGATAGAGATGGTCGACGGCGCAGCGGTTGTCGTCCGTGAGCGCGTCGGCGATGTTGCCGTACATGTCCTTCACTTCAAGTTCGATCCTGGCGCGCGGATTGCGCACCTTCAGGTATTCGACAGCGGAGGCGATGAGCGCCTTCTTGGCCTCGTACTTCTCGCGATTGTGGTCGCGGATCTTGATCGAAACCGTGGCCTGCGAGGGGTTCGAGACGATGCTGTTGACCCAGACGAAGCCTTCGGTGCCCTCGGTGCATTCAGGCGTCGAACCACGGTCCATCATCTGCACGAAGTCCGTGGCGATGAGGGTCGGGTTGACGAGAACGCCCTTGGAGGACATCGGATGAGCCGTGACGCCCTTGATGCGGATCGTGGCGCTGCCTGCGTTGAAGGTTTCGTAGACCACTTCGCCGAGCTCGCAGCAGTCGACCGTGTAGGCGAAGTCGACGGGGAACTTCGAGAAGTCGATCTTCTTGGCGCCGAGAAGGCCGATCTCCTCGTCGGGGACGAAGGCGACGTAGATGTCGCCGTGCGGGCGGTTTTCCTTCACGACGATGTCGAAGGCCGTCATGACGTTGGCGATGGCCGACTTGTTGTCCGCACCGAGCACCGAGGTGCCGTCGGTGACGACGATGTCGTCGCCCACGTACTTCTCGATTTCAGGATGCTCGGACGTGCGCATCCACAGGTCCTTTTCCTTGTTCAGGCAGATGTCGCCGCCCTGATAGCCGCGGATCACCTGAGGATGGACGTCGGGGCTGAGGCCGGCATCCACAGTGTCGAGATGGCAGCACCAGCCGACCGTCGGAACGGCCTTGTTGTCGGGAAGATTGCCCGGAAGCAGTGCCGTCAGCACGCTGTATTCGGAAATCTCAATGTTGACGAAGCCGAGTTCGGCAAGCTCTTCGGCGAGCATGCCGGCGAGCTTGCGCTGGCCTTCGGTGCTCGGGACGACGCCTGCCTTGCCGTCGCTCTGGCTCGTGACGGCCACATAGCGCAGGAATCGTTCAAGAATGGCTTCCTTCATGATGTTTTCTCTCCTCAAAGGGGTTTCTCTGCATGCAGTTGGCGTCCCGCCTCAGGCGGGGCGCCTTGTTGTCCGGACGGAGGCCATGGGTCCTGCCGCCGTCCGGATGCGGATCAGCGATCCTGTTACTGAGCGGCGCGCTCTTCAAGCACGGCCACGGCCGGGAGCTTCTTGCCTTCCAGGAACTCAAGGAAGGCGCCGCCGCCCGTGGAGATGTAGGAGACGCGGTCGGCAATACCGAACTGGTGCACGGCGGAAACCGTGTCGCCGCCGCCGGCGATCGAGAAGGCGCCCTTGTCGGTCGCCTCGGCGATGGCGTTGGCCATCACGCGGGTGCCTTCGGCGTAGGGAGCCATTTCAAAGACGCCGACCGGGCCGTTCCAGACGATCGTGCCGGCGCTCTTGAGAATGTCGGCAAGGATCGCGGCGGTCTTGGGACCGACGTCAAGGATCATTTCATCCTCGGCAACGTCGTCCACATCGGCAACGCGATGCTCGGCGTCGGCCGAGAAGGCCTTGGCGACCACGACGTCAACGGGCATCGGCAGGCTGGCGCCCTTGGCGGCGAGCACGGCGAGCACCTTGCGGCATTCATCGACGAGCTCGGGCTCGGCGAGGGACTTGCCGATCGGCTTGCCCGCAGCGAGAAGGAACGTGTTGAGAATGCCGCCGCCGACGATCAGGCGGTCGACCTTTTCGGCGAGGTTGGAGAGGATCGTGAGCTTCGTGGAAACCTTGGAGCCGCCGACAATAGCGGCGAGCGGGTGACGGGCCTCCTCGACGGACTTCGTGAGGGCGTCGATTTCAGCAGCCATCAGGGGGCCGGCGCAGGCGACGTCAGCGTAGCGGGCGACGCCGACCGTGGAGGCCTGAGCGCGGTGAGCCGTGCCGAAGGCGTCGTTGACATAGACGTCGCAGAGGGCGGCGTACTTCTTCGAGAGCTCGTCGTTGCACTTCTTTTCGCCAACGTTGCAGCGGCAGTTTTCGAGCATCACGACATGGCCGGGCTCGACCTTGACGCCGTCAACCCAGTCGGCGACGAGCGGCATATCACAGCCCAGAAGCTCGCCCATGCGGCGGGCGACGCCCGCGAGGCTGTCGGCCGGCGTCACGGTACCTTCCGTCGGACGGCCGAGGTGGCTCATCACCATCACGGCGGCACCGGCGTCAAGCGCGATGCGGATGGCGGGAACGCTGGCCACAAGACGGGTTTCGTTGGTAATGCGGCCGTTTTCATCGTGCGGCGCGTTGAGGTCGCTGCGGATCAGGACGCGCTTGCCGGCGAGAAGACCATCCTTGGCAAGCTTTTCAAGAGTCAGAACGTGCATGACTTGTTCTCCGAAAGGGAGTGCGGCGCATTACGCCGCTCAGGAAACATAAAGTGCGAAAGCCACGCCGAGGATGCGGATCCGGGGCATGGCTTTCATGATCATCGGAACTTGCCGTTTACTTGGCGGCCATCATCGCGCAGGCCGTGTCGAGCATGCGGTTGGAGAAGCCCCATTCGTTGTCGTACCAAGCGGTGACCTTCACGAGACGGTTGCCGGAGACCTTCGTCAGCGTGGAGTCGAAGATCGAGCTGTGGTCGTCGCCGTTGAAGTCCGTGGAGACGAGAAGCTCGTCGTTGTAGCCGAGGATGCCGGCGAGGTCTTCGGACTCGGAGGCGGCCTTCACGAGGGCGTTGATTTCCTCAACGCTCGTGTCGCGCTTGGCGATGAAGGTGAGGTCGACGAAGCTGACGTTGATCGTCGGGACGCGAACGGCGAAGCCGTCAAGCAGACCGTTGAGCTCAGGAAGCACGAGACCCACGGCCTTGGCGGCGCCGGTCTTCGTCGGGATCATGGAGAGCGTGGCGGCGCGGGCGCGGCGCATGTCCTTGTGATAGACGTCGGTGAGGACCTGGTCGTTCGTGTAGGCGTGGACCGTGGTCATCAGGCCGCGTTCGATGCCGACCGTGCGGTGCAGGGCCTTGGCGAGCGGAGCGAGGCAGTTCGTCGTGCAGGAGGCGTTGGAGACAACGAGGTCGGAGGCCTTGAGGACCTCCTGATTGACGCCGTAGACAACCGTGGCGTCAGCCGTCTTGCCGGGAGCGGAGAGCAGGACCTTCTTGGCGCCCTGCTCGATGTGCACCATGCTCTTTTCCTTCGAATTGAAGGCGCCCGTGCACTCCATCACGACGTCGACGTTGAGTTCGCCCCAGGGGATCTCCTTCGGGTCGCGCGTAGCGAAGACGCGGATGCGGTCGCCGTTGACGATCAGCGTGTCCGTGCCTTCGACCTGCACGTCGGCGTTGAAGCGGCCGTGGCAGGAGTCGTGCTTGAGAAGATGGGCGTGGATGGCGAGGTCGCCGGGGGCATTGATCGCGACGATTTCGACGTCATGCTTCTTGCCGCCCTCATAGTGAGCGCGAAGAACGTTGCGGCCGATGCGGCCGAAACCGGTGATGGCAACACGAATGGTCATGTCTAATCCTTCTGTCTGTCTTTGTTGTTACTTGAGAAGCTGCTCAACCTTGGCAACCACGTTTTCAACCGTAAAGCCGAAGCGTTCCCAGAGGACGCCGGCCGGCGCGCTTTCGCCGAAGGTGTCGACGCCGATCACGGCGCCCTTGCCGGAGAAGTACTTGTACCAGAGGTCGGACTTGGAGGCCTCGATGGCAAGCACGGGCACGCCTTCGGGCAGCACGGCGCGGCGGTATTCCTCGTCCTGCTCGTCGAAGAGGTTCGCACAGGGCATGGAAACGACGCGAACCTGAACGTTGCGGGCCGTCAGCTCGGCGCGGGCCTTCATGGCGAGACCGACTTCGGAGCCCGTGGCGAGAAGCACGACTTCGGCTTCACCTGCGCCGGCAGGCGCTTCGGCAGCGACATAAGCGCCGCGGGCGATCGCGTCGGCATCCACTTCGTCACGATCGAGGAACGGAACGTTCTGGCGCGTGAACACGAGGCAGGACGGGCCGTTGCGGCGCTCGATGGCGCTCGCCCAGGCGATGATCGTCTCGACCGTGTCGGCGGGACGCCAGACATGCATGCCGGGGATGAGGCGCAGGCTAGGCACGTGCTCGACGGACTGATGCGTCGGGCCGTCTTCACCAAGACCGATCGAGTCATGCGTGAAGACGTTGATGACGCGCTGCTTCATGAGGGAGGACATGCGCAGGGCGTTGCGGGAATAGTCGGAGAACGTCAAGAAGGTGGCGGCGTACGGAATGAAGCCGCCGTAGAGCGCGATGCCGTTCATGATGGCAGACATGCCGAACTCACGGACGCCGTAGCTGATGTGGCGGGCGAGGAAGTCGCCGCTGTTGAGCGACTTGACGCCGGTCCAATTCGTGAGGTTCGAGCCCGTCAGGTCGGCGGAACCGCCGAGCAGTTCGGGAAGCGCGGGCGCAAGGGCGTTGAGGGCCTTCTGGCTGGCCTTGCGGGTGGCGACGGTCTCGGCGGCCTCTTCGGCGGCGCAGAGGGCGTCCATCACGGTGTCGGACCAGTTTTCGGGCAGGTCGCCGGCGAGGCGGCGCTTGAGTTCAGCGGCGAGCTCGGGATACTGGGCGGCATAGCCGTCGAACATCGTCTGCCATTCGGCTTCGATGCGGGCGCCTTCGGCACGGTGATCCCAGGCGTCATAGACCTCCTGCGGAACCTCGAACGGAGCGTAGGGCCAACCGATCGCGGCGCGGGTGGCGGCGATTTCCTCGTCGCCGAGCGCTTCACCGTGGACCTTGGCGGTACCCTGACGGTTGGGCGAACCCTTGCCGATGGTGGTTCGGGCGATGATGAGGGTGGGCTTCTCCTCGGAGAGCTTGGCCTCGGCGATGGCGGCGTCCATGGCGTCGATGTCATGGCCGTCGACCGGGCCGATCACGTTCCAGCCGTAGGCTTCGAAGCGGCCGCGCGTGTCGTCGCCGAACCAGCCCTTGACGTCACCGTCGATCGAAATGCCGTTGTCGTCGTAGATGGCGATGAGCTTGTTGAGCTTCCAGACGCCGGCGAGCGAGCAGACTTCGTGGCTGATGCCCTCCATCATGCAGCCGTCGCCAAGGAAGACGTAGGTGCGGTTGTCAAAGACAGGGAAGCCCTCGCGGTTGAATTCGTTCGCAAGCATCTTTTCGGCAAGCGCCATGCCGACGCCGTTGGCGATGCCCTGGCCGAGCGGGCCGGTCGTCGTTTCAACGCCGGGCGTGACGTCCACTTCGGGATGGCCGGGCGTCTTGCTGTGCAGCTGACGGAAAGCCTTCAGATCGTCGATCGAAAGGTCGTAGCCGGTGAGGTGCAGCAGAGCGTACTGCAGCATCGAGCCATGGCCGTTCGAAAGGATGAAGCGGTCGCGGCCGGTCCACTTCGGATTCGTCGGATTGAAACGAAGGTGACGCGACCAGAGGGCCGTCGCGATATCGGCCATGCCCATGGGCATGCCCGGGTGACCGGACTTGGCTTTCTGGACGGCGTCCATGCTGAGGGCACGGATCGCGTTGGCCATCATCTGAGCAGAGGCTTGAGAGGTCATAGTATTTCTGTGAGCGGATTGAAGAAAACCGGAGGGAAGAAACCCCGAAAAGGCAAGGCGGCGACCGTCCCTAAGGCTTGTGCGCCGCTGTCTGACTTAATCTATTATTTTAGCAACAAAAGGAGGGGGCCAACCGAGCGTGAAACCACGGAGCTCCTCTCCGCACATGGATTCGGAATGCGGAACCCGCATGTCCGCAGACTTCCCATCCTGTTTTACCCAATTGCGGCTTATATCTCCGTCCGTTCAGGGCGGAGATATAAGCCGCGTGTTTTTGATGAACGCTAGTATCATATAGGCATGATTATTCGCCAAGGCTTTTCGTTCAAACTGAAACCCGACGGAGCTCAGGACAAAAAGATGTCCCGCTTCGACGGCTGCACGCGCCGGGTGTACAACCAAGGGCTTGCATGGAATGAAGAGCGTCGTACAGTGGATCCTGCCTTTCATCTCAGCTATGCGAAGCTCTGCACCGAACTGCTGGTTTGGAAGGAGCAGAATCCCTGGTTGAGGGAAACGCACTCTCAGGTTCTCCAACAGTCGCTGAAGGATCTGATGGGCGGCTTCCAGAAGTTCTTCAAAGGTCTGACGGCTTTCCCGAAGAAGCACAAGAAGTTCGTGACCACGGACTCCTTCCGCTTCCCCCAGGGCTTCAAGATTGATGAAGGACGTCGGCAGATTTATCTGCCGAGCATCGGCTGGGTCAAATACAAGCGAAGCCGCTTCATTCAAGGCAAGGCCAAGAACGTAACGGTTTCCCGACAAACCGACGGATGGTATGTTTCCATCCAGACCGAGTACGAAATGGAACCTCCCAAGCATGCCGGCGACAGTGTCGGCATTGACATGGGATGCGTCCGTTTCTGCACGCTTTCCGACGGCACGTTCTTCGAACCGTGCGGCGCACTCAAGAAGGCGCTTAAGAAGCTCGCCAGGATGCAGCGCAGGCTCGCAAGAATGCAGAAGTTCGGGAAGAATTGGCGCAAACAGAAGGCAACGATTGCAAAGCTACATCAGCATATCGCCAATGTCCGTCGTGATTTCATCGAAAAGGTCTCGCTGAATATCTGCAAGAACCACGCAGAGATTTTCAGAGAGAACTTGAAGATCAAGAACATGACGGCATCCGCGAAGGGAACTGTTGAGGAGCCCGGCACTCGCGTTGCACAAAAGAGTGGGCTCAACCGTTCCATTCTCGATCAGGGTTGGGGGATATTTTTCTCCAAGCTTGATTGGAAGGCGTTGAGACTTGGCGGACACGTACATACGGTGCCGCCGCAGAATACAAGTCGCACCTGCCCGATATGCGGCTGTGTTTCCAAAGACAATCGCAAGACGCAGGCGTTGTTCAAATGCGTTTCCTGCGGACATCAGGGAAACGCGGACGTCGTGGCAGCGATCAACATCAAAGAGCGCGGACGAAGCTCGTTAGCCTGTGGGGAGTCTGAGAGAAATGCTCAGGCTCAAGTGAATTTAGGTCGGTCCAAAAAGCCGGCGCCGAATCAGCTGCAGGAATCCACCGAAGTAATCAGCAGCGCAAGTTGCTGACGCAGTAGAGAATCTCCGTCGCTCACGGCGGAGAGAACGTCAAGGAGAACTCATGGCCGCACCACGCTTTTACGTTGAAGTCGAGACCGAAGCGCTCGACAAGGCTCTCGCCGAGCAGGCGGAAGTCGTCCTGCCGCCCAAGGCCGCCCACCACGCGGGACGCGCTCTTCGTCTGCGAACAGGCGAGGAGACGGTCGTCTTCAACGGAACGGGACGCCAGTGGCGGGGCCGCATCAGATTCGATCAGGACGGCGCCTACGTTGCGCTCGACGCGGTCGAGACGCCCGAGGTCGAGCCCCCCGTGCGCATGACGCTCGTGCAGGCGCTCGTATCACCTGAAAAGCTTGACTGGATCGTGGAAAAGGCCGTAGAGACGGGCGTCTCCGAAATCGTGCTGACGCCCGCTGCGCGCAGCGTGACGAAGCTCGCGGGAGAACGTCTCGAAAAGCGCCTTCAGAAGCTTCGCGACATCGCCGTATCGGCCGCCGAACAGTGCGGACGCAACGTCGTGCCCGAAATCCGCGGCGCATCCTCCTTCAAGGAGGCGATGCTCGGCACGCAGGCGGACCGTAGGCTCGTTCTGGCTCCCGGGGCCGCGCACGGCACGAGGCTGACGGGCGAGGAGAAGTCGGTGGCATTCGCCGTGGGCCCCGAAGGCGGATTCTCGCCTGAGGAGATCGATCTGGCCGAAGAGGTCGGCTGGCTCGCCGTCCTGCTCGGCCAGCGCGTACTGAGAACCGAAACTGCGGGCATCGCCGCAGCCGTCTGGCTCAACACCCTGACGGGCGACTACGGAGAGCGGTAGGCGTCAGGACGCCTGAGCCTTGCCGCGCAGGTCTGCATTGCGGGCGCGGGGAGCGCCCTCGGTCCGTTCGGAGAGTTTGGTCCAGTGCGCGAAGCCCAGCTTGGCGGCATTGCCAGCCCCGCCTTCCGACGCCGACTTGCCAGCGCGGTGAAGCTTTACCGCCGCATCGGTCCTGCCTTCGGCCGCAACGGTAAGAAGGCCGTGCTCGCGCATCACGCGAGCTCCGTACCCTCGATCGTCCTCGAGATTGGCCGCGCCGCTGTACCACTTGAGGGCGCGCCTGACGCTGCCCGTCCGGCGGATCAGATAGGAAAGAATGTCCGTGCCGACCACCATGTTCGCATAGGGATCGAAGGCGGCCTCGGGGCCTCCGAAGGCATCGAACTTCGCCTCATGCACGCTCGTCATGACCTGCATCAGGCCCTCTGCGCCCGCATTCGACCTGGCCGTCGGCTTGAAGCTCGACTCCGTTCCGATGACGGCGAGAATGAGCAGAGGATCAAGATCCCTGGCCTCGCCGATCTCCACGGCCCAGTCCGTAATCTGGCGGGCATCCCGCATCGAGACACGGAAGGTTCTGCTGATGTATTCCGCCACTAGATGGCGGGGGCTGCCTTCATGAATGACGTTGTCCTCGACCGTCAGCTCCTCCGAGGAGGCCGTCGTCTCCTCCCTCGCCGCCGCAGGCGCATCGAGCAGCGACAGGGACGGCGTGACGCCGGAGAGCACGCCCTCGCCCTGCCTGAGATCCGCACGAGCGTTCAGGTCCTCCTGCGCATACGAAAGCGCGGGCGCAGTGCTTGCATAGTCGGAATCCGACCAGAACGCGGCTCCGCCGAGCGTCAGGGCGAGCACGCTCACCGAAACAAGATGCGAGATCCGGAATTGTCGAGGTTGTTTTCTGAAGGTCATGAAGTCTGTCTTGTGAGCCGCGCGTCCATGCCGAAGGGGTGGCAGGCGGCGGGGAGAGCGGATGCTTCTCCGGCTCCCGCAGGAGCCTCAAATCCTTTGTAGTGTTCGATCAGGGGGCGATGCTAGCAAAAAAGCTGCCGCCCTTTCAAGTTTTGAAACGCCCGAAAGCATGGTCTGCCTCAAGCTTCGGGCACTTTATACGAGGTGTTTCCCCTCTCCGGACATCCGATCCTGCGGGGATACAATGATCTGACCCATCGTTCACGGATTCATCGGACACACCATGAAGCGCAGACCCATTCACCGCGGCGGCATTCTGTCCGCCGGCTACGACGCCAGAGCGCGTCATCTCGACGTCGAGTTCGACACGCGCAGGCTCGTGCGCGTCGAAAACATCGGTCCTAAAGCCGCAGACCGCTTTCTCAACTCGGGCTCGCCCGGAAGCTACTGGCGCGACGTCATCGAGGAGGGCTACACCATCCGCGAGATCTCCAAAGCGGAGGGAGACGCTCCCGCCGCAGGGAAAAAGGGGATGGATGATCTGAAGCGCCTTTTCGGCGATCTTTGAAGGGACGGCGCTCGACCGCGCCCGTCCCCCGCTCTTACGACGCGAAGAAGAAGGTGGCAAGCCCCAGGAAGATGAGGAAGCCGCCCGAGTCGGTCGTGAAGGTGAGAAGCACCGATCCGCCCATGGCCGGATCACGGCCGAAGTAGCGGAGGATGAGCGGCACGGCCAGGCCGACCACGGCACCCTGAATGATGTTGAGCAGCATGGCGAGGAACATCACGAGGCCCAGCATCCTGCCCTCGGGCGCATCCCAGTAGAGTCCCCAGGCGCACAGGCCTGCGATCGCCCCCCAGAGGATACCGTTGATGATGGAAACCAGAACCTCCTTCTTGATGAGGTCCGCCTTGTTTGCCTCGGTCACCTGACCCATGGCGAGGGAGCGCACCAGCAGCGTGAGCGTCTGGTTGCCCGAATTGCCCGCCATGCCCGCCACAATGGGCATCAGGGCGGCGAGCGCGACCACGCGCTCGATCGTGCCGTCGAAGGCCGAAATCACGCGGGAGGCGAAGAATGCGGTGCACAGGTTGACGCCCAACCAGAGCCAGCGGCTTCTGGCGGCCTCCCACACGCTGGCGAAGATGTCCTGCTCGTCGTCAAGACCGACGGCCGCGAAGGCGTCCTCCTCGCTTTCCTCTCGGATCACGTCCACAATCTCGTTGACCGTCAGACGGCCCACCAGACGTCCCGCCTCGTCGACCACGGGAGCGCTCACGAGGTCATAGCGCTCGAAGGCCTGCGCGGCGTCGCTCGAGTCCTCAAGAGGATTGAGCGTCAGCATGTCGGTGTGCATCAGGTCTTTGACGGGGACCGCGGGATCCGTCGTGAGGATCTGCGAAAGGGACAGCGTGCCCTTGAGATGCCCCAGACGATCGACCACGAAGACCTGGTCGGTGTGGTCGGGCAGCGTCTCGAAGCGGCGAAGGTAACGGAGCACGAGCTCGATCGTCGTCTCCTCCCGGATCGAAACGATCTCAAAGTCCATGCGCGCGCCGACGCTCTCCTCCGGATACGACATGGCCGCGCGAAGCTGGGCGCGTTCCTCGTGGGAGAGACCTTCCTGAACCTGCGCCATCACGTCGGGCGGCAGGTCATCCACAAGGTCGGCAATCTCGTCGGTGTCGAGGGTCTCGACGGCATCGACGAGCTCGTCGCGGTCCATGGCGTCGATCAGGGTTTCACGGACGCCGTCGTTGACCTCGACGAGAATGTCACCGTCGGACTCGCTCTTGACGAGGTTCCAGACGGCCAGACGTTCGTCGAGAGGCAGGGCCTCAAGAATCCAGGCCACGTCGGCCGGATGGAGGGGTTCGAGAAGTTGCCTGAGCTCGGCCGCAGCCTCGTCGCTGATAGGCAGCGCCTCGTCATCCTCGTCCCCCTTGCGCTCCACGCCGCCGTGGTGCTCGTCCTGATCCTTCTCAAGGATCTGCTGCACCCACTCGAGGGCGCGGGAGGCCTCCTCCGAGTCGCGGACAAGGTGGCCCTGGCCGTCATGCAGCTCGTCGTAATCCTTCAGACTGTGAGGCATCACCTTCTCCGAAACACTTGAAGAGCCCCTGAAGGGAGGGACTCGGAACCCGTCATGACTTTTCGCAGGTGGGAGCCTACCACGAGTATGAAGCCTTCGGGTAGGGGCTCCCTGAAATTTATTGGCGCAGGCGGAGCGGAAATCACCGCCCTGTCACCTGCGTCCGGGACTCAGGAAGCGGATGACTCGGACACGGTGTCCCCGCCCTGAGCTTCCTCTCCCGCCTCGACTGCGGCCTGCTCTTCAAGAGCCGCCTCCTCGTCCTCATCCTCGTCCGAGGCGTCGGCGGTTTCGTCAAGAACACGCAGAAGCCTGGAATCCATGACGAGGTCCACGAGGTCGCACCCCATGATCTGCAACAGGACCTTGCGGCCGCGAGGCAGATCCTCGGGAAGACCGGGCACGCGCTGCATGAAGGGAAGCCCGTCGATGCGGACCAGATCGCCCTTGACGACGATGGCCTCGATCTGGCCGACGCTCTCCTGCATGATCCAGCGCAGGGACCAGTAGCGCTCCATGCGGGTCTGGAAGTCGCCGTAGAGCGTGTAGATGTTTTCAAACTGGCTCACGATCGTGAAGAGCTCGACGTCGTTGCCCTGATAGGCGGGCGGCTCGCCAAGCACGGCCGTGATCATCTGGCGCTGGTTGACGAGGTCGACGTAGCGGCGCAGCGGCGAGGTGCTCCACGCATAGCGCACCACGCCCAGACCGTCGTGCGGCCCCGGGGTCGTGCTCATGCGCACGCGGCCCATGCGCTGCGAACGATAGATGCCGGGCGTCCCGTGTTCCTCCATCCAGAGGCCCCAGGTGCTGTTGGCGAAAATCATGAGCTCGGCGACAAGCAGGTCGAGCGGCGCGCCGCGACGGCGGCCCTTGACGCGGATGAGCGCATCCTCGCCCTCGCCTTCAAGCGCGAAGAACCAGTCGACGCGGCCCACGGGTTCGGGACGACCCCTGACCTCCTCGCGGTCCTTCTGAAGCTTTTTGGCAAAGCGCCAGAGCCAGCAGATCTCGTCCGCGAACTCAACTTCGAGCGTGCCCGACTGAATCGCCTCCTCGGTCACGAGCGAATCGATCTTGTCGTAGCGCAGATTGCGCGTGACGCTCACGCGCTCAAGCCTCGTCTCGGTCTTCTCAACGGAGAAGGTCTCGTCGTCCACCGTCACGTAGAGCGAGAGGCAGGGCACCGCACGGCCCTCGTCAAGCGAAAAGGCCTTGATCCACGGATCGGGAAGCATCGTCGTCTTGAGTCCCGGCGCATAGACCGTGCTCATGCGGGCGCGGGCCACCTTGTCGAGCGGATCGTCGCGCAGAATGCCGAGCGCAGGCGCAGCGATGTGAATGCCCACTCGCGTGCGACCGCCCTCGAGATGCACGACGCTCGCCGCGTCATCAACCTCGGTCGTGTCGGAGTCGTCGATGGAAAAGGCCCTGACGTCCGCAAGCGGATACTGCGACCAGTCCGCCTCGGGCGGCAGAGGCAAGTCGGAGGGGAAGCCGCGGCCCTGCGGGAAGTTCATGGCGTAGAAGCTGTCGACGTGCCAGCGCCATGGCGAGGCGATGCCGCCGAGCGAGAGCATCAGGCGCAGCGGCGTCTGGCGCGTTTCGGCGGAGGCGTCGTTCAGGGCCTTCCACTCGATGCCGTTCTTGTCCGGCCGAATGAGAAGCGTCATGGCGTTGCGGCGGATGACGTCGGGAAGCGTTCCCTCCACCATCTCGGCCGTCCAGGCCTTGCGCTGCTCCTCCAGACGGCGCTTCTTCTCAAGTGCCTCGAGCGCCTTCTGAAGGATGTCCTCGGGGGCGCGGCGGTAGCCGCCGCGGCCCTTTCGGTAGAAGTGGACGGGATTGCCGTGGAGCGCCCAGAGAAGGGCGGCCTTTTCAACAGGGCCGGCCGAGCCGCCCCAGTAGTCGGCTGCAAGGTCCGCGTACGTGAACTCACCCTCGGGCGCAACCTCCCACAGGAAGGCGGGATCGAGCTCGGGCACCATGGCCTGAGCACGGGTCACGAGGTCTGCGGGAGCAGGCTGCTCGAACTCGAAGAACGAGTGCGAGGCCTTGATCTTCGTCCGGCGTCCCGTCGGGAGCTGCACCTGATAGGCGTTGCCTGCCTGGCTGAGCACGGTGCCCGCCTTGAAGGAGCCGTCTTCTTCAAAAAAGAGATTCATGAATCTGTCGCTTTACATCCGCTCCGGGCGAATGAGTGATGGTCGAGGGGAAAACGCCCCCTATTGTGCCAAAACAAGGCGCGGTGCGCCCGCCTCAGCCTTCATTGAGAATGAAGTCCATGATGCGGGGCATGACCGCTCCGATGTTCGAGATGCGGTGGTCCCCGCCGGGAATAATCACCTGCCTGCAGGCGGCATAGGCCCTCGCCCCCGCCTGCCAGTCAAGCGTCTCGTCCGCCGTTCCCAGCACGACGAGCGTGCGTCCGGGATCGACCGCCAGAGGCGACACCTCCTCGGCGAGCGCCATGAGTTCGTCGGCGGCCGAGGCCTTCACCTCGATCCTCCTGTCCGTGCCGTAGATCGTCTGCACGCCCACGTGTCTGCCCACGAACACCCAGGGATTGAAGCAGGGATTGAGCAGCACGCAGCGAAGGCCGTGCCTGACGGCAGCTCGCGCGGCCCAGAATCCGCCGAGGCTCGAACCCACGACCGTCAGGCCGTCGGCCTCCGCCTGCCCGACCAGTCCGCTGATGATCCTGTCGGCTTCAAGAGGCGGGACGTTCAGATCGGGAGCGAACACGCGCACGCCCTCGGGGGCCGCCGCACTGAGCACCCTCACCTTATTCGACTCGGGAGAGGACAGAAAGCCGTGCAGATACAGAATGGAAGTCATCGCCCGGGCACCCTTCACTGCGCGTCGCGCCTGCCGGCGAGTCCTGCAAGGAGCTTGCCGTGAACGCCGCCGAACGCGCCGTTGCTCATGCAGAGGACCGTGTCTCCCGGACGAGCCTCCTTGAGCACGGCCTCGACGAGCACGTCAAGGTCATGCGTGCAGAAGGCGCGCTCGCCCATGACGTCGAGCACTTCCGCGGGCTCCCACGCCACACCCTTTCCAGCAAAGCAGAACACCTCGTCCGCCTCGCGCAGAGCACCCGCCAGCCTGTCCTTCATCGTGCCGAGCTTCATGGTGTTGCTTCGCGGCTCGAGCACGGCGAGAAGCCTCCCCGACGTCATGCGGCTCCTGACGGCATGAATCGTCTCGGCGATGGCGGTCGGATGGTGCGCAAAGTCGTCGATCACGGTCACGCCGTCCTCGACGCCCCTGACCTCCATCCTGCGCTTGACGCCCGCAAAGGCCGCGAGCGCCTCGAGCGACTTTTCGGGAGGGACGCCGACGCTGCGCGCCGCAGCAACGGCTGCAAGTGCATTGAGCTCGTTGTAGCGGCCGGGCATGCCGAGTTGCAGACGGCCGAAGCTCCTGCCCTCAAACGCCGCCTCGCCGTCATCGGAAAGCGACCAACCGGCCTGAGAGTCAAAGCGCTCGAGAGCGCTCCAGCAGCCCTTTGCGAGCACGCGGTCAAGCGCCTCGCAGCGGCCGTTCGCCACGACGAGACCTTCCGAGGGCATGATGCGCACGAGATGATGGAACTGCTTCTCGATGGCGGCCAGATTTTCAAAAATGTCCGCGTGGTCGTATTCAAGATTGTTGAGGATCGCCGTTCTGGGACGATAGTGCACGAACTTGCTCCGCTTGTCGAAGAAGGCCGTGTCGTATTCGTCGGCCTCGATGACGAAGGGCGACATCGGGGCGACTCGGCCGAGCGACGCGGAGCGCGGGCTCCACTGCGGCACGCCGCCGATCAGGAAGCCGGGCTCGAGTCCCGCCTCCTTAAGGATCCAGGCGAGCATCGACGTGGTGGTCGTCTTGCCGTGCGTGCCCGCGACCGCAAGCACGTGGCGGCCCGCAAGCACATGCTCGCAGAGCCAGGCGGGACCGGACGTATAGGAAAGCCCCCTGTTGAGAATCGCCTCGAGAAGCGGATTGCCGCGGGAGATGGCGTTGCCGATCACGAAGACGTCGGGCCGGACGGCATCAAGCTGCGAGACGTCATAGCCCTCCATGATCTCGATCCCCGCATTGCGGAGCGCGTCGCTCATGGGTGGGTAGACGTGTGCGTCGCACCCGGTCACCTTGTGGCCGGCCTCGCGCGCGAGCTGGGCGACGCCGCCCATGAACGTGCCGCAGATGCCGAGAATATGAATGTGCATGTACTTGTTCCTCAAACCAGAATGGAGGCGGAAGGTGCTTCATTCTACCGCGCGGAGGATCCCCGCCCTGAAAGCCGCCGCACTATCATTGGCTCATCGTCCATGACGCCTCACGCACCTTCATTCCGGAGACATCCGTGCAACCCGACGACCTCCCGCGCTCCAAAGAATCCTCAGCCGCCGCTCAGGCGGCCGTCCTGATCGCATCCCACCGCATGAGCAGGGATCGGGCCGTCGAGACCGTCGTTCGCTCGACGGGAGTTCGGCCGACCGATGCCGCCGTGGCGTCCGAGCTCAGGCGCTGGTTCGCCTGCTTCGATCCCGAGGGGCACAAGGCGCTTCTGGACAAGAAGCGCCTTGCGGCGCTCTCCGTCCTGTCGTCCCTTTCCGACTGGTCTCCCCTGCTGACGGGATCCGTTCTTGCAGGAGACGCCGTCGAGGACGATCCTGTGCGCATCCTCATCCGCTCCGACGACGAAAAGGCCGTGGAGCTCGCGCTTCTCGCCATGGATGTTGAATACGAACCCGTGGAGTCCTCCGAACGGGGACGCTCCTTCAGAACCGTGCTTCAGACTGAATGCAGGGGAGAGGACGTCCTCATCACCGTGACGAACTCCCACAGGGTGGCGAAGCCCGTCCCGCCTGACGAATGGCAGCTTCCCGAAGAAGCCCTTTGCGGACTCTCCGAAAAGGGCCTTCGCAGGCTCCTCGGCGTGGATTAGCCTTTTTTCGGCATGTGCATGAACTCGTGCGCTCGGTATCATTGACGCTGCCGGCCGCTCAAGACGCATACATTTGAAGACAATATTTTCCCCCGCCTCTCCGGACAGCAGTGTTCCGGTCTTTACTTTTTGAGCTAAAGTAGCGACAATTGCGAACAAGTTGGCGCTTTTTCGGAGAAGTAGTACGATGCGCGCCTCTTAAGCACAAGCCCACAACCATCAACTCCATACAAAACGGAGGCTGCGGCAGGACGCCCGTCCCCATTCGGCGTCCGTCCCGGATCTCCTTCAAATAACAAGGCCTAAACCATCATGGATCTGCGCAAACTCAAGACACTGATCGACCTCGTGAGCGAAAGCGGCGTTGCCGAACTCGAAATCACCGAAGGCGAAGACCGGGTCCGAATTGTCAACCGCAACGGCGCAGCCCCCGTTCAAGTCCATCAGCCCGTCACCGTCGCCCAGCCGATGCCCGTGCCCGTTCCCGCCCCGGAAGCCGCCCCCGCGCCCGCTCCCGCCGCGCCGCAGCAGACCGGCACGCCGCTCACCAGCCCGATGGTCGGCACCTTCTACCGCGCTCCCTCGCCCGGAGCCGATCCCTTCGTCAAGGTCGGCGACACGGTCAAGAAGGGCCAGGTTGTCTGCATCATTGAAGCCATGAAGCTTCTCAACGAAGTCGAGGCCGACATGGACGGCACGGTCAAGGAAGTCTGCGTTGAAAACGGCCAGCCCGTCGAGTTCGGCCAGTCGCTCTTCATCATCGAATAATCCGCACGCGTCGCTATGTTTGGAAAAATTCTGATCGCCAACCGCGGCGAAATCGCCCTGCGCATCCAGCGCGCCTGCCGCGAGATGGGCATCAAGACAGTCGCCGTGCACTCGACCGCCGACGCGGACGCCAAGTACGTCCGTCTTGCCGACGAAAGCGTCTGCATCGGCCCCGCCCAGTCGAACCTCTCCTACCTGAACATCCCGGCCATCATTTCCGCCGCAGAGGTCACGGACGCCGAAGCCATCCATCCAGGCTACGGCTTCCTTTCCGAAAACGCCGACTTCGCCGAACGAGTCGAGCGCTCCGGCTTCACCTTCATCGGCCCGCGCGCCGAAAGCATCCGCCTCATGGGCGACAAGGTGAGCGCCAAGCAGGCCATGCGCGAAGCGGGCGTCCCCTGCGTTCCCGGCTCCGACGGCGCACTCCCCGACGATCCCCAGGAAATCCTCCGCATCGCCCGCCAGATCGGCTATCCGGTCATCATCAAGGCGGCGGGCGGCGGCGGTGGCCGCGGCATGCGCGTCGTGCGCACGGAGGCCGCACTGATCACCTCGGTCAACATGACCCGCGAAGAGGCCCGCGTCGCCTTCGGGAACCCCACCGTCTATATGGAGAAGTTCCTCGAGAACCCGCGCCACATCGAAATCCAGGTTCTCTCCGACAACTTCCAGAACGCCGTCTATCTCGGCGAGCGCGACTGCTCCATGCAGCGCCGCAACCAGAAGGTGCTTGAAGAGGCTCCCGCCTTCGGCATTCCCCGCAAGCTCATCGACCGCCTCGGCAGCCGTTGCGTGGAGGCCTGCCGCCGCATCGGCTACCGCGGTGCCGGCACGTTCGAGTTCCTCTATGAAAACGGCGAGTTCTACTTCATCGAGATGAACACGCGCGTTCAGGTCGAACACCCCGTCACCGAAATGATCACGGGCGTCGACATCGTGCGCGAACAGATCCGCATCGCCGCAGGCGAGCGTCTCTCGGTCCGCCAGCGCGACATCACGGTGCGCGGCCACGCCATCGAGTGCCGAATCAACGCCGAAGACCCGTTCACCTTCGTGCCGAGTCCCGGCCGCGTCACCGCCTGGCATCTTCCCGGCGGCCCCGGCATCCGCATCGACACGCACGTCTTCTCCGGCTACACGGTTCCGCCCTACTACGACAGCATGATCGGCAAGATCATCGCCCACGGCGACACCCGCGAGCAAGCGATCGCGCGCATGCGCGTCGCGCTCTCCGAACTTGCCGTCGAGGGCATCAAGACCAACACGAAGCTTCATCGCGAGCTCCTCGCCGACGAACGCTTCTTCCAGGGCGGCACGAGCATCCACTATCTGGAAGAGAAGCTCCGGTCCCGCGCGGAAGCCCACAAGTAACCTAGTTTTTTCAGCTGCGGGAGTTGACCTGACTCCCGCATTCTTTTTATCCGTTGAGGATTTATGCGCCAGATTAAGATTCTTGCCGACGAACGCAGCGCCGAAGCGCTTTCCGACATGCTGATGGACGCAGGCGCGCTCTCCGCCACCATCGAGGACGCCGACGCCGAATCGACCGACGAAAAGCCGCTCTACGGCGAACCGGGACTCGAGCCCGACAACTGCGCCTGGCCGCGCTCCATCGTCTCCATTCTTGCCGACGACGACTTCGACCTCGAGACATCGCTTGCCATCGCCGTCAAGGCCCTCAAGTGCGAAAAGCCCGAGCTTCTCGGCACCGAGGAGGTCGAGGACGCCGACTGGGTCCGCATCACGCAGGCGCAGTTCCAGCCGACTCAGGTCTCCGACCGTCTCTGGATCGTGCCGACCTGGCACGACCTTCCCAACGAGGACGCCATCAACGTGCGCCTCGATCCGGGCGTCGCCTTCGGCACAGGCTCCCATCCGACCACCCACCTCTGCCTGCAGTGGCTTGACGCTAACGTCAAGGCGACGGACCGTGTCCTCGACTACGGCTGCGGCACGGGCATCCTCGCCATTGCCGCCAAACTCGTCGGCGCGGCCGAGGTCGCCGGCACGGACATCGACCCGCAGGCCGTCGAGGCCGCAGGCGACAACGCGCTCATGAACCACGTGGAAGCCAAGTTCTACCTTCCCGACGACATGCCCGAAGGCACCTACGACATCGTCGTCGCCAACATCCTCGCCAATCCGCTCAAGCTTCTCGCCCCCGCTCTGCTCGGCCGCGTGAAGCAGGGCGGCGCGCTCGTGCTCTCCGGCGTGCTTGCCAAGCAGGCCGAAGAAGTGATCGCCGCCTATCAGGCCATCGACCCTGCCGTCAAGCTCTCCGTCTGGCGTCAGGAAGAGGACTGGGTCTGCATCGCCGGACGCCGCGCGTAAACGTCAAGACTGCATCTGGGAGACTTCTCCATGGCCAAAGTTCTTCGCTGTCCCGCCTGCGGGGCCCTGTGGCGAGTCAAGGACGACTTCGCCGCCGACATGCTCCACTGCACGGAATGTCAGGCATGCTTTTCCGCCGACAAGACGGAAAGCCTCAGCGTGCCAGACGAAAAGCTCGACGCCCGTCTTCAGCAGGCCGCCCGCCGTCAGGCCGTCATGCAGGAGGAGGCTCGCGAGGGCGAGGCCGTCATGAGCCGCATCGCCGATTCGCTCACGGACTTCGACGCAAGGACCGAAGCTCCCGAGGCCCCTCCGGCCGAGCCCGCACCCCGTGCGCCCGAGTCCGCCGAACGGTCCCATGGCGTGCTCTGGACGCTCGTCACGCTTCTTGCCCTCGTCGTTCTGTCCGCCGCCGGCCTTCTTCTCGGCCACAAGACCGTACTCGGCACGATGCCGCAGCTGCGCCCCGTCTATGAAGAGGTCTGCATGAAGGCACCGTGCCCCGGCTTCGTCTGGCAGAACGCGGCCGCCTTCAAGGTGACCGCAGAGATCGAGCGTCCGCTCGAGACGGCCGACGACGCCGACCGTGAAGTCGCCCGCCGCCTGCCCGTCGTGACGGCCCGCCTCTCCAACACCTCGGAACTGCCTCAGGCACTGCCGATTCTGGAGATGAAGCTGCTTGACGCCGCAGGCGAAACACTCGCTCAACGGGTGCTCGAGCCTGCCGACTACGGCTTCGGCGGCCGCGACGCCGTTGCGCCGGGGGCCGACGTTGCCGTCCGCCTGACGGTCACGACGCCGCTTCCCTACGATGCGTCAAGCGCCGTCGTGAAGGCCGTCTCCGCCCTTCAATAACCTTCAGACCAAGGCGCTCCGCCGTACGGCGGAGCGCCTTTTGCCTTTTTGCAAACCCATGTCCGTCATCATTTCCGGCTCCATCGCCTACGACACGGTCTTCACGCACGAGGGACGCTTTGCCGACACGCTCAGGACAGAGGCGCTCGACCGACTCAACGTCACGCTTCAGGCGGACTCCATGAGGCGCACCTACGGCGGCTGCGCCGCAAACATCGCCTACAGTCTGAAGCAGCTTGGCGGAGATCCCCTTGTCTGGACCGCCGTCGGCAGGGATGCGGACGACTATCTCCGGCATCTTGAACGTCAGGGCATTCGCACGGACGGCGTGACCGTCATGCCGAACGAATGGACGGCGCAGTGCATGATCACCACCGACAGGGACGGCAATCAGCTGGCCACCTTCAGTCCCGGCGCCATGGCGCACGCAGATCGCCTTCCCTGGCCTGACGACACGGGCATAGTCTGCGGAATCCTCGCCCCCAGCGTGCGAAGCACGCTTCTGGCGCACGCCAAGGCCTTTGTCTCGCACGGCATCCCCTTCATCTTCGATCCGGGCCAGACGACGCCCCTCTTTTCTGGCGACGAGCTTCTCGCCCTGACAAGAGCGGCGGCCTGCGTTGCATTCTCCGACTACGAGGCCCTCATGATCGAGGAGCACACGAGTCTCTCTCCCGCAGAACTCTCCCGCCTCACGGGCGCGGTCTTCTGCACCCATGGCTGCCAAGGGAGCTCCGTCTGGCAGAAGGGCGAGGAAACCGTCATCCCTGCGCCGAAAGTCGAGGCAGTCGACCCAGTCGGCGCTGGCGACGCCTACCGCGGCGGCCTTCTGTGGGGCATGGAAAGGGGGCTTGACGCCGTCAGCTGCGCCATTGCGGGCACCGTCATGGGAGCCGCAAAGGCAACGGCCACGGGACCGAGCTACCGCATCAACGTCGAGCTGGTTGAAAAGGCAGTCAGGGAGGGCACTCCCTTCGACTGCTGGTCATAAAGAAAAAGGCGCTCCAAGCCGAACAGCGGAGCGCCTTTTCACTGTCTGAAGCCCGTCGGGCGTCAAAGCGGAATGAAGCCATGGGAAATCGGCGTCACGAGCATCAGCAGGACATTGGCCAGAATGATCACGACAATGGGCGACAGATCGAAGCGACCGAACATCGGAATGATCTTGCGCACGGGACGAACGAACGGATCCACAAGCGTGCCGAGCGCGTAGGTCATCGGGCTCTGCGGATTCAGCCAAGTCATCACCACCCAGATGAAGACGCCCCAGGACATCATTTCGAGCGCCCAGCGGAGCACGGTGGCCAGCGGGGCGATCACCAGACCGATCGGCGTATAGGGCATCCCCGTCAGCACACGCTGCATGAGCACCATGATGACGGCGGCGACAAGCGCAGCCACGAGACTGGGCCAGTCGTAGGAACCGCTCCTCGGAATGAGTTTCGAGAGCGGCTCCACAAGCCAGTCCGTCGCGCGTCGCGCAAGCTGCACGATCGGATGACGCGGGGAAAAGGCCCACACGTAGACCCAGGCGCGCAACAGAAGCAGCACGCCGAGAATCGACATGACGGACGTGAAGAGAAACTGAATGAGTCCAGTGAGAAGGGTGGGCATGGCGACGGAGACCTGAATTTTGAATTCAGTCGACTATATCAGACTATCCCGACCTCAGGGCATGACCTGAGGTTCGGTTACGATCCTGATGCGCCCCGGAACCATTTCCCTGACGCGATCCCAGTCAAAGGAGGGGCCGGGGTCCTGCTTGCGGCCGGGCGCGATGTGTTCGTGCCCCGTCACGGCCTCCACGGGCAGCATTCTCGTCAGCGTCCCCAGAAGTTCTCCGAGCGCCTGGTACTGAGCGTCCTCAAAGGGCGTCTCGCCCGTGCCCTCGAGCTCGATTCCGACGGAAAAGTCGTTGCACCCCGTGTGCCCCTCGAAGGACGAGACGCCTGCATGCCAGGCCCTGTCCAGAACGCTCACATACTGTCTGACTTCTCCCGTGCGGCGCACGAAGAAATGGGAGGAGACCCTCAGCCCCCTCAGGGACTCGTATTCGGGGCGGTTCATGGCGTCAAGGGTCCCCATGAAGAGGGCGTCGACGTCCTCCCCGCCGAAGCGTCCTGCAGGCAGAGAGATGAAGTGAAGGACCGCCAGCGAAACGAGCGCCCCTTCGGGACGCTCGTTGAAGTGCGGAGAGGGCCGGCGCACGACGCCGGGCAGCCACCCGTCGAAGGCGCGGTCGGGGGATGTCATTGCCCGCCCCGCGCCGCATCGCGGCAGCGCTTCGAGCAGTAGACGCGCTCCTTGCTGAGCACGGCCTCGCGCTTGGGAAAGTAAAGGCCGCAGTGGTCGCACCTGACCATCACTTCGCCTGAAGGCTCGCGAGACTTTCCCTGAGCCTCGCGCTCCTTGGCACGCAGGCGCTTGAGCTCGCGACGCTCCTCGTTGTCAAGACTGTTGCGCCTGCGACTGAGCGTCCAGGCAATCCACATGGCGACAGCCAGCGCCACGAAAAAGAGGATGCGTCCCATGGATCCTCCTCAGCGGACCAGTTCCTGAATGAAGCTGTAGCCGAAGTAGGCCACGACGAAGACGACGAAGCCCGCCCAGAACCAGTTGAGGGCGGTGCGGGCGCGCCAGCCCGCAAAGCGGCGGCCTGCAAGCAGGATGCCGAAGAACACCCACGCAAGCCACGTGAGAATCGTCTTGTGGTCAAAGAGGAAGTAGACGCCCTTGGCCTCCTGGGTGGCAAGTGCGCCGATGATCAGCGTGAGCGTGATGAAGAGGAAGCCCACGGCCACGATTCGGAAAAAGATGCGCTCCATGACGACCAGAGCGGGCATGGAGTCGAGGAACTTCGACGTCTCACCGACCGACGGGCTCTTCAGGCGGCGGTTGATGAGCGCCATGAGTACGGCGTGGACGAAGGCGATCATGAGGAAGGCGTAGGCCGCGATGGCAAGCAGCAGATGCCAGCGGAAGGTCGTCGTCCACTCGACGGAGGGGATCACCTGGCCGGTGAACAGGAGCGGGCTCAGCGTGCCGACGGCGGCAGCGATGAGCACGATGCCGAACTGGCCGTGCAGACGATGAATCCACGTCTCGATCAGAAGGATGATCACCGCAAAGAAGAACATTTCGGACATTGCAAAGCCGAATCCGAAGTTGACCGCACCTTCGCCGAACATTTCGCCGTGAAGGGCGTAGCCCTGCATCACCAGACCGGCAAGCACGGGCCAGCGGATGAGGGAGGAGGCTCCCGAGCCCTCGCCCTTCATCGAGCCGATGATGGCCATCCCTGAGCCCAGATAAAGGATCGCAGCAATGATGGTGCAGATGGTAAGAATGGTCATTCTGTGTTCTCTTATTTTTTGACTTGTTCGATCGAGGCGCGGGCGTTGGCCGGCGCGCTCGAGGAGGCTTGAGATCGGTGCAAAACTCGGCCGTTCCCACTAAAATGAGAAGTTTGCCGAAGGACGGCGAAAGCCGCTCCGGCTTGAAGGGCCGGAAGCGCTCCCGACGCCTGCGGCGGACCCGAACAGCATCCGAAGACGCGCCTTGCAAACATGATTCTAGCCGCAACGGGCTTAGATATCCCTGAAATCGCGTCTCGGACTCCAATTTTCAGAAGCGCTCCCGCAAGCCCGCTCTTTCGGGAGCTGCGACGGCCGGCGCTGCGTGCCCGCCGTCCTCAGGACAGGCCCTTCAGGCGCCTGTCCGTCAACCCCAGGAATCCATAAACCATGCTCGACTCATTAAGCCAGCGCCTTTCCAAAATCGTCAAGACCATGCGCGGTCAGGCGCGCCTGACGGAAGAAAACACGAAGGACATGCTGCGTGAGGTTCGCATTGCGCTTCTCGAGGCCGACGTGGCCCTGCCCGTCGTGCGTGAAGTGCTCGCCCGCATCAAGGAAAAGGCCATGGGCGAAGAGGTTGTCGGCAACCTCAATCCCGGCCAGGCCCTGGTGGGCGTCGTGCAGCGCGAGCTCACCGCCATCATCGGCGGCGACGTGCCAGCCGCCGACCGCGACATCAATCTTCACACCCAGCCCCCCGCCGTCATCCTTCTCGCCGGCCTTCAGGGCGCGGGCAAGACGACGAGCGCGGGCAAGCTGGCCAAGTACCTCATCGAAACGAAGCGCAAGAAGGTTCTCACGGTGTCCGCCGACGTTTATCGTCCGGCCGCCATCGAACAGCTCAAGACGGTGACCGAACAGGCGGGCGCCGAATGGTTCCCGAGCACCGTCGGCCAGAAGCCGCTCGAGATTGCCGCTGCCGCCATCGACCATGCCCGCCGCAAGTTCTTCGACGTGCTCATCGTCGACACGGCCGGCCGTCTGGCCATCGACGAGGCGATGATGCAGGAGGTTGCCGAGCTCAACACCTTCCTCAAGCCCGTTGAAACGCTCTTCGTGATCGACGCCATGCTCGGCCAGGACGCCGTCAACACGGCCAAGGCCTTCAACGAGCGCCTCCCGCTCACCGGCGTGGTCCTCACCAAGATCGACGGCGACAGCCGCGGCGGCGCGGCGCTCTCCGTGCGTCACGTCACCGGCAAGCCGATCAAGTTCGTCGGCACCGCCGAGAAGCTCACGGGCTTCGACGCCTTCGATCCCGAGGCGATGGCCTCCCGCATTCTCGGCATGGGCGACATCGTCGGCCTCGTCAAGGACGTTCAGAAATCGATCAACATCGCCGAAGCCGAAAAGCTTGCGCAGAAGATCAGTCAGGGCGACAAGTTCGACCTCAACGACTTCCGCGCCCAGCTCGCCCAGATGAACAACATGGAGAGCTTCTCCTCCATTCTCGAGAAGCTTCCCGCCCAGTTCCAGGAGGCCGCCTCCAAGGTCAACGACGAAGAGGCCAAGAAGTCCGTCCGCCGCACGATGGGCATCATCGACAGCATGACGCCCTTCGAGCGCCGCAAGCCCGACCTCATCAAGGCCAGCCGCAAGAAGCGCATCGCCGCCGGTGCGGGCGTCCCCGTGCAGGAGGTCAACCGTCTTCTCAAGCAGTTCGAGCAGACGCAGGACATGATGAAGCGCATGAAGCGCGGCGGTCTCGGCAAGATGATGCGCGCGCTCGGCCAGTTCGGCCGCGGCGGCTTCCCCGGCATGGGCGGTTTTAGCCGCTGAGCTTCACGATGCGCATCCTCGGCCTCGACCCCGGTCTCAACCGCACGGGCTGGGGCGTCATCGACGCCGCCGGCGGACGGTGCGTCCGCGTCGACAGCGGCATGATCCGCGTCCCCGAAGGCGAGCTCTCGGTCAGACTCGGACACATCGTCCGCGAGCTTTCGAAGGTGATCGAACGAACGAAGCCCGAACTCGCCTCCGCCGAGCGGGTCTTCGTCAACGTGAACCCGCAGAGTACGCTGCGCCTCGGCCAGGCCAGAGGCGCGGCGCTCGTCGCCGCTGACCTTGCCGGCCTGCCCGTCGAGGAGTTCACGCCAAGCGAAATCAAGGAGGCCGTCTGCGCCACCGGACGCGCCGACAAACCCATGGTGCAGCGCATGATCGGCATGCTACTCGGCATCGAGGGCGACATTCAGGCCGACGAGGCCGACGCGCTCGCCTGCGCGGTATGCTGCGCCAACTCGATTCGCATGCGCGCCTTTGAAAAGGCGGGCAGCACGACTCGCACCTATGCGACGCCCCGTCGCGGCCGCAGCGCCGCAGGTGCGCGCAGCGCCTGGACGGCGCTTCTCACAAAGGAAGGGAAAACATCATGATCGGACGGCTTCACGGCAAGCTCATTGAAAAGAACCCGCCTCAGGTCCTCGTTGACGTCGGCGGCGTCGGCTACGAAGTCGACGTTCCGATGTCGACCTTCTGCAACCTGCCCGCCGAAGGCTCCGAGATCACGCTCCTCACCCACTTCATCGTGCGCGAGGACGCCCAGCTTCTCTACGGCTTTGCAACCGCGGCGGAACGCCAGACCTTCAGGGCTCTCATCCGCATTTCGGGCGTCGGCCCGCGCATTGCGCTCGCCGTGCTTTCAGGCATGAGCACTCAGGATCTCGCAGACGCCGTCGAGCAGGGCAACGCCACGCTTCTCACCCGCGTACCCGGCATCGGCAAGAAGACGGCCGAGCGTCTGGTCCTCGAACTCAGGGGCAAGCTCGCCGGCAGCGCCTTCGCGCCTGCGGGCGGAGTCGCATCCGCGGCTCAGGCCGACATTTTGAGCGCCCTGATGGCGCTCGGCTATTCCGAACGCGAGGCTCAGGCGAGCGTGCGCGCGCTCCCCGCCGAAGTGACGGTGAGCGAAGGCATCCGTCTCGCCCTCAAGGCGCTTGCGCGCTGAACGAGGTCATGAATGCTTGAGGAAGAACGCATCATCGACGGCCGCACGGCCAGTCCCAACGAAGAGAACGTCGACCGCGCGCTGCGCCCGTCACTTCTCAACGAATATGTCGGGCAGGAGGCCATCCGCGAACAGCTCCAGATCTTCATTGCCGCCGCCAAGCGCCGCGGTGAGCCGCTCGACCACCTTCTGCTCTTCGGCCCTCCCGGCCTGGGCAAGACGACGCTCGCACACATCGTCGCGCACGAAATGGGCGTCAATCTCCGCCAGACCTCGGGGCCCGTTCTCGAGCGTCCCGGCGATCTGGCGGCCATGCTCACCAACCTCGAACCGCACGACATCCTCTTCATCGACGAAATCCACCGTCTCTCGCCCGTGGTTGAGGAAATCCTCTACCCCGCGCTTGAGGACTACCAGATCGACATCATGATCGGCGAGGGTCCCGCCGCGCGTTCGATCAAGATCGACCTGCCGCCCTTCACGCTCATCGGCGCCACGACGCGCGCAGGCTCGCTCACAAATCCCCTGCGCGCCCGCTTCGGCATCGTCAACCAGCTGCAGTTCTACACGCCCGAGGAACTTTCCCGCATCGTGCGCCGCTCGGCGGGCCTGCTCAACGTCGCCATCGACGAGACGGGCGCGTTCGAAATCGCCCGTCGCAGCCGCGGCACGCCCCGTATCGCCAACAGGCTTCTGAGGCGCGTGCGCGACTATGCTGAAGTGAAGCACGACGGCCGCATCACGAAGGAAGTGGCCGCGGCCGCCCTCAAGATGCTCAACGTCGACCCCGAAGGCCTCGACATGATCGACACTCACTTTCTCAGGACGATCATCGAGAAGTTCTCGGGCGGTCCCGTCGGCATCGAGAACCTCGCCGCCTCCGTCGGCGAAGACCGCGATACGCTCGAGGACGTCGTGGAGCCGTACCTCATTCAGCAGGGCTTCGTGCAGCGCACGCCGCGCGGCCGAGTCGCCACGCCGCTCGCCTGGCAGCACTTCCGCCTGGCGCCGCCCACGCCCGTCGCGCGTGATCTTTTCGGCTCCTACTGACCTCCGCCATGTCCTTTTCCCCGATTCTCTCCGTTCTCGTCTGCCTCACCTCAGCCGCCGTGTTCGCCGCCTGCGTGCTCTTCATCCGAAGCGCACGCCACCGCGCCGCCCTTCATGTGCTGCTCGCTCACCCGGCCCGTCAGGCGCTCGCCGTCTTTGCGGCCGCCACGCTCGGAGCGGCCCTTCTGAGCGCCATGCCCGTCGATCGGGACGGCAGGACCGACACTCTGCTGCAGGCCACCATCGAGGCCACGGGCGCAGGTCTTCCCGAAATGAGCGCCAGCGCCCCCTTTGCCGTCGTCGACGACCACGGCAGGCCGCTCATGCACGCAGGCGAAAGGCTCTCCTCCGAGACGCCTCCGCTCATCCACATCATCAAGTACACGCTCGTCGCCCTGATTGCAGGCGGCGTCACGAGCTTTGCGTCGATTCTCTTCACGGCCGCCGTCATCGGTGCGCGCAAAGGCGAAAATCTCGCAACGGGCGTCACGATGCTTTCGAGTTTCTACTGGCGTCCCGGGATGCTCACGGGGGCCGCGCTCTGGATGATTCTCACGTGGCTCCTGCTGCTCTGGCCTGACTGGCACGTGCTGGGCACCACGGCTACGGGCACGGACGTCATGGCGATGGTCGCAGGACTTCTTCCCTGGGGCACCTGCGCGGCCTTCTGGTACCTTGTCTTCGCCTACTGGCGCAACATCAGGGCGGAAGCGGACGCATAAGCATCCGTTTGCAAAATCGACCTCCGCACGTCTCCCGAACACGCCGCGAGTCCCTATACTAGTTTCTTTCCGGTGCCTGACGGCACCCCGATGCACAACCAACACTCGTCATGAACCACATCAGATTTCCCGTCCGCGTCTACTGGGAGGACACTGATGCCGGCGGCATCGTCTACCATGCCAACTACCTGAAGTTCATGGAGCGCGCCCGCAGCGACATGCTCCGACGGATCGGCTTTGGTCAGAACGATCAGCGCAGCCGTGAGGACGGCGTTCTCTTCGTCGTCGCCTCACTCAACATCGCCTATCACCGCGCCGCGGTGCTTGACGACGATCTGGAGGTGATCACGAGCATTGAGAAGCTCGGGCGCGCCTCGCTCATCTTCGAGCAGCGCATCGTGCGCGGCGACGAGCCCATCGCCACGGGCAAGGTTCGCGTCGGCGTCATCGGCGCAAGGAGCTTCGTTCCGACGCCCCTGCCCGACGACCTCTACGAAACGATCAAAGCCTTCATGGCAGAGGAAGCCTGAGCGCCCCTCGCCGAACACTCTTTCATTCAACGCCATTCAAAAAGCGGTTATCTAAAATGCAGCCCACTGCCGATTTGTCGATTCTGACCCTTGTCGCCAACGCCAGCCTCGTGGTGAAGTGCGTATTGGCCATTCTCGTCTTCCTCTCGCTCGCTAGCTGGACGGTCATCTTCCAGAAATACTTCACGATCTCCCGCGCCGCGCGACAGGTCGAGGAGTTCGAGGCCCGCTTCTGGAGCGGCACGGAGCTCAATCAGCTTCTTGAAACCGCCAAGCGCAATCACGACACCGCAGGCATCGAAGAGCGCATCTTCAGCGCGGGCATGACCGAATACCTCAAGCAGAGCCGTCAGGATCCGAACGCCCTCAACAGCGTCTCCCGCGCCATGCGTGCCGTCTACAACCGCGAGATGGACCATCTCGAGCGCAGCCTTCCCCTGCTCGCCTCGATCGGCTCCACCTCTCCCTACATCGGCCTCTTCGGCACGGTCTGGGGCATCATGAACGCCTTCACGGGCCTCTCCACCCTCGACAACGTGAGCCTCGCCGTCGTCGCTCCCGGCATCGCCGAAGCACTGGTCGCCACCGCCATCGGCCTCTTCGCCGCCATCCCTGCGGTCGCCGCCTACAACTACTACAACAACCGCGTCGGCCGCCTCACGGTCCGCCTCGAAGGCTTCAGCGAAGAGTTCCTCAACATTCTTCAGCGCCAACACGCCCGGAGTTAAGCCATGTCCCTGCGTGGAAATACCAAGCGCCGCGGCATGATGGCCGAGATGAACGTCGTGCCGTACATCGACGTCATGCTCGTGCTCGTTGTGATCCTGATGGTCGCCGCGCCCTTCGTGAATCCGAGCGTCGTCAACCTGCCGTCGGTCAACAAGGCCTCCAAGGCCCCCGAGCAGGTAATCGAGGTCATCGTCTATCCCGACAGTCGTCTTTCGATCCGTCAGGGCAAGGACATGAAGCCCGTCGACATCCCCGGCCTCGTTGCCGCCGTCAAGACGGCCCAGGGCAAGAAAAGCGACATTCCCGTGGTGATCGCCGCCGACAAGGACGTCCGCTACGAAGACGTCGTCAACGTCCTCAAGCTCCTTCAAAGCGCCGACGTGCCCCGAGTCGGTCTCGCCCTTCGCATCGAGCGAAGCGCCGAAGCCCGCTAACCCATTACGCAACCCAATTTCGTCATGAACGACAGAGAGACCACCGACCGCTTCCGAAAAGAGGACCGCAGAGACATGGTGCCCGCCGCCGTCCTCTCGGGCTGCGTGCACGTCATCCTTTTCGTCGGACTCTTCTCCGTTTTCCAGTGGACGACCGATTCCGAAACCGTTTACGCGGAGCTCTGGGCTCCCGAGCCGGTCTCGGGCGGCAACGACCCCAAGGGCGTCGCCGTCAAGCCGCCCGAAGCGCCTGAACCCAAGCCCAACGAGATCGACGAGCAACGCGAGTCTCAGGAGGCTCAGGAAGCCGCCGAACGCGAGGCTGCCGCCCAACAGGCCCGCATGCAGGAGGAAGCGGCGCAGCGTGAGGCACAGCGTCAGGAGGCGCTTGCCGCCGCCGAGCGTGAACGTGTCGAGGCCGAGAAGGCCGCCGAGGAGGCGCGTGAGGCTGAAGAGGCCCGCCGCGCGGAGGAGGCTCGCGTCGCAGCCGAGCGTGCCGAGGCCGAACGCATCGAGAAGGCCCGTCAGGACGCCATTGAGGCGGAACGACGTGCCGAAGAGAAGCGCGCCCAGCAGGAAGCCGAGCGTCTTGCTCAGGAAAAGCTTGCTCAGGAGCGCAAGGCAGCAGAGGAAGCCAGACTTCAGGCTGAAGCCCGTCGTCAGGAAGAGGCCCGCCTCGCAGAGGAAAAGCGCCTAGCCGAAGCCAAGCGCGCTGAAGAGGCGCGCATTGCCGAAGAAAAGCGTCAGGCTGAGATCCAGCGTGTCGCCGCCGAGAAGAAGGTTGCGGAAGAGCGTCGTGAACGCGAGCGAATCCGCCAGGCCATCCGACAGCAGGAACTAGCACGACTCAACGCCAAGATCGATCCGGACAGCCAGCGTTCGGGCACGCCCTCGGGCGACAAGCGCAACCAGAGACAGAACCTCACGGGGTCGGCTCTGGCCAGCTACAACGCCCGCATCATCGCCTGCGTGCGTCCGAACATTTCGATCGACGTGCCCAGCTCCACCCGCCGCGGACAGTTCATCGCCGAATTCGTCGTCAGGCCGATGCCCAACGGCGAACTTGCCGGCGCTCCCGTCTACGCGAAGAAGTCAGGCTGGGATGCCTACGACTCGGCCGTACGCAACGCCATCCTGAAGTGCAAGCCCTTCCCCGTTCCGGAAAAGGGCTACAACATTCCGAAGGAAGTGCGCCTGCGCTTCGACCCCGTCGACGACAGGCACTGAGCGCCGTCATCGTCCGCACGCAAAAAGAGGAGGTCTCCGGACCTCCTCTTTTTTGTCATTCGTCTGGGTGCTCCGCAACGGAGCACCCGTGCAGTCAGGCTCAGCGCTTGATCTGCTTCGTCACGAACTCGACGGCTTCCTCCGTCTTCACCATCACCTTTTCGGCAAGGTTGCGACGGTTGGCGTATTCGACCTCGCCGTTCTTGAGGCCGCGGTCGCCGATGACGACGCGGTGCGGCACGCCGATGAGCTCCCAGTCGGCGAACATCACGCCGGGACGCATGTCGCGGTCGTCGAGGATGACGTCGACGCCCTGAGCCTTGAGCTCTTCATAGAGACGGTCGGCGGCTTCGCGCACGGCTTCGCTCTTCGAGTAGTTCATCGGGCAGATCACCACTTCGAACGGGGCGATGGAGTCCGGCCAGATGATGCCGCGCTCGTCGTGACTCTGCTCGATGGCAGCGCCGGCGAGACGGGTCACGCCGATGCCGTAGCAGCCCATCTCGAGAACCTTCGGTTGGCCGTTTTCATCGAGATAGGTGGCGTTAAGGGCTTCGGAGTACTTCGTGCCAAGGTAGAAGACGTGACCGACTTCAATGCCGCGCTGCAGGCGGAGCATGCCCTTGCCGTCGGGAGAGGCGTCGCCCTCGACGACGTTGCGCAGGTCGGCAACCTTGGGTTCGGGCAGGTCGCGGCCGAAGTTCACGCCGGTGTAGTGATAGCCCTCTTCATTGGCGCCGCAGCAGAAGTCGGACATGTTGGCGACGGTCAGGTCGGCATAGACGGCAACGTCTTCCTTGATGCCGACAGGGCCGAGATAGCCGGGCTTGGAACCGAAGTTCTCGAGGATCTCGGCGTCGGTCGCAAAGCGGAAGCCGTCCTTGAGCTCAGGCAGATGACCGGCCTTGACTTCGTTGAGGTCGTGGTCGGCACGGAGCAGGATGAGGACGATCTTGGCGGGAAGCGGATTGCCCTTTTCGTCAGTGCGGTCGGCGGCAAGCACGACGCTCTTGACGGACTTTTCAAAGGGAATGCCTAGGAATTCGGCCACGTCGTGGCACTTTTCCTTGCCCGGGGTCGGACGCTTCACCATCTCTTCAGCAGCGGCGGCGCGAACGTCAATGAGCGAACGGGCCTCGGCCAGCTCGATGTTGGCGGCGTAGTCGCTGTCGGGGCAGTAGGCGATGACGTCTTCACCGGCATTGGCGATGACCTGGAACTCGTGGGAGCGGCTGCCGCCGATCGCGCCGGTGTCGGCGCGCACGGCGCGGAACATGAGGCCGAGGCGCGTGAAGATGCGCTGATAGGCCTGGTACATCTTGTCGTAGGAAACGGCGGCGCCCTCGGCGTCACGGTCGAAGGAGTAGGCATCCTTCATCGTGAACTCGCGGCCGCGCATGACGCCGAAGCGGGGGCGACGCTCGTCGCGGAACTTCGTCTGGATGTGGTAGAAGTTCACGGGAAGCTGACGCCAGCTCTTGATTTCCTGACGGGCGATGTCAGTGACGACTTCTTCGGAAGTCGGCTGAATCACAAAGTCGCGGTCATGACGGTCCTTGAAGCGGAGAAGTTCGGCACCGTACTTTTCCCAGCGGCCCGACTCCTGCCAGAGCTCGGCAGGCTGCACGAGCGGCATCAGGAGTTCGATCGCGCCCGCGCGGTCCATTTCCTCGCGGATGATCTTCTCGATCTTGCGGATCGTGCGCAGGCCGACCGGCATGTAGGTGTAAACGCCGGCGGCAAGCTTCTTGATCATGCCGGCACGGATCATGTACTGCTGGCTGATCACATCAGCATCGGCAGGCGCTTCTTTCAGCGTGGAAAGGAAATAGGAACGGGCGCGCATTTTTTCTTAACGTGTGTCTGTTGAAAATAACGGCGGCTTCCGTCAGACGTCGGGAAGCCGCTTGAATAAAGGCAATCTGTTTATTTTAACCGCCAGCCCCTCTGAACGCTAACCCGAAAGGCGCGTTTTGAGGCCGCAACGGCCATGCGGGCGAGGTCATTCGCCTGCGAGCACCACCATGTTGTCACGATGAATCATCTCGGGCTGTTCCATGTAGCCGAGGCGCTCCTCGATCTCCTCCGTGTGTGCGCGCAGAATGCGGGACGCATCGTCGCTCGAATAGTTCACGAGACCGCGGGCGATTTCACATCCGTCCTCGGTGAGACACGAGACGACCTCGCCACGCACGAACTCGCCCTTGACGCCGATGACGCCCACGGGCAGGAGCGAGGTATGCTTGGCAACGAGGGCCTTGGCCGCCCCTTCGTCAAGCACAAGGCTGCCGGAGGCGCGGAGGTGGTCTGCAATCCACTGCTTGCGGGCATGCAGGACGGTGGAGGAGGGACGAAGATGGGTGCCGATGAGCTCGCCTCTGGCCAGACGGGTGAGCACGTCCGTCTCACGACCCGATGCGATGATCGTGCCCGCACCGGATCGAGCGGCGCGCTTGGCCGCGAGAATCTTCGTGATCATGCCGCCCTTGGAAAGGGAGCTGGCTGCACCGCCCGCCATCTTTTCAAGCACGGGATCGCCGGCAGTCGCGACGCTGACGAACATCGCCTCGGGATCCTTGCGCGGATCGGCCGTGTAAAGCCCCTGCTGGTCGGTGAGAATGACAAGCACGTCTGCTTCAACGAGGTTGGTCACGAGGGCGCCGAGCGTGTCGTTGTCGCCCACCTTGATTTCACTCGTCACAACGGTGTCGTTCTCGTTGATGACGGGCACGATGCCGAGTCTCAGGAGTTCCCTGATCGTCATTCGTGCATTGAGATACTGCTCGCGGTCCGTCAGATTCTGGTGCGTCAGAAGCACCTGGGCGGTGCCGATGCCATGATTGCGGAAATGCCGTTCATAGGCTTCGACCAAGCCCATCTGACCGACGGCCGCAGCCGCCTGCAGCTGGTGGGCATGCGAAGGACGCTTTTCCCAGCCAAGGCGCAGGACTCCTTCAGCAATGGCGCCCGAACTCACGAGGATGACCTCGCGGCCCATCTTCTGCAGTTCCGCAATCTGGGTTGCCCAGCGTTCGATGGCCTGAATGTCGAGACCGCGACCGTCGTTGGTGACGAGCGCGCTGCCGACCTTGACGACGACCCGGTGCGCGTTCTTGAGAAGTGATTCCATGGATAAAGCCTTTGGAAAGGATTGAACGGGATCTTTGAGCATAGCGCAAAGCAAGAAATTCTGCCGTGCCCTCTCCTTCACCGCCCCCTCCCGCCCGTTGCATCCAACCTCATGCAGACCGCTCCTTTCGAGTCCGAACATCCGAGTCCGAACATCCGAGTTCGAGCGAACGGAATCCTCGCCTGCGGCAAGGGAACTTGAGGGGATTCTTGCCATGAGTATGCAGAGAGGCCCGTGAATTAAGCAATTCACGGGCCTCTCCCATCCTCATGCCGAAGGGCGTCCGTCAGAACCGGACCGCATCAGGCAAAGGCGTGGATTTGTCCCAAGGGGACGACTGATCGGGATCAGGTTCTCATGATGAAGTTCGCTACAAAGCAGGCGGAGATCAGGTACATGAAGGGCGTGACCTCGCGCCAGCGACCCATCAGCACGTGGATGACCGTGTAGCTCACAAAGCCGAAGCCGAAGCCCGTGGCGATGTTGAACGTGAAGGGCATCGTCATGATGGTCAGGAAGGCGGGAATCGCGATTTCAAGCCTTTCGAAGCGGATGTGCACGACCTCCTGCATCATGAGAGCACCCACGATGATGAGGATCGGAGCGGTCGCATATGCGGGCACGACGCCCACAAGCGGAATGAAGAAGAGCGCAAGCACGAAGCAGCCGGCCGTCGTGACGGCGGTCAGGCCCGTACGGCCGCCCGCAGCGACGCCCGAAGCGCTTTCGAGGTAGGAGGTGGCAGTCGTCGTGCCCATGCAGGCGGAGAACATCGTGCCGATGGAGTCGGTGATGAACGCCTTGTCGAGGTTGCGGATCTCACCATCGGGCCTCATGAAGCCGCACTTGCGGGCCAGACCGATCAGCACGCCCATGTTGTCGAAGAGGTCGACCATCGTCAGCGTGAAGATGATGCTGAGAAGGCCATGGGAAAGCGCGCCCTGAAGGTCCATCTGCATGAAGACGGCGGAGATGTCGGGAAGCGTGAGGCTCACCCAGGCGCCCTTCGGAAGCTCCGTCACGCCAAGAATGACGCCGAGCGCCGTCGTCGCAAGAATGCCGATGAGCATGGCGGCCCTGAAACCCTTCACCATCAGCGCAGCCGTGAGGAAGAAGCAGAAGACGGAGAGCTGAACCTCGGGCTGAGTCACGTTGCCGAGCGCCACGAAGGTACTCGGGTCGGCAATGACCAGACCGGCGCTCTTCATGCCGATGAGCGCAATGAAGGCACCGATGCCCACCACGATGGAGAGCTTGAGGTCGATCGGAACGGCGTTCACGATGAACTGGCGGATGCGCGTCACCGTGAGCAGGAAGAAGACGATGCCGGAAATGAACACCGCACCAAGACCCGCCTGCCAGGTGAAGCCGGCGGGACCGCAGACATAGTAGGCGAAGAACGCCGTAATGCCGAGGCCGGGGGCCACGCCCACGGGGTATCGGGCCCACAGGCCCATCAACAGGGTCACCGCGACCGTGACGAGAATCACGCTGGTCGTGGCCGCATCGCGGGGAATGCCGCCGTCGGCGAGCATGGAGGGAATGACGAAGATGAGATAGCTCATCGCCATGAAGGTGGTAACGCCGGCAGAGACTTCCTGAGAAACCGAAGTGCCGTTCTCCTTGAGGCTGAAGAGACGTTCAACGACTGATGCTTGCATGATGTTCGATCAGTGAATTGAGAGGAAACCGCCCGCCGTATCCGGCCTGCGGGAAAAACAAAGAGACCCGGCCCGCAGCAGCGGACGAGTCTCTTCCGGAAATGAGCCGTTTCTTAATGTTCGGCAGGATCGAAGCGGGTGTCGTCGGCGAACGCGACCTCTTCGCGGCGATCGTCATCGATGCGCTGTGCGAGAGCCTTCACAAGCTCTTCGCAGCCCTGACGGGTCGCAGCGGAGATGACGAAGATGGGTTCGCCGTTGGCGGCCAGCTCGGAACGGTAGCGCTCGATGAGGGCGTCGCGGTCAGCCTCCTCGACGAGGTCGATCTTGTTGAGCACGATCCAGCGGGGCTTTGCAGCGAGCGCCGGATCATACTTTTCAAGCTCCAGCACCAGAGCCTTGGCTTCCTGAACGGGATCCGTCTCCTCATTGAAGGGAGCGGCGTCGATCATGTGAAGCAGAATCTTCGTGCGGGAAAGATGACGGAGGAACAGATGACCGAGACCTGCGCCTTCAGCAGCACCTTCGATGAGGCCGGGCACGTCGGCGAGCACGAAGCTCTGCTCGGGACCGACACGAACCACACCGAGATGCGGATGGAGCGTCGTGAACGGATAGTCGGCGATCTTGGGACGGGCGTTGGAGACGGCCGTAATGAAGGTCGACTTGCCTGCGTTGGGCATGCCGAGAAGACCGACGTCGGCGAGCACCTGAAGCTCAAGCTCGAGCGAACGGTACTGACCGGGTTCGCCCGGAGTCGCCTGCTTGGGCGCACGATTGATCGAGCTCTTGAAGTGAAGGTTGCCGAGACCGCCCTTGCCGCCCGCAGCGAGCAGCTGGCGAGCGCCGTGAACGTTCAGGTCGGCAATCACCTCGCCGGTATCCGTGTCGCGCACAAGAGTGCCCACGGGCATGCGCAGAACGATGTCGTCGCCGCCTGCGCCATAGCAGTCCGCGCCGCGGCCGTTCTCGCCGTTGGGAGCGAAGAACTTGCGCGTGTAGCGATAGTCCACGAGGGTATTGATGTTGCGGTCGGCAACCGCGTAGACGGAGCCGCCTCGGCCGCCATCACCGCCGTCGGGACCACCCTTCGGAATGAACTTTTCGCGGCGGAAGCTTGCCGCACCGTTGCCGCCCTTGCCGCCCTGGACTTCAATTTTTGCTTCATCAACAAACTTCACGAGTACACCTTCTGAAGTTGAGTCTCTGCGAACACTCCCTGTTGCGCAGAGGATATTTTGACAACAGAACCAATGGAAGAGGTTCCTGCAGTTTCGGAATGCCGTGCTTTCGCATCCGCACTTGCGCGAGTGCCACAATAGCAGATCGGCAGGCTCGAATGCGCATGCGAAGGCGCGTTTCTGGATATTTACGCAGCCGATGCTTCAGACAACAAGAAAGCCCAGCCGGAGGATCCGCACTGGGCTTTTCTTCTGTCGTCCGCGTCCCTGAGGACGCCTGCCCTCAATTAGGCAGCGATGGGTTCAACCTTCACGTACTGACGGTTGAAAGCACCCTTGACTTCGAACTTCACGACGCCGTCAACGAGGGCGTAGAGCGTGTGGTCCTTGCCCATGCCGACGTTGTTGCCGGCGTGGAACTTCGTGCCGCGCTGACGAATGATGATGCCGCCGGCGTTGACAGCAGCGTCACCGAAAACCTTCACGCCAAGACGCTTGGCCTTGGAGTCACGACCGTTGCGGGTAGAGCCGCCACCTTTCTTGTGTGCCATTTTAGTACTTCTCTATAAAAAGTCGGTTGCAAATTAAGCCGCGATCGCTTCGATCTTGAGCTCGGTGTAGTTCTGACGATGGCCGGCAGACTTCATGGAGTGCTTGCGGCGGCGGAACTTGAAGATGCGGACCTTTTCGCCACGGCCGTGGGAAAGGACGGTCGCGGTGACCGTAGCGCCTTCGATCGTCGGATTGCCGACCTTGAGGCCTTCTTCGCCGCTGACGGCGAGAACTTCGGTGAGGGTCACCTGAGCGCCGGCTTCAACAGCAAGGGTTTCAACCTTGAGCTTGTCGCCGACGGAAACGCGGTACTGCTTACCGCCAGTCTTGATAATAGCGTACATGTAATAAACCTCGCCCGTTCCGCTTCGCCGTCCGCCTGATGCGGCCGGATTCTGCAGAACCTTTTTGTAATCGCGTGAGCGCGCTTGAGGAGACATTCCCCAAATGACGCCAACTCACGTTTGGTTGCGTGGAAAGCTCGTGATTATTGCATGCTCCTTCCATTCAGTCAAGCAAAAGCAGCGATTTTCTTCTCGCCCCTGCGGGAACGGGGTCTGAAGGCCGCTTCCGGCCGATCCTCCGCCTTCTTCGGAAGGCTTTCCGCTTGGCTATACTTCCAGAATCAGCACTCAACTGCTTTTTCAAGACAGATGTCCGATATGCAAAACCAACAGGATCCCAAGGCCCTCATCAAGAAGGTTCTCGCCCCCATCGCCGAAGACATGGCCGCCGTCGATGCGGTCATTCGCAGCGAACTGGCCAGCGACGTACCCCGCATGAAGGAAATCAGCGAATACATCACGAGTGCGGGCGGCAAGCGCATGCGTCCCGCCCTTCTGATGCTCATCTGCCGTGCGCTCGGCTACGAGGGCACGCTGCACCAGTATCTCGGCGCCACGATCGAGCTTCTGCATACGGCAACCCTGATGCACGACGACGTCGTGGATGAAAGCGACATGCGCCGCGGCCGCCCGACGGCCAACAGCCGCTGGGGCAACGGCGCGGCCGTACTCGTGGGCGACTTCCTCTACACCCGCTCCTTCCAGATGATGGTGAAGGCTGGAAACCTGCGCGTCATGGAGGCCCTTTCCGACGCCGCCAACCGCCTGAGCGAAGGCGAAGTGGTGCAGATGGTCAATGCACACGACCCCAGCGTGGACGAAACCCGCTACTTCCGCGTCATTGAGCGCAAGACCGCCTGCCTTTTCGAAGCGGGCGCACGCATGGCCGCCGCCATTGCGGACTGCGGTCCTGAAAAGGAAGAGGCCGTCGCCGAATATGCGCTCGCCCTCGGCAACGCCTTCCAGATCGCCGACGACGTGCTCGACTACCGCGGCAACGCCGCCGACACGGGCAAGAACCTCGGTGCCGACCTGCGCGAGGGCAAGGTGACCCTGCCCATCATCTACGCCCGCGAATCCTGCATGCCCGAGGAGCGCGCCATGATCGACGAGGCCATCCGCCTCGGCGACGGCGACTTCCCGACGATCGCCGCCATCGTGCTGAAGTCCGATGCGCTTGAGAAGTGCCGCCTGCGCGCCGAGAAGGAGCTCGACAGGGGGCGCGCAGCGCTTGAAAAGCTCGCCCCTTCCATTTTCAGGGATTCTCTGCTAGAATTGCTCGCCTTCACGGTTCAGCGTGATCGTTGATTTGTGAGGAAAGTCGGGGTGTAGCTCAGCCTGGTAGAGTACTACGTTCGGGACGTAGGAGTCGGAGGTTCGAATCCTCTCACCCCGACCAGGTTTCCACAGAAAGGCACTGTCTTCGGACGGTGCCTTTTTGCTTTTCGGCGAGATCATCCCATGTCACTCATCATCGGACTCACCGGCGGCATCGGCGCGGGAAAAAGCACCGCATCCGCACACCTTCGCGCAACAGGCCTTCCCGTCGTCGACGCGGACGCCATCTCCCGCGCGCTCACAGGCCCGGGGGGCGCAGGCTCGCTCGCCGTCGCGGAAGCCTTCGGTCCGGAATTTCTCACCCCCGTGGGCGCCATGGACAGGCGCCGCATGCGTGAACTTGCCTTTCGGGACGCGGGTGCGCTCAAGCGCCTCGAGACCTGCCTCCATCCCCTCATCGGCGCTGCCGTTACACGCGAGTTCGAATCCTTCTCTGCGTCTCCAATCGTCATCTACGACTGCCCGCTTCTCTGGCGCGACGACTTCCGCCATCCTGCCGTCAGCCGCGTTCTGGTCATCGACGCCTCGGACGACGTTCGTCTCTCGCGCATCGTCTCCCGTCCCGGACTCACGGAGGAAACCGCCCGCCTGATGATGAAGGCTCAGCCTCCGCGAAGCCGGATTCTGCAGTGCGCCGACGACCTCATCGTCAACGAGGACGACGAAGCGGCGCTCCGCAAGCGCCTTGACGCGCTCAGCCGCATCTGGATGGCAATTACCCGATGAACAAGGACCGCAGTCCGAAGGGCTGTGGTATTTTTAGGGTCAGCGTCCACCTTCTTGGAGCGTAAGCAGACATGTCCACGGCCGAGCATCTTCTCTACGAATTCCCCTGCAATGAGAAAATCCGCACGTATCTCCGGTTGGAGGCGCTCTTCCAGCGCTTCGACTGGTTTTGCGAGCAGACGAGCGCCATTGCGCATCAGGCCGGCATATCCGCCCTCTTCGACCTGCTTGACGCCACCGCCCGCTCGGACCTGCGCCACGAACTCATTCAGGAGCTCGAACGCCAGCGCCAGCGCCTCATTGCCAAGAACGCCTCGGCGGATCCCGACATGGCCGCTCATCTCGCCGAGATCGGCGCAGCCATTCAGGCCGTTTCGGATTCTGTCGGACGCACGACGCAGAGCGTGCGTGAAAACCAATGGCTGCAGATCATCCGCACGCGCCAGAGCATTGCAGGCGGCACCTGCGAATTCGACCTGCCGCAGATGCACCTCTGGATGAACACGGCTCCCGAAATCCGCCGCAGAGAGCTGCAGAGCTACGTGAGCACGCTGGAGCCCATCCGCACGGGCACGATGCTCCTCCTGCGCATCTTCCGCGCCAACTCGCACTGCCAGAGCCTTACAGCGGTCAACGGCACGTACCAGTTCTCGATGAACCGCAACCAGAACTGCGCCCTCGTCCAGATCTGGCTTCCCGCCGACAGCACGGTCGTTCCCGAGGTGAGCGCCAACAAGTACATGCTCTGGATCCGCTTCTCGCGCCCTGACGAAAACCACAAGCTGCATCTTGCCCGCACGGAGGAGATTCCGTTCCGCCTCGGGCTCTGCACGCCTTCCTGATCGAAAAAACATCATGAAAGTCAAATGCCCCACCTGCGGCAAGGAGATCGAATACTCCTCCGCCAACCCCTGGCGTCCCTTCTGCTCGGAACGCTGCAAGCTCATCGACCTTGGCGAATGGGCCTCGGACGGCTACGTGATCGAAGGCGATCCCGGCTCCGCCGACCGCATGACGCCCGAAGAGCTTGAGAGTGTCGCCCGCTACACCGCCGAACGCGAGGAGCGCAAGGGCGGCAGACGTCGCTGAAAACGCCTCATCCTGCAGAAACGCCCGCCGACAAAAAAGCCTGTTCATCACTAAACAGGCTTTTGTCATTTTCGAAGCCTCGGAAGGCGAATCTTCAGGGCTTGACGCCGTGCGCACCGCGATCCTGCCAGAGACGCAGGTCGGAGGCGGGCACGCCTTCAACATAGGTCGGAAGACGCGGTTCGCCCTTCCAGAGCGTGGCCTCAAAGACCTCGGGCTTGACGATCACGAAGTCGAAGTCCATGGCGACGGCCTTCATCACGTCGTCGAGATTGCCGCAGCGCGCGCCGACGAAGCGGTACTTGCGGTCGCGAACCACAGTGGCATGAAGCGCGTTTTCGGAAAGCGTCAGCACGGCCGTGCTGTCCTCCCAGACATCGGGAAGATCGACTCGGTTGAGAATGTTCTGGTCGATCGGAAGAAGAACGCCCGGCGTGCGCTCGTTGGCCGCATAAAAGCCGAAGTCCTGTCCTTCCTTGGAAAGCGCCTCGCCGAAGAAATCGCGCGAACGGCGAAAGTGCAGGCGCACGTGGGCATGCTCATAACGATGCTCCTTCACGAACCAAGGGAAGGAATCGGCCAGACGCACGCCAAGCTCCTCGTCGAGCTCGCGCACAAGCGCCTGATGCACCGTTTCGCCATCCTCAAGCTTGCCGCCGGGGAACTCCCAGTATCCTGCCCAGGGCTTGCCTTCGGGGCGGGAGGCGAGAAGCACTCGACCGTCTTCGCGAATCAGCACGCCGACGGCAACATCCACAACCTTGTCTTCACTCACGATGCTTTTCCTTTATCTTTCTGACCGCCCCTCAAACGAGGCGCACAGAGAAAATCTTAACTCCTTTTCCAGACGTTTCGCTACACGCAAAATGTCGTAGAAAGATTGCCCCGAGCCATGGAAAGCGTGATGGCCGCCCTGCCTTCCTGCAGATTCGAAAGCTCCTGAGCCGACGCAAGCGACAGGGCATCGGCGCACTCGCCCAGCCGCATGGCAAATCCCGAAGCCTCAAGCCCCGGAAGAGCGCTCTGCTCGAGCGCGGCCCGAAGCACAAGGGAGACCTCCCGAGGCGTTCCCGCTCCCCTCAGCCATCCGCCGACGCCCGCAAGGGCCGTGATCAGACGCTCCGCCTCCTCTTCGTCCCGCAGTCCCTCGAGCCGCACGCGGATGTTCCTCCCCAGCGCCCCCGCCCATGTCTCCGACACGCGTCCGACGGCGAGTTCAAGAGCTCTGGCCAGCATTTCCGCAGCAGGATCGTCGATTGACGTCACAGGTCTTCGACCCGCCGCCGACACGACCATGACGGCATCGGCTGCAGACAGCACGCCGACAGCCCTGAGCCACGCAAAGAGGGGGCCGGCCGCTCTGTCGGCGATCCGCTGCAGGATCTCCTCCCGCACAGGGACGTCGGTCGCAAGCAGCAGGACGCGGTTTTCCGTCGGGACCGCACCGCCTGCCGAAAGTGCTCCGACCCTCATCACGCCGTCCTGCGTCATGAAGGGCATTTCGAATCCCGCCCACCCTTCCGGGAGCAGTGCCTCGCCCCCTGCTCTTTTCCAGGCATCGGTGCATCGCTCGACAAGTCCTCCGACGGGCGTCAGCTCCCTGCGGGTTCCCTGAAGCAGGAGGGCGAGCGCATCCTCGGGAACCTCCAGACGCCTGAGCGCCTCATGCCTGAGCGCGCTCAACCCCGCATCGGAGAGACTGCCCGCGCCGAACATCGGATGTCCCCTGCTCATCAGAACGCAGCCCGTCCGCGCCCCCGACATCCTGCGCATCCTCAGAGCCTGCGCCGTGCCGTCCGCAAGCGCAGCCTGCGGAAGCGACAGAACCGTGCGCGCAGCCGCAGGAACAGCGGCCGCCGCAACGCCTCCATCAACGGAAAAGCCCAGTAGAAGGCCGGGGAGCGAAATTGATCGTTCATTCCTCATGTCCGAATCTCCAGCATTGACATTGGCGACCGCCAAGGAAAAGCCCGCCTTCACGAAACGCGAAGACGGGCTCTGAAAGTCATTCAGGATATTCGTCAGCCTCTCAGGAGAGACGGCCGTGACAGTCCTTGAATCGGCGGCCGGAGCCGCACGGGCACGGGTCATTGCGACCGACATGCGCGAAGAGCGCGGGATCGAGCTCCTCCTTGGGCATGTTCTCGAGCGCGCTGCCTGTCGCCTCGGCGGGAGCGGGTTCCTCGACAGGCTGCGGCTGGGCGGGCTGTTCGGCGGGCTTCACGTTGATCTGAACCTGCATGAGCACGCGCACGAGGGTCTCGCGGATCTGGTCGAGCAGCTGCTCGAACATGTTGAAGGCCTCGCGCTTGTATTCCTGCTTGGGCTGCTTCTGAGCATAGCCGCGCAAGTAGATGCCCTGACGAAGGGCCTCGAGCGCGGAAATGTGCTGGCGCCACAGCTGGTCGAGAATCTGAAGGAGGATGGAGCGGGCAAAACCCGTGAAGGCCTCGTGACCGACCATCTGCTCCTTCTCGACGTACTGGGCCTCGGCCTGCTTGAGAAGCGCCTCGAGCAGGTCGTCGTCCGTGAACTGGTCGTTCGAGTCAAGAAGCTGCTTGAAGTCGATCACAATGCCGAACTCGCCGGCAAGCTTCGTCTGAAGACCGTCGAGATCCCACTGCTCCTCAACGGTCTCGGCCGGCACATAGGCGCGGAAGAGGTCCGTAAAGAGGCCTTCGCGCAGGTTCTTGACGAGTTCGGAGATGTCCTCGCTCTCAAGGATCTGATTGCGCAGGCCGTAGATTTCGTGACGCTGGTCGTTCTGGACGTCGTCGAACTCAAGCAGCTGCTTGCGGATGTCGTAGTTGCGGCCTTCGACCTTGCGCTGGGCGGACTCGATCATGCGGGTGAGCATCTTGGACTCGATGGCCTCGCCTTCTTCAAGGCGGAGCTTATCGGCGATGGCACGCATGCGGTCGCCGCCGAAGATGCGCAGGAGCTGGTCTTCCATCGAGAGATAGAAGCAGGAGCTACCCGGGTCGCCCTGACGGCCTGCACGGCCGCGGAGCTGGTTGTCGATGCGGCGGGACTCGTGACGTTCGGAACCGATGATGCGCAGGCCGCCGGCCTCCACGACGATGTCGTGAAGCTTCTGCCATTCGGCCTTCACTTCGGCGATCTTCGCCTCGCGCTGCTCTTCAGTAAGCGTCTCGTCGGCACGAATGGCGTCGACAGCCTTGTTGATGCCGCCGCCGAGCACGATGTCGGTGCCTCGGCCGGCCATGTTCGTGGCGATCGTCACGACGCCGGGACGGCCTGCTTCGAGAACGATCTGGGCTTCCCTGTCATGCTGCTTGGCATTGAGCACGTTGTGCGGAATGCCTTCCTTCGTGAGCATGGAGGAGAGAAGCTCGGAGTTTTCGATCGAGGTCGTGCCGAGAAGTACCGGCTGACGGCGTTCGTAGCAGGCCTTCACGTCGTCGATGATCGCGCGGTACTTTTCGTTGACCGTGCGGTAGACCTTGTCCTGCTCGTCGATGCGGACCATCTTGCGATGCGTCGGCACGACGACCGTTTCAAGGCCGTAGATGTCTTGGAATTCGTAGGCTTCGGTGTCGGCCGTGCCGGTCATGCCGGAGAGCTTCCCGTACATGCGGAAGAAGTTCTGGAACGTGATCGACGCCATCGTCTGGTTTTCCTGCTGGATCTTCACGCCTTCCTTGGCCTCGACGGCCTGGTGAAGACCTTCGCTCCAGCGGCGGCCTGGCATTAGGCGGCCCGTGAACTCGTCGACGATGACGATCTCGCCGTTCTGCACGACGTAGTGCTGGTCGCGGTGGAAGAGCGTGTGCGCACGCAGGGCGGCGTTGAGGTGGTGCATCAGGATGATGTTCTTCGGCGCATAGAGCGACTCGCCCTGCTGCACGAGACCGCGCTCGGAGAGAATCTGCTCGAGATGCTCGTGACCGGCCTCGGAGAGGTAGACCTGATGGGCCTTCTCGTCGACCCAATAGTCGCCCTCGCCCTTTTCCTCAGCCTGGCGGGTAAGGAGCGGCGGAATGTCGTTGACGGCACGATAGAGTTCCGTGTTGTCGTCGGCGGGGCCGGAGATGATGAGCGGCGTGCGGGCCTCGTCAATGAGAATCGAGTCCACTTCGTCGACGATCGCATAGTAGAGCGGACGCTGGCGGCGAGCGGCGACGTCGTACTCCATGTTGTCACGCAGGTAGTCGAAGCCGAATTCGTTGTTCGTGCCGTACGTGATGTCGGAGGCATAGGCGGCGCGCTTTTCCTCGTTGTTCTGATTCGAGAGGATCTTGCCGACCGAAAGACCGAGCCAGTTGTAGAGGCGGCCCATCCAGTCCGCGTCGCGGGAGGCAAGGTAATCGTTGACGGTCACGACGTGGCAGCCCTTGCCGGGAAGGGCGTTGAGGTACACGGCGAGCGTGGCGGTGAGCGTCTTGCCTTCGCCCGTGCGCATTTCAGCAATCTTGCCGTCGTTGAGAACCATTGCGCCGATGAGCTGCACGTCGAAGTGGCGCATGCCGAGCACGCGCACGGAGGCTTCACGAACCACGGCAAAAGCTTCGGGGAGGAGCTCGTCGGTCGTCGTGCCCTTGGCGATGCGGTCGCGGAATTCCTGCGTCTTGGCCTTCAACTCTTCGTCCGAGAGCGCCTGCATGGCGGGCTCGAGCTTGTTGATGGCATCGCACTTGCGGCGATATTGCTTGATCAGGCGGTCGTTGCGACTACCGAAGATTTTTGTCAGAAGTTCGTCAAACATTGTGTGTAACCAGAATGGATCTGAGGGCACGGACGGAACCATATGCGGCGTGGCCGCGCCGCTCACGCCGGCGCTGTTCCGTGCTACCCTGTTTTCGGTTGCGCCGGAGCCTCCTCCCTGTTGGAAAGGCGTGCGTAGCGCCCCTCCGCAGGCCCCGACCTGCATAGCTGTTGGATTATCGCACAGAATTCCGCCACCTGATTTGTACCTACGGGCTATTCTGTAGGCGTTTTCCTTCTCTTACAACAAGGTCGCAATGTGACACAAGACTTCATCCGCCGAAGAATCGGACGACAGACGATCGACAGCTGCCTCGCCCGCGACGAGCTGCAGCCGCTGATGGCCTCCTACGCGCTTTCAAAGCGCGCAGGCGCGGTCGCAGCCCACGTGCTTCGCCCCTTCAGGATGAACATCGACTTCACGGATCCCGCCTACTGCCGCGTCGAGGGGCACACGCTCGTGCTTCTGGCTGAAAGCGCCGTCCAACAAAACAGAATCAGACAGCTCACCCCCAGACTGGCCGCCGCCGCAGCAGCGGCGGGTCTTCCCGTCACCGCCGTCGACGCCCGCATCATTCCGAAGCGCCCCGCGCCCCAGGCGGGCGTTCCTATTCCGCGGATCGAGCGCGCGCCGTCCGCAGTGGGTGCCGCCGCCATCTCGGGCATTCTTGACGACATCGAGGATCCCGCCCTCAAGGCCACGATGGAAAGACTTCGCAACGTGATCAAGCCCGGCGAGGAAAACCGCCGGCGTCTTCTCGAGGAGCGTCTCGGCAGGGAATCGATCGACCTGAGCACCGAGCGTATGCGCCTCACGACGCTCGTAGCGGACCTGACGCACGGCATCAACGCCGCGATCATCCCCACCGAGGAGGAGGCCAGAGACTATCCGAGACTTGAGGCCGAGCGCGAGCGAAAGCTTGAGCTTCTGGCCGAGCAGAAGGGCCGCAGGCTTGTCGCCGTGCACAGGCTCGAGCGAATCGACGCCAGACTCGACGCCATCAACCGCGCGCTTGAGCTTCTGTCCTCGGACGTACAGGCCGCCGAGGCCGCTCTCGTCGCACCCGAAGACGAGGAAGTCCCTCAAGCGCCGCCCGCCGCACCGCGCGTTTCCGCCGCCGCAGCGGCCGCCATCGCATCGCTCGCGCGCGAAACGCCGTCCCCGCGCATGCGCAAGGCCCTGATGAGCCACATTCCAACCCTCGCACCCGATGAGGCCCACTACCCCGAGGCCCTTCACGCCGACATCCGCAGAGAGGCCGAACGCCTTTCCATGCTGGAGAATCCGACGCCTGAAAACACGAAGCGCCTTGCGCAGCTTCTGGAAGCCGCCAAGGCGCTGTCGGAGCGTCCGCAGGACGCGCGTGCGATTGCAGAAGGACTTTACGGTCTGACCTGATCGGTCTTCTGCGTCCAGAAGTCGACGGGACAGTCCTCGGCCTTGTCGAACGTCACCCACTCCCAGGCCGTCTCGTCTGCAAGAAGAGCGCGCAGGAGCTGGTTGTTGAGGCCGTGACCCGACTTGTGCGCAACGTAATGCGCCAGAAGCGGATGACCAAGCACGTAGAGGTCGCCCATTGCGTCCAGAATCTTGTGCTTGACGAACTCGTCGTTCTCGCGCAGGCCGCCCGGATTGAGAATGCGGAACTCGTCCATCACGATGGCGTTCTCGAGCGAACCGCCCTGAGCGAGCCCCATGCGGCGAAGCATCTCCACGTCCTGCACGAAACCGAACGTGCGGGCGCGAGAGACCGCCTGCTCGTACGTGACGCGCGAGAAGTCGACGTCCGCCTTCTGCTCCGTGCGGTCGATCGCAGGATGACCGAAGGCGATGGTGAACGTGAGACGAAAGCCCTCGTGCGGCTCAAGCCTTGCGAGCTTGTCGCCCTCGCGAACCTCGACGGGCTTGAGCACCCGCACGAAGCGCTTGGGCGCGTCCTGCTCGACGATGCCCGCCTGATGAAGCAGGAAGACGAAGCTCGCCCCCGAGCCATCCATGATCGGAATCTCGGCGGAGTCAACCTCGATGATCACGTTGTCGATGCCGAGACCGTTGAAGGCGCTCATCAGATGCTCGATGGTCGCCACGGCGGCCTTGCCGACGTTGACCGTCGTGGCCATGCGCGTGTCGTTCACGTTGAGGGGATGAGCGGGAATCTCGACGGCGGGACGAATGTCCACGCGCCTGTAGAGAATGCCCGTGTCGGGTTCCGCGGGGCGAAGCACGAGGTGCACCTTGCGGCCGCTGTGAAGCCCGATCCCGACGGTCTCGACGGACTGCCTGAGCGTGCGCTGCTTGAACATGAGTGATCTCCGTACGAAAACCGGCGCTTGACGCGCCGGCTTCCTTCTGGGTCCCCGAACGGGCCGTGCCCGACGGAGCGGCTTACTTCAGATAGGTCGGGATGACGAACTTGGGCACGTCAACCGCGGCATCCCCCTGCTGAGCAGCGGGTTCGGTCGCAGAGGCCTCCTGCGTCTGGCCGAAGACCGGGGACTGAAGGCCGGCGGGGGCTTCGGACGAGGCGTTGAAGACTGCAGGAGCCTGAACGCCCGAGCCGGGTTCGTTCGCATCGAGCGGACGGTCGAGGCCGGTCGCCACGAGGGTCACGCGGATCTCGTCTCCCATCTCCTCGGAGATGGCGGAGCCGAAGATCACGATGGCGCTCTTGTGGACGAAGGTGTTGAGCACCGCCATGGCCTCCTTGATTTCGGCAAGCGTGACCGACTCGTTGCCCGTGAAGTAGGCGAGCAGGCCGCGGGCGCCCTGGAGGTTCGCACCTTCGAGAAGCGGACAGGCGATGGCCTTTTCCGCAGCCACGCGGGCGCGGTCCGGACCGGAGGCGGACGCCAGACCGATGATGGCCGTGCCGCGTTCGCTCATGACCGTCTTCAGGTCCTCGAAGTCGACATTGATGGTGCCAGGCGTGTGGATGATTTCCGCAATGCCCACGCATGCCTTGTAGAGCACTTCGTTGCTCATTTCAAAGCATTCCTTCATCGTGGCGTTCGGGGGGCATTCGCTCTCGAGCTTCTCGTTGAGAATCACGATCATCGAGTCGACCTTGTCCTTGAGGTTCTCGATGCCCTTTTCCGCGCAACGCATGCGACGGCCGCCTTCGAAGCTGAAGGGCTTCGTGACGACGGCAACCGTGAGGATGCCCATTTCCTTGGCGATCTCGGCGATGACGGGAGCAGCGCCCGTGCCCGTGCCGCCGCCCATGCCGGCGGTGATGAAGAGCAGATGCGCGCCGCGGATGGCCTCGGCCACCTGCTCGCGCTTTTCCTGAGCTGCGGCCGCGCCGACTTCAGGCCTGGCGCCAGCGCCGAGGCCCGTGGAGCCGAGCTGGATGTTCACGTGCGCACGCGAACGAGACAGGGCCTGATGGTCCGTGTTCGCGGCGATAAATTCGATGCCCTTCGCACCATGCGTGATCATGTGCTCGACGGCATTGCCACCGCCGCCGCCCACGCCGATCACCTTGATGACGGTGTTCAGAGGATCAAGTTCCTGCAGGATCTCAAAAGGCATTTTCTACCCCAAAATGTCGAATTTTTTAATTATGGCGGACTTTTGGCTTTTCTGCTTGCCGGAGCCGCCTCGAACGGCTTCGGCAGGCGGGCTCAGTAGTCCCCGAAAAACACGGTTCTTATCCTTCCCGAAAGGTTCAGGAGGGACGGCGTTCTGTAGCTTCGGCTGTCGCCTGCGGCCCTCGTCTTGTCGGCCGCCATCAACAGGCCTGCGGCAACGCTGGCGTTCGGCCTCATGGAGAGAGCATTCTTCTCATCAAAGCAGAGCGGCGCACCAATGCGCACGGGAACTCCAAACACGTCTCGCGCAACTTCGTCGATGGCGCGAAGGTTCGCGCCTCCGCCCGTGATGATCACGGCATGGACCTTGTCGAGATGACCCGCCTTCTCGATGACGTCGCGATAGATGCGGAAGAACTCCTTCGCGCGCTCGTACAGGGTCTGCACGATCAGGCTTCGCGAGCAGAGCGGCGTGCCGCGCACGTCCTCCAGCGAGGGGCGGACGCTTTCGCCCGGCAGCACGCCGTCCATGCTGCAGCTTCCGAAGCGGATCTTGAGCTCTTCGGCTTGGTCGAGCGACACGCCGAAGATCGTGCTCAGGTCGCGCGTGAAGAATTCCGACCCGAAGGGACGGACGGCCGTCAGAAGCGTCCTGTGCTCGTACACCAGCGTCATCGACGTCGTCTCTGCCCCCATGTCGAGGACGAGCGTGCCGTTGTAGCGGTCGCTTTCCGTACTCACCGCAAGCGCGGCGGCGATCGGATGAGGCTCATATCCCGCAAGTTCGATGCCGGAACGCAGCAGGCTGCGCTTCATGTTCTCGGCGTTCTTCACGGAGCCGTAAACGGCATGATAGTAGGCCGTCACCTTGTCGCCCACCAGACCGACCGGCGTCTGCGAAAACGTATCGCCGCACGAATAGCCCTGCGGGATCATCTTGATGAGCTGCTTGCCCTGACGCAGGCTGTGCTCGCGCGCATTGTTTTCCGCCGCCTCGACGTCCGCGGGCTTCACCTCATTGCCTCGCACGACGGCCGTGCCCAGGCAGTTCTCGCTCGTGAGCGAGGAGCCGCCGATGGCGACCCAGGCATTCGAAAGCTCGGGAAGATTGCCTGCGGAGCGCGCCTCGCGCACCGCCGCCTTGATGTCGTCGACGGCGGCATTGAGATCCGTCACGATGCCGTTTCGAACGCCGTGCGAATCCCTGAAGCTGTAGCCGCAGATGCGGTAGAGCCCCTCGCCCTTGGGCGACGGAAGCGCAACGACGCACAGCACCTTGTGGGAGCCGATGTCGAGACCGACAAGATAATCATTCGGGTTGTTCATCGTGCTGTGCGGTCCCGGGCTCTTCGTCCGGGACATCCGTATCCGTTCTCTGTTCGGCTTCCCGCAGTTTTCGAATGGCTTCGCGGTCGGGAAGCGTGGCCGCAAACGCCCTGTCATAGCGCAGGTCGATGGAGGCGGGCGGACCGTCCATCAGCTCGACGACCCTCGGGTAGGCCGCCGCCAGATCGGCGACCTTCGCCACGATGTTCGTGCCTGCGTCCTCCCTGCCGAGTTCCACGCGTGTTGCGGGAATGTCGCCCGAAGCCATCACGAGGCTCCAGCCGCCGCGATCGCTGCAGGCGATGTCCGTCACCGTCGCGCCGATGGAGCTCAAGGCGCGGGAGAACTCCCTGTAGTATCGGGCGATCTGAGCGGTCTGTCCTGCAGGACCGTAGAAGTTGGGCAGCGGATCGGACGGGTTGTCGCGCTCGTCGGGATTGGCGGAAAAGAGCACGCCGTCAGGATCAACAAGACGACCGTCCTCATAGACCGCGAAGGCGCTGTAGGTTTCGACGGCAACGCGAAGGCCGTCGGGCCAGACTCGCCTCACCACGGCACGCTTCACCCAGGGCACCGTCTCGGCCGCCCTGCGGACCTCGTCGAGATCCTCGGTGAAGAAGTTGCCCCGAATGACGGGCTCCACCGCCTGCTTCACGCGCTCGACGGGCACGCGCGCAACATCCCCCTCGACCTCCAGAGTCGAGAAGTCGAAAACGGGCAGATGCATCACCGCATCGGCCGCACGGCCTGCGCCAAGCACAACGACGGCCGCCGCAGCCAGACCGCAGACCGTCTTCGTCCAGAAGCGCAGGCTTGCGCGGCGGGCCTCGCGGGCCTCCTCCTGCGCACGCGCCAGAGCACGCCGCTCGATCGCCTCTTCAGGCGTGACGGCCTCCACGGGGTTCTCGGGACTCTCAGCCTTCATCCTGCGAAACTCCGTCTGTCATCCGCTCCCGCGCTCAGTCGCAGCGGGCGAGCGACAGAACCTTGAGGCAAAGGTCGGCATAATCCATGCCGACCGCACGGGCCGCCATCGGCACGAGCGAATGAGGCGTCATGCCGGGCGACGTATTGATCTCGAGCAGCGCGAAGGAGCCGTCGGCGCGCTGCAGCGCGTCGATGCGGGACCAGCCGCGTGCGCCGACGGCGGCAAACGCACGTTCGCAGAGCGAGCCGAGCGTCGCGGCCGCTTCGTCTTCGAGCTTCGCGGGGCAGTCGTAGTGCACGGCGTCGCCGAAGTACTTGTTGTTGAAGTCGTAGTCGCCTTCCGGAGCACGGATCTCAATCACGGGAAGCGCACGACCGTCAAGCACGGCGACCGTGAACTCCCTGCCGTGGATGTACTCCTCGACAAGCACCTCGTCGCCGCGGACGCCTTCAGCGTCCTCAAGCGCCTTCCTGAGGGCGGCGACGGTCGGTTCGGCGAGCTTGGTGACGCCGATCGAGGAACCGTCGTGAGCGGGCTTGACCACGAGGCCCGTCGCGCCGAGACGCGCAATGGCCTCTTCAAGCACGGCGTCGTCCGCCTTCGGATCGATCATGACGCCTTCGGGCACGGGAATGCCCGCACTGCGCCAGACGCGCTTCGTCAGATCCTTATCGATGGCCATGGCGCTTGCCGTAACGCCCGGACCCGTGTACGGGATGCCGAGATAGTTGAGCACGCCCTGAATGGTGCCGTCCTCGCCGAGACGGCCGTGCAGCGCGATGAACGCGCGGTCGAAGCCGCCCTTTTCAAGCGTCTCAAGACTGTCCGTCTTCGGGTCGAACCTGACGACGTCAACGCCCTTCGACACAAGCGCCTTGTGGACGCCTTCGCCGGACATCAGAGAGACCTCGCGCTCAGAGGAGACGCCGCCCATCAGCAGCACGACACGACCTAAGTTTTCCATCTTCACTAATCCTTTCCGTTCAATTCAAAGTTCCCGCGTCACTTCGCACCGTCGGCGATCGCAGGCGCGACCCTGCCGATGGAGCCCGCGCCCATGGTGATGACGACGTCGCCGTCGCGCACCATGCCCGCGATCGCATCGGCCACGCCCTCGACGGGCACGACGACGGGGCGGTGGAAGCCCTTGGCGGCAATGGCTGCGGCAAGATGCTCGCTGTCCGCACCTTCGATCAGGGCTTCGCCCGCAGGGTAGACCTCGGCGAGCACGAGCCCGTCGATGTCCTTGAGCACGTCGACGAACTGCTCGAAGCAGTCGCGGGTGCGCGTGTAGCGGTGCGGCTGGAAGGCGACGATGACGCGCTTTTCGGGCCAGGCGCCGCACACGGCGGCAAGCGTCGCCGCCATTTCATGGGGATGATGACCGTAGTCGTCGATGAGCTTGTAGTGGCCCGTCACGCTTCCGTCGGCGGCACGCACGGGAATGTCGCCGTATTGCGTGAAGCGGCGGCCCACGCCGCGGAATTCCGAGAGGCCGCGAACGATGGCCTCGTCGGAGACGCCCACCACGGTGGCGATCGCCACGGCGGCCAGAGCGTTCCTCACGTTGTGGATGCCGGGCAGGTTGAGTACGACGGGAAGCGGCGGATGGTCGGGCCTCAGGACCGTGAAGGCCATCTGCGTGCCGACGGCGCGCACGTCGATCGCGCGCACCTGAGCGTCGGCCGACAGACCGTAGAGAATCACGGGCTTGGTCACGCGCGGACGAATCTCGAGCACGTGTTCGTCATCGGCGCAGAGCACGGCCACGCCGTAGAACGGGAGCCTCTCGAGGAAATCGACGAAGGCGGACTTCAGGTTCTCGAAGCTGTGGCCGTACGTGTCCATGTGATCTTCGTCGATGTTGGTGACGGCGGAAATCACGGGCGTGAGGTTGAGGAACGACGCGTCAGACTCATCCGCCTCGGCGACGAGGAATTCGCCCGTGCCGAGCCTTGCGTTCGCACCCGCACTGTTGAGACGACCGCCGATCACGAAGGTCGGATCAAGATCGCCTGCGGCGAGCAGCGACGCAGTGAGCGACGTGGTCGTGGTCTTGCCGTGGGCGCCCGCAATTGCGATGCCGCGGCGAAGACGCATCAGTTCGGCGAGCATCACGGCGCGCGGCACGACGGGGATGCCGAGCTCGCGGGCGGCGACGACCTCCGGGTTGTCCTCATGCACCGCCGACGAAATCACCACGGCGTCCGCGCCGCGGATGTGCTTCTTGTCGTGACCGCAGAAGACGCGCGCACCGAGCGACTGCAGGCGCTCGGTGACGGCGCTCTTCGCGAGGTCCGAGCCGCTCACGACGTAGCCGAGATTGAGCATCACCTCTGCGATGCCGCTCATGCCCGCACCGCCGATGCCGACGAAATGCAGATGGTTGACCAAAAACTTCACGCTTGAATCTCCTCAGAGGGCGGAAAAGGGATCCCGCCCGTCAATCCTTTACTTGGCGTCCTGCGCTCCCGTCCTGCGGGCGACGGTTTCGACGATGAGGTTCGCCACGGCCTCGGCGGCCTGCGGACGCGCCGTCGCACGGGCGTTCTTCGCAAGCTCAAGCAGATGGTCGCGGGTGAGCCCCGAGATGAGTTCGGCCATGCGCTCAACCGTAAACTCGGGCTGCGGCATCATGATCGCGGCATGACGCTCGACCATGTACTTCGCGTTGCCCGTCTGGTGCGCCGTCGTCTTGGCGACGAACGGAACGAGAATGCTCGCCACGCCCGCCGCGCAAAGCTCGGAGACGCTCGTCGCGCCCGCGCGGCAGATCACCACGTCGCAGTCTTCGTATCGGGCTGCCATGTCGTTGATGAAGGGAACGACCTCGGCCTTGACGCCGAGCTTTTCATAGGCCTCGCGCACGGGCGCGTCGCGGTCCTTGCCCGTCTGATGAACGATGATCGGGCGCTGCTCCTGCGGAATGGCCGCAAAGACGGCGGGCATGTTGTCGTTGAAGACCTGGGCGCCGAGGCTGCCGCCGAAGATGAAGACGCGCAGCGGCCCCGTGCGGTCCGCCATGCGGTCCTGCGGGGGCGAGACGGCGACGATCTCCTCACGAACGGGATTGCCCGTCGTGCGGCCCTTTTCCTTCGCAAACGTCCTCGCGCCGCCGGCAAAGCCGCAGGCGAGCGCGTCGCAGAAGGGAAGCAGCGTATTGGTGGACATCAGCAGGTCCGCATCGCAGTTCATCATCACGAGCGGAAGCTTCCTGCGGTGAGCGGCAAAGCCGAACGGCACGGCGACGTAGCCGCCCGTCGAGAAGACGGCGTCGGGCTTGAGCTCATTGAGAAGCTTCATCGACGCGAAGAATGCGCCGATCAGCTTGAAGCCGCCCTTGATCGCGCCGAGCGGACCGCGGCCGCGCACGCCCTGAAAGTCGAGTGCGTGGAACGGAATGCCGTGGCGCTCCACGAGCCCGCGCTCCATGCCTGCGACCGTGCCGACCCAGGAGATCTTCCATCCCCTGCTGGCCATGACCTTCGCCACGGCAAGGCCGGGCATCACGTGACCGCCCGTACCGGCCGCAAGAATCACCAAATGTTTCGAATCCGTGCTCACACCTGACCTCCGCGCATCAGCATTCTGTTTTCCTTGTCAACGCGCAGCAGCAGGCCGATGGCGATGAGGCCCGAGAGCAAGGCGCTGCCCCCGAAGCTCACGAAGGGAAGCGTCAGACCCTTGGTCGGCAGCAGCCCCGAGGCCACGCCCACGTTAATGAAGACCTGCACGCCGAACCATACGCCGATGCCCTGCGCAAGAAGACCCTGAAAGAATCTTTCCAATTTGATCGACACGCGTCCGATCTCGAACGCATGCCTAATGAGCCAATAGTAAATGAAGAGAACGAGGCAGACGCCCACGAAGCCCGTCTCCTCGGCGATCACCGCCATGATGAAGTCGGTGTGCGCCTCGGGAAGGTAGTAGAGCTTCTCGACCGAGCCGCCGAGGCCCACGCCGAAGAGTTCGCCGCGTCCGAATGCGATCAGGGAGTGCGACAGCTGATAGGCCTTGTCGAGCACGTGCTCGGGAGCCCAGGGATCCCAGTATGCAAAGATTCTGCCCAAGCGCCACGGCGTGTCGATGATCATCCAGAAGACGAAGCCCACGACGACCGAGATCACAAAAGTGAAGATTTTAAAGGAGAGGCCGCCTAAAAACAGCACGCCCATGATTTCGGCAACGATGACCACCATGGCCCCGAGGTCGGGCTGCTGAATGATGAGGGCCGCAATGGCCACCATGGCGAACGCCATCGGGATGAAGCCCTTCTGGAAGGAATGCATGTATTCCTGCCTCATCACGGCGAACCATGCAGCCATGATCAGAGCCGCGACCTTCATGATTTCCGAGACCTGCAGGTTCATCACGCCCAGACTGATCCAGCGCTTCGCGCCGTTGACGGTTTTGCCGACGCCCGGTAGCAGCACGCACACCAACAGGATGAGCGCCCCGAAGAACACCCAGAGCGCATAGCGCTGCCAGAAGCTCATCGGAATCTTCGTGACGATCCAGCCCGCGCAGACACCGACGACGATGCTCTGCAGATGCTTCATGACGAAGTAGAGCGCGTCGACGCCGTAGCGGGAGTTGTCGGCGAAGACGGACGTGGCGGAGTACACCATGACGGTGCCGATGCCGAGCAGTGCGGCCACGCAGATGATCACCTCAAGGCTCGCGTTCGCACGCTCCTTGAGCGTCGCGACGGCGCGCCCCTGCGTCTGCCAGTCCTCCTTCTTCTTTTTCCGTCCGAAGCTCAGCACGCCTGCTCCTCGGCCGCAATCGCGCGGGCACAGGCAATGAATCGGGCGCTTCGCTCGGCATAGTCCCTGAACATGTCCCAGGAGGCGCAGGCGGGCGAGAGAAGAAGCACGTCTCCCTGCGCATGCCTTGCCCAGAGCCAGTACACAGCTTCCTCAAGCGTCGTCTGACGCGCCATGGGAATGCCCGTAGCGGAAAGCGCCTCCTCGATCAGGGGCGCGTCGCGCCCGATGAGGGCGACGGCGCCAGCCGTGCCCTTCAGGGCTTCGACCAGAGGCGAGAAATCCTGCCCCTTGCCATCTCCGCCGAGAATGATGAGGATGCGGCGGCCCTGAGCTGCGAAGCCCTTAACGGCAGCGGCCACAGCGCCCACGTTGGTGCCCTTCGAGTCGTCGATGAAGGTAACGCCGTCACAGTCGAGCACGCGCTCGACTCGATGCGGCTCGCCCCCGTACGCGGCAAGCGCGGCGAGCGCAGGTCCGACGGGCAGGCCTGCAGCCTCGATGAGGGCGAGCGCGGCAAGTGCGTTCATCGCGTTGTGGCGGCCGGCAATGAGAAGCGACTTTTCAGGGCAGAAGAGCGTGGGCTCAGACGCGCCCTCATCAAGCCTGGAAAGCCACAGCAGGCCGTCAGCCCCTCTGGCGAGGCCGTATTCGCCCGCCTTGGCGGGCTCACCGCCGCCGAACGTACGCACGGGACCTCCCTGTGCAAGACGGAGCGTCTCGGCGTCCTCGCGGTTGACGACGCGAACGGTGTCCTGCTTGAAGATGCGCCCCTTCGCCTCGGCATAGGCCTTCATGTCGCCGTGCCAGTCAAGGTGGTCCTCGGTGACGTTCAGAACAGCTGCGGATGCGCACTTGAGGCTCGACGTCGTGTCGAGCTGGAAGCTCGAGAGCTCAAGCACCCAGACTTCGGGCAGAACGCCTGCATCGAGCGCCTTGTCGAGCTCGGTCACGGCGTTGGGGCCGATGTTGCCCGCAGCCGTCGCACGACGGCCGCCCTCGGCGGCCATCTTCGTGACCAGCGTCGTCGTGGTCGTCTTGCCGTTCGTGCCGGTCACGCCGATCACGACGGGGCGGTAACCCGTGCGGGCCTCAAGGTCTGCGAGCGCTCTGGCGAAGAGCTCGATCTCGCCCACGACCTCAATGCCGCGGGCCCTGGCGCTCGCGACAAGCGGTGCAGCCGCACCGAAGCGGGTGGAAAGTCCGGGGGACATCACGACGAGCGAAACGCCGTCGAGGAGCGATTCGGGCAGGCCGCCCGTGCGGATTTTCGCATCGGGCATCTCGGCCCCGAGCCTTTGCGCACCGGCGGGCGCCTCGCGCGTGTCGGCCGCGCGGATTTTCCATCCGCGGCGACCGAGATGATGCGCACAGGCGAGCCCAGAGGCGCCGAGCCCAACGATGAGGGCGGTCTTCTTGTCAACTTCCTGCTTCATGATCAAACTGTCCTTTTCAAACCCCGCGGAACGCCCTGCCCGTCAGCGGATCTTGAGCGTTGAAAGGCCGATGAGCACGAGGATCATCGTGATGATCCAGAAGCGCGTGACGACCTGGGTCTCCTTCCAGCCCTTGAGCTCGAAGTGATGATGGACGGGAGCCATCAGGAAGATGCGCTTGCCGTGGGAGAGGCGGAAGTAGACCGTCTGAATCATGACGGAGAGCGTCTCCACGACGAAGATGCCGCCCATGACGGCGAGCACGAGTTCCTGACGGGTGATGACGGCCATGGTGCCGAGGCAGCCGCCGAGCGCCAGCGCGCCCACGTCGCCCATGAAGATCTGGGCGGGATGGGCGTTGTACCAGAGGAACGCGAGACCTGCGCCGAGCAGAGCCCCTGCGATCACGACGAGTTCGCCCGCCCCCGGAATGTAGGGAAAGATCAGATAGCCCGCATAGTCGGGACGTCCCACGACGTAGGCGAAGATGCCCAGCGCACCGCCCACCATGACGCTCGGAAGGATGGCAAGGCCGTCAAGGCCGTCGGTGAGGTTCACGGCGTTGGAGCTGCCGACGATCACCACGTACGTGAAGACCATGAAGCCCACCAGGCCGAGCGGAAGGGCGATGTCCTTGAAGCACGGGATGAGAAGGTGGAGGTTGCTCGAGATGTCGAGCGGGAAGCCTGCCTCGACCCAGCCCGCAATCGTCTCGGTGAGCGTTCCGCCCGCAGGAACGGAAAGCGCAAAGACAAGGTAGAAGGCTGCGGCAAGGCCGATCACGGACTGCCACGAGAACTTCTCCCTCGCGCTCATGCCCTTGGGATTGTGGTGCACGACCTTGCGGTAGTCGTCGATCCAGCCGATGGAGCCGTAGCCGAGCGTCACGAAGAGCACGACCCAGATGAAGCGGTTGGAGAGATCGGCCCAGAGCAGAGTCGAAACCGTGATGGCGAAGAGAATGAGCGCGCCGCCCATCGTCGGCGTGCCGTCCTTGACGAGATGGGTCTTGGGCCCGTCGGTGCGCACGGCCTGTCCGAAATGCAGGTTCTTGAGACGGGCGATCATCCAGGGCCCGAGCGCGAACCCGATCACCATGGAGGTGAGCGCGGCAAGCACCGCGCGCAGCGTCAGGTAGTTGAAGACGTTGAGGGCCGGAAAACCGTCGGCCAGAGAGCGGAAAAGTTCTAGAAGCATGTTGCGAAGCCTGAAGGCTCAGGCTCTCTTTGTTCTTGGATTGCTGGGTTTATTCTTCGTTGTCCTGCAGGGCGCGCACGACGGCCGCAAAGCCCATGAAGTGGCTCGCCTTAACGGTCGCCGTCCCCCTGAGACCCTTGAGTGCCTCGATGAGGGCGTCTCTGGTTTCGAACCAGCGGCCGCCTTCGCCGAAGGCCTCCGCCGCATGACGGGAAAGCGGACCGCAGGCGTAGAGGGCGTCGATGCCGAGCGATTTGGCGTACTCGCCGGCCTCGCGGTGGGCTTCTTCGGCGCTGTCGCCGATCTCGCCCATGTCGCCCAGGATAAAGGTCCTCGGGCCCGCCTCGCCCGCAAGGACGTTCATGGCGGCGCGCACGCTGTCGGGATTGGCATTGTATGCCTCGTCGATCACGACAAGGTGCTTTCCGACGAAACGCGTGCCGCGTCCGGGAACAGGCTCGAAGGCGCCGAGCCCCGCCGCAACGGCCTCGGGGCCGATGCCCATGGCAAAGGCCGCAGCCGCAGCGCCCGTGGCGTTGTGCACGTTGTGGCTTCCCGCAATGCGAAGCTTCGTACGCACCACGTCGCCTTCGTTGGTCGAGATCACGAGCTCTCCGTTCTCGACTCGGCCCATGACGTCGGCCACGATGTCGGGATCAGTCGAATAGGTCAGCTCGTCGACGCCGCGCGCGAGCGCGAGGTCGGCCCAGATGTCCGCGCATGCGTCGTCGGCGGGATAGACCGCCGTGCCGCTCTCGGGGAGGGCGGCGATCACGAGTCCGTTTTCACGGGCCGTCTCCTCGACGCCCCTGAGGAACTCCTGATGCTCGCGCTGCGCGTTGGTAAGCAGCGCCACGGTCGGACGCGTCCAGTCGGCGAGCCTCGCCATTTCGCCCCTGTGGTTCATGCCGCACTCGATCACTGCACCGCGGTGCTCGAAGGCGAGCTTCAAAAGCATCTTGGGCACGCCGACCTCGTTGTTGAAGTTGCCTTCGGTCGCGCACATGCGCTCGGCGCCCCATCGCGCGAGGAGGATCGATGCAAGCATCTGGGTCGTCGTGGTCTTGCCGTTGCTACCGGCGACGACGGCGAGCGGAAGCGCAAAGCGTCCGCGCCAGGCCTTGGCCGCAAGCCCGAAGGCCAGCCCCGAGTCCGTGACGACGATCTGGGCGATGTCGGCGTCCACCTTGCGTTCGACGATGGCGCACACGGCGCCCGCCTCGGCCGCTCCGGCAACAAAGTCGTGCCCGTCAAAGCGCTCGCCCGAAAGCGCAACGAAGACATTTCCCGCCTTCACCGTGCGGGTATCCGTCGAAAAGCCCTCGTAGGACTGCGAAAAGTCTCCGGCCGCCGCAACGACAACCGGCTCGAGCGCTTCAAGAAGCTGCTGCAGGCATTCCATGATCAGACTCCCTCGACCGCGCGCAGCATCTGCACGCGTCGTTCGTTGAAGGCTTCGCGCACGACTTCGGAATCGCTGAAGTGGTGCTTGACGCCGTTGATTTCCTGATAATCCTCATGGCCCTTGCCGGCGATGAGCACAACGTCGGCTCCGTCGGCCTCGGCAACGGCGTGATGAATCGCCTCGGCTCTGTCCGTCACGACTCGGGCGCCGGGTGCGCCCGCCGAAATGTCGGCGATGATCGCATCGGGATCCTCCGTGCGCGGATTGTCGCTCGTGACGACGACCTCATCGGCGAGCCTGACGGCGATGCCGCCCATGACGGGACGCTTGCCTGCGTCACGGTCGCCGCCGCAACCAAAGACCGCCCAGAGGCGGCCGCCGCGGGCCTGTGCCACAGGCCTCAAGCTCTCAAGCGCCTTTTCAAGCGCATCGGGCGTATGGCTGTAGTCGACCACCGCAAGAGGCGCGCCCTCGGCGCGCATGAGCTGCATGCGGCCCGGAGGCGACGCAAGCGACTCGGCCCAGGCCGCGAGCCTGTCTGCATCGCAGCCCTTTGCAAGCAGCACGGTGGCCGCCTGAATGAAGTTCGAGACGTTGAAGCCGCCCACCTGCGCAAGGTGCACGGGCGTCGCAGCGCCGTCCACCTTCATCAGGAAACGCGTGCCCGCCTCGGTGGCCTCGATGTCCGAGGCCTCGACGACATGGTCGGCCGCAAAAGGCACGACGCCCGTCAGGGTCGTCGCCCAGACGGCCGCGCCGTTCTTCCTCGCCGTCTCGGCCATGAGTCCCGCATAAGGGTCGTCGGCATTGACGACCGCGGTCCTGAGGCCGGGCCAGGCGAAAAGAATGGCCTTGGCTTCGGCATAGGCGTCCATGGTGACGTGGTAGTCAAGATGATCGCGCGTCAGATTCGTGAAGACGGCCGTGTCGAAATGGGATCCCGTCATGCGGCCCTGCTCAAGCCCTATCGAACTTGCCTCTACGGCAAAGGCCTTCGCGCCAGCCTTTTCAAGGTCGGCGTAGACACCCTGAAGGCTCACGGCGTCGGGCGTCGTGAGCGCGGGCATGTCGAAGGACTCGCCCGCGAACCTGCAGCCCACCGTGCCCATGACGGCGCAGGGCGTGCCGAAGTTCGTCAGAAGCGAAGCGATCCAGTGCGTAGTCGTCGTCTTGCCGTTCGTGCCCGTCACGGCAACGCCCGTCATCCTCGAGGACGGATCGCCGTAGAAGGCGGCCGCCACCTCTCCGAGGTGCTTCGAGAGGTCGTCGACGGAAAGGCTGGCGATCGGGAAACGCTCGGCGTCGGGCGCATCGCTGCGCGTCTCCATCAGCACGCCCGCCGCGCCTCGCGCGGCCGCCACGCGGATGAATGCGCGGCCATCGGCCCTGAGGCCGGGAACGGCGACGAAGACGTCGCCCGGCTTCACGCTGCGGCTGTCGAGCCGCAAATGGGCGCCGTCATGCACAAGGGCCTTGAGCCAGGCCGTCACTTCGTTCATCGACTTGTTCATCTTGTGTTCAATCCATTGCGTTGTCAGTGTCTAACCTTCGCGAGAAGCCCGCCGCCCGCAGGCGCCGTCTTGTCGTCGGGCGAAACCATCAAGGTGCGCAGCGCACCCGTGGCCACCTCGTTGAAGACGGGGGCGGCCACCAGACCGCCAAAGCGGCCCTTCTTGGGCTCGTCGACCATCACGGCGACGATGAAGCGGGGCTGGGTCGCGGGCACGATGCCCACGAAGCTCGCCACCACGTCCCTCGTGTACTGTCCGTTCTTCACCTTGTTGGCCGTGCCCGTCTTGCCCGCGACCGAGTAACCCGCCACACTGACGTTGGAGGCCGTGCCGCCGCGCTTGACGGTCGCCATCATCATGGCCCTCATGCGGCGTGCGGTTTCAGGCTTGAAGACCTGCGTGCCTGCGGCAGTCTCGCCGGGCATTCGCTTGAAGAGCGTGAGGTCGATGACGTCGCCGTTTCTCGCAAGCGCCGTGTACGCCTTGACAAGCTGCATGAGGGAGACGGTCACGCCGTGTCCGTAGGAAATCGTCGCCTGCTCGACAGGACGCCAGGTCTTGCCGGGACGCAGCCTGCCCGAGGTCGCGCCGGGAAAGCCGATCTTGGGCGCATTGCCGAAGCCGAGCTCCGAATACGTCTCATAGAGCGTCTGGGGCGAGATTTCGAGGGCGATCTTCGCGGTGCCGATGTTGGAGGACTTGGCCACGACCTCGGCCACCGTCAGAAGGCCGTAGTCGTGCGTGTCGCCGATCGTGCGATCGCCGATCGTGAGCTTGCCGGGCGACGTCTGGATGGTCGTGAGCGGATCCACAAGCCCCATGTCGAGCGCCTTCGCAATGGCAAACGGCTTCATCGTGGAGCCGGGCTCGAACTGGTCGGTGAGCACGCGGTTGCGCACGCGCTCGAAAAGCACCGTGGAACGGTCGTTCGGATCGTACGTGGGCTCGTTGGCCAGCGCGATGATCTCGCCCGTGTTGACGTCCGCCACCACGACGGCGCCCGCCTTGGCCTGATGTCGCTCGATGGCGGCCCTGAGCGCCTCGTAGGCGATGAACTGGACTCTGGAGTCGATCGCAAGGGTCACGTCGGTGCCCGCCTCGCTTTCCTTGGCCCAGACGTCGTCGACGATGCGACCGTGACGGTCGCGGATCACGCGCCTCGAGCCCGCGCGCCCTGCCAGCACATGGTCGCGGGCAAGTTCGACGCCTTCCTGTCCGTGATCGTCCGCACCCGTGTATCCCACGATGTGAGCCATGGCAGGACCGTCGGGATAGCGGCGGCGCATTTCGGGCGACATACCGATGCCGGGGATCCTGAGTGCACCGACGGCCTCGGCCAGGCCGAGATCGCGGTTGCGGGCCAGATAGACGAAGTTGGGCGACGAGCTGTGGTCAAGCTTCTTGAGCAGCTCCGAGTACTTGATGCCGAGCAGCTTCGCAAGCTCGCGCAGCTGCTGCTTCTCCTCCTTCGTGCTGCGGGGCACGAGCGCAGGGTCCGCCCAGACGCTACGGCAGGGCTGGCTCGACGCGAGCACGATGCCGTTGCGGTCGAGGATCTCGCCTCGGGGCCCCTGGATCGTGATCGTGCGCGCAAAGCGCTTTTCGCCCTCGTTCTGCAGGAAGTCATTGTTGAAGACCTGCAGATAAAAGGTTCTGCCCGCAAGAATGAAGAAAAGCATCAGGATTCCGAAAAACGCAAGGTAGGTGCGGTTCTTCGGAATGGGAATGATGATGAGGGGGTCGGCGGCATGCTCGGGCGCAGCCTTTCTGGCCTCACGGTCCTTTGCGAGGAAGTCCGCGATCTTCTCCCAGACGGCGAGCACGGAACGCTCGATCCATTCGAGAAGCGGCAGCTTCATGGACGGCCTCCTCTGGAGCCCTCGGAGGCCCCCGCCTTGCCATCGGCCGCCGCAGCCTGAGCTGCGGCCGTGTCGGGCGCAAACGTGACCCTGTGATGTTCGTCCACCACCAGGTTCACCGTATTCTCGCCTCTGGCCACCTCGAGTCCGAGCGCACCCGCGCCGTCAGCGATGCTTCCGGGAAGCGACGCCTTGCGGACCTTGAGAAGAAGGTGGGCCTCGTCGTCGGCGAGCCTGCGGCCCACGTCGACGGCGCGCTCATGCTCCACAAAGAGCGTGCGCACCCTGTACTGGACGTTGACGAGCGTGATGGCAAGCGCAAAGAGGACGAGACCCAGCACGGCCACGACGACCAGGTCCATCTTGCTTACCTGGCGCATGCCCCGTCCTCCGGACGCCAGGGCGACACGGTTCGCACGCCGACGCGGAGAATCGCCGAACGCGCGCGCGGATTCGCCTCGCACTCGGCCTCGGACGGCTTGATGCGCTCAATGTTGTCGAAGAGCGGCTTGGGCAGCATGTCGTTCGTGAGAGGAAGCCTCGGATCGAGCCCGCGCTCGGGGTGGGCCGTCCTGTCGAAGAAGTGCTTGACGATGCGGTCCTCGAGCGAGTGGAAGGTGATGACGGCAAGACGCCCCTCGGGCTTCAGAAGCCCTCCGGCGGCGTCAAGCGCCTGCTTGAGCTCGTCGAGCTCATGGTTCACCTCGATACGCACGGCCTGAAAGGTGCGCGTGGCGGGATGCTGGCCCATGTCCTTGCGGTTGCGAGGCACGACGCCTGCAACCAAATCCGCAAGCTCGCGGGTCGTCTCCAGGGGCTTCGTCTTCCTGCGTGCGACGATCGCACGCGCAATCGGTCCCGCAAAGCGCTCCTCGCCGTAAAGGCTGATCACGTGGCGGATGTCGCGCTCCTCGGCCTGCGCCAGCCACTCGGCCGCCGTCATGCCGCGCGTGGTGTCCATACGCATGTCAAGCGGACCGTCAAAGCGGAAGGAGAAGCCGCGCGCAGCGTCGTCGATCTGGGGGGACGAGACGCCGATGTCGAGAAAGATGCCGTCGGCCTGATGAACGCCGATCGCGGCAAGAGACTCCGTCATCGTCGAGAAGGGCTCGTGAATGATCGTGAACCTCGGATCCGTCCAGCTTCTGGCAACCTCGACCGCCTGGGGATCGCGATCGAACGCAATGAGCCGTCCCTTCGGGGACAGCTTTTCAAGAATGCGACGCGAATGACCTCCGCGCCCGAATGTTCCGTCGACGTACAGTCCGTCAGGGTCTCCCACAAGCGCCTCCGGCGCCTCCTCGCCCAAAACCGACAGATGAATGAATGTCTCGCTCACGCCCGCAACTCACAAACGATGGAGGCGGAACCAACCGCTCCGCCCCGAAAATTCTTCACAATCAGAACGAGAAGTCCGCCGCATCAAGCTCGGCCGCGAGCGCCTCGCGTTCACGCGCCTCAAGCGTGCTTCTGTCCCACAACTCGAAGTGCTCGCCCATGCCGATCAGCGCAACCTCCCTGTCGAGGCCGCACATCTGCCTGAGTTCGGAGGGAATCAGAATCCTGCCTGCACGGTCCGGCTCCAGATCGACGGCGCTGCCGAGAACATAGCGCACGAAGGCGCGCGCCGAATACGGCAACTTCGCCAGCGCCCTGCGCTTTTCCTCCCAGACGGGCGCCGGATACAACACCAGACAGCCGTCGGGATGCCTCGTCACCGTGACTTTTCCCGCGCACGAAACGGCAAGAGCCTCCCGATGCCTTGCAGGCATCGACAGGCGTCCCTTCTGATCCAATGACAAGAGCGAAGTGCCTTGAAACACCCTCGGTCCTCCCGCAACCAGCCGTTTCGTTCGCCGCACGAGCCTGCGGCCCGCAGCGGATCCCCCCCCCCACTTTTTCCCACTTCTGCAGTCTCACTTTAGCGTCAAGGCGTCCGACGGTCAAGGCAGGCAACATCTTTTTTCGAGGCCCCGCATCCGCTCCCGCGTGAGACTCCGGACTAGATAATTCGCCTTAGCCCACACAGCAAGCCGTCCGTCATGTGATAGGCTTGACGGATTGCCTCTCCGAAAGCGCCGTACAGCCTCATCCTCACGCGTTTTCACCGAGAGAGGCCCCCTCGAACCCACCCTTCGATCTGACACGACTTATGAACATCCTCGACAAGATCATGAAGCCCCGCTCGATCGCGGTCGTCGGCGCCTCCACCAAGCAACACACCATCGGCTCGGACATCATGAAGCGCCTGCGTGAATACGGCTACGCCGGCCCCGTCTATCCTGTCAACCCGAAGGGCGGCGTCATCGAAGGCCTGCCCGCCTATGCGACGGTGCTCGACATTCCCGGCGAAGTGGACCTTGCCGTCATCATCGTGAACGCACGCTTCGTGCTTCAGACGATCGACCAGTGCCACGAAAAGGGCATCAAGGGCCTGTGCGTGATCTCCGCAGGCTTCAAGGAAACGGGGACTGAAGGCGCCCGGCTCGAGGCCGAGCTTCTCGAACGCGTCCGCCGCTACGGCATGCGCTGCGTGGGGCCGAACTGTCTCGGCGTCGTCAACACGCATCCCGCCGTGCGCATGGACGCCTGCTTTGCCGAAGCGCTGCCCGAGCGCGGCAACATCGGCTTCGTCTCCCAATCCGGTGCGCTCGGTGGGGGCATCCTCAACATTCTCCGCGACCTCAACCTCGGCTTCGCGCAGTTCATTTCGATCGGCAACCAGGCCGACGTGAACGCCGAGACCGCGCTTGAATACTGGGAGGGAGACAAAGACGTCAGGCAGATCCTTCTCTACATGGAGTCCATCCAGAATCCCGTAAACTTCCGCCGCATCGCCTCGCGCCTCTCCAAGAAGAAGCCCGTGCTCGCACTCAAGGCGGGCCGCTCGGCCGCAGGCGCCTCCGCTGCATCCTCCCACACGGGCAGTCTTGCAGGCGCCGACCTCGCCGCCGACGCGCTCCTGCGCCAGTCGGGCGTCATCCGCGAGTTCTCCCTCAAGAATCTCTTCGCAACCGCCAAGGTCTTCGCCAACTGCCCGATTCCGAAGGGCGACAGAGTCGCCATCGTCACGAACTCCGGCGGCCCCGGCATCATGGGCACCGACGCCATCTGCGAAAAGGGCATGAAGATGGCCGAGCTCACGGACGAGACGAAGGCGAAGCTCCGCAGCTTCCTGCCTGCCGCCGCCTCCGTCAGGAATCCCGTCGACATGATCGCCTCCGCTCCAATCGAGCACTATCGCCAGACGCTCGAAACGGTGCTCGCCGATCCGAACGTCGACATGGTCATCACGATCTACCTGCCGTTCCTCGGCCTCAAGGACACCGACGTCGCCCGCGCGATCATGGAGATCAAGGCCGCACATCCCGAAAAGCCCGTCGTCGGCGTCTTCATGACGAAGAGCGAGTTCTTCACGGCATTCTCCGCCGCCGACGTCAACGTGCCCTTCTTCATGTATGTCGAGGAGGCGGTCGAGGGCCTTGCGCGCCTCAACGAGCAGCGCCTCTGGATCGAACGCCCCGAGGGCGTGCTTCCCGACTTCAAAGTTGACGGCGAACGCGCCCACAACATCATCCGCACGGCGCTTGCCGACGGCCGCGACCAGCTTACGACGCGCGAGAGCATCGACGTTCTCGACGCCTACGGCGTGCGCGTGTGCAGGGCCGGCTTTGCCGCAGACGAGGACGCAGCGGTCGCCGTCGCCGACCGCATCGGCTACCCCGTCGTCATGAAGATGACCTCCAAGACCACGTCCCACAAGACGGACGTGGGCGGTGTGCGCGTCAACATCGGCTCGGCCGAGGCGCTTCGCGCCGAATACCGCGACCTCGTCGCCAAGCTCGACGAGCGCGGCCTGCTCGACGGGCTTGAAGGCGTCATCATTCAGGAAATGGTCAAGGGCTCCCGCGAAATGGTCTGTGGCATCGCCACCGACCCGCAGTACGGCCCGATGCTGATGTTCGGCCTCGGCGGCGTCTTCGTCGAGGTCATGAAGGACGTCGCCTTCCGCATCGCACCCGTCACGGACGCCGACGCCCGCGACATGGTCCGCTCGGTCAAGGCCTACAAGCTCCTTCAGGGCGCCCGCGGCACGACGCCCGCCGACATCGCCAGAGTTGAGGAGACGCTCCTGCGTCTCTCCCAGCTCGTGACCGACCTTCCCTTCATCGACGAACTTGACATCAATCCGCTCATGATCTCGGAAAAGACAGGCGAGCCGATCGCTGTCGACGGCCGCATTAAGGTGCGCCGCAGCGAGGCCGAAGCAGCTCTCGCCTGATCGACCTGACGATTGCCAATAAACGAAGAGGGGTTCGGCCTGTGCCGAACCCCTCTTCTGTTGTCTGATGACCGGAAACTTTTCCGATAAGCCGGATTATGTTCCGCGCCCGAGGGCGCAGTGACGATCATTCGTCTAGGACGGCGCTCGCGCGACGCCTCAAGCCATCTACCCGCAACCGGTCCGGGCCGGACCATAGGCTGCCTATTTGATGTTGCTCCCCGTAGAGATTGCCCGTTTCAACCGACCCCAACGCCGGCTCGTCTCTGTTGCTCTGATCCTCGCCTCGCGGCGGACAGCCGTTAGCTGCTACGGTGCCCTGCGGAGTCCGGACTTTCCTCCCGCGGATTGCTCCGCCGACGATCGTCTGGAAAAGTTTCGCAGTCAGGGGACGCACTCTACCCGCTTTTGCGCGTTTTTTCAACTCGCTCGACGAGTTTTCCCGCTTTTTTGACGCCCGTCTCGATGCCTTGTGCGACAATGACGGGTTCTGCGGACCCCGCCGCCCGGACGCGGCATCTCCGCTCCCGATTCAGACAACCTACAAGAAGGCCGCCCCGCCTGATGCGGGCGGCCACAAAGCCATGAACATCAAAATGAAGACGCTTGCCGCCGCGACGGCGGCTGCGGCCTGCGCCGCCGGCCAGGCTCATGCCGGCTTCCTTGAAGCCGTGATCAACACGACGCCGGCCGGCTACGTGTCCTCCTCCGCCGAACGCCCCGGCGACTTCGGCTCCTTCTGGCAGGACACCGTCCGCGGCGCCAAGGCCATCATGAAGGAAGGCAACAGCTTCTGGGTCGTTCCGACCTACACGAACCACCCGACCTGGGACTGGGACAAGCGTCATGAAGAGAACGGCTATCCCTTCGGCATGGGTCTCGGCCGTCAGGTCATCGACAACCGCGGCAACGAGCGCTCCTTTTTCCTCGTGACCTTCGTCGACTCCAACTACCGTCCCGAACCGGTCGCGGGCTACCAGTGGGTCGCCCGCTGGCCTGTCGCGGGCACGGGCCTGCACGTCGGCGCGGGCTACCTCGCCGCCGTCTCCGCCCGCGGCGACTACATGTGGGTTCCGTTCCCGATGCCGCTGCCCGTCGCGAAGATCGGCACGGACGACATCTCCTTCTACGGCACGTACATCCCCGTCACGAACGTGTTCTTCTTCTACTCCACGATCACGATCGACGACGCCAAGCGCCGCGACCTTCCGCTGCCCGCCACCAGCGCCTGGAGCGCAGACCGCAACTACCTCTACGGCGGCTGGGGCTGGGAGTACATGGACAACGGCGAGGAGTTCTCTCCGAGCAACGTCAAGAACGACAGCTCCTGGCACGTCGGCATGCGCCACTACTCGGGCCGCCACTGGGCGACCGACGTTTCGTACCGCCGCTCCGAGCATGACATCAAGACGGCGGGCACGGACACGAGCAAGTCCTACCGCTTCCAGACCTGGGCCGTCCAGCTTCAGTACAACATCGACGCCCTCGACAGCCTCCGCCTCTACGCGGGCGGCGGTCTGGGCTACTCCAAGATGAAGGGCCCCGCCGGCAAGGACGACTCCTTCCACCCCGTCACGTCGCTCGGCGCCACCTACGCGGTCACGAAGAACGTCTTCGTCAACGCCGAAATGTTCACTTCGTTCGCCCGCTACAAGGGCACCGTCGAGGCCCGCGGCGACGACTACGTGCTCAAGCCCATGGCGACCGACTTCACGCTCTCCCTGGGCGTGGCGTTCTGACGCCGCACGAATCCGTCCCGGACGCAACACCCGTTAACGGTGCGTTCAGACTGTTTCGGTAAAATTCATTGTTTTTTCGGGCGGCCCGCTTCGAAGGCCGCCCTTTTTTTTCATTTGCCGTCCCGGCGGCCGCGACCCTTGAGAGGCCGCCGCGGACACGTTCCATGCTTTCAGGAGTTGAACAAATGGACCTCAATGACGAACTCTTCCAGCGTGCGCAGATCTCGATTCCGGGCGGCGTGAACTCCCCCGTGCGAGCCTTCCGCTCCGTGGGCGGCTCCCCGCGCTTCATCGACCGCGCCAAGGGCCCCTACATGTGGGACGCCACGGGCAAGCAGTTCATCGACTACATCCTCTCCTGGGGCCCGATGATCCTCGGCCACAACAACGACGAAGTCATCGCCGCCGTTGACGAAGCCGTCTCGAAGGGCCTCTCCTTCGGCGCCGTCACGCAGGGCGAGACGCTCATCGCCGAAGAGGTCCGCAAGCTCGTGCCGTCCATGGACCAGGTCCGCCTCGTGAGCTCCGGCACCGAGGCCGGCATGTCCGCCATCCGCCTCGCCCGCGGCTACACGGGCCGCAACAAGATCATCAAGTTCGAGGGCTGCTACCACGGCCACTCCGACTCTCTCCTCGTCAAGGCGGGCTCCGGCATGCTCACCTTCGGCAATCCGTCCTCGGCCGGTGTTCCCGCCTCCGTGACGGAGCACACGCTCGTGCTCGAGTACAACAACCCGCAGCAGCTTGAGGACGCCTTCGCCCAGTGGGGCGACGACATCGCCTGCGTGATCGTCGAAGCCGTCGCCGGCAACATGAACATGGTCCGCGGCAACCCCGAATTCCTTCGCACGATGCGCGAGCTCTGCACGAAGCACGGCGCCGTCCTCATCGTCGACGAAGTCATGACGGGCTTCCGCGTCGCTCAGGGCGGCGCCCAGGCCTTCTACGGCATCGAGCCCGACCTCACGATGCTCGGCAAGGTGATCGGCGGTGGCATGCCCGTTGCCGCCTTCGGCGGTCGCCGCGAAATCATGCAGCAGATCGCTCCCCTCGGTCCCGTCTACCAGGCCGGCACGCTTTCCGGCAACCCCGTCGCCGTCGCCTGCGGTCTTGCGACCCTCAAGGGCATTCAGGCTCCGGGCTTCCAGGACAAGCTTTCCCGCGCCGCCGACCGCCTCGTCAAGGGCCTAACGGCCGCCGCTCAGGAAAACGGCATCACGTTCTGCGCCGACAGCGTCGGCGGCATGTTCGGCCTCTACTTCCTGCCGTCCGTCCCGCACGGCTTCGCCGACGTGATGAAGTCCGACACGGAGACGTTCAACCGCTTCTTCCACGGCATGCTCGAGCGCGGCGTCTACTTCGCCCCGTCCGTCTTCGAGGCAGGCTTCGTCTCGATCATGCACACCGACGAAGTGATCGACGCGACCATCGCCGCCGCTCGCGAGACGTTTGCTGAAATCGCCGCCTGAGCGGCGCCTGCATAAAGGACGATCATGGGTTCCGTCAAGACCTGGCTTACCGCAGCCGCGCTCTGCGCCGCCGCGGCCTCCACCTGGGCCTCCGGGGCCCAGGATCTCCTCTCGACGCTCGACCGCGCGGCGCAGCCCGCACCCGAGCCGAGCGTCACCGTGCGGCTCGTCGCCCAGAACGAGGGCCTCACGCCTCAGGCCGAAAACCTTCTCGCCGTGGTGCTTGAGCACGCGCCGGGCTGGCACACGTACTGGCGCATGCCAGGCGACGCCGGCCTCACGACGCAGTTCAGCTTCACGACGCCGAAGGACGTTCGCCTCACGGATCCGCGCTTCCCGCTTCCCGAACGTCACAACGACAAGGGAATCGTGAGCTTCTCTTACGGCGGCACCGCCGTCTTTCCGTTCGAGGCCGAGATCCCCCGCTTCCCCGAGGGACGCTCCGCGCGCATCAGCATCCACGTCTCCTACCTCGCCTGCAAGGACGTCTGCATCCCCGGCGAGGGCACGGCCGAAATCACGCTGCCCTACGAGGTCGCGCCGAAGCCCTCGGCCGATGCCGAGCTCGTTTCGAACGCCATCGTCAACGTGCCCGAAGTGGCCGACATCCGCGGCGTGCGCGCCGTCTACGAGGAGGACCGCCTCAAGGTGACGGTACCCGCCTCCGAAGTGCACGTTGAGAAGAGCCTTTCCTTCTACCCGCTTGACGAGCGCGTGCTGAAGCTCTCCGACGAGCCGCAGCACCAGACCGAGGAGGACGGCAGCGCCTCCATCCTCATGACGCTCGCCCCCGAGTTCCTGCAGGAGCCCCGCGCCACGCTCTCGGGCGTCTTCGTGGGCGACGGCGGCCCCGCTGCGGGCGGCTGGGCGATCGAAACCTCCTTCCCGCTGGAAAAGGGCGCGGTGCCCAAGCCCGCCGTCTTCTCCGGCGCACTTCCCGTCGCAGGCTCGGGCGCCTCGGTGACGACCCTCACCGCCATCGTCTTCGCGTTCCTCGGCGGCCTCATCCTCAACCTGATGCCCTGCGTCTTCCCGATCCTCTCGCTCAAGATCCTGCAGCTCATCGAGGGCTACCGCAGAGGCGAAAGACTGCTGCCGCACGGCATCGCCTTCACGGGCGGCGTCCTCGTCACGATGGGCGTGCTGTCGGGTGCGCTTCTCGCCCTCAGGGGCGTGGGCATGGCGCTCGGTTGGGGCTTCCAGCTCCAGAGTCCGTGGGTCGTCTCGCTCCTGCTCGTGCTCTTCGTCGCCATCACGATCAACCTGCTTGGCGTCTTTGAATTCACTGCCGCAAGCCATCTCGCCGACACCCGCGTTGCGCGCAGCGCGCCGAGAACCGGTGCCGCGAGCTCGTTCTTCACGGGCATCCTCGCCGTCATCGTCGCCAGCCCCTGCACGGCCCCCTTCATGGGCGCCGCTCTGGGCTACGCCGTGACGCAGCCCGCCGTCGAGGCGGTCGCCGTCTTCCTCTCGCTCGGTCTGGGCATGGCGCTTCCGTGGCTTCTGCTCTGCATCTTCCCCGGCTGGTCGAGAATGCTCCCGAGGCCGGGGGCCTGGATGGACGTCTTCCGCAAGGTCATGGCGATTCCGATGGCGCTTGCCGTCGTCTGGCTCGGCTGGGTGCTCTCCAAGCAGGTCAGCCTCAACGGCATGCTTCTGATGCTTGCGGGCTGCGGCTCCGCCGCCATCGCGCTCTGGCTGCTCGGCCGAGAGCAGTGGGGCCGCGGTCGCAACCGCGTCCTGATGGGCGTCACGTCCTTTCTTGCGGCCGGCGCAATCGCCGTCATCGCCACGGGCGAATTCGACCGCGCCGCCACCGCACAGGGCAGGGGCGTCTGGCAGCCCTGGTCCGAAGAGGCCGTCAGGGCCTCCCTTGCCGAAGGCCGCCCCGTCTTCGTCGACTTCACCGCCGCTTGGTGCGTCACCTGTCAGGCCAACAAGGTCGCGGCTCTTGACCGCGACGAAGTGCAGACCGCCTTCAGGGACGGAAACGTCACGCTCCTCATGGGCGACTGGACGAACCGCGATCCCGCCATCACGGACATCCTCTCCCGCTTCGGCCGCTCCGGCGTGCCGCTCTACCTCCTCTACAGGCCGGACGGAACCGTGCAGGTGCTCCCCGAGCTCCTGACGCCGGGCATCGTGCTCGACGCCGTGAAGGGCGGGCAGCAATAAGACGAGGCCTTCCCTGGAAATCCAGAAAAAGCAAAAGCTCGCCGTCCGGCACCATACCGGGCGGCGAGCTTCGTTTCAGGATCCCGAATCCTCAGGAAGTGCCTGCGATGCAGGGCCTCACTTCTGCAGGTAGGTCCACTCGACCACCTTGTCGAGGAACCTGATACCGCCTGCCATGTTGCGCTCGCCGTGCACGCTGGCATAAAGCGCGTACCGCCTGCCGTTCTTCGCATAGACGTAGCCGCCGATCGAGCGCACGTCCTGCAGGTAGCCCGTCTTCAGATGCGTGCGGCCCGTCGCCTCAAGGCGCTTTCTCATCGTGCCGTCGACGCCCGAGACGGGCAGCGACGCCGCGTACTCGGTCATGCGGGGCGAAAGCCAGCCCGCCGCAAGAATCTGCGTCATTGCGCGCGCCGTCACGCGCGAGGTGCGCGAGAGACCCGAGCCGTTGTCGATCATGACGGCGCCATCGGGCACGCCCTTTTCAGCCAGCCAGCCCGCCAGCACCGCTCGTGCGTCGTCCGTGTCGACGCCGGGGCGGGGGCGCTCCATGGGCTCAAAGGCTCCGCCTGCAGTTCGGGATCCTGAGTCCGCCTCGTCGGGTGCGTTTCTGAGCGTGCCGAGCGTAAGGAAGATGTGACGGGCGATCAGGTTGTTCGACCACTTGTTGACAAGCGTCGTCACGACGGGAAGCGCATCGGACTCCCGCTCGGCGAGCTTCAGGGCGCCTTCGGGCACGCGCCCCTCGGCGACGTGTCCCGTCCAGGTGCGCCCGTCGCGCTCCCAGTACCACCTGAAGAGACGTTCGAGGTATTCGTTCTGAGAAAGGGACACCACGCTGAAGGTCTTCGGTCCGCAGGAAAGGGGAAGCGAGCCCTCGAACCTGGCTGCGAGCCTGCCGTCGGAAAGGTGTTCGAGCCTGTAGCCGATCGTCGACTTCCAGTCGCCGCAGGCGCCGCGCGAGAGGCGGATCGTCGACGGAACCTCAAGCCCCGAGAGCGGCGGCATGCTGATGATGCGCGCAGTCCCCGACGACTCGTCGGGAACGAACTCGAAGGAAAGGCTGCGATAGCCCGCCACCGCCGCGTCGGGCAGCTGGTTGTAGGGGCGGGAGCCCCGACCGTCGAAGGCGGAGGGATCTCCTTCGGGCAGGTCGAAGTAAGAGCGGTCGACCGTCAGGTCGCCCTCGATGCGCCTGACGCCCATCTGCGCCATCCGCTCGACGAGGAGCCCGAACTTTTCGGCGACGAGCGTCGGATCGCCGCCGCCCCTGAGCCAGATGCCGTTGACGCGGCCCTCCGCATCAGGCCTCGCCTTTGCATAGAACCCCGTCCTCCACTTCCAGTCCGCGCCCAGAAGTTCGAGTCCCGCGAGCGTCGTCACCAGCTTCGCGGTCGAGGCGGGAGCCACCGACCTGTCGGCGTTGACGGCAAGCAGGGGCCGGACGACGGGCATCCTGCCGCCCTCGGGCATCCTCAGTCCGTCGAGCGCGACGACCGACACCGTCACCGCCCTCGGGTCGACGCCGCAGTCCGCGGCGGCCTTCCTGAGCATGGGCGGGAGCCTTCCCTGCTCGGCGGCCCAACCGCTGCACGAAACGGACCAAAGGCCCGCCGCCATCATTCCGAAAGCCGCAAAAACGGCCGCGGAGCCTCTCGTTGAAAACCGCATTCCACCCTCGCCGCAGGCATTTCCACCAAGGCGCCCGGGAGCGCCTCGGCAACCTGTAAAAATTCTTCAACAGCCCCCTTGTTTTTCAAGGAGGCATCCCCATATAGGGTTTAAATGCTAAGGCAAAGCCGCCCGTGCGGTCCGCCGAGGCAATGTTTTTTTGCATCCGGCAGCCGAACCCCGCCCTGAGAAGGGGCGATGCGACCGCCCGCCGGAAACCGTTTTATTTGGAGAACAACAAATGCAGATCCGTCCGTTGCATGACCGCGTCATCATCAAGCGTCTTGCTGCTGAAACGACCACCTCCTTCGGCATCGTCATCCCCGACTCCGCCGGTGAAAAGCCTGACCAGGGCGAAGTGATCGCCGTCGGCCCGGGCAAGCGCGACGAAGCCGGCCGCATCATCGCTCTCGACGTCAAGGTCGGCGATCGCGTTCTCTTTGGCAAGTACTCCGGCCAGACCGTCAAGGTCGACGGCGAAGAGCTGCTCGTCATGCGCGAAGAAGACATCATGGGCGTCCTCGCCTAATCAAAGGCTCGACAGCGCCTTGCATCATTTGTTTTTTCTAAGAAAGTAAAGGATTACAGAAATGGCTGCTAAGCAGGTTCTTTTCGGTGATGACGCCCGCTCCAAGATGGTTCGCGGCATCAATGTTCTCGCCAACGCCGTCAAGGTCACGCTCGGTCCGAAGGGCCGCAACGTCGTGCTCGACCGCGCCTTCGGCGCTCCGACGGTGACGAAAGACGGCGTGTCCGTCGCCAAGGAAATCGAACTCAAGGACAAGTTCGAAAACATGGGCGCCTGCATGGTGCGTGAAGTCGCCTCCAAGACGAGCGACAACGCCGGCGACGGCACGACGACCGCCACGGTTCTCGCCCAGGCCATCGTTGACGAAGGCATGAAGTTCGTTGCCGCCGGCATGAACCCGATGGATCTCAAGCGCGGCATCGACAAGGCCGTCGCCGCCGCCATCGAAGAGCTCCGCAAGATCAGCAAGCCGACGACGACCAACAAGGAAATCGCCCAGGTCGGCGCCATCTCCGCCAACTCCGACGCTGAAATCGGCGACATCATCTCCGAAGCCATGGACAAGGTGGGCAAGGAAGGCGTGATCACGGTTGAAGACGGCAAGTCCCTCAAGAACGAACTCGAAGTCGTCGAAGGCATGCAGTTCGACCGCGGCTACCTCTCCCCGTACTTCATCAACCAGCCGGAAAAGCAGGCCGCCGTTCTCGACAACCCGTTCATCCTCCTGCACGACAAGAAGATCAGCAACATCCGCGAACTTCTCCCCGTGCTCGAACAGGTCGCCAAGGCCGCCCGTCCGCTCGTCATCATCGCTGAAGACATCGACGGTGAAGCCCTCGCCACCCTCGTCGTGAACTCCATCCGCGGCATCCTCAAGGTCGTGGCCGTCAAGGCCCCGGGCTTCGGCGACCGTCGCGCCGCCATGCTCGAGGACATCGCCGTCCTGACCGGCGGCACGGTCATCTCGACCAACGTCGGCCTCACGCTCGACAAGGCCACGCTCGAACAGCTCGGCACGGCCAAGAAGGTTGAAGTCACGAAGGAAAACACGACGATCATCGACGGCGCCGGCCAGGCCGAAGCCATCGAAAACCGCGTCAGGAACATCCGCACGCAGATCGAAGCCGCCACGAGCGACTACGACCGTGAAAAGCTTCAGGAACGCGTTGCCAAGCTCGCCGGCGGCGTGGCCCTCATCAAGGTCGGTGCCGCCACCGAAGTCGAAATGAAGGAAAAGAAGGCCCGCGTCGAAGACGCCCTGCACGCCACCCGTGCCGCCGTTGAGGAAGGCATCGTGGCCGGCGGCGGCGTGGCGCTCATCCGCGCCAAGCAGGCCATCCGCGACATCAAGGGCGACAACGACGAACAGAACGCCGGCATCCGCATCGTTCTGCGCGCCATGGAAGAACCGCTCCGCCAGATCGTCGCCAATGCCGGCGACGAACCGAGCGTCGTGGTGAACACCGTCGCTCAGGGCGAAGGCAACTTCGGCTACAACGCTCAGTCCGCCAAGTACGGCGATATGGTTGAAATGGGCGTGCTCGATCCGACGAAGGTGACCCGCACGGCACTTCAGAACGCCGCATCTGTCGCTTCGCTGATCCTCACGACCGACTGCATGGTTGCCGACCTTCCGGCCGACGACAAGGCTGTCCCCGCCGGCATGGACGGCATGGGCGGCATGCCCGGCATGATGTAATCGACTGCAGAATGCCCTGACACGTTTGAGCGGCCGAACAAACCGCTCAAACGTGGCCGCAGACAATGCAAAAATCCTCCGCAGCGTGCACGGCTGCGGAGGATTTTTTATTCAGGATCGCGCAAAACCGGCGCCGCGTTCAAACGCAGCGTCGATTGGACATCCGCTTCCTCGTTATTCGGGCTTCAGCCCCGAAAGTTTGGCAAACTCTTCCGTGGTCACCTGAGGCACCGGGATATAGCGTCCATCGGTGGTCTTCAGGACACCGAAGGGCACCGAGATACCGCACGCACGACGGAAGGCTTTGGAGTAGTCCCAGACCTTCTTTCGCGCATCAAAGGGCAATTCGACATTGCGGACATCGAGCCCTCGGAAATCCTTGTCGTGGAAATGCGCTTCATGCTCCAGGAACTTCGCTTTGCGGTCCTTAGCAGAGAGAATTGCTGCGCCCTGAAGCTCACTCCAGGGGTTCAGCACCGCGACCGGATGCCAGATAAAGGTCACCTGCTTAAGGAAAGGCTTAAGCTGTTCATACTGCCAGACGCACCACGGGCACTGCGTGTCAAATGCCAGACGAACCACCGGTCCGTTTTTCGGTCCTTGGAAAACAACACCGTCACCGGCATCCTGAAGCTCAACAAAGCAGCGTTCGGCATTGAAGTCCGTCGGCACTGTCGGCATGTCGGGCCAGGTACGCTTAGCCGGCTTACTCGTCTTACCGTCAGCTGCATGGGCGGCGGTGATTGACGAAACGGCGGCGGCGCCGGCGATCGTCAAAAGTGTGCGGCGGCTGCAGAGTCCAGTCATAAATGTTCCTCCTGTCTCTTTTCCTTTTTTACTGATCGAGGGTCAACAACCCGCGAAGTCCATTTTCCATCCTACGCCACCGCAACCGATGTGCTTGAACAGCAAAGCGCAGAAAAAATGTTTCGACACACTTGTTGAGCATTTATTTTGCGGTATTGCCATCATTGAGACGATATCCGAGCGATGAATTGAGCCAAAGCTTCTCGTTTCTGTGCCTTTGTCGGCAAGATTCCTTGACCGCCCGCACGCCGGCAAGGACAATGTTGTCTATTCCTTGATTACCGCTCGGCGGCGCCCAAAGCTATGATTTCACGGACGTCTGCCGGCCTCTCTAAAGAAAACTGAGTTGACATGAAGTTCACCGAGATGCTGCGCGCCCGCTGGCGCAATGCCGACACGCTTCTGTGCGTCGGTCTCGACCCCGATCTGGCACGCCTTCCTGAAGAACTAGCCGGCAAACCCGATGCCATCTATTCCTTTTGTACCGGCATCGTTGATGCAACAGCAGACCTTGTCTGTGCCTTTAAGCCCCAGATTGCCTACTTCGCATCCGAAGGCGCGGAAGACGCGCTGAACCGTGTCGTCGCCTACATTCATTCCAATCATCCCGGCATTCCTGTCATCCTTGATGCCAAGCGCGGCGATATTGGTTCGACGGCCAAGCACTACGCCGAAGAAGCTTTCGATCGCTATGGTGCCGATTGTGTGACGCTCTCTCCCTATATGGGCGGCGATACGCTGGATCCATATCTGGCATATGCCGAGAAAGGCGCTTTCGTTCTCTGCCGCACTTCGAATAAGGGCGGCGATGATCTGCAAATGATCGACCTCGGCGGCGGCGAACGTCTTTTTGAACGCGTAGCCCGCTTGGTCTCACATGAGTGGAACCGTACGGGCGAGCTTGGCCTCGTTGTTGGCGCAACCTACCCCGATGAGCTTGCTGCGGTACGCCGCATTGCGCCGGACATCCCGCTCCTTGTGCCCGGCATCGGCGCCCAGGGAGGCGACATTAATGCTGCGGTCAAAGCCGGTATGGACACGGAAGGGGCCGGTATGGTCATCAATTCCGGCCGCGCAATCCTATACGCCAGCAGCGGTGCCGACTGGCGCGAAGCAGCCCGCCGTTCTGCGATTGCCACACGCGACGCCATCAACAGCGCCCGCGAACTCTAATTTTTGGGGCTGCTTGACTCAGCGGGCGCGGAGCTCCACTTCG
>ERZ1107006.146-NODE-146-length-74345-cov-48.803634_pt1 | contig 74345 bp, 93 predicted proteins | sample MGYA00403696_ERZ1107006 | MGnify/ENA primary metagenome ERZ1107006 (study PRJEB35170, sample SAMEA104062441) | human gut metagenome | biome: human gut; feature: human-associated habitat; material: faeces | place: Denmark | collected 2012-08-13 ...
ATACGGTTTCGCTCCAAACCATGCTTGGTAATCATGTAGAGATTGAAGTTTCTGATCTTCTCATCGTCCTTCTTGCCATCGAAAGCATCCAGTACGTCAGCCATGGCCTTGTCAAGAGGCTTCATCACGTTGCGCTCAAACATATGAGCCGCATCACTCATCGCACCCTGCATGGTGTTCTGCAGCATATAAGGATTCTCCGAAGAGGCAATATCCTCAATCTTCTTGTCAGGAACAATAGCATTCATCAACTTCTTCAACGAAAGCATATTATCCATATAGCTCTCGGTGAACATATAGCCATGTTCATCAAGCGAACGGTGGTATCTGTCAAGTGCCGTGCCGGCAGATGGGGTAGTGCGGAAGTGAATCTCACCATCTGTAGCCTCATCCCACTCACTCTTGGTCAGATTATCCATACTTCTAACCTTACCGTCATTTCCGTAAAACATACCATCATGTGCCACAACAGCAGGCATACGCTCATGGTCGAGACGGTATTTCACCGCCTCGGCTCTAAGTTTCCAATAAGGATCATTCGGATTCTTCTGCAAGTTCTTGCTCAACCAGAGCAGATACTTCACATCTTTAGTATTAGGAGCAACACGATAACCGATTTCATGAAGGAAATCAGATACCTTATTCTTGATGCCATTCCAGAAACCCGGTTCGCCCTTGCCATCCTCGGCGAGTCGGGCGATACCTTCCTCAATAGCATCATAGATATTCAGAGGATTGAACTTTCTCTCCTCATCCACCAGCTTCTTCAAAGCCGCATTCTCAGGCTTATCCAAGTCGTACCATACTTCACGAAGGAACTTGTCGAATCGTTCATCACCAAACAACTCTCTCATGCCCTTGTGTCCAACCACCTCATGCCAGATGGTCTTCTCGGCAGTATATCTGTCGTGGATATTAGGCATATAAAGATGCACCTCGCCAGTCTTCTCGTCATACCAGCCGGTTATCTTTCTGCCTTCCTCAATAGCAGCCTTTGCCGCCTTGTTGATGATTTCATCAACCGATGAAACCATGTTCACCTTTGCGCCAGTCTTCTGAGCCACCTTCTCCACATGGTTTTCAACCGATGAAGTAGGGTAGCTGCTTTCTCCATTATCCGTGCGGAATTTAGTGCCACCGTCCTTGCCCCATTCCTTGTAGGCATCCTTTGTCATTTTCACGTTAACGAACTTAGCCTGAGGGAACTCCTGTTCCAAATCAGCCATCTGCTGCAAGAACTTCTCCTTGGTTTCAGGAGCCTGTCTTCCCGATTCAACGGTAGTGATAGGTACGCCCAGCTTAGCCAACTCCCTAACCTGATTAGGAGTAACCACATTCCAAGGGATAGCCAAGCCTGTACCCTTCAACTGTTCTGCGATACTCTTAGCCACCTCTGAATCAGGAACCACTCTCACCGCCTTTCTCCAGCGTGACAACATCACCTGTCTCTGTCTATCCTTCGGCAGCAAACTATTAACCGAACCAGAGTGCCATGGCACAAGACCCACGGAATCCTTTGCACCTTCAGCGTGATAGCCGCTAGTCTTCTCGCTTTCAGGAATCTCCCATTCCACAACCTTGATGTTGCCTCTAGCGTAAGCACCGGTAAACTGGTCGTTCATCATAGAAGTGGAGGTGTGCATATAAGGATTGTAGGCAGCAGGCACATCACCCTCGCCAACACCCTTATTCTTATCAGTCTTCACAAGTGTAAACTTTCCGTTCTTCACAAGGTCCGGCCGCTCGTCTGCACCCATCCAAGCACCAATCTCTGTAGCATCAGTACGCTTTCCGTCAATGATAGCAGCCATAGGGGAGTAGAGCTTACCATCCACCTCCTGCATTCCGCTATACATTCTGAAAGTCTTCTCCTTGTTGAGGCGGTCCAGTTCATCCTTGTCGGTAACTCTGTAGGCATAGCCGTTTTCCTCAATGTCATTCATGGCAATATCATCAATCTTTTCATTGAAATCATCCATGATGTCATTGAGAGCCTTATCCATCTTGCTTTTATCCGAAATCTCAAAGAGTTTATGCCAAGCGTTCTTTACAGCTTGCCACAAGGAGTTATCGCCTCGGTTGCGCAATTCGTTAACTGCGTTCATGATTCGCTCACCTAAAGAAAGGTCAAGTATCTTTCTCTGCTTTCCACCTGCCATTTCAGCAGCAAATTCATACTCATCCTTACCGCCATAGTCTTTTTCGTTTCCTTCCTCCCAAACAATTCTACCGTCAGCCTTTACCTTATTGTAAATATCAATAACAGTCTTTACTGCTTCAATCTGCTTAGGAGTAAGCATACCTTCTGCCTTTCCATCCTTAACAAGATGAATAGCACCCATAGTAGATTGGTGTATCAGCTCATGGATGATAGTATGACCAGCCTCATTCGGACTGGTATGTGTTCTTGACAAAGTGTCAATAAAAAGATTAATACTTCTATCAGGCATAGCCTCACCCATATTTTCTCTTTCATCACCTTCATCCTTTCCACCGAACTCTACTCCAAGTCGCTTGGCTATATCGAACGCCTTCTCAAAGAGTTTTCTTGCGCCTTCTTCTTTTGCTTGATTTGTCGCCTCAAAGAGTCTATATATGTCTGCAAAAGAGGCTTTAGCTCCTCTTCGCAATCCATAGCCATCTGCGAGAGCTTTGGCTCGAACTTCTCGATAGTCCATTTCTCTCCTTGCGGCAGTTTCGGCAGCTCTAAGTTCATCAGTTTCAAGTCGCACAAGATGTGTTCTACTTGCATTCTCTCCATTTCCAAGAGATCGTTCCCAGAATCTAACATCATTTTCTAATCCATTTAAAGTGTAAGTAATTTCAGAAGCCTTGTATCTAGAAAATACAGAGGTATAGTAGTCGAGGTGTCTGTTAAACTCGGCTTTATCCTCATTCGACAAGTCCTTAGTCAACTCGTCAACTCTATCATCAAACTTCTTTTCAATCTGCGAAGATACATTTTTATCTACATCTTCCGGAATGATTCTACTATTCTTAACATCTTTTGTATCTGTTTTAGAATACTGCAAGCCTCGATCCTCACGGAAGTGAGTGCCTTCATCCTCAGAAGTCTTGCGCTCCTCCTGCACCTTCACGCCCATTTTAGACAGGAGGTCCAGTACTGGCTTCAACTGCTCTGGCTTGAACTCAGCAAGCATATTGTTGCCTCTGGTCTCGAAGTTATTGCCATTAACCAGTTTCAGCAAATCTTCATCCATGAAGTACTTGCCGCCCTTCGCCTTGCTCTTCGGTACACGAAGCTCGTAGAAGTTACCACGATTGTTGTCTATGCGCTTCACCTTTACTTCACCATCCGATGAAGTAACCTCGTCAATACCGCCGTGCCATGATGAAAGCTCAAACTTCTCGGTCACGCTGTTGATAGGCGCATCCGTTGTCAAGCCCTTAGGGTCGAATCGGTCCGGCATCAAGATACCAGTCTTCACCTCGCCAGTATCAGTTGTATATTTCACCAGCTGACCGCCCAAGCCCTGATCCTTGCTGTCAACCAAAGCCTGCATCAGATTACCAGTTACAATATAGCCATTCTTGCGGCTCTCATTGCTAGTCAGTCTATCCCAGTTATCAGAGTTTTGGTTCAATACTCTGAGATGGCTGTCTCCCATACCGGCAGCCTGCTTGGTCATGCGGTCGATAGAACCGATAATATCCACCTTGTTTTCACCAGACCCCACCTTGCCGGCAATAGGAAAAGTAATCTTTCTTCTGCCATCCAAGGTAGCGAAGGAAACCGAAGAGGCGTTAGGCGAGTAGTTATCAGTAATCTTGATGTCAATAAGTCTACCATAACTGTTACCGAATCCGCTCAACTCGTTAGGGTTATTCATATCCGTAGGCAGAACGAAAGTCTGGTTTGTATCGAAGGTATCAAGCACACGCTCAAACATTTCAGCCTTGGCTTTCAGGTTCTTCACCACGTCGTTCAGCTTAACTTTCTCCTGCTTGTAGATGTTGTCATACTGATAGCCAGCCATCTTCTCAATCTGCTCATCGCTCATACCCGAATCCTTCTGACCCTTCTTGCCATCCTTGATATACTTCTCCTTAGCCTTGGTTGCAGCCTTCACGGCACGCTCCTCATACTTCTGAGTCTCGTCCGCAATCTTCTGGTCGAAGTACTCCTTCACGGCAGCCTTCTTATCGGTCTTGTATTCATCCCAAGTCTTGCCGCCAGTCAAACCATCCTGCGAAGCCTTCACCTCAGAAGCCTTCATTGGCTTCTTCAAGATGGCCATGTTCACCTTTTCTATATAGGTGTTGTCTGCAAAGGCGTTATCGCCGCCCGGCTCAGCACCCTGCTTCCAAACTTCCTTGTGGAGAGTCTTAGCCTTCAGAGGAAGCTCGGTAATCTCAAGGTCGTTCTCGCCCATTTCGTTGAGTCGCTGAATCTCGTTGGCATAAAGCTCGCCAATCTCCTGCAACATCTTCTCCTGTTCGTTTACTCTCAGCAATGCCATACGTCCAAGCAACTTGCTTGCATCGGCACCAGCTTCGCCATCACCAACACCGCCACCGCTAGCAACAAGAGTCTGTGGGTCGATTCTAGACAAATCATCACCATGAGTCTTTTCCCATCCGAATGGATCAGCCATGCGTGCATAAAGGTCAAGATGCTCTGCCATATACTCACGAACTACCTTATCACCATATTTATTGGTAATGTCGGCAACTTCCATTTCGTTGAACTTACTCTTCTGAGAAGAAGTTGTGTTGGCATCAAGTGACTTCAACTTAGCCTTAAACATCATCAGCAGTCGCTGCTCGGCAGGGATCTGCGAAACAATGTACTCGTATGCGCCTCTTTGTACCTGACCAGTTCGGTCGATACGTCCACGCATCTGAACCTCATCGTTTACGTCAAGCTGCTGCTGTGCCACAATCATCACACGCTTTCGCTGGTCCTTAAACTTGCTTGAAGCATGGAGAGAAATACCTGTAGATGCAGATTTGTTAAGAATGAGAGCGTCTAAACTTCCATCATTGAATTCTCTTGCCAGTTTCTTTTTATCTGTATCTGTACGTTTTACCTTTGAAACAGAACCATTATCATTATATATGAATTGAGTTTTACGACCTGTAAGCTCACCAACCTTGTAGCCTGCTTTTTGCAATTCGTTCTTAATGACATCAATAGGAGAGAGGGCAAGACCTGTACTTGCGTGTTCTATTTTTTTCATTAATTGATTGTAGGCATTTACTGCCTCATCGCCAAGACTAGCAATGTCAATGGTTCCGGAATCCGCATTGTTCTTAGAATCCTTCTTAGTGTAGCGAAGTGTACCGGCAAGACCTTTCTTTAAAGAAGTTCCCAAGTCTGGCTCTTCAACTTCCTTATTTTCCTTAATCTCTCCGCTTTGGCTTTCATTGGTATTGTTCAATGCTATTACAGGTTTTACACCTTGTTTCAAATAGTCAATAGCACGCTTAGCTGCCTCTTTTGCCTTTAATGACAAAAGAACTTGCTGAACAGTATTGAATGCCTTGCTTGCAAATGGGGTACTTGCAATACCTAAAGCCTTTGTTCCCTTCTTCAATCCCATGGTTGCTTGCATGACTGCAAGCTCTTCGTTGCGCTCTTCAATATAAGGCATCACATAGTTCTTTTGGAAGTTTATGATGTCATTGAAAAGTTCAATGGTCTTATCGTACTGCTCACGCTGTTCAGAAACAACTACAGGATCATCAATAGGCTTCCAGTCGATGGTTACGCCAGTCATATCTCGCTCACGGCGAATCATCTGACCGCATTGTGTCAAGGTCTGGCTCATAATCTCCTGCAAGGTTGCACCAACACGCTTTACTGCATCAATCAAATCGGATGATTTCATACCGCCTTCATTCATGGCAGTACGCAAAGCGTAGATAGGCATGTTGTCTGGTCTCTTGGCAAAGGTAGCCGAGAAGAAGGTAACATTCTTTGCCTTCTGAATAATATGCTGGAAATAGTTTCCCTGATTACTCTGGCCTCCGGCAGTATGGCTTTCGTCAAGAATCAAATAACCATTAGAGATAAGTTTTTCGATTGCGTCTCGTCTTGCCTGTCCGCTGAAATGGCTAGGACCAAATTTGTCTCCTTTTTTAAGCTTGCGCTCTTTGCGGTTATCGTTTTCATCAAACTCATACACACCGTTACCTACTTGGCTGTAGGTAGTTAATACGTAATCGTATTCCTCTGGTAGTTTGCCGTACTTATTAATGTAGTCGATAACTCTTTCTTTTTCTGCTTTGGTAGGAAGCTTGTAAACAACCTTACCGTCGCTATCGGTAATCTTAGCTTCATTGCTGCTACCAAAAACGAACGGACGAAGGTCTGGGCTGCCAATATCAACCAAATCACGGTAAACATCGCTCAGCAATCCTGCGGTCTTGGTGAAATATACAGGAACCTGGCCCTGCTTCTTGGCGTATCTGATAAGCGAAGCTGCCTGTCTTCCCTTACCGATACCAGTCATATCTCCAATGATAAAGGCGTTGCCCTTCTTTGCCTGCTGTATTGCAAGGGCTACTGAGTCAACTTGCTCTGCAGCAAGATGAGAATACAAATCATCCTTATCATTATAGCCCAATTCGTCAACAAGGAACTGGTCGGCATCGCCCAACTTTTCAAGATTCTTGTTTACTGCCTCCTGCTGGTCGGCAGGCATAACTGATTGCAGAGTGAAAGGATTCTCACTCTTCGGTGCATAGCCTACCTTCTCTGTAGATAAGCTACGTTCCTGAGCTGGTTTCGGCTTTAATACTGTGGAAGGTCCATTAGTGATATGCTCAGTGTTTGTTCGTCCAGCGTTTCCTGACTGACGTAAGCTTCCTCCGACTCCGTGTCTATTGGAGTTATTTCCTCGCCCCTCGCTCTGAGTAGGCTCTGCCCCTGTTGTGTCTGCTCCAGAATCTCCGTTATAAAGTTCTCCATCTGGCTCTCGTCCGGTTCCTCGTCCATTTCCCAACTCATCGTCGGGTACTCGTACGGAAGGTTCGTCAAATATTCCTCCAGATCCATCTGTAGCCTTGCGTTTACCTCCTCGGGATTGTCCCATTCGTAATCCCTCTTCATGAGTATCATCAGAGCTTGGTCTATCAAGTTCTGGTCGAGCACTTTCTTTTCTTTCTCCGATGGAAGAATCCATCCGTTCACCTCGTAGTATATCATCTTCAATTCGTTTATAAAGTTCGTCATAATCTTTCACGGTTTCAGCTCTGGCCTTATCCTTTACTGGTGGAAAGGCATTCTCGTTCAAGCGTCTTCCGTTTATTAATATAATACGTGTAGGATAGCTGGTTCCCTGCTTTGCATAGAGACCACCATCCACATTAATCACGTCCTCCACATTATAGTGGCTATAGAGATAACCAAGGAAAGCCTTATCCTTCGGATTCAGACTTCCGTTCTTGGCGTATTCCGTCTTGCCGCCGATGATAATGGCAGCACGGCCATCGTCCTTCATGCTCTCCAAGGCATTGATAGCCATCTGTCCTTCCAAGGAAGAAATCTTGTAGCCGTCATACTCCTTAGGGGTAGCACTACCGAATGGTGGGTTTGTTACCACCACGTCAACGTCCTTGTCTGCAAAAGGCTGAGTTCCGTCCTGACTGGTCACGTTCTTGAAGCCCTGTCTTCTCAGGTTCGCCAATCGCTGGGCATCAATATCGTTTACATGCACCTTGTCCATTGGCAAGCCGATGGTGAGCATACCGTTGCCGGCACTAGGCTCCAGAGCACTCTCAATCACCTTGCCGTTGCCCTTCACATACATATCCGCAAGATAAGCGTAAGGGGCAGGGGTAGAATACTGCTGCTTCATCACTCGCTCAGAATCACGCTGGTTGAGTGAAGGCTGTCTGTTATATAGAAGCTTTATCTTTGCAAACTTAACATCATCACTCATAGCCTTGCTTGTAGCATATCGCCTTGCCATTCCGACAACAGCGGTTTCCACCAACTCTTGTAAGTCGGTATCCTTAACACCTTCAAGACCACAATCTTCAGCAATCTTTCTCATACCAGCAATGCCAGTCTTAAATTCTCCCATAGAAAGAACTGTCTGAATGCGGTTAATGAAGTTATTCTCCTTCTGCTTCCTCTCCTCGGCAGTCTTGGAGTTACCCACCAGATTCTCCTGATGCTTAGGTGAAGTCTTCTCGTAGTAGTCAGCCCACTCCTTCAAGCTCATGCGCTGCTCACCGTCACGATAGCGGATATTCATCATCTGCTCATAGATGGCATCCACGTCTTCCTTCTTAAAGAGCTTGGCAGCAGGAGCAAACTCCTTGCGCATTTCCTTCACCACGTCTTCAAGATTGTGCATACCTCTCTTGATTCTCAGATAAGCATTTTCGGCCATGGCGCTCACCAGCTTAGGCAATACCTCCAGCTGTTTAGAGTTAAGACCAATGAACGAAGCAGACAATTCGTCATTACCGGCATTCTTGAGCATATCCCAAAGGTCATTAACCTTCTTGTTTGAAGCCGCTACTGCTGCATCGTCAGCAGTTTGCTGAGGCTTCTTGTCGGTTTTTGATTTCTTCTCCTTCTCGAATCCTTCTGCTGCATTTTTGATTCCTTCCATAGGATCAGCAGATGGTTCCGTTTTAGAAGTCTCAACCTTTGGTTCAGTCTTCTGCCCTCTAGTCTTGGCAAAGATGCTTTCATAGATAGCACGATGCAAATCATCCGTCACCTCACCATTAAGATAATCAAGAGCCATATCCTTGGATAAATCATCAACGTCAGCCTTCTTGATCTCCTCCTCAGTCAGAGGATGCTCCTTCTTAAACTCCTTGGCAGCCGCTGCAATCGGGTCAAAAGTAGGGGCAGGGTTCTCTTCCTTTGGAAGGAGTGGGAGAGTACCTACTTCTCCTCTTCCATTTTCAGAAGATTGCCCGCCATTACCATTGCTTCCCTCAGCGTTAACTTCTGGTTTGCCTTGTACAGTTTCCACATCAGTTCCGCTTGTTTTCTCGGTACGTAATACATTACGTGTTTGAACCTTCCCATCTGCGGAATCTCCACTCTCACTTTGTCTTTCTTTTCCTCTTCTGTCATTTTCTCTGAATTTATATGCGTCAAGCGCAAGTTTCTGTAATGTCGGATTGGCTGTAATTTCAGAAACTACATTCTCTCCGCTTCGATAAATCTCTTCCACTGCATTGGCAAGAAACTCTTCTGCAAGCATTTCTGATGGGTCTTCACCATTGGAAAGCATTTTTTCAGCTATGTTCGTATAACCATCCGTATGAGCCACGTACTCAATGGCATTCTCTAAGTCTGTGTATTTTACAGTCTTAAAATCTTTAATACTTGCTATGATAGCTTCTTTTCTTGAAGGGTCTTTGTAATTATCAACATGTGTTGACTCATGATTGAAAGAAGACTTTACTTCTTTCATATTATCTACGCCCTCGTCTTCCATGACAAAGTAAACCTTATCTTCGCCAGCGAATCCACCTAAAGCTGTTTCCTCATCTGTAACGCCACCTGTTACGTCTTCCTTGACACCGGGAATTTCCTTTTCTGCATCATCCCAAGTGTCAAATACAACAGGTTCATCAAAGCCAGCCTTTCTAGCATAGTCTTTGACGTATTCACCCATTTCGTGAAGAATCTGCTTGCGCTCCTCGCCCTTGGCAGTCTTAACCTTTACTGCTGATTGATTGTACCATTCGTCGTTTCGCTCTGGTCTGTCTCCTGCTGGTTCAGCCCCATCTTCTCCTCCAGATTCAGAAGGAGATTCAGTTTCTCTTCGTCTGTCATTTTCTTGTTTGTTATTAATTCCAAAGACTTTTTCTATAGCCTCGTCCTTACCTAAAGGCTCAGCATTTTCCTGACTGAAAGCATCCAGTTCCTTTCCTACCTTGCCCTGAACGGCATCGTAGAACTTGCCAAACAATCCTGTCAGGCTCTTCTGGTCTTTCAAGCCCTTGTATAATGCTGCTAATTCGAGTTCAAAGTTAGTGTATTTTTCTCGAATTGAAGCCTCTCCAAACACATTATTAGAACCATTTAACAGTTCCGCCTGTATTGCAGCCCTTGCCTGCTCGATATTCTTGGCATTCTTGAACCCTGCAATCTGGTTCAATTCATTGTAAGCCTCAAAGGATTTCTGAATATTCTCCTTGATTCTATCCTCAGCCTTGCTATTTCTGTCACGCATGAAGGTTGCCAATACTGCCTTCTGAGCGTTGCCTGGCAATCGGTTGAATGCGGCTTCTGTCTTTCTGTTTCCGTCAAACAGACTAGCTTTCAACACATTCTCTAACCATTGTCTTCTGGTAACAACATCGGTAGCCAGATTCTCATACTCGGTATTGTCTATGAATCCGTTCTTGTTGAGATATTCCAAAGCTCGCTTGGAGTTCTGGTTAATCAAGTCGCTGAGCTTTGCATCTTCACCAAGAGTTCCCTCAGAAAGAAGAACGTTTGCAAGGTTCTCCATCTTATCACCAAGCTTGTTGATGGTAGCACTAATCTCAGGAATACGCTTGCCACCACTCTCGAATCCGCTAGCCATCATCTGACCCAGCTTCTTTGCAGTAGCATCATCCACTGGTAACTCGTTTACAATCACAGGTTTCTTCATCTTCTTGATGTCCTCAGCATTCAAGCCGAACTCTGCTGCGTGGTCAATCAACCATTGTTTATACTTGGCTGCCTGCTCCGGATGGGAGTCATACATTTCCTTCAAAGCATCCACGCGGTTATTACCTTGGATGGTTTCGTGTCTTTCGTTCACGCTAGGAGCCGAACCGATGAAGGCGTTATTGCTACCTGTAATCTGCTCTGGATCAATATTGTCTGCAATCTTCTCAGCCTCAACTCTTGATGCTTGGCTGCTTCTATCCTTAGGCTGCCAGTCTGGACCGAAATGAAGAAGATTCAACTGACCATTGTTGTGGCTAGCCTGAACCGTATCAAGCTCAACCAGCTTAACATGACCTCTAACTTTCTCGGTAGGGGAGAAGGCTACTGTTACTTCCTTGCCTCGTATGCCGCCAACTTCCTCTGGCTTCTGACGATGATAGATAACGCCACCTTCGCCTTCACGGTAGCCCTGCTGACGTTCCTTCTCATATTGTCCTGTGTTTTCAGCCGTGCCTACACCGGTATTCTCTGCCTCTGGCTTCTTTTCCATGGCCGCCTTGATAGCCTTGGCTTTCTCCACCTGAGCCTCTGCTAAGGCAATAGCCTCCTTCACTTTCTTGCGAGCTGCGGCTCTCTCCATAACAGAAGCACCTTCATATTTGGAAACCTTCACCTTCTCCAAGTCCTTCTCCAAGGTCTTGATGTCGCTGTCAATCTGCATTGGCGCATCTTCCTCAAACAGCATCTTATAGACCTCAGCCCCCTGCTCTGGAGTCATTTTCAAGAAATCAGGCTCTCCGTTTGCATCAACAGGAACTGATGTTCCGTCCTTAAACTTCAAACCTTCACCTTCCTGCTGAGGCTGCTCTTGTGGTGCTAAGTCCTCATTTGTGGTATTATCTTCGCCCGATGTGGTATCAACTTTTGTTAAAGTGGTATCATCTTTTGTTAAATCATCACCATTTATGGTATTATCTTCCGATTTTGTGGTATTATCTTGTGGTGCCTCCTGCTCCTTTGGCTGAGGCTTTGCAGCATCAAACATCGCCTGCTCCTGAGCAGCCTCATTGTAAGGTTGAGAATTAATCATCTGCAAACGCAAGCGATCTTCATTTTTGAAATCCTCAACGTTTTGGGTTTTAGAAAGAGTTACGTCTTCTGCTTTTAAATATACAGTTTCCCGAGTGTTAGCATCAAGACAGACAAGCATATCTCCAACGTCTTCTTTTGCTCGCCCGGTAATAGGATCAAACGCAACTTCGCCAGAACCGACGATAAGTGTTCTGCCTTCATTGTCGGTTACATACAGGACTTGTTCGCCGTTCATTTTGTTTCCGTTTATTGTTCCATGAAAACTCCACTGGTCCGCTCTGGTATTTACGTTTTCGTCTATGGCTTCTCTAGTAGCCTCCTGCATACCTTGTACTCTTTCATTCGCATGCATATATTGGGCAAATGGTGCAAGCTGTTCAACAGTCAAACCTCCCTGCTGAACCATCCAATCATAAATCTGAGGGTTCGTCAAACCTTGCTCCTGCAACTTCTTGAAGTTCTGACCGAACACATCGTTGTCACGAATCAGCACATCCATTTCTGCCTCTGCCTGTCTCAGTCCATTCAGTTCCTGCTTTACCGTATCGCCATTCGGCTGCTCGGTTCCTAGGTTATTGTCCTCAGCAATACTTCTGCCTTGATTCTTAGACTCTTCTGGGTGTAACTTATCTGCAGGGAACAGTTGGGCTTCAAGATTCTGAGAATATTCTTTCAGCTTAGCAACCTCCTCGTCTGTACGTTTCAACGGATGCTTTTTCAGGATTTCATTAATGCTAGCGTCAATACCTGTAAACTGGTTGTGCTCATCAGCATATTTGATCCAATCCAAATAAAGTTCATGTTTCGGATTCTGCAAGTTTGCAATCATTTCCGCATTCTTTGGGTCTGTCGGTTCTTTGTTAATATCGTAACCTTTTCCCTGCAAGAAATCTGCTGCGATTCTCGAAACTTTTCCATCATCATCAATAAGCTGTCTGCCTCTCAACTTTGCTATTCCTACAAGATTCAAGACGTGCATATTATCACGGTCTGTCTTTTGGCGGTACAGAATATCCCTGCGCTCCTCTGCATTCTTATAAGAGGTACGCGTGAGAAGTGTTCCATCGCTAGCGTATTCAAGAATCTGCTTATTCTTTACATCGTTCACCGAGCGTTGAGAAATCTTGTAATTCTGGCTAGGCATTCCAAGTGCAGCATTCACTTTCTCTTTAGTAGAACGAGAGACCTCTGGGTCGTTCATAAAATCCGTGTATGCCGTTTTGTATTTTGGATCTCTTGGAGCTGTCTTTGATGCACGGTCTATCTTCACGAAAGCATCCATAAGATTCTTGCCAGATGTAGAATTAATCAGCTCGTTCCGCTCATCCTTGGTAAGAGTAATAGGTGTCTTGCTTGTATTGTGTGTAAGACCGTGAAGAATGCTTCCTACATGCTTATAGTTTCTTGGTTCTCCAAGCTTGAATGCCATAACGGTAACTCCATCCTCCAGCCATTGAGCAAATGACATTTCCTTATCATCCTGCAAATGGTCGGCAACCATCATGGTTCCTGCTTCAACTCCGAGACCTGCGGCGGTCGCACCAACTTTCTGAGCACCATGAATAAATCTCTGCTCTGCATTTCTTTCCAACCCGGTAATTCCGTATTTGGAAACCAAAGGGTGCATTATACTACCAGAGAATCCGAACATTGCACCAGTCTTTGCACCATGCCATCCACTTTCTATAGCAGCCAATGCTACGGCAGCAGGAGAAGAATCATCACCTGTGGAAATCTGTTGCAATCCACCAGTTATGAACGAATAACCTCCAAGATTCAAGGCAGACTTAGCCGTACCAGTAGTGAGACCAGACGCAATCTTCTGCGCCGTACTCATATTGGCTGCCTTGAAAGCCATTTCTCTTGGAGTCAAAACCTTTCCTATTGTCTTCAATCCAACCTTTTCAAGACCTCTTGCCAATATTCTAGAACCAGCGTTTACTGCCATATCCGCTGCTGTTCCTCCAACCCCAAAGAATGGAGAATCTGCAAGCATGTTTAAGCCTGTTCCGCTAGCCCTAGCAAGAATGCCAGCTTTATAATATTTTGTTTCATGTCCAACCATCTGAGGAGCCTCTTCAAATCCCTCAGAAATAGCCAAAGCTCTTTGTCTTCTTTGTCGTTCTTCTTTAGAATACATACCGTTAGATAGTATCATACCTACAATATTATTAGACAAGTTTTTTCCAAGATAATCAAAGTAGCTTTGTGGAAGAACCTTCTCCAGCTGTCTCTGTTCTACAGCATCCTTTGCGTATTGCATCAGATTAGGTATGTAGTATTTCTGCACCGCCTCTTCCAGACTGATATTCATTTTCTCAGCAGTATCCATCACGTTCTTCTGAATCTCTGGGCGTGAGAAGTATTCCTGTACCTTGTCTGCTAAACCAATCTGCAAACTCCGCTGAATAGTTTCTGTGCTCTTTCTCATATCAGCTGCGTCGGCGATACTCTTCTGAATACGTGGATCATATTGCCTAGAGAAACCGAGAGCATCCTCTGCACCCTTGAAAAAGTCCTTGCTTGACTGCTCTGCCAAATCAATAGCCTTATCCGTCATGGCAAAGATGTCCTTACCCAGATTCTGACCTACGCCCTGATAAGCCATCTGATTCAAGTCGTCTTCATGCTGCTGCTTGGCTCTAGCCATGCGAGCTTCAGGAGTATCAAAATCCAACAGCAACTCGTCGAAACTTTTTGCAGAAGGAACTATCTTGCTTGAACTTATAGGTGTTGCTCTCTTTTTCTGCTCTGCAACATACCGTTCTCGTACCTTTCTTGATTGCTCTCGCATATTGCTAGCCTGAGACATTTCTAAAGGTGTCATTTGATCGGGGCGTTTGTTGAGTAACTCCCATTTCTTAACAACTTGATTGGTAGATGCGCTTGGCTTGGCACCAAATGAAGGGTCTATTTGTCGTGCCGGTGCAGCTCCCTGCGATGTTGTCTTGATTCCTTTTCCAATATTATCGAAGTAATCACCAACTTTTCGACCAACGCTCTTCACGCCTTCCCAAGCATCACCGATCAAATCTCCAAGACTCTCACCTTCATATCCGTTAGCTTGGATATAGTTTGCGCCTTCCTTGTAAGCACCACTCTTCTGCTGAAGATTCTTCTTGTACTCCTGCGCAACCATATTGGCTCGCTGTGAAGTTGTCAAAGGCTTGGTTGGCTGGGCAGCTTGACGAGAACCGCCAGCCCATCTGCCTAATCCGAAGTTTCTCTGGAATTGCCAAAACTGTCCTACATCTGCACCATTCTGTTTGGCTACCTTATATATTTGCGCTTGGTAGCCCTGACCTTGCATACGTTGTCTAAATGTACCATAGTCCTTGGTGTCTTTGAACAACCCTGCATTCTTGAAATCGTTATACAGACCTAATAATTTGTCTTCCATATCTTATTATTTGTTTAATCTATTAATGATATTTCTTTCCTCCAAGCTTTCCACCAGAAGACTTTCCTCCAGATTTGGAAGCCCTTTTTCTGGCTTCTTCTCTCTGTCTTCGCAGCGTTCCTGCTCTTTGTGCAACAGAAGAACCACTTTGTCTGTTAGTGGTTTTTGTAGTAGAGCCATCCTTATGGAGCACTTCCTTACTGCTTGAAGTAGATGAATTGCCAGAAGTAATACCATTGTAGTAGGCTTCATTGTTTTCATACATGGTCTTGTTGGATGCGTAATGAGGCTTACCCTCTGCGTCCCAAGTTATGTATTTAGCAGATGAGCTACCGCCGCCTCTGCCTGAACGCCCACCACTGGAACCACTCTTGTTGACTCGGAGTTTAGCAAGAGCCTCCATAATCAAGTCATGGCGTTTCTTCTCATCAAAGCCCTTCTCCTTTAATTCACGATCCCATAACTTAATCTGATTTTCGATTTCATCCTGACCTGCATTATAGGCAAAATCTCTTTGATCTTTCTCTTTTCTCCATTCCAGATCGTCCTTCTTTTGGTCAAGAAGAAGTTGCTGATACGTTCTCTTCGCCTCTGCAGCACGTTCCTTTAAGCTGAGATTCGCCGCCTTGTAATTCGCATCCGCATCAAGGGCAGCCTGTTTCTGTCTCTGAGCCTTGCGGTTCTGATAACCCTGTTCCATCATGGCAGTAGGGTCGTTGAACACCTGCAGAGGCGCACCCTTAGAAGTATTGATGATGTTTCCCATGTGGCGAATAGCATCTGTAAAGGCTGCAATACGCTCTCGGTTGGTAGTGATTCGGCGGTCATACTCATCTGGAGTCTCGCCCTCACGCATTCCCGGTCTGCTCTTCGGCATAACCTTGCCGAGCCAACTGAAAAAGCCGCCATCCCTCTTTTTAGGATCAGCCTCAAACTCTGGAACCTGCTGTTCCTGCGGCATCTGAAAGCCACTCAGAGCTGTAGAAAGCGTATCATAGCGAGGTGTTCCGTCAGCATTCCAACCGGTAGAAGGCTGCGGCATTCCCTCAAAGTTACTCTGAGGCTGGGGAGTATTCTCTGCTGCATCGCCCATATAAGGAGTCTGTACTGGTCCCAAGGCAGGGTTAGCATTACCGCTTCCCTGCGGAACGAACTCTTCCTGCTTAGGCATCTGGGTGAAGTCTGTAATAGGTGCTGCGCCAGTCTGAACAGGCTGAGCCTCAAACTTACCGGTAGCACCGCCCCCATTCCCGAAGAAGTTAACCCCCGCGGCACCGCCATTTACCCCCGCGGCCCCTCCGTTGCCTCCATTCATCACCTGATCATAATCGGGATATTTCGCCCTCATCAGGTCATGCACAGCCTCAGGATAGCCGCCGATAGTTACCGGCTTCTTCCTTGGCTGCTGCGTATTCTGATTATTTACTCCTGCCATATGTCTGCGTCTTTTGCTTTCTTTAGTGCATCAATATAATCCTTGTCACGCAATACAATTACTCCATAAAGGTCTGCGCCTTCCTCTGCATTATCAGAAGAAACTCTAATTTTCTTTGCATGTTCAAGTCTCTTCTCCTCTTCCTCTATAAAATCATACAGCTGAGGGTTGAATCTGTAGCCATTCGCCCAAAGACGGCATTTCTCGAAGACATCAGAAGGAACGAGTCCTTTGCTAACTATAATCTTAGACAACTTCTGAATCATCTTTTCAGCAGCAATACCGTATTCACAATACTCCTTGGAAGCATTGCGAACCATCCTAACCAGATTATTTGTTCCTTCCAATTCCTTCTTGGTAGCCGCCAACTCCTTGCCCAAGTCGGCAATCACCTCGTCCTTCTCTGCAATCACCTTCTCTTTATAAGCGAGAGCACTCTCGGCACTCTTCAAAGCCTGAGCATCAATCTTGTCAACAACCTTGTCTGCAAGCTTCTTCTTCAACTTCTCATTCTCACCAACATATTTCAGACCTAACTCGGCAAGATTCTTCTCACGAATCTTTGTAAGGCGAAGTTCCTCTGCAACGTCAGACAAAACAGCGTCCTTATCTTTCAACTGCTTCTCCAACTTGCACAAGCCTAAGGAAGAATCGGAAAGTTCTTTGGCATATTTCTTTGCCAATTTTGTCTTTTCAGCCAGCTTCTTCTTTAATTCATCGATTAAGTCCTCATTCTTAAAACACGTATCAAGGTTTCTGGAATTGGCTTCCCTTGTGTCATGCAACAATGATTCAGTATTTCTAAGATCTTCCTTCAAATCAACATTCTCTGCAACCAACTCGCAACAACCCTTGGTCTTGCGCTTAATCTCCTCGTTCTTGTCATGGATGATGCCATTGAGTCGGGAAATCTCCTTGCCGAGACGATTGATCTTCTTTGCCTGCTCAGCAATGGTTTGCTTGGAAGAACTAGCAATTTCCAATATGTCGAGCTTTTCATGCTCCAGCTTCTTGATCTTCTCAGCCTGTTCGTCAACCAAGGCTTTATCGAAGTATCTCGCAGGAATCTCACCTTTTTTCAAATCCTCATTTTCCTTCTCCAGAACTGATTTTTCATAATAGAGTCGGCTGATACTGTTCTCCTTCTTCTCTACAAGCGAAAGCAAACGAGTAATCTCTTTATTCTGCTCGTCAATCTTCTTGTTTTTTTCTTTCAACTCTCTGGTGGCGTAAGTCAACCCTTCAAGATTCAAATCGGAATCTCTGATTCTACGATTCTCAGATTTCAATTCCCGAAGTTTGTCTTCTAAAGAATCTACAACATATGCATACTTTTTACATTTCTCCTCCAAACTCTCAATCTTCTTTCCCTGCTCATCCAACAAGGCATCGTTGAACTGGGAGGCTGCTTCTTTAAGGGCAGGGTTTACGCCAGAATCTTCCTTGATGTGGTTCTCAGCAGAACCGGGAGCCTTGGTATTCTCTTCATACTCCTTCTTCAAGCGAGCCTTACGTGCATCAAAGGCTTCCACAGACATCATGATATTATAACCGGCAGAAGTAACAACTTGCATGGCTTCATAAATGTAGAGGGGCTCGAATTCAGTAAAATGCCCACTAACAGCGTGAGGTTTACCTGGTCCATCAAGCTTAAAACCTTCCTTCTCCAATATCTTCTTTGCTTCTTCTAATGTCATAATCTATTTTGTTTTAATGTTTAACTTTTCGTGAACATTTCTATTGAGAAACGCACTAATTCCTCAAATGTGAAGGGAATGTTATCAGCTTCATCTTCATGAGCCATATTCCATGTTCCCTTCTTTAGTTTCGGGAGGTTCTTTATAAAAGGCTTTCTGTTTATGTAAGCAACAGCTAAACCTTTTGGTCTGTGATGCCTTTCGTAGTCTTTTCTACCGCACAGAATAATCTTTGTTCTATTCATAATCTTAACGTTTTAACTTCATTAACACTTCCCGAAAAATCAGGGGTGGGGAAAATCGGAAAACCGAAATCCAGAAAAAGAGGGTGGGGGGAGGCAGAATTTCTTTATTTGTATTATTCTACTATAATTAGCAACGGTGGTCGAAGGGGGTGGGGGTCTTGGGGTCGCCTGTTGTGCCTCGTCCACCTTGCCTGTCGCTCATCCGCTCCACCTTCTAGCTGCCTACCCCTTCAACCTCTTCTTGGCTCCCGTGGCTAGGTCGAGAGGGTCATAGTGCTGCCCCACATCATTGTAGCCTGTAGGGATAGGGTCTTTCACGGCTCCCTTCCCATATTGAGCCTCGTACGCTATTGCAGTTGGGTTCACTTGTGGCGTGTGTGATACATTTGTGTTATCAATTGGCTTTCCATTTGAGCCTAAAGCGTTGGTTTTCACCGCCTTAGTACTTTCGAGTTCTGACCCCAATTGGTTCACACCGAAATTGAACATCGCATTTGACGCATTTTGAGCCGCATCGCTAGTGGCTTGCGCCTTCTGCTGCTCGATTTGCTGACGTTCTCTAGACAACTGCTGAGTGTTCTGAAGGTGAGCATCCTCCACATGCTGCTTGCGAGCCGTGTCTTGCGCCGCTACGTTGGCTATCGTGTCGCCCATAGCCTTGTTAGCTGCTTCCTTCGCCATCGCCACACTTGCAGCAGTTCCACCGCCAACGGCAGCAGCGCCATCAGCCTTGCGGACGTACTCATCCTGTACCTCCTTCGCCCTTCTCATGAGGTTCTGACCTGCTTTCGTGTCAAGGTAGTCCGTGTTGTAGTTCTTGTCGTACCAAGCCTTCTCAGCGTTCGTTCTGTACGTGTTCTCCGCTTGTGCCCTTCTAGCCGCCTTCTTCGCCTTGTTTGCACCAAAGAGAGAAGACGCAACACCGCCCGCCAAGGCAGCAGCGCCCAATATCCACTCCTTTTTGTCCGTGAGTACAGGACAAGAGGTCAAATGCTTTGGGATTTTTGATAATATTTCCGTCATAATTGCAATTATTTGATGTTTCGAGGGCAAATATATAATATTCGAAGGTTCGTTTTGCCGTGTTCCAACCTCGTTCAAAATCGCCCAAAATCCCACCAATTTCTTTCTCGGGGCGCAACTCACCCCTTTTCCTCCTCCTTCTTTCTCCTCTAGAAGGCCCATTTTGTAAACATATGTGATTATTGTAAAGAAAAGACAAGCGGCTAATTATAAGCAAGTTAGTTTCAGTTGTTCCCGAGGGAGAATAAAGCCGTGATGTAAAGAAAGTTCTTATTTCATAAAAGAAGATTCTTTGCAAACAAAAAATGGGGTTTGCATTAATAGGTACGCACGCACGCAAGGAGTTCGTTAGCAAACTTTAACTAGGCGCATTCAACCTTCTTGAATGGTTTTCACCCACAATCAACGCTAAACTCGCTCATTTCTGCCGATTTTTGCGATTTTCGGGCAGTTGGTCGGGATTTCTCCCAAATTCGTGAGTTTTGAGCCGTTTAAGAGCCATTTGCAAGCAGATTAGAGCCGATTTTGTGGGTTTTTCGTAGATTTCATGGTTTTGTGCAAGATAATGCGCTCATCTAGAATTAAGGCTTTTAGAAGATGATTTAGGCGGTTTTGATTTTCCTAGTTGGAGAAATATTTTTTCCTAGTTAGGGAAATTGTTTTCTTTGGTTGTGTGGTTCCCTGTACTCTCTCTTCTTCTTCTCTCTTGTGTGTGTTCCTACCTTATGGGTGAGAGTGAAGAATCCTCGGGGGAGATAAGGGGGCAGCGCCCCCACGGGCGCAAGCGCCCTCCCCATGCCCTGTGGGGCTGACGCCCTCACTACTCTGTACAAAAGTGGCAAGGCTCGAACCCCTCGTTCTCTGCCTTATAAAGCGGCATTCTTTCAGTCATATCATCGTGTACTCCTTTGCAATTATTATCGAAGTGATAGTAGTGTGTATCATAATCTGCAAAAACTTCCATTTCCTCATACTCCCTATGATACTCTTCTTTTTGTTCTTCTTGCTTTCGTTCAACGTCTTCGTTCACGTTGTGAAAGAACGTACTTTTGAAGGAGTACACCAAGACAACCGCAACAAAGCAGAATCCTAGCAAACCGCCTAAGAATGTGCCAACCTTACTTAAAAACTTTTTCATTTCGCTATAATTCTTAACTCATCAACTTGCTTGAAGAACTCCTCCAATGTATCGGCAGTATAATGTATGCCCTTGTAGCGCACATAGCTAGCAAAGTCCTCGTTAGGTCTCTTTACTTCATCCTCGAAGAACTCACTAACGTTCGCACCTATCACGTCAGCAACTTGACGCATAGTCTTATACGTTGGGTTGCCATTAATCATATTATTTAGGTTTACCCTATTAATACCGAGGGCGTCAGACACTTGCTTTTGTGTAAAGCCCTTACGTTTTATTATCTTAGCTATATCCATAAATATCTAATGTAATGTTATAATATTGGCTGCAAAGTTACATAAATATTTTGATACTACCAAATTTTTGAAGAAAAGTAATATTAAAGCACTAATAAACCGATTTTAGTGTAATGTTATGTTAATTGTGTTAAAATATAGGCTTGAAGTGTTAAAACACTACCTAAAAATTTGGCAGTGTAACTATAAAGCATTACATTTGCACTCGAAATCAAGTTAGTTTGATTTCAAGAGGAACGATGGCACGTTTAGAACTTCACGTTTAACTACCTCTATAAAAGTACAGATTTCGGGAAAGTCAGAGAGATAGAACTCTTCAAACATCAACGGAAAATGCGACCGAGTTAGTTGCAACTCTCAAAGCAACAAGACAAAGAAGTCTCAAACACTCATCACGCAAGATGTAAAAACGCTAGTCGTGTTAGACTAGAGAAACATTGAAACACGTCAACCCACGGACGTTAAACGAAGGGAGTTAGGTCACATGTAACTTGTGAACGTTGGGCGCAAACGTACACCTGCACTTTGTATGTATAACATTTTAACAACAACGACAATGGAAACAACAAAGATGTGTTTATTAGAATTGACTAAGGCTGATGCTATGGTATTAGCCAACGTAATTAGGAGGACTGCAAACGAGAATCCATTTCATTGGAAGGAAAGCAGCGTTGAGAAGACAAGAGACCTTTACGATAACGTAATCGCTCAGTTGTACGACTATAAATATTAAAGACTATGGCAAAGTTAGCAGATTATTACATGTGTGACCTTCGCTACACCGATGAAGGTTACGTAATACAAGACGAAGACGAGGTTTACCCTAACACATATGAAGACAATGATGAGTACATCAAAGAGTATTGGGGAGAATATCCGTTTATCGGGAAATTCCCTGTAATGTACAGAGGTAAACTTGTTGATGTACTTGTGTTCAAAGATTTCGAACAATACTTTGGAGTGTTCAAAGATGAAGGCAAGTGCATGAAGGACTACATAGTAGTGAAAGACTACGTATGCGAACCCGACAGGAAACCCGAAGTAGTTGCACAATTCGACACAAGAGAAAAGGCAGAAGAGTACTCCTTAGAGCATGAAGGTTTATATTGGGTGTATGAAATGAGCAAGGAATGGTAAGTAACAATGTGGGGAGATAAGGGGGCAGCGCCCCCACGGGGCGTACGCCCCTCCCCACGCTTAAAAATTCAAGACTATGGCAGCAATTAATTTCGTAGAATACCGCAGAATCGAAAGATATGCGGACAGAGTAACAATGGAACCAATATGCACAGAGTATCTTAACGATAAGGAACTTGAAATGCTGAAACAAAGCCTTAAAAAGCAGGGTTACAAGTATGTTGGACGCAGCAAGGACAGATACGATAACTATTACACGTCTTATGAGCGTAAGAGTGAGTATTCAACAGAAAGTTGTGAGACTATCATCAAAGCAATAATAACAAGATTAAAATAAGGCTTATGGAGAAGACAATAACACTTACAAGCGAAGAGATAGCAAACATCAAGTCAGCTATTGAAGATAGAATAATCCTTCTAGAGGATTATCTATCAAAAAACGAAGGCACTCCCATAGCGCACAAGCGATTGAAGGAGTTCAAAGAGATTAAAGAAAAGTTGAACTATTAAAACAATAAGACAATGGACAAGACAATAACGCTTACGAGTGATGAGATTTCAAGCATCACTCTCGCTATATACGATAAGGTAATGAACCTTTCACAAGCAGTTCTTATTTGTGGTGCGGAACTCACACCGAATGCACAACAGAGAATAGAGAACTTAAAGGCAATCGCCCTTAAATTAAATGGTATAGAATCTTAAAGATAGGAGATAAGAATATGAGAAAGAACAAAACTTACGAGCAGCAGAAGAAGTTCTATGATAAGAACAACGCCTATGAGAGTTTAGGGGCATTATTCTTCGAATGGCTTACTAGCGGTTATATGACCGCAAAGCAGATGCAAGATGTGTACAGAGAAGGAACAAAGGAATGCAAGGAGTACATCTTTGAAGACTTGTTTCACCTTGTAGGACACAAAACCTTCTATCAGTTCGTTAGAATCTTCAACTTTGGCAAGAAGTAACATGGAGCGGTCAGCGAATAGAGGAGCACATCACGTTCAAGCCGTGAGACCGCACAAGTATAACAATTAAAAGAAAGGAACGAAAATGAAGAAAATTTTAGCTTTGAAAGAGTATTGGAGTCTAATCAACGAGATAAGCGACTATCTCAGAGAAGACCATGACACCATTACCACGAAAATCAACGGAGTTGAATACGTAGTGTATAAACGCCTAAATCCCGACTATGTGGAGTTTCTGAACAACGAAACGAAGGAAGTCACTTTTGTTGATATTATAGACGAGCCAACCGAGGTTTCAAGCCTTTTGGTTCAGTCAGCAGTAAACGAAATAAGATATAGAAAGGGTTAAGTTATGGACATCACAATTTATGTATTAATCTTCTTAGTTGGCAGTCTTACAGGCTACAGACTGAGAGCAGCAAAAGACATGGAGGACGAGTAATATGAAAAAGAGAATTAAGATAGTTTTGGTAGTGGCAACGATAGTTGCCCTACCACTCATGGGAGCCGGAATGCAGCAGAGCAAGAGCGAGGAGAAATCTTTGCTTGTAGACTTCATCGAGTATTGCAAGACATGTGAGAACCTTAGGCAAGTTGATCCTAACAAGGACTACACACAAGCAACACTCCATGAGCTGAAGAATGCAGCACGTTTCTATGAGGGACAGGAGAACTTTGCCGACTGCACAGATTATCAGCAGCAAGCAAAGATAGACAAGATTATCGGCAGAACTTATGATGCTAAAGTCATTAACAAGTAAAGACTATGAGCGCAGATGATTTACAGAAGTTAAGTGACCTCCTTCTAGCTTTCAGCAACGAGGAGGCCACAAAAGGAGAACGTATCGCCACATCAAGGGCACAAGCAATCGTTTTCCGATATTATTTATCAAAGAAGTTTGGAGCAATTTAAATTATAGGAGATAAAATTATGAAGACAACTAAGGCAGTTAGATTGAGTGACAATTTTGTAGGAGTTGAGATTAACACCATACAAGACGTAGTAAAGGCACAGGCAGCCGGACTCAAACTTGTAGACAAGGAAGGTTGGGAATATAGTATTTACACCATCGATGATGAAGAGACCGGAGAAGAGCGAGAGCCTACAGAACAGGAAATCTTCGAGCACATCACCAAAGACCTCTCAGAAGGCAAGGAAGTGTACGCATGTATGGAATTATCGTCTGATTGGGAAGTACAGGAACGAGCAAAGACAAATCTTAAAACCAACTTCTATGTTGGCCAACAGGTTTTCCTATTGCGTGATAACAAGATAGCTGAGAAGACGATTACTCGCGTCATCCTTGAAAAGAATGAAGACAGGGAATGCTGTAAGGTTTTATTAAAACATGATAGTACATACACCAAGGGTGTAGACGTCTTCGCCACAAAGGAAGAACTTGTAGAAAGTCTGTTGAAGGAGTAAGTTTAACCCGAGGGAGAGAAATCTCCCTCACAAACCATTTCAAGTATGACTAATTCAGTTGTTAAAAATCTGTTGGATAAAAAGGATTGGAGCAGAATCATTTTCCGCTTTCCTACATCAAGCTATACTCTGTTCAATAGCGACAGATACGAGATAGATAGTTTCTGTATATATATCCATGACGATACGTCCAGAGAGTACGAGGAAACGAAAGTTCTAGACATAAGCAGTCTGATTTCCATGGAGATTAAGAAGAAGAGTTTTGAAGATATTGTAGAGGATATGTAAGCGTAGACAAGAGCACTTGTCTTGAGAAGATAAAATAGAAGTTGTTGTTGTTATATATATAGGGCGAATGCGGTATTCAAGCCGCTACAGATGGTTGCAACGTACCATCCGTCCACTAGTATTAATTTTAAAAGAAAGGATTTGATTATGAAGAAGTATGTAGTAGAAATCGTGGAGAGAATCACCTACAAGGTGGAGTATTCCGATATTACACCGGAATGCGCTGAACGTCTTGCAAGAGAAATGTACGATAGTGGACATCTTGAAGGCACAGGCGAGTTGGAAAGTGTTTCGTTTGATATAGAAGAGAAGGAGGGCGAGTAAGATGAAGAAACAGAAATTATTTGTGTTGATTAAGCACGGAGCAGACAACCAAGACTATTCGGGCGTTAATATTATTGGAGTATATCGCACCAAGACCGCAGCCAAGGAGCGGATGGCAGAAGAGGAGGATAATATCCTAGGTTTCTACAAGGAGGAATATCCCGATAACTATGAAGTGTCTGAAGACAAGGACGAATCATCATGGAGCTGCTCATGCAAGGATAGTATTATGTTTGATGAGTTGTTAATAACAGAAAGTGAATTAGATTAATATGGCAAGAAGAAAAATAGAATTGATTGACGAGAGCACAAAGAAAGTTGCCCTCTCACGTATATTCGGCAAGAATTGCGCTAGCAATATTGGCGAGGAAAAGCAGAACTATTGCGGCTATGTAAGTGGAGAAGTGACAGAAGTAGTATTCTTGGGAACCTGTATCGTGATAGAACGCAAAGAGCAGTTTGCCCATACGTACAAGTGGAGTGATACCATTTGCAACGCCCTTATGCAGACTACAGGCGTGAAGTACAGGAAAGAAGGTTGGGTCAGCTTTAACGAGCAGAAAGACGCCTACTTTGATGTAGATACACGCAGCATATATATCAGATTTCAAACAAGACAAAAACAGACAGCAGTATGAATAAGCAAGAATTTATCTTCGTCTTCCCTCAGTCGGGGGAGACGATAACAAAGAAAATGAATCCTTTGGCGGTGAAGGATGCAGCCGTGAAGTATCTGAAAATGCAGAATGAGGTAAGAGGAGACATCTGTATCATCAAGAACGCCCATGAAGATGTTATAGCCATGGCCTACGTGAGCGACATGATGAAGGTTTCCTTCTTCACCGAGGATGAAAGTGTGAACGACATCAAACCGATAGGAGTAATCGAGGAAGGAGGGGAGAAATGAGCGAAATCAATTTCAAGGCAAAGCTAATTGATACAGAAATGTGGTTAGATTGCAAACCTTATGCTAATAGTCAGTTCTTTTCGAGAGGAAATATTAATCCTACTATAGACACCAACACCCTCTGCCAATTTACAGGCGCACGGGATTGTAACGGATTTCCTATCTATGAGCATGATTTGCTCAGACAATACGAGGATACAGGCAGCATCTATGAAGTAGTTTGGAATCAAGGCAACACTAGTTTTAGTTTGGTCGATACAGAATACCCTGTTCTCTACCCAAATACTTTGGGGAGAATGTTGCGTAATAGGCAACTAAAAGTTATCGGCAATAAATTCGACAAGAAAGGAGGTAAGAAATGAAATTACGACAGGCGAAGAAGATACTTTGTAGAAAGAAAAACTATTTTTGGAGACCACGAATCATGGTTTATGCTTATGGCTTAGGCAAAGACCACAGAATCGCAAAGGCTATCTGTAGGGTTCGAGCCTATCAGAAGAAAGGAGGTAAGCAATGAAATCAAGATTTGTAAAGAAGATACTTCTCGGACCCGACAAGGGTAAAAATATGTATTGGCTGAAACGAGTGATTAAAACTTCTTTTGGTTGGAAAGAAGACCACAGAGTTGTGAAAGCACTTCAAATTTATCATCGCAAGAGAAGAAGAAAGGGGGTAAGCCATGAGTAAACAGGAATGGTTTGTACTCTTTATCTTCTTATTCACGATACTGATGGCAACATTAGGTTGAGGATATGGAAAGGGCAAGAATTATAATCTACGATGATTGGGCGATACTCGATGAGACAGAGACATTCTTCAAGGATAAAGCCTATCTTATCGGCATCGCCAAATCTACCCTTCAGCAGACGCCCGATGCGGTAATTGCTGAAGTGTGGGTAAAGGACCGGCTGAAAATGAAGTTCCGCATCAATAGCAAGGGCAAGGTTCTGCAATGCAAGGTCAGTCAGCATCCAGGGTGGGGTGGTCGCAGAGAGCGAGCCGGAGCACCGAGCAAGGGCGCAGCTGCCCTCATCTACAGGGTTGTGACGCATGTAAACGAAAAAACGTTTGAGTTTTTCGAATCCCTAGGACGCAACAAAGCCGAATGGATCAGACAGGCTATAGCCGAGAAACGAGAACGTGAAGACAAGGAAAAAGCAGGGCACTAGGCTCTGCTTTTTCTGTTTCTTCTTGACTCTATCCGGATAGGAAAGTGATTTTGTATTCGCCCATCCATATTAACAAAGCAGTAGTCTATCCATTTAGTGCTAAAATCACCAAGCAAAGACTTCAACGAATACCTGATTATCTTAGCCTTGCGCCTAAACCTGTAACCTTGACTTTCCCAATAGGGACGAGCCTTCTTCATTTGCTTTTTAGCTTTTCTAATACTAGTCATACGCTACTTCTTTTTTGTTCTGTAAATACTTCAAGCACTCCTTGGCTATAGTACTTTCTGCCTTGGAATATTCATCATCGTATAACGATTCGTTACCATCATACCTAGAAAGGTATTTCATTCGTTTCCTGTCTGCATCAGACATGATTTTAAGCTTTGCGACAATCACTTCATTACTGATTACCTTGTCAAGAAACCACAACAGGTTAGTTAACGCTAATTTGTTTGGTTCATAATCGTCAACATTTGATAATTCTGACAGCCTTCCTTGAGTATATTTCGTAAGTCTATCTTTGTAATTCATACATTTTTCAAAATAGAATACGATAGGCTTGTTGAAAGAAGGAGTAAGCAGACCATAAGCGATACTCATACTTACTTGGAACTTTGCAGCACCTGTTAGCAGACCTTTCGCCTGTTCCTTTATAGATTCACGGAATAGTTCGATACCCATATCACGCTTTCTAAAGTTACAGGCGCGGCAAGAAGGCATGTAATTCTCCATACTATCCTCACCATGAGAAACGACATACTTACCTTCCTTATCACTCCAACGAGGGTAACCGCCACGATTCTTGGGAACGAAATGGTCTACTTGCATATCTTCGAACTTTATTTCTTTTCCGCAGTATGCGCAATGATGGCCGTACTTCTCCCAAACTTTGATTCTATCTTCCTTTTTCATAACTAAGATTCTATTACTTCCAAATACTTCAACTTTGCGAATCGGTAAGAGTTATATGTTTCGCCAAGCGTTTTATACACTTTAGATGTAAAGTATAGAATGCAGCCAGTATAATCATTAAAACCTAATATGATATACTTATCTTCAATATACCCTGCTACATATGCGCCAATATCCTTGCCCTTATAAAGAACTCGCTTACCTAGATGAGCATTATAAAAATCCTTGTTTGTCATACGCTACTTAAATTTAATGATAAAAAACTCAGTATCAAGCCATTTATCGGGGCATAAGCCTTTCTTAGGCTTGCCGATGGTAATACTCTCAATCTCCTTCACAACCTTTGGGCTATCGTCATAGTAGCCATTTTTGAAGAGTACGTAGGTAAAGGGTATGAACTTCATAGTACCATCATCCAACAATTTCTTGATAGTGTCGGTATCTATAAGCATTTCCTCGTTCTTTCCTATGTGGAGTTTTTTGTACTTATCGAAATCTTTGCACTCTTCATCCTTGATAAGGAGAAGACGACTCATCCAAAAACCTTTAATCACCCGATACTCCTCTGTCTTCTCGCCTGATAGAATCATGTCGAACCATTGCTTGCTGATGGTGAGGGTCAGAACTTCCTTCTTATTCCAATCAGCGACAGCTTCCTTCAAGTACTTATCCATTACCTTTGCAAGCCTTTCCATTCTTCTCTTTCATCTTAGCGATGCGTTCATTAAAAGCATCAAATGGTCTAACTCTCTTCCTAAACTCGACAAGCGTACATGGATATTTCGCTTTTGTCTTGTGATAATGCCTGTAGCGGTGTATCTTCCAAAAAGAATTTACGAAGTGCTTACATTTCTTGAAGGTGTAACAACAAGTGCAATCCTTACATCTACCGGTCGAATGCGTCCAGCAGTATGCAAAAATAAGACGCTCTTTTATAAAACTTCCCATAAGCCTACAACTTTTTTAATTCTTCCAGTAAGTCATTAATTCTCTTCTCGATATTGGCGATAACCATCGCTCTCAGTCCTTTGATAACATCATTATCGAGAAGGTAATCTATGTTACGAATACGTCCGTGGTCGATGTTTTCTTCAAGATTAACTCTTAAATACACAGACGGAAAATGTACAAACCTTAAAAGTTGTCTTTCGCTATCAAGTTTATCCTTCAACTCAATAGCTTTCTTTAAATCTTCTTCTTTCATACGCTATAATTAAAAAGCCCCCTCCTAAGAGAGGGCGATTAGTTACTTAACTATCTTCACTAGGATGGTGTCACGCTTAGGAACGCTTGCACTCGGCTTGGAAGTTCCCTTCACTATATCGCCAATCTTAGAGAAATTCTTATCAAGAACGATTACATCATCTACGAAAAAATCACTCTCACCGCGATTGTTGAAAACATTCTTCGCACCCCATACTTGGTGATATTTAATCTTGACCTTCCATCCCTCCACCTGTGCCTTAACCAAGGTGTCGATGAGTTTCTGTTGGTCGTTGCGGTCATTATCAATAGAGAAAGTGAATGGCTCTCCACTGGAGTTCATTCCTGTCTGAGTAATGTTCAAGAGACCATCCCAAGAATCCCAAAAAACACCAGCCTTGCTAAACTTGGTAACTGTACCTACACGCTCTCCGTCAGAGAAGTGCTCCTTACAAGAGGTGAACAAACTTGCGACAACTAAGGTCGCTAACAAAATCTTCTTCATAATTATACGCAATTATTTTTAATGTCTTTTTGTCTTTTCTATGTTGTATTGGTCGCAAACACCACAATAAGCACCATACGCCAATTGGTCTGCTAATTCGTTATAAGTATTCCCATCGTGACCTTTTACCCAATGAAAACGAACTCCTCCAACATGAGCGACACACTTCTTATACAACTCATACAAATCCGGATTTTTCTTTGGCTTGTATGATTTAGAAAGAACCAAGATGCAATACTGACTATCGGTGTAGATGTCAATAAAGGCACCATCTGGACAGGCATTTACTGCACTTATAATTGCAAGAAGTTCCATACGATTATTGGAAGTGTTTAGCTGACCATGATTTTTCATCTTTACAATCTCGCCATCTTTGAGTATAACGTAAGCTGAGCCACCGGCACGCTCTTTTGAAAGGTTGTCACAGGATCCGTCTGTATAGGCAACATAGTGAAGACCATTATCCGGAAACTCCTCATCTATCTCATTGATGATAGTTTTTTCGTGCTTTTGAACGACTTTTGCTTGTTTCTTCTGTAAATGAGGTTTTCTTCCCAATTTTGTCAAAAGAACCCCATTGTAGGCAGAAACTAATGAGTGCCAATGATTAGGGGCATCGCCATTTTTCTTTCTCCAGCCAACTTTTGTAGCCAAATCCCAAATGGCATTTTCCCAAACCTTGTCATCAAGTTTCATACTTGAATGAACATACTCGTCAAACTCTTCACGCGTGGGTACGTACACGCTAGGTTGATTATTATTTTTTGTCATAACGATATAATATTTAATTTTTAATATTTATTCCGTAGGCTTTAAACAGGAACTGGTTGCACGTTAGCTGAGGGATGCAAAATCCCCCTTACCCACTTCATTGTGGTGGAGGATTCGCTAGGTGGAGACCGTATATTCGCCCCTTCCATCGACCTATCACAAACTATACGTGAATCGGTTTCGTAGCTTTCGGGACTATAGCATCCCGTCCTTCTCGTGCCTTCTACGATTAACCCTGCACTTCGCCATGAGTCTTCCTTGCGATTTTATAGTCTTTGTGAGCCGGAAGGTATTTAGCCCATAGTCTCTCATTTTCGACTTGTCTTCAAAATTGGGGAAACAGAAAACTCCCCAAAGTTGTGTTGCGACCAACTAAGGGGAGTTGAAATTATATCGTTACCTATTGAAGGCTACAATAAATCTATGTCTTCTTGTGTCAATCGCAACTTGACGAGTGCAAAAGTAAGAAAAGTATTTTAAACCGCCAAATTTCAACTTTTGCAAAATATAGTTAAAAAGTAATGAAAAATTTGTGTTATAAAAATGTTATCACTATCTTTGCACCAAAAAGATAAGTGGCTGATATAGACAGTTTTGTGAGAAATTGGTTGTGACCCCAACGGAATCACTTTTTAGGCGTAAAAACGCAACGTTTAGTCAAGAAAAAATCAAATAAGCAGTCTATATAACGTATTGAATAACAGATACTTATATAGATTGCTTTTTGTTTTTTAAAGAGATATGTCATAAAGATTGATTTTCTAAACTGGTTTAAAACTGGTTTAAACGCATTTTGGGTATAACTATCTGAATCACAACGGTTTGTATTATTCACGCAAATTGTTGAATCGGAAGGTGTGTTATCAATGTGTTATCACCTTGTAAAAAATGTGTTATCAAAATGGCAAAAATTAATTTAAGTATTATTCACAATCGTTTGAAGCGAGCGACCTCAAAACATGAAGTTTCGGTAGAATTATGCTTTTGTGCCAAGCGTCAAAGGAAGTACTTTTCCACAGGCGTGAAAGTGACAACTACACAATGGTCTGATGCGTCAAAGATGGTTATCAAGAGAAAAGATGCGGATGAACTGAATGAAATCATACAGGCATACCGCGCGAGAGCAAACGAAATCATCAGTAAGATGGTTAAGGAAGGCTGTTGTGACTTAAATGTGGTTATCTCACAGATGAACGGAGAAGACGAAGGAACTTCTTTCATCGAGTACTGCGAGAGAAGACGAAATGAGCGTAAGGTGTGCGAGCATACCAAGAAACGCTATGATGTCTTTATCAAATTTCTGAAGACGTGGGGGAAGATAAAGTCATTCCAAGACTGCAACGTATCGAAGGTGCGTTCAATGGATGAGTATCTCCACAGACAGGATAAGGCTCAATGTACCATCTACGACTACCACAAGTATCTCAAGTTGTTCATCAATGATGCGATGATAGACGGACTTATTGAGCAGAATCCTTATAAGTTTCTGCCATTCCATATTGGCAAGGGAGAAAAGCAGTATGTTGATTGTGTCACCGAAGAGCAGTTTGCTGCCATCAAGAAACTGAAACTCTCAACACCTCATATTCTCCATGCAAGAGATTTGTTCCTCTTTCAATGCTATACCGGACTTGCATACTCTGACCTTGCATCGTTCGATTATACCAACTGCGAGGAGATTGGCGGCAAGATGTTCTATCACGCTAAGAGAACGAAAACAGATACGGATTTCGTATTCCAACTTCTCAAACCTGCCCTGGAGATACTGCAGAAGTATGACTTCAAGCTGCCTAGAATGACGAATCAGAAGTATAATGATTATTTGAAGGCGATCGGACAGATGGTTGGAGTTGATAGGCTGCATACCCACATGGGTAGAGCGACTGCTGCAACCTTATTCTTGTCGAAGGGCATGCCTATCAACATCGTGGCAAGGGTGCTTGGACACACTACCTTGCGTCAGACTACTAGATACGCACGTACATTAAATAAGGACGTACAATCTGCTTTCGATGCCCTCGAAGGCAAGATGTAAAACAATAAGGGGAGTCTTCGCAAAGAAGGCTCCCCTTTATCGTATCAGCCAACAAGGCTTTTGTCTCTTTCAGCAATCTTCTCGCTGATGATTTGCTTTAACTCCTTAACCACTCCTTCCTGTACTAGCAACTTTACTTTTGTTTCTGCCAGCTCTTTCAGCAGTTTTTCGTCCGTCTGCTTGTCTACATCGTAAAACATGCTGCCTCTGCCACAAAGTAGCCAATCTGCTGATATGTCTACGTATGTAGTCAGTATTCTGTCTATAAACTCCATTGAAGGCTCCTTTGTGCCGTTCAAATAATTGTTCGTAGCAGCAGGTTTTGCCCCGATAGCGTCAGCAAACCCTCTGTTAGACAGCCTGTAATGGTCTCTTACCTCGTTGATTCTATCTCTTAATCCTTCCATACTGCTAGTGTTTATAAATGTGTAAATGCGTAAATTAACTATAAATAAATGTCTATATCCTTGGATATTTGTCCACAAACATGTATCTTTGCATCCGTAAACGAGAACAAAACTCGTTCAAAACTTATTTATGGTGCAAATTTACAAAAAATAATATGAATAAAGTCGTAAAAATAGAAAAAATATTGATTGATAAAGATAAAATTCCTAAAATCATGAAAATTTTTGGTTGTGGCAAGACTACTGTCTACAATGCTCTAGCTTACCGAAGTAATAGCCAACAGGCTCAGGATATTCGTTCCTGTGCTCTGAATCGCTACGGAGCAGAGAAACATAAAGTGCCGCAATTTATGAGAGTATAAATGTGTGAAATATTTGACTGTTGAACTTTTAGATTAGTTATTCAGACAAAATGCGTTTTAAATTGGATATGCGTGAGCATAGAGTTAAACGATTGCTTAAGAAAGGTTCTTTTTCTTATTTGTAAACTATCAATTCACTCTTGTGCGTGAGCATAGGAGTGATACATGGGAATCGAGCTAGCTCACTCGGAGTGAGCGGGGAAACCCGAGCAAAGGCGTTCAACTCGCCTCGAATCCCCAAAATAGTTTTGGATATTGTTATTATAATGTTTCTTGAAATCGTTAGGTGTGGAGCGGTATAGACCCAGTGGCAATATAAGTTGTTTGCGTTGAATTCATGCGCCACGAACCAGAAGGAAATGTTGTGGTCGAGCATTCTACCAGCACCTTTCGTTTTATACCTTAATTATATATAGCAGTTTCCGGAACAATCCCATTGCCAGATTGTGGGCATAAGTTCTTTGACATATTGGAAAAGTGTAAAGCCGAATAGTGTTAAGTCATTATAAGGGAATGCGCGATTATTATTTCTATAAGTCCGCGTCCCCTAGCATCAGTCTTTACTGACTGATAGCTAAAGCGGTGAGTATGGCTCTTAAATTCATGGTAGCGCATGATGCCGTTATCCACCGATGGTGTAATTGGTAAGCACGCCCGAAACTGTTTTGAGTAAATCCTTAATACATTCTTATCAAATCGGGAAGTTGGGTCCGAATCCTACAGGTGGACTATTATGTATTTGTTTGTTGTGTATGATTATTCGCTGCAGCGGCAGCAAACATTGTTTAAAAAAATTTTGATTCTTTCCTGCTCGTCCGTGAGGATGGGCAGGTTTTTCTTAAACTTCAAAATCAATGGCTTATGATAGATTTATCCGAACCTACTCTTCACAAGTACCGGAGAAAGGTTCTCGAAATATACAGAGAACTCGAAAGAAACCCGTGGGCACCCTTAGGAATCTTCGAGTCAAAGCTGAGGAAAATTAATATCCTCAACTCGAAAATTAAAAATGTGTCCTCAGACATCGGAAAGCCCGAGGGCGAGTATTCAAACTTTAAAAATGATAATTACATGCAATATGGGTTTAAAAAGGAAAACTCCTCTCAAGAGGACACCTATAAAGAAGACTCCTTGGGATAAAGCCAAGAAGGATCAAGAGAAGAAGAAGGCTAAAGCCGGACTTAGCAAAAGTAAGCTGAGAGATAAGCTAGATGCGGTCTTCTCTAAATATATTCGACTGAAATATTCTGATGATAAAGGTTATTGCCGATGTATCAGTTGCGGCAAGGTTTTCCCTTGGAAGGAAATTCAGAACGGTCATTACATGTCGAGACGTTACATGTCAACCCGATTCAGTGAAGATAACTGCCGGCCACAATGCGTAGCTTGCAATATTTTCAATCAAGGCAATATTCAGATGTATCGCCGTGCGCTTATCAAGCAGATTGGCGAACAGAGAGTTGACTTGATAGAGGTTAGGGCAAGAACAGAAAACAAGAACTGGTCACTCTTTGAGTATAATCAGTTGATAGCCTTCTATCAGAAGGAAGTAGACAGACTTCTTGAACAGAAACACTTAACATATAGCATATGAAAGAAAAGGTTTTAATTTCTCGTAAAAGACTTTACGAGCTTGAAAACATTGAGCTAAATTACAAAATGATGGAAAATGCAGTAAATATTGCTCAAGAACGAAGTGAAAAACTAGCCAAACGCAATATTGAACTTAGTAGAGGTGTTCGTCGGCTTAGTTTAGAACAGAAATATCTCAGTAATCGTGTTGAATGTATTTCAGACCATAAAGCTAAATATCGTTCAAAAAATTATTTGGCAGCCTATACTGGTCAGATTACAGATGCAGTTTTGACAACTTTAAGTAGAGTTCGATTTGGCTTTTTTGAAACTAAAATCAAAAAAGAAGATTTACGGGAAATCGAAAGTGAAATTCGAAGAACAATACATAACATATTTTTTATATAATGAGTAAATCAGGTACAAAAATCAATGTAGAATTGGTAACACATGGGTGTTTCCCAACAAAGGCGTATGAGACGGATGCCGCTTACGACCTTCATTGCAGCAAGGACACGGAAGTATTTCCAAACAAACGCTTTTACGTTCCGCTTGGGTTCAAGATACAACTTCCATCAAATATGAAATTGCTGATTCAGCCACGTAGTGGCATGTCAGGCAAAGGAATGTTGTTAGATGTTTATTTCCCTTCATGGCTCTTTCATGGCGACTATCTAGGCAAGGTCAGAGCAAACCTTGATGTAATTCTCGGTTTGATTGATTGCGGCTATGGCGAAGAAGTCCATGCCATCGTCAAGTCGGGCAGATGGAGGTTAAAGCATCGCATCATGCGTCTGCTCGGTTTCAAGTTCGTTATTCCTTTTTCCCAACGCATCTGTCAGGGTGCCTTCACTTACGTTCCAGATACTAACTTGGAACTTGGCAAGGTAACCGGCACTCGTAGTGGTTTAGGATCAACAGATAAGAATTAGTTTTTAGCGTTATTTTTCATAAATTTGAATTTATTTTCCCTGCTCGTCCGTGATGATAGGCAGGTTTTTAAAAAACAAAATCATGAAAAAGAATATCAGACAGAATTTCTTCAATCATATCAAGAAGGTACTTGATATAGTTGACAAGATGGGGGATGAGGCAAAGCATTTTCGATGCATCGTCCTCATGGGTGACAGAACCATTCCGAAGGCATACGCATTCACGCACGCATCGCCCGAAGACCTCAAAAATCTTATCTTGAACGCCATGCGCAATAGCGACCAGTTCACCTACGCTACAGCAAAGGCATTCGAGGAATACGATAAGGAACTGAGAGAAAAAGAAGAAACTTTAAACAAAGATAAAAATGAAGAAAATCCTATTCAAAACTCTTAAACTGCAAAATTTCTGTGGCATCCGTTCCGGAGTCTTCGATTTCGGAGAAGACCTAACCGTTATCTCGGGAGACAACGGAAGAGGCAAGAGCACTATCGGCAATGCAATCATGTACACATTATTCGGTACTGATACCAACGGAATGCAGCTCGACATCAAAACCTTCGATGAGAATCACAATATTATCAAGGAGATAGAGCATTCATCCGAGTTGGTTATGTTGGTAGATGGTGATGAAATCTCATTCAAGCGAGTTCTGACCGACAAGTGGAAAGGTGACAAATGCACCAACACCTTCAAGTACTATGTTGATGGAGAATTGACTACCGCCGGAGATTTCGACAAAGTAGTTAACGACATCTTTCAAGAAGACCCATTTTCGTGGTGCATCTGTCCTAATCTGTTCCTTGGTATGACTTGGCAGAATCAGCGTGCATTCCTTCAGTCGTTGGCAGGTGACATTTCTGTCGAAGACATCACGAAGGGCGAAGAGAAGTATGATTATCTTGTTGAACTCCTCAAAAAGAAAGACATTGATGCCATCCTTCACCACCTCAAGCACAAGCGTACAGAAGTTCAGAAGGAACTCGATGCGGTCCCTATCAGACTTGCCGAACTCGACAAGACCCTTCCACCAAAGCTAGATTGGGAGGCTCTAGAGAAAGAAAAGGCTTATCTCCAAGAGACATTGGCAGAGATAGACAACAAGATTCAGCAGATTCGCACAGGTGGAGCAGACAGAGTTCGCCTTGACGGAATCCGCAAGAAGATTGAGTTTGCCGAAAAGCGCAAGCGAATGATGGAACAGGGCGCAGATAAGGAGTCTACCGATAACATGACCAAGCATCAAAGCGATGTTCTCAACGCTAACGCAGCCTTCAACAAGGCAGAATCTACGGTTGATAACCTCAAAGCAGTCATGAGTGGTTATCCTACCACCGAGGTTCAGATAAACGCTCAGATTGAAGAGTGCAAGAAGAAGGTTAGCGACTTAAACAAGCGTAGCGATGAGATTGCCAAGCGCACTTGGGAATGGGATGATAAGGAAGGTTTCTGTCCTCATTGCGGTCAGGCTCTCCCTCTCGGTGATGTTCAATTCCTTAAACAGGAATCTCAGAACCTGTTTAACTCTCGCAAAGCAGAGGATATGAAGGAACTCAACAATGAGTTTGCCAAACTCCAAAGCGCATACACCGAACTCAACAAAGAGTTGGACAAACTGAATGATGATCGTCAGACCACCACAAACCAACTCGTCAAGGCTCATCAAGCCCTATCAGAGGCAGAAAAGCATAAGGCAGAAGTTGATGCCGATGCTCCACGCACCTACGAGCAGATTCTAGCCGAGAAGGAAGAATATCAGCAGGTAGTGAAAGAGATTGGTGAGTTGCAGGCAGAACTCGACAAACCATCAGATAACAACGAGGATAACGACAAGTTACTTCAAGCACTCGCAGAAGAGCAAAAGCCGCTTTCTGACAGATACGATGAAGTCCTCGAACTCCTCGCCTCAAAAGCATCTTACGACAACACAATGACTCATATCGAAGCAGCACAGAAGGATAAAGCCATCTTCCAAGAGCAGCTTGATGATATTGATGATAAACTCAATATCACAAACGAGTTCTATCAGTTGTCTTGCAAGGCTCTCGAAGATAAGGTCAATCAGCACTTCCGTTTCGTAAAGTGGAGTCTGTTCCTTCCAAAACTCGATGGTGAAAAGAAACCTTATTGCGAATGTTATCACAATGGTGTGCCTTACAGTCGCCTCAATGGTGCTGCCAAGGTGAATGCCGGAATCGACATCGCGCGCACTATCGGTCAGTTCTATGATGTATCGGTTCCTGTCGTGCTCGACGAATGCGAAAGTGTTAACCATCCACTCAGCACAGGCGGTCAGCAAATCCGTCTGGTAGTATCAAAGGATGATAAACTGAAGGTTGAGTATTTCGCTCTGGCCACAATGGATTGAAACTCATGCAAATCAAGACGAAGTTCGATATAGGTGATGCAGTCTATCTGCTCGATGGGTACAAAATCCGACGTGCAAACATCGTTGGCGTATTCTTTCAGCAGATAGGCGAGGCACCTTGCTCTATTCAGTATAAGTTCGCAGTTTTCCCAACAAGGAAAGAAAGCGAAGTGTTTAAAACAAAAGAAGAATTAATCAAACATATAAGTAAATAAAAATCATGGCAGAAACTTTAAAATTAGAAATGTTGGTTGATAAAGACCTTATCAAGGGTGCTCTAGCGTTAGGAGGAGGCATGAAGGACGGAACGGATTCGGACCGAATAAAGAAGTGGTTAGATAGCCACGATAGCGTAGAGGTTGATCCAAAAGAACTTTTTCTGGAAAGTGGTGAAATCAACCTTGCTTTGGGAACAATAGCCTTGGCTGGTATCGCTAAGGAATTAATCAATCATAAAGAAGAGGAGAAGTAATCATGGCAGAAACAGCAGTAGCAAAGGCACAGCCTTCTCAGAAGGCAGTAGCAGTTAGTAATTTCAAGGCAGTACTCGACAATAGTTACTACCAGGAGCAGTTGAAGAATGTAATGAAGGAGAATGCAGGAACTTTTGCTGCATCCCTCATGGAGTTAGTCACATCGGATGATAAGCTTCTAGCTTGTGATGGTCGTTTATTGATGGCTGAGGCAATGAAGGCAGCATCCCTTCATCTTCCGCTCAACAAGCAGTTGGGATATGCTTATATCGTACCTTATGGCAATACTCCTACGATGATTGTTGGTTACAAGGGTCTTTATCAGCTGGCTATTCGCTCCGGTCTCTACAAGAACATCAATGCTGATGTAGTCTATGAAGGAGAGTATCAAGGTTACGACAAGATTTCTGGTGAGCTTCATCTTGATGGCGAGAAGACTTCCAACAGAATTGTCGGATATTTCGCTTTCTTAGAGCTTACCAATGGATTCCGCAAGATGATGTATATGTCTCTTGATGATATGTGCTCATACGCCAAGAAGTACTCTGCAACTCTTCGTAACTGTAAAATGACAAATCAGCAGTTGGCTGAAATGGCTCAAAAACAAGCCGAGTCAGGACCTGGTAATACTGTTGGATGGTATGGTAATTTCAATGATATGGCAACAAAAACGGTCCTTCGTCGCCTTCTTTCTAAGTATGGCTACCTTTCTATCGAAATGCAGACCGCAATGACAGTCGATGATGTTCCTACCGCAGAAGCACAGCGTGATTCTGAGTTTGCCGAGGCAAAGAACGTTATCACGGTCAATGCTGATACCAGTGAAGTCATGAATGCCGTGGAAGTACATGATGAGCAGCCACAGGCTCAAAAGTTTAGTTTGAGTTAAGTATGAAGCTGATAGTAGTCAATAGCAATAGTCAAGGCAATAGCTACGTACTGGAGGCAAGTAATGGTCAGCAGCTATGTATAGAGGCAGGTCGTCCGTTGCAGGAAGTAAAGAAAGTTGCAAACCTCAAAACATCAAAATGCGTGGGAGTGATTATCAGTCACTCCCACGGCGATCATGCAAAAAATGCCAAAGACTTTCTGAGAGCAGGAATCGATGCTTACTCTACCGAAGAGTTATCCGAGAAATGCAAGGGAGTAAAAGGCATGATTAAAGAACAGACCTATCATCTAGGTGCTTTCAGTATCACCCCGATGAAGGTAGAACACGATGTGCCATGTTTCTCTTTCCTCATTCATCATCCGGAAATGGGAACCATGATGTTCTTCACCGATTGCTACAATATGGAAAATGTAGTTCAAGGGTGCCGCTACTTCTTGGCAGAATGCAACTATGATGATTCTCTCCTAGAGAAAGCCGTAAACGAAGGCAAGACGATAGTCAGCCAAGCCGACCGCATCCGTCTTTCCCACATGAGTCTGGCTCACTCTATCGAGTATCTCAACGAATGCAAGGCAGCCAATACCGCCAAGCGCATCGTCCTCATTCATGGTTCAGCACGCCATCTTAACCCCGATGTTGCCGTAAACAAATTCCAGCAGGTCCTCGGTGTTCCAACCGACTATGCTTGCAAGGGTTTAGTAATCAATCTAATGTAATTATAATAATATGAGTGTATATAATCCTAATGATCCTCGCGACTATCTGAGAATCGTGAAGGAAGTTCAGAAAGCCAAAGAATGTGGGTATAATATCGAATTAAAGAAGTTTCACCCCATTCAGACCGATAAGCAGTCCAGTTATCTTCACTTCATGATTAGCTATCTCGCCATAAAGTTAGGGCAGACCTTCTATGAAACGCTTCGTGATATTCAGCGCAACGTTTGCAGCTACATCTTCTATACCGATGAGGTAGACAAGACAGGCAACCGCAAATACAAGCCTCTCACTTCCCTCAATACAGCAGAGGCTAGCAGCGTTATCCGGAACGTGATAGATTACGCAAATGTCCGCAGTATCATGATTCCGGAACCCGATGACCAAGTTGGTTTGCAATATTGCAAGCGAGAACTCGAGAACTCGGGTGCCGGTTGGGTATAAATCATCAAAATCATATAGCTTATGAAAACGTTAAAGGAAATCCATTCGGAGGCAAATAAATATTCGGAAAGCGAACCTCTTAAAGATGCTTTTGTAGCCGGTGCAAGATGGGCGCTTACGGGTAAGTATTACAAGCCTTCTGAGTTGTTCGACAACAATACCGAAGTAGAGACGGTAGACTTGGAGGTTGAAGAAGAGCAAAAACAGATGTTGGTCTTCGAACCGCCTTTTGAGGAATGGTGGAATGCCTACAATAAAAAACGAGGCCGCAAGAAAGCAGAGGCTAAGTGGAAGAAGTTAAGCCTTAACGATAAGGTAGCTTGTATGAAAGCTACTCCTCTCTATGTAGCATCAACGCCCGACCCTGTATACAGAAAAGACCCACTCACCTATCTTAATGGTGAGTGTTGGAATGACGAAATTATCCAAAAGCAAGATTATGAACAACAACGAGCTATCAATCTCACAGCAAAGGCCGCAAGAATCCTTGGTTCCGATTATCAAGGATAAGCCGAACTATGTCCGACCAGCTTCCTTTACGAGTGCTATATGTAAAAGTACAACCACCTTGCTTAGCGTACAGAAGCAAGGTGGCTTGCGCTCACTCGTCGGATGGGTAAAGGGCAGACTGATAGAACTCTTCACTTTTCTTGGAGTCTTCGATATAGTCACGGAGTTTCAGGTACAGATGCTTGCAACGAGATTATGCGCAAAGTACTATTATTGGACTACAACAGAACTCGATTATGCCTTTATTCGAATAATGGAAGGCAAGTATGGAAAACTGTATCAGTATAAGCATGAATACAAAGAAAAATCCTGTACTACTATCAATCCGCAAGATTTAATGATAGCACTTGATTCATACGAAAAAGATCTTTTGCTAGAGCGTGGAAGGGTAGAGGACGAGCGCAGAAAAGAAGAAGAACGACTGAAAGCGATAGAGTATGCAAAGAAACCTCATGGCATAGAGGCATGGAGAAACTACTGCAAGTCGAAGGGTTTAGACCCCGATACGCATACATTGCCATCCGTCAGCCTACATGATGTCAACAAGGAACTGAACATTCAAAATCGTGGAAGAATGACCGACTTAAGATAAACAAACAATAAAAAATGAAAGTTATGAATACAATTCAAACAGATGTTATCATCGTGCTATCTATCCTGTGGTTGGTAGCTATAGCAATCATCGTTGCAGACCGCATCAAATACCGCAAGTACTATTCTAGTAAAGGCAAGATGGTGGTCCTTCGCATCAACAATCCCGATGTACGGGACCGCCTCAACTCAGAGGGCTTATCTCTCTGCCAGTGTACTTACTATAACACCCACAAGTATCTCTACACCATCGAAGGTGATCGTATCTGTGGTTTTACCGAAGAATGCACTCATCTGATAGAAGACGCTATCAAAAACCATCAAGAGGTAATTGATTGTGATATTGATGTCAGTAAGTTTGTGAGCGAGGTCAAGAAGTTACAACAGGAGTATGAAACTAAAGAGGAGGAATAAGTATGATAGACACAAAGGTTTTAGAAAAGATAGCACAACTTGATGATGCAACAATATTACGACGTTTGCCAGATAATGAAAGATCCTTCTTTGAGTATGGCTTCCAGCGTGGGTATAATCGGGCTTTGAAGGATTTTTGGCATCAAAAAGACGAAGAGCCAGAGGGATATGATGAATGGATATTGCTAGGCTATAATGTAGGTAACTATTATTCATTAGCACAAGTAAAAGACTTCAAGTCTTGGAACGGATTTGTTGAGAAAATGCCTATAGACGGGTGGCTCTATATTGATGATTTACTTCCAAAGGAAGGAGGCAATCAATGAAAACATTTGTATTTGATGTTATGCTCGACGGAAGATTTGTCTGCACATTAAAGTATAAATATTGTGCGCTCTTTCCGATTGACTTTGAAGATTTAGAGAAGTTTGTCCTCTTAAAGAGACCTACTTTGAGAGGTAAGGATTTTAGAATTGCGTTTTGATTATGAAAGAGATTAAAGTTGGAGAAAAAGTAACACTTGAAGCTATTGAGCAGGATGTTTGTAATGGCTGTGATGATTGCTTCTTTGGCTATGATGATACATGCTATAACCCGACCTATAATGGTTGGGGTGATGGATTTCTGTGTGAACCTGAAGAACGTTCTGACGGAAAACATGTAATATTCAAAGAAGTTAAGGAGTAAAGCGTATGAATGGATTGTTATCAATGATTGGAATGCAAACTGAATTAGATTATCTGATAGGCGATTTACCTGCATGCTTTGGAGGTACGCCAGTAGCTATTCCGAAAGGCAATATTCCGTCTGACAAGCAGAAGTATCAGCCAAAGGCACAGCATGAGTTCACCATCAAGGAAGTTAAGATTATGGCAGCCTCTAAGAAGGATGCTATCAAAAAGTATAATCATCGTAAAAAGTAAAGTGTATGAAACATAAGTTGAAAATGATATGGAGAATCCTCCGTGACAGACAGGTTGTAGTAATAACCGAAAGTTACGGAAGAATGTATTATGATTGGGACACAAGAAGTCTTGAAGATGTTTGCCAAATGTGTCACAAAGTATACGATCTGGCTTATATGATGGATAATAAAAAGTAAAATGTACATATGCTAAGAGAAGATATTAGAGGAATCTGTCACAGACCGTGTATCTACAATGATAATGATAGATGCTGTATGTGGGATGAACTATCTGTTCCAGATGAAACAGAAAAGTGTGACAATCAAATATAAGTTTAACTCCTTCGGGCATAATTTTAAAGATATGACAAAAGAAGAATTAGAAGCAAAGGTTGCCAAGCAACTAAGCATTATCAATGATGCTAATGATAAGATTTGTTCTTGTGTAAATGATTACATCGAAAGCCTTCCATACAAGGTTGGTGACAAAGTAAGCTGCTCTAGATGTGATGTTTGTTGGATTACAAGTATCGTCCCTAAACGATATTACAGTGGCTATAATGGCGAGATTGATGTAAGAATCAACCCTGCTAAGAAAGATGGCACTCGCTCCAATAGAGAGTTTGTACTATGGGCTATGGAAATTGATAGTATCAAGAAGATTGATTAACCATCCTGCAAAGGATATAAATAGATAGAATATGAGTGAAAAAGTTATCACCTCGTACAAGGCTTTCGACAAGAATATGCAATGCCGTGGATTCCAGTACGAAGTTGGAAAAGAGTATGAAATGGACGGAGAAATCAAGTGTTGTAACCGAGGTTTCCACGCTTGCAAGTCTCCAATGGAAGTGTGGGACTACTACGATATGCTTAACTCTCGCTATGCAGAGGTAGAACAGTCTGGTAAGATTGAGAAAGAAGAAAATTCGACAAAGGTATGCTCTTCTCGTATCAAGATTAAGGCTGAGTTGAAGCTGGCTGACATCATCAATATCGGTGTCGAGTGGCTGAAAGATATTACATCACCATCTAAAGTTAAGGCAGATGGTGTGTTAAACGACAACGGAAACAGAAGAAAACAGATTGGCTCATCGGGCGACTATGCTCAGATTGGCTCATCGGGCGACTTTGCTAAGATTGGCTCATCGGGCTACTCTGCTAAGATTGGCTCATCGGGCTACTCTGCTAAGATTGGCTCATCGGGCGACTATGCTCAGATTGGCTCATCGGGCGACTATGCTAAGATTGGCTCATCGGGCGACTATGCTCAGATTGGCTCATCGGGCGACTCTGCTCAGATTGGCTCATCGGGCGACTATGCTAAGATTGGCTCATCGGGCGACTCTGCTCAGATTGATAGCACTGGAGAAGATTCCGTTATCATGTGTGCTGGCAACAGTTCAATAGCAAAAGCAAAGGTAGGCTCATGGATAACGCTGGCAGAATGGAAATGGAGCGATGAAAAGAAACGTGATGTTCCAGTATGTGTTAAGACTGAGTACGTTGATGGAGAGAATATCAAGGCTGATACTTGGTATCAACTTAAAAACAGAAAGTTTGTTGAAGTAACTGAGTAACTAACCACCCTCTCCTTGGTGAAATTAAGATAATAATGAAAAAGCCGTGCTCGAATTAGATTGGTTGGCATTAGGTGTAGCCGTAAAATATCAATTACCGCTTGACAATTCACCTCAGAGCACTCTTAGGTGGAAAAGGCATCAAGCTTTAGTACACTTCGAAGAACGTTAATGAGTGAAAGGCTCATAAAGACTCCAATCCGTTATTATTTTGATAACATCATGGAGAGGGTAAAAAGAAGAGAATATGGCAGAGATTATTTATTTTGGAACAAATGGGTGTTCCGGTCATTATCCTATTGGCATTGACAAAACGCTGACAGGGGCAGAGTATGAGATATGGCGCGAATGCGATAATGAAACTTGGATAGATAATATCCGAAAGAATCCTGGTCGCCATCTCATCAAGCATCACGGAGAGGTTTATACTAATTATGGTGTTCCGTTCTCTGTAGATGACGACAGAGGTGGTAGTCATACCGAACTATTTTGGAAAGGCATTCATTCGGAAGAAGAAATTGTCAACTTGATAAAGAATGATTCATTTTTATCAAAACAGTTTAAATTAAATGAGGATAAGTAATAAGTAAAGTTAAATACAATATGGCACAAGAAGGATGGATATGCCCTAGGTGTGGTAAGGTAAACGCACCTTGGGTGATGCAATGTTCTTGTAACAGGAACACTCAGATATTACCTAAAGTCGGTGCTCCTTACTATGAAGGAGACCAAGCAACATGTAATACAAAGGAGGATAAGCAATGAGCAAAGAGAATATCAAAGAGTCTCTTCTAGAAGTTGTTAAAGAGAATAACCTAGAAATACTCAAAATAGACCTATGTAATGATGAAGAATCTTTTGCTAGAGATTATAATCGTGATAGGGATGGTTATTGTAAGTCTTATACTACTCTAGAAGATTTAGACTTTGAAGTAGATTCTATCTTTCGACATGATGAAGTTTTAGGTACTGTATACTGTCAAGATAAAGATACTAAAGAACCTGTATGGATAGAATCTCGTGGTGATGAAGGAGGTTCTTGGTGGGAAGTAAATAGAGTTCCAGAGTTTTATAAGAATCAATCAAAAACTAAAGAATGAAACACTCTTACGAGATTAAAACTATCTATGTTGGTCATAGAGTATATAAAATAGTTAATGGATTCTCAATCCGTGTTAATATTACTGTAAAAGAAATAAATAGAATATGACAAGAGAAGAAGCTAAAGAATTTTATCCTATTCTGCAAGCTTTTGCTAAAGGAAAGGCAATTGAGTGTAGGACAAAGCCGAGTGCCGTAAAAGGTACAAGTGTTCCGAATGATTGGGCGGAAATGAAAGAGATTGAGTTTTGGAATAATACAGAGTACCGTGTTAAGCCCGAATCAAAGTACCGCCCATTCAAGGATGCAGAAGAGTGCTGGGCTGAAATGCAAAAGCACCAGCCGTTTGGGTGGGTGAAATATGCAGATAAATATATTTCTATATCAGCAATAGACTCAAACAATGATTATGAAACTGATTTTGATGATTATACTTTTGCCGATTGCACTCCATTTGGCGTAAAAGTGGAGGAATAGTTATGGTAGATGTAAGTAATCAGCACTGGAACGAAGATGGAAGCATTACTATTATATTGAATAGTATAGAAGAAGTCGAAGAGTTCGTTGGGTGTGTTAATATATGGAATAAAATGTGTGAAGATGAAGAATAAGATTTTAAACTTAATCAAGGCAGCCGTTTGGTTCGTCTTGTGTTTGTTTGTAGGAGCATTGATTTTTGAGGGCATTCGCTCATTGGCTAATAGCAATGAACCTGCAAAAAAGGTTGGTATATCAGTAATCACAGAGAAAGGACACGATTATCTAGTTGTGGACACGAAACATGGAGTTTGTGTTATCCACGCTAAGAGCTGTCCTTGTCATAAAAATAAGTAGCGTATGAAGAAACAAAGAATATTAGATATGTGTTGCGGATCTCGTATGTTTTATTTCGATAAGCAGGACCCACAGGTACTTTTTGCCGACATAAGAGAATATCACGACACATTATGTGATTGACGCAAATTAGACGTACAACCCGATATGATAGCCGATTGCACTAATTTGCCATTCGAAGATGAAACATTCAATATGGTTGTATTCGACCCTCCTCATCTGCTAAAGGTAGGACAGAACTCATGGTTATGCAAGAAATATGGCAAACTGCCCGAAAATTGGCAAGCGTTCATCAATGATTCTATCCATGAGGGCATGAGGGTACTGAAAACAAATGGAACACTCATCTTTAAGTGGAACGAACAGCAGATAAAGGTTAGTGATGTACTAAAGGCTATCACCGATTACAAACCTATATTCGGACATCGTACCACCATCAAGAACCAAACTATTTGGATGGCATTCATGAAATAAATAACCCACAATCCCCACCCAGCTATCACAGCCGAGTGGGGGTTTCTTTTTGCAATGAAAAAATCTACTTAAAACCTAATTAATACAACTAACTAAAAATAAAAAAGTAAAATCTATACCAATCTATCTACATATTTATCTAAATCTTTTTCGTACCAAACCAGCTCGGTCCATCCTTTCCGCTTTTTACCCTTTGGCAGCCTGCCTTCTTTCACAAGGCGGTCAAAGGTAGCCCTGGAAACACGAACATAGCTGCATGCCTCTGCCTTGCTGATAGGCTCGTCCTTATTGGCAATGCGGTGCAGAAAATCAAGCATGAAAGCATTTTGCTGCTTGCTCGTCAGACATCTTCCGCTCTGAATCCGCTCATGAAATTCCATCAGGAGCGAATCAATCATCTGCAGTTCTTCGCTAATCTTAGCCATAAGCTAGCATTTTTTGTTTCTGTACCAGAGAGTAAACCCAATCGCGCAAACCGCCAGTATGAACAGAAAGGCGATATAACATCTGCCTAGCGACATCAGCCTTTGTTCGTTCTTCGTCAGTTGTCGCTCTATAGGATAAGGCACGCCAACAGAATCCCTCTTGATGATCGTGTCCGTCTTCACCTTATATATATTATGATACCGGTCCCGATAAACCACCTTGTTATGGAAAACCGTATCACCTTTCTGAAAAACATATACCGAATCCTTCATGTAGATACTATCCAACTTAGCAAAAGTATCAGTTCTGCATACGTATTCAGTTCTAACAGAAGGAACCTTGATATACTCCTTCGTCTTGCATCCTGTAAATGACAATAGGATAATTCCAATCATCAAGCCGATGCAAGCCCATTTCCAAAACCTTATGTCATACCATTTCATAAGCTATATCTCTTTGTATTCAACTTTAGCTTCAAAGCAAGGGCACTCCTTGATTCTCTCCCAAGGATCCACTACGCCATTATGGTTCTTGTCGGGCGAAATATCCCTGTGCCCTAAGATTTCAGCATACGGATATTTCTTCTTCAGCTGAGTGAGCAGAGTGATAAGCGATTTCTTCTGCTCCTCAGTTCTGTTGTCTACCGCCTTTCCCTTCTTGTTGATGCCGCCAACGTAAGCCACATTGATAGCCGTAGCATTATATCCCTTCACACCGTTGCTAACCATTTCTACCGGCAGCATCTGGTGAATCCCACCATCAGCAGTAATCACGTAATGATACCCTGGGTTATTCCAACCTTTGCGCTTAAACTCGTCCCAAAGTTCCTTCACGCCCCATTTCTGAGAAGAGGCAGTACAATGAACAAAAATTCTCTTGATCAGTCTCATTTCTTCTCCTCCTTTCCCTGCTCCTTCATAATCTCAGCAAAAGCCCTAGCCAAGTCTTCTTTGTTCTCCAGAAGAATGCTTACTGTCTTCTCCTGCTTCCGTATCTCAGCCTTCTGCCAGCTATTCTCTCTTACGCTTACAAATTCACAGAACACGCAATATCCTGCCCAAATCATAGAGAAGACAGGGAAGGGGAGAACCGTGCATGCTATCAGGTCTATACAGACCGTCACCATGAAGGGAGAGAAGTATTTCCTCGCCTTGTCGCAAGTCTTCTTGAATCCTGTACTTGTCGTAGCCAGTCCGTTCTCTTTCGCTTTCTTGATGCCGAAGAACAGGTCCACGCCCATAGAAATGATAAGAGCACCCATGCAGATGACAATAACCAATGCCGATCTGTACAGGTGCTCTTGTAAAAATGTATGTACTATCTCTGCCATATATCATTATTTATGATTAATGGCTACAAAGATAAAAGGCTTTTCAATAGCTTTTGCCGTGTTCCAACTTAGCTATTCATATACCACCAGATTTTATCCGTCGGGTGGTTTGTCGATTCGTCACAGAGGAAACTGATAGCCAGTTCCGAGATCCTTTTTCTTGTGGTGTCTTTGTTCTTCGACCATTTGCCCACCACGTCTATATGGTCAGCATACATCTTATTCATCGTTACCGCAAAATCCCAGAAGTTGTAGTCCGGTATGTTCCAAGATAGCCGGTCATAATCATCCTTCAACTCATCAAACCCGAAGTAAGGCGCATACTTTTTGTGAACATCATCATCAAAATAATAGATGTTGGCGATACAGGCTCTGCCCAGTTGTTCGTCAAAGTGATGCTTCCTTTCCATCCAGTACAGCAGATTCCTCTGCACAATCCTCTCTTCTTCCTCTGTAAACCCGCACTCATCGTTTCTTAGCATCCCGAAGGCAGATTCTGCTATTCGATAGAGCGATTTTGATAAATCCATAAGCGTAAAGCATTAAAGTGAATATGATAAACACATGGTGCATCTCCAACTGCTCGGGAGTGATGAGCCAGTGCTGATAATACAATCTGATTGCGTTGATACCGAAAAAATAGAAGAACGGAATACGGAAAATCCAGCAGTATCTGAAGAAGAAACTTACCGGTATCATGGTCAGTGGCATATAAATGTATGCCAGTACATAAATCCAGATGATGCAGTTCCCGTTGAAATCGGTATCTAATATTGTTGGTCTAGGGATAATGTCCATAGTCCCATACGGCGTACCAGTGACCTAGCATCAATGGGATGGGTGCCCACTTTGATAGAAGTTCATAGAACCTCCAAATCTTCCTACTCAATAAGCCTTCCATAACTAAGGCTTCCTCCTCTTCCGAGAGAGGCGATTCCTGTTTTGTTCTCATTTTTGTTACGAATTTATGGTTTAATTTCACTTTTTACTAACAGTTCTTAGTATATATATGTTATTTCGTTGCAAAATTAAACTTTTTCTTTCGTAACACCATGAAAGCCAGTCTAATATTAAACTTATTTAAATCTTTATGCTCTTATTTGGTCATATTCTAAATAATATGTATATTTGCAGCATCTTAATGCAGCATTTATATGGCAAGAGCAAATTACGAATTGATTGACAGACAGAGGGATGATCTGATGAAGGCGTATCGGGAGATAGCTCCTAATTGCCATTCCCAACAGGAGGCTTGGGAAAAGGTGGTTCATTCTCCTGCTCCGAGATACTATGTTTCTCCCAAAAGAGCTTGGGATATACTCCGCAGAATGGCAGTCGGCGATTTCTCAAAGGTGGATAGCATGAAGCCGATTCGGCAGAAGTTGTACTATACGCTGTTCAATAGGATGAACGAAATGACGCAGCGAAAGGAGTTCGTGGGCAAATCTTTATGGTTTATCTGCCAGTTCCTTGTTTCTGAGCCTGCACCAGAGTTCTTTATCCAGCCAAGTAATCTCAAGTTTATTTTCGCTTACTATAAGAAGTATGGAAAAAATTACAGAGAAATGGACCTTCGTAAGAAGAAACTTTCGAACAAAGCTGGTGCTTAGCATCATCTGCCTCGTTCTGTGTACTTGGCACATAGGTTTCTATCCCGGTTGCCCTTGGCAGAATCATATCCTGTATAGCTTCTTCCATGTCAACGGCTTTCATCTTGCCGTAAACCTTCTGGTGCTTTGGCAGATAAAGAACGATATGAAACCAGTCACTTCTCTGGCTGTTGCCTCTGTCGCTAGTCTGCTGCCCATGTATGTTAGTCAGCCTACAATGGGGCTTTCCGGTTTCCTATTTGCTTCATTCGGTTTGATGTGGGGTAAGACAGGACGATGGAAAGAGGCATTAAAGAAAGCGATGCCGTTCATTATTTGCACAATGGCCGTGCCGAATGTCAACGGACTTCTGCATCTTTACTGCTTCGTATTAGGCTACATCGTAGCGTATTGCATAAATAATATCAAAAACAGATAACACACATATAAAGAGAATCATGTTTTCGAAATGTTTTTCATAACTCATTTTAAAGGCGACCACTCGTGATGAGCAGCCGCCTTTTTCATGTTATCATAAATTAGCGCATATGAAAGAATTATCTCATTTTGTCTTTTCGTCTGCTTTGTACCTCTACTATACTGCCAGCAAAGGCATCAGCAGCCTTGAAGTTCTGCAGCGTATACTTGAAAGTAAAGTACTTCCAAGGCTTGCCGCCGACGCTTGGCAGCTTGCACCAGTGCTTGCAGTCGTTGCTTCCGTATATCTCCAGCCCAATCGTACCTTCGTCCGAATCAAACAGATGCTTCACCGCTCTCAGCGATTTCAACGTCATGCTGCCGCCCATCTTCAAAGGTCTGGTAGTAAATGATCCGCTATAGCTTTCTGTATCTTCGTTGATGTCTGGCTTTGCTGTAAGTGAATATACGTTTCCGTTAGTATCTTGTATCAGATTATCCGGATAGTCATTCACTACTGCCTGTGCCTCTATGCCGCTATTCACCATCGAGAAGGTCTTATCCACCATATTATATATGTATTGGTATGATTTTCCCTTGCTGAATATTCTCAATATGGAGTCTCTGTAATCGTAGGCGATAAGGCATCCTTTCAGGAAATCCAGGAACTTGCCTTCACCGAAGGTTGCAAAGTTCCTCGGCGATCTTCCCCTCATCTGTTCGCTCATACAGGCTACGCTTCCACCGCTTGACGCCATCAGTCCCTTCTTTGAAGCAAAGAACACAAGCCTGTCCGTCGGCACCAGTGGCGAATCCTCATTACATACCTCTCTTGATATTGGATAGGCTCTGCTATAGAGACCTTCCGAGTTAACCGACAAGCCGTAGATACCTTCGTCCGTAAATACCATCAATGGATATTGACCAAACTGACCTTGGCTTACCGCCTCCGTGTTGGCAATAATTCCGAGTATCTTACCTGTTCCAACCGTATTATCTCCAGATGCCTCAAATACAAATGGGTTGTTGACTACTGATGTAAAAATCTGAGAGTTCAAATTTTCTTTATCGTTTACGCTTGTTACAATATTTTGCAATTCGCTTTCACTGATTTCCGCAAATTTCTGTGGTTTATTTGGTGGAAGTACAGGAAATGTATAAGCACCATTTAATCTAGGGTGTTCCTTTAGACTAACTCTGATATATTTGCCTCCAGAGCTAAAAATAACCTCCGTAGCATTCGGATCTGGGTAAAACAGCCATCCTTGCAGAAAATCTTCATCGGCAGTAACACTTCTTACAACCCATGTATCGCATTTATCTGAAACGATGTGTGTCAACATAAGAAATCCGTCATCCTTAGAAGACCCGTCTTTTCCTACAAATTTGGCGAAACCAGCAAAAGGAGTTCGTGTTGCTCCAATAAGATTCAGTCTGCCATTATAATTGTATATAGATTCGGCACTCAAAGATGCCCATCCGTAGTAATCGTCCACTTTCAGCTGCTCTTGCTCTTGAAGATTTTCCAAGGTTCCATCAGCGATAAATGCCGTTTCTCCACCCTGACCGGTAACGGTATAATGAAATTTGTTCCCATCCAAATAGCCTCCAGCTATTGGCACGGTGAATAATTTGTAAAAAACTGTTTTTGAGAGTAATTCGGATATTATCTGTTGATTACTCTTGTATTTTGGTAAAAGTTCATCATGTACCGCTCTGGTATATGAGGTGTATGTACCCGTAAAGCCACCCACGTCGTAATTAAATAGCTTTTCATCGTAAGTTTTATAGCCGAAATTAGCATAAGCATATTTCTTGTGCAATCCATTCGGACTTTCAAAATGCCAACCTTTATCTATATAGAATGGAACTACTTGGTCTGACGCAAAAACTACAATCTCCTTGATGATGTCGCTCCAGTCACTGGATATTGATTCAAACCTGAATAGCAATTCTCTATATTCTATAAAGTAGAACATGTCTCCTAAACCCATCTGAGCTAAATCCATATAGGAGTTGTGTGTACTATCAAATACAGCACCACTAAACATGCAGTTTTTATTTACTGTAGGGTAGCAGACTATTGGCGTGGTTATTCTGCAGTATGAACCATCAAACATGCGGAAAGCGCATCTTAGAAAGAATGGAAAAGCAAACATATTCTTGCTCTTTGCCCAGTTTATCGCTTGCGCTACATGTCCTTGGATGGTTTCTTGAAACTCTTTTTCATATCTAGAGTCTGGCGCCCCGTCCTTAACGCTGAATGTAGTATACGATCTGGTTTCGCTACCATCGGGTTTTACTCCTCCTGCCTGAATAAATGTATGATTTAATGGGTTAAAGTAACTCTCTCCTTTACCACCATTCGATTCTACAGCATTCTCGGCATTACATAATGTTCTTCCGCTTTCTTCTTGGGTGTAGTTTTGTATCGGTCGCTCAAAAGTAAAATCGTAATCTAAACGAGGCAAATCTTTACCCAGATTCTTGTATTTGTTTCCTTTGAAAAGCAAATAGTGAAGCCCTTCGCTGGTTGCACAAACCAAAGTATTGCCAATACTTTTTACATCATAAACGGTTCCTACATTGAAACTTTTCGTTACTCCATCGGGTGGGCTTGCGATATTTCCACTATCATCTTTGGTATACCAGTATATATTTTCCGTACCATCATAAGCAATGATATTCTCATAGTCAGCCATCTTATGCACGTACATTATCTTATAAGGAACGTTGCCGATACTTACCCCCTTCTGTACCGCCTTCATTTCTCCATCCTTAAAGATAAATCCGTCACTCTCCAGCAGTTCAGAATCATCTGAAAGCAAGTCGCTAGGCACATTCGTCATGCCCTTGCTAAAGCTCAAAGTTTGTCTTTCTAAGTTTCTTTCCATAAAATTTAACACTTAACATTCCCACTAAATTTTCGCCGCCGTATGAACACCATCGCCACCGCGGCTTCTTCTTTCCGCTTTCTTCCAGCTAGGCTTCTCCATGTCCGTAAGACTCACAAAGAGACCGATGCCGGTACTCATTACCACATCATCATGGTTTCCGTTACCAACGATATTACCCAAGCTGCCATCATCATGTCGCTCATAGATGCGCAACTCATGATACATTTCCTTGTCTGGCTCCTCATACAGGTTATCATCAATAAACTCTTCCAAGTTATCAATCACCTGCTGCTTCGTCAGCTTGTTGGTTTGGAAACCATACTTCGCCAGTACGTTGTCTTCCACATCCTCCGAACTGCTCGTTCTCTGATACAGATTATCGTAGTAGTCGGCTATCTCCTGCAGAATAGTCAGAAAGTGATCACCCTCCGTGTTATTGTTCTTCTCTCGGTCGGCAGTATTACTCTCTATAACCAGAAGCGCATCATCATAATAATGAGCTAGGGCAGCAGCCATCCATGCCAGTTTATCATGTCTTACATGTCCCCTGTATCTAGCTACCACCTTTGGCTTTCCCTTCACCGTAGGAATCATACCGAATCGGTCTATCACGGTCATAACGGTATAGTCCGATGTCGTACTCTTACCGCCAATATCCACGCTCACCAAATATCTGTTCTCCACTTGCAGACAGTTTGGCATAGCCCAAATCTTCAAGTCTCCCTCTCCGTCGTCTCTCAGCTTCACCTTCGAGTTCGGAATGGTGTTATCATCCTTCACGCTGATGTTCACCACGATGTCGGCAGTAAACTTAGGGTCTTGCTTATACAAAGCCTGCATGTCGTCTATAGAATAAGGATTGAATACCAGTCTACCAGAGTTTCTGAACGCATCTTCCTCATCAATAGGAGCCTCGGTAGCACATGCCGCATGGGTGGTAAACTTGTTTCTGTAGTTTCTGTACCATTCTATCGCCTCAAAGCAAGCACCCTTCTGCCACATTCGCCAGAAGAACTTACCGGTTTCACGATAACCCTTCGGACAGGTACTTCGGTCTCTGTTCTGCAAAAGCCACTTGGCAAATGCTCTTCTGTTCTCTACAGGAGTCATATCCTTTTCGATGAAGAAACAAGGAATAAAGAGGAACGAATAAGCATCATTATTCTTTGGGTCCATTGCCAACTGGCACTTGTCGTAGAAGAAACCAGAGTTACCTCTACCGGTACTCTCGAATATCTCCACGTTGTCTTCCAATGGGTCGATACCACCGGATATAGAAGAAATCACACCCTCAGGATCATGCTCTGGTGTCTTCTTCCAATAGGCTACCTCCGAATAGTGGGCGCAGTGGAAGTTGCTACCACGCACGGAATCGAAGTTCTCGAAGGATGCTACCGTCAGCGTACTTCGTCTGATTGCTTTCACGCCATCCGTTACTTGGAAATCGTCAGGAGAATTTTCGTATGGCGAGAACTGAAGTTTTGCGCCCGGATGCCCCACGGTCCACCCCGGTTGCCGCTCCAAAGCTTTTCGGTACATCGCCTTAATCTTCTTGGCGGTATTCTTCTGTTGGGCAAGCACAATAGCATTCCAACCATCGCGCCTGTAGTCCTGAATCCATTTGATGTAAAGCTGTGATAGGGTAGAGCCGCCCCACTGACGTGCCTTCAGAATAACCACGAACACCGGTTTGTGGGCATTCCGCAGGTCTTCCATAATCTTCAGTAGCTTTCTTTGAGGATAGTTCAGCTTGAAAGGAATCATCTTACCGGTCTTCTTATCCTCAATTTTATCGGTCACGTATAGGGCAAACTCGGGGTCTTCCATGAACCTCACTCTGCAGATGGCAAAGGTAAGCATTTGGAAATGCTGGGCATCATCCTTCTGGTGCAGCACGTAGTTGATGTAGTCTTTCAGACTGCCCATCTTTCTCAGACCTCTGAACAGAACAGATTTGGCGGTCTTCTTCGGAACCCACATCTTAGGAATGAAGAAATCGGATAGCTCTATCTTCACACGATGTTCAAAGTTATAGCAACCTTCGCCCGTCATAGGGTCGTAGGTGCCATAAATCTCATCGTATCGCTCCTGATTTTCCGCTACGAGATTATCTATTTCCTGTTCAGTTACTAGAGCCATCCGTTAAATCGTTTAGTTCTTCGAAATCTGCATCCTGTATCTCGGGTGCTTTGCTTATATCCAGTACGTCTGCCTCCTCTTCGTCCTCTACGGTTGTCATACCGAGTGCCATAAGCTGCTTGAAGTCTGCATCTATTCCGTGGGTAACGCTTACTTCTGTCTGCTTTGGTATCATGTGCTTGGTAAGGTCTTTGTAGATGGTGACGTATGTCTTAGGATCATAATCTGCCAGTGTGTTCATACAATCCTCAAACTGCTCTTGGTTCCTTGCCAGCCAGTCGCGTATATATTCCTTTTGGGCACTCTTTCTTGCAGGGAGAAGCTTCTTTACCTTTTCCTTCTTCTCTTTCTGTATCTCCCTTACAGACTTAAATCCATCCATTTCAAAATCTTCCATACGCTCGCTTTTTTATTATCCGAATGGTTTCAGAGTATGAATCATGCTGCCCGGCTTGGTAGAGTTGGCGCAGTCTATGATGTCTATCTCCAGTTCGTCCAGTTGGTTCATCTGGTCTATCGTCAGAGGGTCCTTGCTCGTCAATGTGCGCATAAAATATTCGTATAGCGCACCGGTCACGATATAGTCGTGTATCAGCTTGACGAGTGCATCATATTTGGTATCATCCCAGTAGTCGGGAAATTTCAGCCATATCTCCTTCTCATCCCATTCTCTCAGGGCATTATCTCTTACCCTTCCTTCCGGTTTCATTACATAGGCAGACAGATTCGCTTCCACCTTATTAATATACTTGTCAAACCATCGGTAGAAGAGCGGGCGTTCCTGATCGTTCTCGCTTGTCGGAATATCTTCACCTTGCGCATCCTTCATGTTTCGTCTTGCGCGTCCTACCATGTTGGTATTTGAATCTATGTCATACCAGAGTTGGGTAGCATAGATAAAGATGTGTTTATCCCAATAGCCGTGTCCTGCTCTTCGTGGCTTCGGCAAGAAAGGATTTGGTTCGGGCTTCCATCCTCTCTCTCGGATAAAATGTGTCGGGTGTAATTTATTAAACTCTGGGTAGCTCATATCTTATTATTTAATATTACAAAACTCCTTCCTCCTCAGTTACGATGGCATCGCAAGTGAACTCCAGTTTGTCGCTATGTCTTGACCATAGCTTCACCTTGCAGAAACCGGTATTTACCGGCACTAGGGTAAATGCTCGCCTATCCCTGCATCGGTGTATCTCTATGATACTTGGGTCTTCGCTTCTTGCCTCAATATCATCAATTGCTCCATCATTGAGCGAGTAGGATAGGGTAGCTTCCTCTCCCTTCTCTAGAGTTATCTCGCCTTCAACGCCCTCACCATTCACCTTTGCGGTCAGTTCGGTTGGATAAGGAACGGTAGGGACCATCGGACCACTCATCACGAAGCACTTCCTAATGGCAATCTCATCTGATGCAAGTGTAGCTTGGTATGGCTCCGCTTGTTTCAGGTTTGTTGTTTTCAGCCACCACTGGTATATCATGTAGTCCTCCACGTATCTTGCTGACAGCCTTGCCAGTGCGTCGGTCAGCGTTCCGTTATAACGTCTTGATACTGATAGGGTGAACTCCACAATATCATCCGTTCTGCTTCCATAGTAGATGGCGTTGTCGCCAATAGTCTGAGGCGTTGGCACAAGATAGTCTACGAAGATGGTCTTCAATACTTCCAGGGCTGTATCAAAGTCGTGGGTCAGCGTTCTTTCGTGTACCTCATCATCACCGGCAGCCTCGTTAAAGCTTACTTTCGCTGCTTTTTCGTCTGTTGCAGTATCTATCTTTGCTTTCAGGTAGGTTGTCGACTTTACTGCCTCCATCACTACCGATTTGATAATTTGAAATTTTATGATCATAGCTTATCCTTTTTAGTCAATGATTATTTCGCCTGTCATGTCTGTCAGACTCTTGTTGCTGCTTGCCGGTGGAGTCTTGTGATAAATCAGCTTGATGGCCGCTGCTATATGGTTCGCCATGTCCGCAGCATACTTCTGTGCCAGCTCTTCCTCGGTCATTCCCAATACCGCATTCGATACATAGGCTATCACATACCCCATGAAGTTGCCTTCAAATGGAACGGTAATACCGTCTTCTCCGTCTGCCCATCTGCTGTTTTTGAACTTAATCACCATTGCGTCTCCGTTCTTGTAATAGGTTACTTGTGGTGCCAGCTCTGCTACAAATGTTTCTGCCGCAGCGTTGATATACTGCTTCATGATACCTTTCTCTTCCGAAGATAGGGTGGTCTTGACAAACATCGTATCGCCGTTCTTATCTTTCAGGCGTTTTCCGATGAGAGCGAAGTGTTTGCTCACCTCACTCATCACCTTCTCCATTTCTATCGTTATCTGTACTTCCATACCTTATGCTGCTCTGTTATATCCTAATGCACTCTGTGCTTGTGCTACTGCATTCTGGTCTGCACCCTGCACAATTCCGTTCTCTACCTGACCACCGCCTTGCTGCATAGCCATTGCCTGTTGCTGCTGATACATCTGTTCAAGCTGAGCCTGCTGCTCCTGTACGCTGGCAAGCAACTTGTCTGCAAATGGTGCGTTGAGGTTCTGAAGATACTGGATAATGTTGATACCGCCTATTTCAAGAAGCTTGTCAAGCGTATCGTTCTGCATCGTGTTGAAGGCTGCCGTAGCTGCTGCATTCTTGATACTGATCTTGAAGTGAATATCTCTTGCAGAAAGACGGTCGTACTTGTAAACCGTATTGAAGTTCCGGTCGTAAACCCTTCTTCCGTCTTCGTAGTACTGCTGTATAGTCATGCACTTCTTGGTTGCCAGCTTCTCCGTGAACACGTCCATGTCGGCAAGGATGGTATACAGAGACGTGGTTGCATTCTGGCTTTCCTGTGCATATCTGGCTGCCGAAGTTCCTGCCGATGGGGTCTTACCCTGCAAAGCACCGCTCACGTTCGTAACCTCTCTAATCAGGTTCAGTTCTATCTGCAAGAGTTCATTCGTACCGATGTTCACGGCATTCGATGTAATAATTTCTGGCTTCGCATTCGGCGTCTTTACCGATGGCTTGTAGAATATCCATCCGTCATACTCTACCGCCTCTTCCATAAACTGCTCTGGCGTTCTGCCGTTAAGCACATTCGTAGGAATCATCTTGAATCCCTTGAAACTGCTTCTGATGGCCATGTCGTTCATTACAATCAGTCGGTTGATGTATCGCTGCTGGTCTATGATGTTGGCAAGGAATGGATGAATCTCTCCGTTGATATACGGATAGAGTTTCATCGTGAAAGGATGGCTCTTATAATCGTATGGTGTTTCGCCCTGGCAGAGGATAGTTCCGTCTGGCGCCATATAGGTATAATACCAGTACTTATCTGCAATCTCTTCGCTAGTGATGTACGCTCTGTCTTCTTCCGCTATACCCATTTCGTCATACTGCTGCTTGCGCTTCATGTTGTCGTTGCGTAGCTTCTGTATCATCGCAGTATCATCCAAGTCTATACGGAAGTAAGCACCGGTTCCTGTGGTAGCAATCGGGTCAAAGCATTGCAGTCTTGGCTTGGTTTCCGTGGTCCATACCTCAATCACTCTGGAGTAATGTCTTCCCTTGTTGCTGTGGTCGAAACAGAGATTCTCCAACGCTTTCTCTTCGTTAAACTCATAGCCGTAGCTGTTGTCGTCCGAAGGATAAATATCAAAGATGGCGTTCAGATCTTCTTCTGTAAGCCCATATTCCTGTTTGGCAAACTTCTGATACAAGTCTTCTCGGCTCACGTCATGCAGAACACCGATAAGACTCACGTCATTGTGTCGTGGGTCGCTGCCGCATTCAAAAAACATGTGGTCGGGTTCCATCGCGTCTGTCCATGAATCGGGCATTTCCAGTTCCTTCGCCTCCCAACTCTCTCTGACAAACATCTGACCGCCCATCAGATAGTCCTTGATAGCGTGGTTCAGCACATCTTGCATGTACGTTGTTTGCCAGTTGCATTGCATCGTAGCACTCATCATGTCGCTCAGTTGCCGGGAGTCGCTGTCTCTTGCAAAGCAGACCGGTTCCGTACCCTGCTTGGCATAAAGACCGGCAATAGATTCCAGAATGCTCACCATGATGTTGTTGCTCATAGGTGTCTGGTTGCGCTTCTCCATATAGGTACGCTCCGTCATTTCCTCCCAGTAGCCATGATGGTATACTCTGATGGTGTCGCTCCATTGGTCGCCCATACAGTAGCGCATCGTTCTCGCCCTCGTTTCTCGCACACCGCTCAGGTTATTCCAAGCATTTCTGCATCGGCTGAGTAACTCCTCGTCCTTGCCGTGTTCTTGTCTTCGCTTGCGAGCCTTAACCGAGTCATACTTGTTATGTTGAGGCATCACTTTGCTAAGTGTCAGTATTCTTGCCTTTACCATTTTCTTATACATTATTAATTATAGGCGCAAAAATAGGCAAAAACATGGCTTTCTTTGCCGTGTTCCAACCAACCGCCAAGCGCAAGGTTGGAGCACGGCAAAACTTCTTCAAATTATTTGCATTTTTGCCGAAAAGTTTCAAACAGTATTATAGAGATATGACAAAAGAAGAATTAGCACAGATGAATGAGGAAGGTGGCGCACAACAGGCTCCACCTGCTGAGGCTGCTACAGATGAAACGTCTGTAGATGAGCGCCCTAATCGTACAGCTTTCTCCAAGCGCTTCTCTAATCGCCATTCTGACATCGACTTCGAAGACAAGGAAGCTCGTTATGCGGCAATGAATGATGATGCTGATTTGCTCGGACGGTACGAAGAGAGCGGTAAGGCGTTGTCTAAGGTTTTCGATAAGCACAAGTGGCTCGCTGCTCTGGCGATGGATATGGAGAAGAATCCGGACGATAATCCGTTTGATGCGATGGCTCGCATGGGTATTGACGTTAAAACCTTGCTTGATGATCCTGAAGGCGGCAAGAAACTCGCTGAGATTCTCGCCAAGCACAACGAGGACGTGGCTGAACAGAATGAGGCTACCGAGAAGGTTACTGCCAACATGCGCAAGTCGCTTGAACGCCTGATGAAGCTCTATCCCGATGATGCACAGGATATGTGGTCCCAGATTTACGAGATTCACGACAAGGTAGAGAGTGGCGATATTTCAGATGATATTTGGAAGATGCTCCACAATGCCAACAACTACGATTCTGATATTTCCTCTGCCCGTGACGAGGCGGCTATGCAAGCCCGAAACGAAAAGATTCAGAATAAGGTTCGCTCTTCCAGCACAGAAGGTATTCCTCCTTCTCTTTCTAGTTCTGGCGCAGGAAATAAACCGGCAAAGAAACAGAAACGTGAAAGTTTCTTTGATGATATTAGAAGTAATTAATCCATTAACATATGTATAAAATGAAGAAAAATTGTTTTAAGAATTTTATGAGTGGTCAGTTCGTCTTTAAGATGATTCTGATGCTTCTTGCCGTAGTTACCGGTGGTGGCGTAATGGCAACGGCAGACCTTGTAGAGCCGCAGATTGGCAACGAGGGAGTAAATCCTGCAGACAAAGAGACTGTTGCCCAAAAAGAGCCAGTAGACCCTAATGTTAACGACAGACTTAGCCCTGGTGGAAAAAAAGATGGTCAAGACCTTACAGGCTCCCAGGCTTCTAGTACACAGCTTCGTGAGGGTGGTCTGCTTGATAAGGAGTGGGATAGTGAGATAGTTAAGTTCTATCCTTTCAAGACACCGCTTCTTTCTATTGTTCGCCGTATGGCAAAAACAGTAAATATTAAGAACTGGTCAATCTCGCATCAGCGTGTTGGTGGCGAAACTCTTGATGGACAGACTATTCAGAGAATTGAAACTGCTGACACCATCGAGATTAATTCAACGAACTTCTCTGGTTCTATTCGCCCATTCTATAAAGGCACTACTGTTTTTGCTTCTGGTGTTCCCGGTTATGCTGCTGGCTCACAGACCAAGACAGAGGGTACACTGATGCTTTATGTAATTGAGGCTAACGGTAAAAAAGCGGTTATGCAGGCTGTCAACGGAAAGCCGAAGGTTAGTGGAGACTCAAGAGACAATCTTGACAACATGACTTGCCCGGAAATCCCTGTTGGAACAACGTTCCTTGCTGGTGCATCTGCAGCTTCTGAGTCTCAGCTCACCATTACACCAGAAAACTTCCAGCCACGCGAGAAAGAAGTGTATGTTCAGAAGAAACTCTTGAACATCGTATTTACAGATGACTACGAGAAGGTAAAGAAGGAGCAGCCTATTACAGTTGCCGACTTAAAGACCGATGCTATCATCAAGTATAACCTACGTGCAGAGCGTACTTATTTGCTTGGATGCAAGTCTCGCTTCAAGGCAGAGACCGGCGACGGACAGATTGAAGATGTCTATACCTCTGAGGGTATCATCAATCAGCTCACCAACACATACTCCATCGGTGATACTTATACGCTTGGCGATTTGATTGCTATTTCCAAACTCCAGTTCACGGAATTCTCCGAGAATGATCGTTGTTTTGCCTTCTGTGGTAAGAATGCTATCGAACGTTTGGAGAATATCAAGTTGGAGGGAAGCCATCAGAACGACTTCATTAATCACAACGAGTTCGACCTTACCTTCAAGCGATTCAAAGACACCTTCGGCTCTATTGATTTTGTTTGGACTCAGACTCTCGATCTCTTGGGTATGTCAGACTTCATGGTTATCTTTGACCCTAAGGCTTCTCGCCGATACGTCAAGATTGGCAAGAAGGAGCAGACCAATGATATGTCTAAGGGAGGTGGCGAGGTTCGTGACGCTAAGCGTTGGATTCATCAGGAGGCAGATAGTGTGGCACTTCGTGGTTACAACTCAATCTTGGTTGGTCCTGCTGATAAGATTGCTAAGATTGCCACAGAGTCACTTAATGCCATCATTTCTGCTAAGGAACTTCCTAAGAATCCATCAAAGGGTATGAAGGTTGCGCTCACGCAAAACTACACCTTAAAGGGTACTAATTCTCCTACTGATGATGTCAAGTATGAGGCAGGTACAGTTTTATACTACACTGGCACCGCTTGGGCTATCTATGCTGGTCAAGATACAGCGCAGTAAATTATCACTATAAACCATCGGTGGGCAGGTGCATATTGCTCTGCCCACCATTTATAAAGAATAAATATGATTAAGACATATAAAGCACGAGTAAATCAAAATAGCATTAGCTATCTGCTTTCAGGTAAGCAGGGTAATCAGGTTCGCTATCCTTTCGCAAATGGTAATGTAATTATAAACAAATATCCTTCACTTACGTTGCGAAACCGATACTGTCAGGAACTTCTTGAGTCTAGCTTGCTTTTTGCCAACAATACTATTATTCTCGACCATGAGGAAGAAGAGTACCCTGGCGAAAAGGCTAAACTTGAAGAGGAAAAGAATGCCGCATTAAAGTCAACCGTAGACGAGTCGGATAAGAAGACTACAAAAAAGCCACAGAAAGAGGAGGTAGCAGGCATCCGTACAGCGGAAGAAGTTATTAATTACATAAACACCCGTTTTGACAAGGATTGCAGAACCCTTGAAACTGCTATGAAACATGCAGGCAAGGCTGGTCTTGTTTTCCCTGATTACGACAAGGAGTAATATATATAATAAGGTGAAATGAAGTTAGAAAACATCATAAAGGCAGTTCGTTGGTGCATAGACGAGGAATCCAACAACTTCTCATCAATCACAGATGAGAAGGACGATTTGTATATGGACAACATCATCAAGGCAAAAATCAACGATGCCCTGCATTGGATTGCCGTTACCGCATCATCCTCTGCTGCATTGGCTGATTCCAAGAAGATAGGTACTTCTTCTGCCACCCTCCAAGTGCAAGACTACGATACCCTGAGAAGCATCGGAGTAGTCACGATGGATGCCAATACCGAGGTGATCAATATCTCTCGCATTCGTGGTAATGGCTGGTTTAAGGCAGTTGTGCCTATAGAGGATACCGAGGATGAGGCTGTCATGATGTTTGATGATACGGCAAAGGGAACCATCGATCGACCACAGGCGGCTATCATGCGTGAGAATCCTCTGAAAATCCTCTTGCAGCCCAAGCCTACGGAAGCGGTCATTTCCTATGTAGGTGTTCCGAAGAACATAAGCACGACCGATTCTACAGATGTAGCTATCCCAGACCGCTTGAAGAATGCCTTCATCTACTATCTCGCCTTCTTATTGCTTTCAGCCTACGATGATACCAAGGCTACGCAAATGTACACGATAGCCTTGCAGCAGCTAGGCGTTAGTCAAACATCAAAATAATGAAATCATGGAGTATGTATCTACGAATTATAGCGAAGAAGAACTGGCATGGGTCTCCCCGGAGATAACCTTGCAGCGTGACATCTACTTGATGATTAAGCTAAAGCGCCCAGGGAAACTGGTAATCAGACAGGATAGGGGCGATGGCAAGAAGCCTCGGGTTCCCATTCGTGCCCACAAGAACACCTGCGAGTTCAAGCTTCGTCTTCGGGTGATTCCTGAAACCATAAAGATTCAGATATTCACTTCATCAGAACCAAAAGAAATCAAATATGCCTACATTTAGAGATGATCCAAAATTAGGTTGCAAGGTGCCGATGATGAAAACAGACGACATCAACGACCAAGCCATCACGAAAGACAAGATTCGTGACGGCAATGTTACGACCGAGAAGTTAGCTGAAGGTGCAGTTTCTACGGATAAGCTGCCTGATGGAGCAATCAAGACTTCAAAGATAGCGGATGAGAATATCACGACCGAGAAGTTAGCTGAAGGTGCTGTGGAAACTTCTAAAATCGCCGACCAGAATGTAACCAGCGAAAAAATCGCCAACCAGTCGGTTGATGGCAGAGTAGTTCGTGAGGCATCCTTGGAGTCCAGGCATTTCGCCAACGAATCTGTAACTACGGAAAAAATCAAAGACGGCTCAGTTACAAATGAAAAGGTTGCAGACGATACGCTTGGCATCGAGAAGCTCGACCCAGAGCTTCGCAAAACCATTCAAGCCGCCACTGGTCTCCCTGAGGATTTAAGTCAGATGGTCCAAGATGTAGATAAGTCTATCAAGCAACTGAAAGAGAAGGACACAGACCTCCAGTCTCAGATTGATGATAAGCAGCAGCAAATCACCGCCAACGATGAAGACATTTCATTATTGCAGACTCGCAGTACTCAGATGGAAGAAACCATCAAGAGTATAGCCGCTACTGGTGGCGCAAGTCAGGCTACAGCAGTTACCTATAATAATGAGAAGTCAAAACTTACCGCAGTCAATATCCAAAGTGCAGTAGATGAGGTTGTTGACAAGACAACTATTAAGGATGAGGAAGGAAATGTTCAAGATACTCCATTCAAGGTTATTGAGAATGATGAGTTTATCCATGCAGTAATAGATTCTGAGGGTAGACTTCTCTTTGCAATCTACAGAGACTCTGGAAAGCCATATTTCCCTCTCAATGAAATGTATCACGTCATTCAGAATGAAGAGTTCCTTTGGGTAATTCTTGATGCAGCTAATCATCCTCTTCTTGGTATTCAGCAAGATGGTACTAGCTGGGCAGCCAAGGCTCAGTGGCTTGATGATATTAAGGCTATCAAGGAAGCTCTTTCAAGTATTGACGAAACCCTCAAAACCTTCCAGCCAAAGGAAGATGGTAAGGGATTGATAAATCTTGATGTTGCTGACAGCTTCTTCTATATCTCTAATGATGAGTATATCATCGCAGTAGTAGATGCAGAAAACAGAATCCTTGCAGGAATCAAGTATGATGCACAGCCATACTTCCCTAATCACGAAATGTACTCTGTAATAACCAATGAGGAATGGATATATGCTATTATTGATGCAGATAACAAGGTTCTTTGTGGTTTCCGTGCTGATGATGGTCACATGGTTGTTGGTGGTATTGACATTAGTACTTTTATCACCAATGCCATTATTGATATAGCAGACATCAAAGAACGTACTAATCATCTTTCTACAATAGAGAATGATGAATATCTTTCTGTTGAGACTGATGCTGAAGGTAAGGTGCTTGGATATATTGCTCCTGATGGTAGCCATTATCTCTATAAGGTAAAGTCTGAGACTATCCCAACAGAGTTTGAACATATTGAAGACCCTGAGGGAAGAACTGAGATTACAACAGATGCAGATAATAAGGTGCTTGGATATAGAGATTCAGAAGGTACTCGACATGAGCACAAGATTTCTGCTAAACATATAGAATTATCTGATGAAGCAGCCAAAGAGGTCAATGACGCTTTCAAGTCTGCTGGTATCAAGATGGAGAATCCATCAGATTTCAGCAAGGATAGCTATATAGAATTGCCTATCCCTCGTATTGCTGCACAAGTAAGACTCTATGCACCAAATTTGCCTACAACAAAGCAGGATGATATTGAAGCAGAAATTGAGTATAATGATAAGGATGGTAACTATTTCCGTAAGCCCGTAATCTTGAATGCTCAAGGTAATTCATCTCTTCTTTTCGATGTTAAAAACATGGCAATAGATATTGCTGATGGAAGTGAGATTAAGTTCGGTGATTTCCCTACACAAGATAGTTTTCACTTAAAGAAGTACTACATTGATGCTTTCAGAGGTCAGTGCATCGTAGGTTATTGGCTGATGGAGCAAGTCTACAAATCTCATCCTCTTGGACATCAGTACCCTTATGAGTACAGCTATTTAAATGATAGTGTAACAGATGGATTTGGTGATGTAAAAAAGGATTTCTTCACTGGAGCAAAGTGTCACCCAGACGGTTTTCCTATTATTATTACTTGGATAAATAGCAATACCAATGAAGAAACTTGGATGGGTGTATACACTTGGAACTTAAAAAAGTCAAAGGAGGTATATAATTGTAACAAGAAAAAAGCGGAAAACATAATCCTTGATGGGGTAATTAACTCTTCTACTATTTTTGGAGGGTCAGTAAATTGGTCTGCTTTTGAGATACGTAACCCTAAGTCACTCATTGATATAGATGGAAATAAGTATGATGGTGACAATCCGAAAGAACTATCAGATGTTGATGCAAACAGCAAAAAGGTAAAGGATTATCTCACTCGTCTCTCTGGCGTTGTAGCAGCATTGAGGGCGAGCAACACAAAGGAAACTTTCGAGCAGTATTTCTTACCACAGGCATTCATTGATTATTATCTTGTCAGTCAAGTTCTATTTAACCATGATGGATTTGGAAAGAATTGGATATGGGTAACTTATGATGGCTTGCATTGGACCCCAACACTATATGATGTGGACTCTATATTCGGTATGTATTGGAATGGAATTTATGTGATTCCTAATAGCGATAATTCCACAATATTAGGTATTCCTCAATGTCTTGGTTTGGATAAGTTATATAGTGATGAAATTTCTAAAAGATATAAAGAATTGAGGGATAAAGGAATTTTTAGTGTTGATAATATCGTTAAACTATTGAATAGTTGGATAAATAAAATTGGATATTCCAATATAGAAAAGGAGTTTGAAGTGTATTCGCAAACACCATCTTACAGAGATAGTCACATATCCAAAAATTGGAAATTGTTAGAATATAGTACAAGTCTAAATGATTATGATAGTTCTAGGACTTATAATAAAGGAGATACTACAGTATTTCATGGATATAAGTTTCTGTGCTTGAATGAGAATACGAATGATTCTCCGTTCAAAGAATCTTATGACAAATACCCTCAATGGGGAGGATGTTTTACTTCTATAAACAGAGTAAAAAACTGGTTAACAAATAGAATTAATTTTTTAAATAATACATATAATTATGGCTAAATGTTTTATAACAAAATTGCAAGGTATCATAACTAATGATACATTGCCTAAAATTGGAGAGTTAGTAATAAACTTTCCGAAAGAAGATACACCTACTAAATACAATAGAGGTTTAGTGTTAAAAGCTTCTTCTAATATTAATGTAAGAGTTTCTGGTGGTAGCTTCTGTAGTGAAAACCTTGTCCCTAATGGAAAGACATCTATTGTAATTCCAGCACAGACACAAACGACTTTGTATGTGGAGAACAAAGACTGCATTGTTTTCGTAAATGCAAACTACAATTTGCTTCTATTGAATTTGGGAACTATAAAAAATAGAGATACTTCAAAAAGCTCTTTTGATATTTCAAATTTGAAGTATAATAGACCTGATTTTAACATCATCTATTGTGCAAATTCAAAGTTCTATGGGGATATTAGTGCCTTTAAGGGTGCATCAAACTTAGTACACATGTATATGAGTAACTGTGTTGGTATCAGAGGCGATATTTCTGTTTTTGCTAATACCACTATTAGTTCATTAACCTTCGAGAACACGGATGTATCTGGTGATGTTGCTTCTTTATCAAATTGCAATAATTTGGTTGAAGTACGATTTACTAATGACACAAAGATTCATGGGGATATATCTGCTTTTGGAAACAAACAACTTCTAGACATACTATTTTTGGAAAATACTAGTTGTTATGGTGATGTTTCTACTTTAAATAATTGCAACAGGTTGAAAGAATTACGCATAAAAAACGTATTAAATATTTCTGGTGAACTCTCGCAATTAGGAAGTAACCTAATATTTTTCACTGCTACAGGAACTTCAAAAGTTTTTACGTGGAAGAACACTAGACCTTCATCCTCTAAAATAATTGCTTTAGAAGATGTCAATCTAGGAGACGATGTAGATAATTGCTTAAAAAATCTTGCTGGTTGTACATCTGGCATCAATGGCGGTGAAGATGCATGGTATAAAACTATAAAAATTTATGGTAATCGTACTTCAGCATCAGATGCCGCAGTTGCAACATTGCAGCAGAAAGGCTACACGGTATCAGTTACTCCTGCATAGGGTATCATAAGTTTAACATCAAAAAGAAAGGAAACAAGATATGAATAAGTTAACGAAGAAGTATAAGGTAGTACATGAGGGAACCAAGATGGCGCTCCCTCTCACAGAGAAAGGTGACAATGCTGAGGTATTCCCAGCAGTAAATGCCACCGCAGTAGAGTTTGACACATACACAGAAGCAAAGGCTTACGTAGATGAGTATGGTCTTGTTTATGATGAACCGAAGTATGGCGAGTAAATCATACAGATAAAGAAAAGGGGTGAGTCAAAAGATTCACCCTTTTCTTATGCAGCAAGCCTGCACTAATCCACCAAGCAAATAGCAAGCCTCCTCCCCATACATATTTATCAAAAACTGCTCGGAAATGTGCTGAACCACATGCAGCATTTCGTGGCTGAGGCTGTTCATGTATTCAGCCTTTGAAGTAGTCCAGCCAATAACAACCACCGTTTTTCTTATATCAACATTAGAATAGGTTATCCCTTTATTGGCTTCGCCTTCGAGCACGAGATTACAGGCATCTTCGAGAGGAATGCCGGCGCATCCCAAATCCCGAAGATGCCTTCTTACCTTCATGGCATCCTTAGAATGAACATCGTACATTACATGTACTGTCCAGTCATACCTTTCCAAGTAAATCTCCTGCTCAGTCAAAACTATAAACTTTAAACTATCAACTATAAACTACAATATCTCTTCCCAAGGAATGCCTCACCATTGAATTTGGTTACGGCTTGGGTTGCGCCGTTGGTCTCGAAAAGGATAGGCAGCGTACCAGTCGTTCCAGTCGGAATAGCCTGACGCAGATTTACGAAAATCGTTCCTCTGTAGCTGGCATTCACGAAGGCGTGGTTTTTAAAGGTGAACACCACATCGGCAGTATTCACCTTCACGCCAGTAGAAGCGATAGCCGCCGAACCGTTACGATTCACCCATGTATAAGGTCTTAACCATAACATAGCAGCCTCCTTTCTTTAACCCCAGAATCCATTGTTGGCAGCATTCAGTCCATACAAACCTGCCTGATAAGCCACGCAGTTAGGAACCGCAGTAAATGGGCTGTAAGGAGTAGTTACTGTCTCCGGCAGCTTGCACTTGATGCCAGCTACCTCGTTCTGCAGACCTGCCAATACCGCATTGATAGGAGCTACCGCCTGACCAACAATCTGAGAAGTCATGGCAGAAGACTTAAAGGTACTGTTCTCTTCACGCAGAGAATCAATCTTGTTCTGCATTTCGCGCATCTCAGCCTGCTTCTGACCGTCAACGATGGTCTGAGTGCTTTCCTTGATAGCGTTATGCAAATCGCAAGTCTGTCGCTGGGTTTCGTAAGCTACGTTAGAGAAGCCACGCTCCTGACCATTAGCTACATTGTTGATGGCATTCTGTAAGGTACCAGTCTGCTGACAGATAGCCAAGCGGTTCTCGCAGCAGCAGTTTGCAATCTGCTGAGCAATCTGCATGTTACCCTGCTGCAAAGCATTGATGGTCTGCATGCCACTCATACCTACCTGATTACCTACACTCTGAACCTGAGAAGTCAAAGCAGAAATGGCATTCTGAATCTGACCTTCGGTACAATTGAGCTGAGTAGCCAAATTGCTGAGCGCATTACGATTACCACCGATGGCATCCATCAAAAGGGCACGACCATTGTCGTTGTTAATCTCGTTAGCAAGACCGCCACGACCGTTATTGCCGAAGCCACCCCAGCCATTACCGCCCCAACCCATAAGGAAGAAGAGGAAGATAACCCACATGAACCAACCACCTTCACCGCCGAAGCCATTGTTGCCCTTCATAGCGAGAAGCACATTTGGATCTACACCCTGCTTCTGGAGCAGAGGAGCAAGAAGTCCAAGCATTCCGTTTGAACCTCCGTTTTGGTTTTCACCAAAGATGTATGTCTTAGATTCTGACATAATAAAATAGATTATTCGTTTCGTTCACTATTGAACTTGGTGCAAAGTTACGAAGAAGATGAGGCTCTGCCTAACTATGCTCAAAATAAAATTTTCGCCCTCAAAGCCACTGTTCCTCAGCATTTTATGCTGAGTCATTCTATGCTCATTTATTTAGCAAAAGTCTAAACTACGCAAAAACCACCCTCAACCCGATACAACCTATCAAAATAATCCCTACCTTTGCACCCAGAAATTACAAACGCATAAAACATGATTCATGAAGAAATTATTAATAACCCTAATGGCAGTCCTGTCATTATGTGCATGCAGCAGCAACGATGAATCGTCTGTAAGTAACCAGTTCCTCTATGATGGGAAAGTATATCAGATAGATAGTGCATACATCAATCATTATGTGATGATACTTTATTCTGGAGAGTATCACAGATTTTCTGTTACAACAGCAAGAGTTGAAATAGGGAAGAAGAATTATCTTAAAGATTTAGGATCAGAAGCAATTCTGTATGAATTTGATAAGGATGGCAATGAAGGTTATCTTCATTTGTGGGGTTCGCATGGTTCTAAGATGGATAAAAATTCCTACTTAACCATCAAAAATGATGATGAAGATGATAGAACCTATATAGAGGTTTACATTAATGATGGAGAAAAGCCCATCAAGGCAACATATCTAGGAGTAGCAAGTAAGGAGTGAGCCTTGCGCCCACTCCTTTCTTTATTTATTCCAATCTATCCAGTTCATCAACCGCATCCATCATGATTCTGTCAATATTCTGATTAGCGAAGTTGATGCTCTCGGTATCAGAAGACTTATCTCTGAGTTTATTCCATCGCGTCATCTGTTTCTCTGCCAGCTCGATGATTCTAACCTTGGCAGCCTCCTTGGAGTTTTGGAAGTGGAAATACTCACCGATATTCGTGATTCTCTTATCAATCGGAACGTTCTTCGATTTCAGGCGGTCCACGTTGGCCATGGTCTTTTCCATTTCGTCCTTGTAGTTATACCACTTACTCTTGGTTCTCTGCAAGCTGTTCTGCTCACTAGGAGTATAAAGAAGAGAGCGAAGGAAAGGAATATCCTTGGTTTCCGTGTCGCTTCCGTGCTTGATAACACCGATAGCTCGCCCGGTAAAGGTAGCAGCGCCACCACCTATACCACCGATGTAATGATTCAGCATACTAGGGTTCGTTACCATATCCAGGAAACTGTTGCCCAGCATATCCTCATTACCCTTGGCTACATCGTTGGTCTGTGCATTCACCCATTTATTCACAGCCATATATCCGTCAGGAACACCCTTGTAGGCTCTCTGCCAAGCAGGGGAATTTTCATTCCAGTCACCACGTCTTTCGATAGGCGCGCCCTTCCAGTCGGTGTTTAACTCCCATTCCACGAAAGGAGATAGGGCAGAAGGAGAGATAGCCTTGATTGTTTCATTCAATGGCTCCTTGCCAGCCGAAGAGTTACCGAGATAGTCCATCACCGGCACAAGCTGCGACATACAGCCCACGGCATCCAAGGCAGGGTTCTTCTGTCCGCTTACGTTTGGCGAGAAGGTTAAGCCAGCCGCCAAGTCGCCAAGACCATAGAAGGCTCTCAACTCAATAGCAAGCGGAATAGTAACAAACTGACCGCCGCCCTTGTAGATACAGAGATTGTTTCTTCTCACGTAGTCAGGCAGCTCGCCGTATGGGTCCTTCACTCCCTTTCTATCCTTCTCGTCCTCACTCGCAATCAGCACATTGTTACCAAGTGCAGCCAACGCACCGAGGGCAAAAGGAATGGCAAGCATATTGATAGAAGTACCCACAGGATGATTCTTCAAGTTCTTCACAAGAAGATTTGTACTCTGAATACCGGCATTGAAGAACATAGAACAATGTCTCAGATAGCTAGCCGTAAATCCGTAAGCCCATCTTGCAGCCGCCTTGCTGCCAGTCATTTCTCCGTTCTTGAAACTCTTGATGGCATCACCGCTACCATGGCGGTTGAAGTTGGTAGATACCTCCTTCGCATCATAGACCGAACGGATGATAGAGCGGTTACTGTCTCGGCTCGCACAATAGGTAGCGAATCGGGCGATATTCTCAGCCACCTCATTGATGTTCGCCAGATTTCCGAAGAAGAAGTCACGAAGGGCAGCACCGCCCTTGTCAATCTTGCTTCTTTCGCTCTTCACATCTTTTTTGTACTCCTTGGTCCATTCCTGCATGTTCTTGATCTGAACCCAACCGGTTTCGCCGCCGTTCTCCATGAACTCCTTGAAATATCGCTGAACCTTGTCAGAAGTATCAAGTGTTCCGTTACGATACTTGGCAAATAAGCCCAAGCCAGTAGTTCCGCTCAAATCCTTGAAGCTGATATTTGAAGCACCCTTATATAAGCCCAACTGAGCATAGTACTTAGCCCAGAGCGCACCATATCTAGCACCTTCCTTAGAAGTTACGTTGCTAGATGCAAACTCAGCATCACGCATGATGTTTCGCATCACGAACTCAGGGTTATAAGATGTACACAACTGCGCCATCATTCTTGAGATAGAACTCAATGGTTTCATGATTCCCTTGGCGCCCGAGTTCTCCAGCAATCCATTCAGAGCCTGCGCCGCTCTAGGATTTCCGTTGATAATAAAGGTATGGGTTCTGCCGGCAATCTTCACATCTACGATATGCTGCGATTTATTCTCTGCTCTTTGGAACTTATAGCCGATTCTTCCTCTTCGATACACCTTTGTCGCCAAACCCTTTGATTCCAAATCCTTCATTTCCATATTGAAGTCTGCTACTATCTGATTGATTTCATCAGCCGTAGCGTCCTCGGGAATGTCTGGGTAACGCTCCACGGTGGTGTGAGTGATAGGGTCATCGGCGTACCAAACCCTAGTCTCCGTCACAAGATTATTGTTCGAGTTGTTTCTTACGAATCTTGCAAATGCCTGACGGATAGCGTTCATACCGCCATTCTTGATAGCTCTGTTACCCATCGCGCCAATCTGCGCCAGTACGTTTGTTTCGCTCAGGTACTTGTGTCCTCTCGCTCTCATGATCGTGCTTCCGATGTAACTCTTCGGGTCTCCCTGCTCAGTAATATAGCCATAAGTATCTTCTGCAGTAGCCTCATCATACTTTCTCAAAGGCACATACCAGTTGAACATATCAGATACATGACCGTAAAGTTCTCTGCTGATAAGACCATTCTTATAGTCAGTATCAATAGAATACTGGGTGGCAGCCTTCACTTTATCCCAATAGTCCTTAACAGAACCCTTCTTGATACTCTCCATCTTTGCTTCTGAATCCATCACGCTCTGAATAGCCTCTGCATCATCGTAAGGATCAGAAGACTTAGCCACTTCCTGTATAGCGTGAATACCCGAATAGTCATGTTCGCCAGCATCAAACTTATTGTCACTATCCACGTAGGTACGGATGAAATCGTCCATGCGCTCATAATAAGTCTTCAAGTCGATGTCTCCACGCTCCAATTTCTCGTCAAGGGTAGCTTTCTCGTTGTTCCAATCGAACTCCACAGTATCAGCTAGCTTTTTGGTCTTCTCGTTCATGCGCATATACTTCAAGGCATCACGCACATACAAGATACGGTTTCGCTCCAAACCATGCTTGGTAATCATGTAGAGATTGAAGTTTCTGA
>ERZ1107006.184-NODE-184-length-66864-cov-11.427248_pt1 | contig 66864 bp, 90 predicted proteins | sample MGYA00403696_ERZ1107006 | MGnify/ENA primary metagenome ERZ1107006 (study PRJEB35170, sample SAMEA104062441) | human gut metagenome | biome: human gut; feature: human-associated habitat; material: faeces | place: Denmark | collected 2012-08-13 ...
TGCCGGGAACCCTAACACACCGGTAGAAGTGTTAACTGAACTGGCTAAGGATAGCAACTGGGGTGTCCGCTATAACGCTGCCGGGAACCCTAACACACCGGGTTATAAAGAAACAACCTACGATTTCGTAGTCACTAAAAACTATGTGGCGGTAAAAGGAACTAATCATATGTGGTATAAACACAATTACCCCCAAATCGCCCCTTTTTATACTTGTGGATGTTTCTGCGGTTCAAGAGAACAACTTCTCGTTAGAATCTATTCGATTGATAATATAAGTTGTGATCCGGCAATAAGGGTTAGAATACTTAATGCTTTAGACAACAAATTCAAAGAGGTGTTCGGTCGGTAGAAGAAAAACAGAATCAGAGGGAATGGGGGAGTATCAACATTAAACAGGTAATCACCAATATGAGTACAATTAATTTAAACGAACTCCGCGACCGGGCATACAAAATTGCACGAGATCATGGTTTTCACGATGCCGACTGGAGCAATGAGCATCTCCTTTGTCTTGTTATCAGCGAACTGATGGAAGCGGTTGAAGCAGATAGAAATGATAGCAGAGCCAATATGATAGGCTTCGAAACCTGCATAAAAAATGCTTATCATGATATTGTTAGAAACAATTGGTTTCTAAAGTCTTATAGAGACAACATTAAAGGAACCGTTGAAGAAGAATTAGCTGATATAGTTATTCGCCTCCTTGACCTTGCAGGAATTCGTTCAATTGATCTATCGGAATTACAAGAGCCATTATTGGGTAAATTCAAGGATAATATTGAATTAACCAAATGGAAATATCAGATTAAAGAGATGAGCTTTACTGAAATAATATTCTGCCTATGTTCTCTTTTAACAAGCAGAGAAAGTATTGAAGATGTTGTCAGATCATCTATAGTGATAATATTCTTACATGCTGATATATTGGGTATTGATCTTCTTTGGCATATTGACCAGAAGATAAAATACAACACACTCAGACCTGTAATGCACGGAAAGAAGTATTGATTAACAATAAAAAGTATGGAAAAAGTTTTTATAACTAAATATGCCTTAACAAAAGGCATATTGGAAAAAGAAGCGGAAATATGCGATTATGGAAATGGACATATAAGAGCATACGTGAAAGGAGATTTTTCGAGTTATTCTTTAGGCAAGGAATGTTTTAAGACAAAAGAACAGGCTATGGAAAGAGCCGAGAAGATGAGATTAAAAAAGATTGCTTCTTTGAAAAAACAGATAGAAGCATTGGGAAAGATGAAATTCAAATAGATATGAATGAAAAAGAATATTTACAGCAGGAGTTAAATGAATGGTACAATATTCAGAGCACATTGTTGAATTTCTTAAGTCGATGTAGTGATGAAACAACAGCCTTTGTACGAGGTTCTCTTGAAGAAATTGCAGAGAGTTTAGAGACAGAATAATAATTCACTTCACGAAATTAATTGGCTGAACGCCACTATTAGCAAGGGCGTAGTGGATCACGACGCCCTCTGGCTTACAATGGCTTATTATTGCACCCAGGATTGACATAACGAAAGAATAAAAATAATTGAATATGAACGGAGAACAGATAATACCGCCAATTACTGACCCATTGGGACAGAGTTGGAAACAACCTCACAGAAGGTTTATCGAATTGGATGATACCCACGCTCTTATGAGTGAGCAGACTTTTAAAGCTCTGAAAGAGTATTCCACCACAATACCTACTGGAATATATGACGGTAAAATATGGAAAGAGTTTGCAAACGGTGAGTGGTATCTTGTATGGTTTGCTCCTGATAAAGACCCTGACAAAGCGCGTATAGAGAAAAGAAAAATATTAATAGCGTAAAACTAATAAAAACGGAGGTATTATGTGTATATTCAAAGAAATCGGCAAGTTCGTTAAAAACGGCGCCTCTGTTTTCAATGAAGCTTCGAAAGGAAGTTACAGCCGTCAATCAGAAGCCATTCGCTCTATTGAAAAAGAGTTATTTTCAAAAGATGATGGTTCGTTCGTTGATGACAAGCGTAATCTTGCCAAGGACAGGGAGAATGTAAATCGTGACATTCGAAACTCTTACAACAAATTGAAGTTACATAATGGGTAAGCAAGAATTAAAAAGAACTGAGCCGGAATAGCTCATTTCACAAAAGAAACAAGCATCCGAGGTGTAAACCTCGCCTCAGATCGGCAACCGCAAATCTTGAAAGTGGTAGACCTTGACATTTGCAATGGTCCGGTAGGCAGGAGCACGGTAGGGTGAGTATTAATAATCAATGTTTAATTAATCAACTCCGCTGTTAAAGGACAGTGTCCGGTGAGAGACCGGTTATTTTGTTTCTATTTATTATTTCAAACAACATCCCGGTGTACTTTGATAGGTTATCCGGGAACAATTACCGCCAGGAGGCAGGCAACAGGGCGCATAGCTTAATGGTAAAGCGTCCCCTACCGGGGAAGAAAGGGGTTCGATTCCCTAGCGCCCACACATTAAACATTTATAATATGGAAAGATCAGAATCGATAAAAGAGATTGCCAATGCTCTCTGCAAATTCCAGCAAGAGGTTGGGAAGGTGAAAAAAGACAGCAAAAATCCCTACTTTAAAAGTAAATATGCCTCACTGGCAGACATACTGGATGTGATACAAAAACCATTGTCAGAATGCGGGCTTTCTATTATGCAGATGCCTAAAGGAGAGAATGAGTTAGAAACAATACTTATGCACAACTCCGGTGAATGGATTTTATCGTCATACGCTATGCGTCCTGTAAAGAATGATCCTCAAAGCATAGGGTCTTGTATTACTTACCAGCGTAGATATGCTATCGGCTCTATTTTAAACCTAAATATAGACGATGATGATGATGCAAACAAAGCATCTAACTTGCAAGCAAATACGGCGGATACACCAAAGACTAATCTGGACGCACGTAAGATTTTCCGACCGGACTTTCTGAACAATGATGAGTCCATGAACAAATTGTATGCCTTTATAGAAGAAAAGGAGAAGGATGCAAAACAGAAAAAGCAAAACTTCTCCGTATCTCGGTTAATGGAAAGCCTTTACAAGATAGGGTCAGTTGAATTACAAACAGTAATAGATATGTATCTACAATATAAAAAATCGAAATATGGAGAATAGTATTAAGAAGATAGGGATATTCCCTGTCACCAAGCAAAGTCAACAAGAACTTGCAAACTCGATCATCATACCTGTTCTTGATGGCGATGTAAACCCGATAGAACATGTGGCTAAGATAAGAGGGTTATATGACACATTGAAGAAAGTATTGGATGACGATAGAATAAAAGATTCTGTTATTACTGAGACAGAGAAATACGGCAAGTCTACTTCATGGAACGGATGCGAGATAACATTAAAAGAGATGGGAGTTTCATATGACTACAGCGTTTGCAATGATCCTGTATACAACGCATATTTGGCAAGTTTGAAAGAACTACAAGCAAAGATGAAAGAGCGAGAAGGATTCTTGAAATCCGTTCCCGATAATACAACTATTGTAGACGATAACACTGGGGAGATCATAACACTGCACCCTGCGGTTAAAATGGCAAAACAAAGTTACACAATTAAATTCAAATAAAAATGGCAAATACAATTACTGGCAAAATTTCCTACATAGGACCTATTCAGGAAATTCCTTCCAAAAACGGCGGTAATCCTTTTGTGAAAAGAGAAGTAGTTATTGATTCTACGCGGTTCGATCCGTACACTGGAGAACGTGATAAATTCGAAAATTTTCCAATGTTTGAATTTTCGGGAGACAGATGTGCTGAGCTTAACAATTTCCAAATAAATGACATTGTTACTGTTTCTTTCGAAATACAAGGAAGGAAATGGATTGATGCAGAAGGGAAAACTAAATATATAAATTCCATAAGAGGATATAAAATAGAAGCAAGACAGCAAAGGTCATCACAGCCTGCTTCGCAACAGCAAGTGGTATATCAACAACCACAACAGAATTATGTTCCACCTATGCCGCCTAATACTCCAATTCAAGACGAACTACCTTTTTAATATTGCATTATGTTATTTGACCCCAAAAATCCTTTTGATAGAAAACGAGCCGAGGCCTATTACAATAAATTAATGTCCGGCACCGATCCATTCGAAATAACAAAAAAGACTAAAAAAAGATCGTTATCACAGAATGCTCTTTTTCATATGTGGGTACAAGTAATAGCCGGCTATGCCGGCTACACATCTTTTGACAACTGCAAGAGAGATATCAAAAGGGCTATTCTTGGGACAAAGGAGGAAGTGGACCGATTTACAGGAGAAATTCAACAAGTCGATTACAAAACATCTGAAATGAGCACTTCCGAATTATCTTCATTCATGGACAAGATGAAAATCTGGGCTCAATCAGAGTTAGGATGCTATCTACCCTACTTTGGTGATCCTGGCTATGAAGAGATGGTATCAGAGTATAATGGAAAAAGAATTTAAAGCACTGTACATAGCACAAACACCTACCCGATTGGGATGCAACAAAAAAGAAAAGGCTATTCAGCTCCTAAAGAATGGAGACATGGATAGCCTTTTAAAATGCAAAAAGTTAATTACCGAAATAATAAAAGAAAAATATGATTAAAGGTTATAAAGGGTTTGATAAAAACCTACAATGCAGAGGCTTTCAATATAAAGTCGGTGAAACATTTGAAGAAAAAGGGACAATTAAAGCATGCGAAAGCGGTTTTCACTTTTGCGAAAATCCATTTAATATATTCGATTATTATCCCCCTTCCGATAGTAGATATTGTAATGTTGAAGGTGATGGTAAAATAGATACAGACAATAGTGACAGTAAAGTCGCTTGCTCAAAACTACACATACATACTGAAATCGGATTAAGTGGTATTATTTCCGCTGGAGTTAAATTTATACTTGACAAAGTAGATTGGGGGAACAACAAGGCCACCAACACCGGCGATCGGTCAGCCGCCACCAACACCGGCTATCAGTCAGCCGCCACCAACACCGGCGATCAGTCAGCCGCCACCAACACCGGCGATCAGTCAGCCGCCACCAACACCGGCTATCAGTCAGCCGCCACCAACACCGGCTATCGGTCAGCCGCCAGCGTAGAAGGGAAAGACAGTATAGCTATCGTAACAGGATATGATAGTAAAGCCAAAGGAGCTATGGGCTGTTGGATTGTATTAACAGAAAGAGGTGATTGGGATGGGAATACTTATCCTATTATAGATGTACAGGCGTTTAAAGTCGACGGAATATCAATTAAAGCCGATACATTTTATAAATTAAAAAACAGCAAACCTGTAGAAGCATAATAGCTTATGAAACAATATCAACTCCCCGACTACCTGATAAAATCTTTCCTTCGACATGTATCAAAAATTGTAGATAATGTAGAAGATAAAGGCTGTAGTCGGGTAGCTGATGCAGTTCGACTAACTAAGAAAGATTTAAAGAAAATTGAATCACTTATTTCCAAATAAGAAAAATATGGAACTATGAGAGTAATACATGTTCATTTGATCTTTAAAAAACAAGATCATTTCTTTGGTAGTATTTCTGCCATATTTGATTATTTGAGTGAAGATGATATTGGGATGGCAAAATCCACCCTTATTCATTCTTTAAGCTCCGACACAATATGTACGGGGAGAGCGATAATAAAGAGACGGGAGATACTAAGGTGTAAACATAAGTAGAACTTCATGCGGTTAATAATTTAGGTTTTCACCCCCTGCCGTTCGTGAGAATATGCAGGGTGTTTAGGGGCGAAAGGTAGTAGATGTATATTAGATTGGTTCGATTCCGATCCGCCCCACATTGATATTGAAATTATGGATTTTGGATATGATATTCCGGATTTTGAACCGGATGATTACGACAATTACAATTATGATTAAGAAAGACAGAGTAATAGGAATAGATCCCGATTGTGACAAATCAGGAGTTACAGAGCTTCATGTTAAGTCAAGGTGTTTAAACGTGACTAATCTTTCATTCCCTATCCTTGTTGACTACTTAAAGTATATAAAAGAGGATTTTGTTGATCGTCAAAAAGAATCTATCATAGTCGTTGTCGAAGCCGGCTGGATGAATGAAAGCAACTGGCACGCTACACGCTCCACTCCGGCTGCTGCAGCTAAAATAGGTCAGAATACTGGTCGAAACCATGAGGTCGCTCGCAAAATAGCTGAAATGGCAAGGCATATAGGACTGGAAGTTGACGAAATTAGACCTCTTAGAAAATGCTGGAAGGGTAAAGACGGGAAGATAACTCAAGAAGAACTATCAAAGATCGTTGGGGGATTGGATAAGAGGTTAAATCAGGATGCCAGGGATTCCTGCATCCTATCATGGGTTTATGCAGGATTACCAATAAAATTATAATATGGCTAAGAAAGAAATTACTCATGTAAGGTGTAGTGATTGCATACACTCTAAGCCGTTCTCCGAACTGGTCATTACCTGCAAAGAGAAGAATGTAAACTTGGTAGGGAACGCAATTAGGATATGCTTATTGTTCAAAAAGAAATAGCAAAAAGAAAATATGAAAAGTTATCAATATGAAGAAATTGTCTTTTGGCTATCATTCATATCCTACCAGATTAGCTACATAGCCGGTTTCGATATTTGGGTACAAAATCTATTGCTTATCAATGCTCTTGTAAATATGTGCTGCGCTATTTATTACGCTTATAAGCATAGAAAAGACGATGACATAAAAGATTAGTTTTCATTATACAATCGAATGTCTAATTTTTAAAATCTACATTAATATGGATATAAAGAAGATGTCAAATATCGATCTCAAATATGGTATAGACCGTTGCAATGCAAGGCTTTCCGGTATTATGCCAATGGGACATATGAATAAGGATAGGTGCGTAAAGGCACTTGAAGAATATAGAAAAGAACTGTTGAACAGAGGAATAATATATTGATCATGGAAGAGGGATATATCCCAATTAGCAGAAAGCTATTTGAGCATCCTTTTTGGAGCGAAAAGCGAGAATTCAGTTATGCCGAAGCGTGGATCGACATTTTGAGACTAGTACGGTTTGAGGCGAATTCGACCAAGATGCTGATTGGGGGCAAAGCAGTAGAAATCCATAGAGGGGAATACCCCGCATCATTGAGGCGATTAGCCGACTTGTGGGGATGGTCAAAAAACAAAGTTGACAAGTTCCTGGATCTGCTAATATCCGAAGGCATGATAACAAAAAGGACAGCTGAAGGGACAAAGCAGACAGTTATAACAGTCTGTAATTTTGATAAATACAATATCATTCCCAAAAAACCGGGACAACTCGCGGGACAAAACCGGGACAACGTCGGGACAACGTCGGGACAACGTCGGGACAAATCTAATAAAGATAATAATATTAATAATATAAATAATAATATCCCCCCTACCCCCCAAGAGGGGGACGTTGCATCTGGCAAAACTTGGAGAGATGATTTTGATATTTACCTCTCGGAAGTAACAGAAGCATTTGAAAAAATATCTTCCGACAAAGAGTTTATAAAAAACAGACAAAAATATCATCCAGAGTTGGACATCGTATTGTCCCTAAAAAAAGCATTTGAAGACTATTGGAGCCAAGAAGCCGGTTGGAAAAGAAAAAAGATCAGCAAGACCAAAAACATTGATTGGGTTAGCACATTCAAAAAGGCCTTAGACCAACCGCAAAATAAAGTCTATAAACAAAGAAATGTCAATCCGGAGCCGGAGCAGCTTACGCCGCTACAGGAAAGGTTTAGAAAATTCTTGGAGGACAATGGCCCTTTGTTGTTGAAAATGCCTTCACAGCCCACAGATCAAGAAGTTGAATCTCTTGCGAAGATGAATAAGAGTATGCTGACAGATATAGTGAGAAAAATAAACAACGACAGCTATATTACTCGCTATAAAAACAGTGTATACCAAACAATCATGGAAATTAAAAAGAAAGAGTATGGATAACAGAGTTATGCCGCATGACACAGATGCTGAAAAAGTAGTTTTGGGAACAATTATGTCCGATCGCAATGCACTGAACGAGGTGAGAGAAATATTGTCTCCTAATTGTTTCTATGATAACTTAAACAATCAAGTCTACAAAGCCATTATCGCAATAGACTCCAGAGGAGAAAGTCCAGACTTGATCACTGTCACAAACGAAATGAGAAAAAAGAACGAATCCGTCGATTTGTTTGCTATCAGTCAGATTTCGAGTTATCACACAAACGACATTTACCAACATGCAGCATTATTGCACGATAAGGAGAAAAGGCGCAGATTTATAGAAATCGGCATGACCATGCAGAATAAAGCCTTCAGCGAATCGGAAGATATCGTCGATATCATGTCAGAAGCGGAAGAATCCCTTAAATCCGTGTTCCAATCATCAAAAAGCAATATGTCTACAATTGATGATGCTGTACGTGAAGTGGCAAAACAAATGGAGCTTAATTCATCCGGTGATAAAAAACTGACTGGAACCCCCACCGGATTCTCAAAAATTGACAGGAGAAGTGGAGGATTACAAAAATCAGACTTGATTATCATTGCAGCCGATACATCTTCCGGCAAAACGAGTTTATCTATAGCATTTGCTCTTTCTTCGGCTTGTTATGGGAACGGAGTGGCATTTTACTCTATGGAAATGAAGAAAGAGCAAATCGCCGCTAGGATGATCTCAATCGAATCAGGAATACCCGCAAATGAGATCATGTATTCACGCCTTTCACCGGAGCAATTCGACAGGATAGACAGAGGCATTGGAAAACTTGCCGGAAAACCTGTTTTTTTTGACGATAGAAGCACTTCTAACATTGATACGATACTTACATCTATTAGAACAATGAAGCTGAAATACGGCATCACAGGGGCTATTGTGGATTACTTGCAAATTCTAACAGTAAACATGAAAGGGAGCAATAAGGAGCAAATGATGGGAGAAGCAGCAAGACGATTGAAAAATTTAGCAAAAGAACTGGATATTTGGATAATTGCTTTATCACAACTAAACAGGGATTCTATCAACCCTATCCCTTCTCTTGCCCGTCTTCGCGATTCCGGGCAGATCGGGGAAGCTGCGGATGTTGTCATTTTGATTTATAGGCCGGAATTATATGGCAAATTTTACCCTGAACCATTTCAAAATGCAGAAACGAAAGGAACCGCAATGATCGATATAGCGAAAGGCAGAAATATTGGCCTTGAGAAATTTATTGTTCAATTCAGCCCTAAAACAACTCATTTTTATGAAATGGATCAATCTTATAGACTTGTAGAAGAAAATGACGCTCCTTTTTAAGCGACCAATATCATGAAAATAAACGTATTCAACACCCAATGCCGTATCGGTAGCAAAGTCCGATACAAGGGTAAAATCAGAGAAGTGTATGACATCAATCGAATCACTCACGAACTGTGTTTATCAAGAAGTGCTAAATGGATAAGATGCACAGAAGTAGAATTATTAACTCATAGATATGAAACAATATAACAGTTGGGACGAAATAGACAAGGATACCGGCGGTCTTGTTACGAGTCTGACATATATCGTCCTATTCGTCAACGACCAAGTGTATAATTTCGAAATGCAGCTTTCCGATCACATCAAGGGATGCGGACTTTATCGCCAAAAGGTCAAAATGCTGATCAACAGCATGGACCGCCAAATGGCCGCATACAATAGGCAAATATGCAGAACCGCAGGTGTAAACGCGGAAGCCATGGCCCTCATTACGCAGAGCATGGAGGACGATATCAAGCCTCATATAGATCGCTATGGATTTACCGTCAGCCAGGCATTGCATAATGCCGGATGCCATGAAGATTTGAATAAAGCCCTTTCCATTTGCTCTACGGTGGACATGTTATGCCAGACATCCCAAATTACCATCCGGGATTTCTTTACCGCCATAAGCAAATATGCCCCATTGGCTTACAATCCCCTTCAGTATCTCACCATGGATAAGATGCTGCACTTTGCAAGGGAGCTTACAGAGGTACTTACCCCCAAAGAGATACATGTGAATTTGAATGAGTTGCCAGAAATTGCAAACGCTTTTCAGGCCATAGCAAACAATATGCTTAGGGCGGAAGTATTTGAAAAAGCGTTTGAATCATGCGAAAAATGACAAAAAAAGATGAAATATGAAAGATTGGATAGAAGAAGAAGAAGAAGAAATAAAGCGCCTCGAAAAGGAACGCGACAGGAACTTGGCAATACACTGTGACTATGTGGCTGCCAAGTTTCAAAGGATGATTGATAAGATTAAGATCAAGAAAGAAGATAAAAACTAAAAAGAATATGAATATGAACGAATTTATGACTATACCAGGAACAACTTATATTGTCACTCCTGATTTAAAAATAATCAACTCAAAAACAAATAAGGAAAACCGTTGTACTAATATATCTGTATTAATGGATGATGGCCTTAGGCACGGTTTTAGACGTGAACGCCTAATCTATGCGGCCAAAAACAATATTAACCCGTTGCATATACCTAAATATATTATTGTCAATAAAAACGGAGATGGGATGGAGAGGTATGATTTTTATAAAAAGCACAAAAGAGGGAGTGTAAAGTGTAGATATCCGTTTGATGTTAATGAGTATGAAAAACTAATTGATTGCCTGAAAAAAAAGGAACGTCCTTTATTTATTATGAATTACATTAAAGATGTAGAAAATTATTGCAAGTTTCATTTGGAGGTATCGAATGAAGAAGCGTACGAATTAGCAATAAGCGCGATTATGGCAACAATTGATAATGTGGAAAATGGCGTCTTTCCGCAATCTATAATAGGATATATACTAGGAACCTCTAAGAAAATGCTTTCCGCAAGAATAAAATATAATAAAACATTTCTTAACCAGCTCGATAAACGATATGAATAAGGACGACTTATTTAAGGTGTTTTTAATAAATGACCTGATGGATTTGCCTAATGCCGTTACTAAAATTTTAGATATGGATTTAGAAGATAGGAATAAAATATACCGAGAATTGATTAGACTGAACGATAACGATTTGTCTTATGACTGGTTTCAAGAAGTTTACGAAAGTGATTTATCTGAAAGAAAGCAAAAAAAACAGGACTTCACACCAAATTCTCTGGGAGTATTATGTTCATTACTAACATCTCAAACCGGAAGTATACATGAACCTACTGCCGGAAATGGATCTATGATCATTGCGGACTGGTGGCAGCGTTGTCGCAAGTTATTACCCTGGGAACATTTCCCATCTCAGAATATTGTATCATGTTGGGAATTATCTGATAGATCAATTCCTATACTTCTTTTAAACTTATCGATTAGAGGAATTATGGGGTATGTTTATCACGGGGATGTATTAACAAAAGAAGTTAAGCAGAAGTATATCCTTCTTAATCGCAAAGATGATACACTTTCCTTTTCGGAAATAATAAAAGCAGATACTAATGCCAAAATAGTACAAGAATTATGAAATTAAATGATGTATATAATAAATGGTTGTCTGTCAAGAGAAGACAAGTTAAGGAATCAACACTAAGCTGTTATCAGCTCATATATATAAAGATACTGGCTCCTAGATTTGGATCTACAGATGTGGAGACCATGAATAAGAAGGTTGTTACAACATTTCTTTATGAACTTCTTGATTCAGGCGCTAAGTCAAAGAAATACTGCTCAGATATCCTTATAGTCATAAAGATGCTTATTCGCTACGCTGGTGACGAATTGGACATCAATGTACCCGATACAGCTTGGAAGGTTATTTGGCCAACCAATAATAAGGTTGGCGTTTCAAAATTAGAACGTTACACGCAAGAAGAATATCGTAAAATTGTTGAGTATGTTATGGATAATCCATCACCTCGCAATTTAGGCATTTTATTGTCAATATGCACAGGCATGAGAATCGGCGAAATTTGTGCGTTACAGTGGCGGGATATAGATATTGTTGGCAATACAATTCATGTCAATAAAACAATGGAACGCATATATCTTCCTGGGAATATCGGTACCGACAGGAAAAAGACGGTGGTTGAGATAGGAGCTCCTAAAACTAGTTCATCAGATAGGCACATACCTATTCTTAAGAATATTTTACCCATTGTGAAAAAGTTCTATGCCGTATGTAAGCCAGATTATTATGTTTGCACCTGCTCTGAAGACTTTATCGAACCTCGAACTTTACGTACATATTATCGAATTTTTATTCTTGAAAAAGTAAAGTTAAATCATTGCATTAAATTTCATGGATTACGCCATACTTTTGCAAGTACCTTGATTGAAAATAAAGTCGATGTTAAAACTGTATCCACAATTTTAGGACATTCGGATATAAGTACAACCCTCAATGTATACGTACACCCATCAAATGAAGCCAAAATATGCGCTGTTAATGGAGGCCTAAAAGGAATATTCAGATAGTTTGGATACGGAATGATAAGAAAGAAGATAATATAAATAAATAAATAAGAAATAGTCGATATGAATACAGAATTTGAAAACATGGCTTTGCTGAATATAGAAGACTACAATGAGCTTAAAGCTAAAGCCGAAGCAACAGATGAACAGATAAAGAAACAAGCCGAAGAAATGGCTAAGCCTGAAGTTGTCACATTGAAAGTATGCTTTTATACATACGGAGTATCATACAATCCATATACTTGTGTTGATGTTGAGATACCATTCTATGATGATAAAAAAATAAGAGATATGCTTAACAAAGCAAGTGCTGATATAATGAAATGGTGTGACAAAAATATGGAAAAATACAACAAAGAACTCAAAGAATCCAGATCTACAAAAAAACATTGCGAAGGACTAAGAAAGCATATCGCAAATCTCGAAAGGCGCCTATTGAAGATTTTGAAGAATAATTCAATAATAAGAAATGAAGTAATATGAGTGGAAACAAAGATAAGCTGATAGCCTTTAACTACTTCGGAGGTAAGTTTACCTGGTTGGAATATTTATACAAATACTTCCCCGATAAATTTACTCACTTGGTGGATCTTTTTGCTGGAAGCATGGTAGTATCTCTCAATTACAAAGGAAGAGTGATAAAGACGGCCAACGAAATTAATACCGATATCACTAATTTCTTTGAGGTATTGAGGAATAATGAACCGGAATTGATACGGCTACTACTGCTCACTCCCTGTTCCGAATTGGAATACAATAATTCCTGGGAACCATCTGCAGACAAGATCGAGCAGGCCCGAAGATTTTATGTTCGCATCCGTCAGTCTTTTTTCGGACTGGGGGCACAACGCAAGAACAAGGGATGGCATTGCGCAAAACAACACGTAAATGCTCAAGGCGGTGAAACAGTTTCCCGATGGAATAATGCGATTGAGAAGCTTCATGATGTTGCAGAAGTAATACGCTCAAACTTTCAGATAACCAATTTAGATTATAGTGATTGCATTAGTCGGTTAGATTTTCCAGATGCCTTTTTTTATGTAGATCCACCATATCCGCTTGAGTGTCGTGCTTCATCAAACGATTATAAGTTTGAATTTTCAGAGGAACAACACCGGGAGCTTTCCCTTCGATTACATGCAATCGAAGGGAAAGCGATGATAAGCAGTTATGACTGTCCTCTTATGCAAGAATTATACGGAGACTGGACAATGATCAAGTTTCCAGTCAAAAAGAACAACATTCGATCCAGCGAAGTACAGGAAGTTATATGGATAAATTATAAACCGAGATCCACTCAAAATATTTTTGAGATGGCTTAAAATTAAAAATAGGTTATGAGAAAGATAATAGCAATTAGTAGATGCCATTCCATAGGTGGGGGAATAATGAAAAAGTGTAGAATTATAACTATATGTAATAAGTGGAACATCTTTATTAGCCGGTCTCCGCAGTATTTTAAATAGCAAGAGTATGTGATAACTACTTCTGCCAATGGAATTGTAACGTCCCATTTTAGTTCATTTCACGAAAGATATTAATTTAACAAAAGAAAAAATGGAAAGAGATGATATTGAAAAAGCAGCAACCCAACATGCTAATATGATAGGTTGGGATCATGATCCGGAGGAAACAAGAGGACTGTTTGCCTATTCATTCGAGAAAGGTGCAAAATGGCGCATCAACTCGGTGTGGCACAAACCATGTGACATAGCTGAACCGGGAAAGGATTGTTTGGTTGAACACATGGATGGAGACGGAAATGTCTGCATTTGTATTGATTGGCGTTCTGAATATGAATGGATAAAAGCTTGCCATTACGACAAGATTTTGCGTTGGGCATACATCGAAGATTTGATACCTAATAAGGAGGACTGATGATGGCTAAATATAGATACGGACTATATGAAAACTTCTTCGGTGATCAATGGTATCAAGTGCAGGTTAAACGATTTGGCATTTGGTGGGACGATGAATCATTTTCTACGGAAAAAGGTATGATGAAATACGTCGAACAATTAAGAAAGCAAGGACATATTTTAATAGAAGCTTAATTATGCGTGAAATAAAATTCAGAGGGAAAAGCACTACTTACAAAAAGTGGAAATACGGTACTCCTGTAAATTTAGAACAAGGTACAATAATCATAGAAGAAAGAGGAGTATTTAATGACGGTTCTGCATCACCTTTCTTTTCAAAATGGGATTTTGTTATGTCTGACTCTATCGGTCAGTACACAGGCTTAAAAGACAAAAATGAAAAGGAGATTTACGAAGGAGACTTGATAAAAGCACCAAGCGGACGTATTTATTCCGTTATATTCTCAACATGGAAGCATGAAGAGAAAAGAAAGTTTCCAAAAGTAATTGACTTATACGAACATACAGGATGGTGCATATCCTTAGATGGAGTTAATCCGTACGATTTATTAGATTCAGAGATATGCCAAGGGTGTATTATTGGGAATGTTTTTGATAATCCTGAATTTCTGAAAGGATAACTTGTAACTTCTCAAAAAAATATCGGAGACACTGTCCAAAATTTTGTGTAAATGGAAACAGGATTCAGTTGTAAGTTTGTTCTTATAGACACTTTATGCAGAAGAGACTAAACTAATGCCTGAACAAGTCCTGACTTGGCTATTACAGTACATCTGCTTGATAGTCTACTTGCCGATATAGCCTCATAGTAGGCACATCAGCCTCCTTAGCCGGCACACCTTCTCATTGAAGTTGACCGGCTCGAAGTCAAGGGAGTCAACCAGGCGGTCAATCTCGCGTCTGGCTGACTCCCTTTTTAATTTTCTTATTTCTTTTTTATTCGCTTTACGCATAGCTTTTCCCGTTTATGTTTGCGGCAGTCGCATATAAACAACTGCACATCCTCGTACAACATCCTACCTAAATAACCGGCCAAATACGCTACTTCTTCACCTCCTATAGGCATTTTAAATGCCGTAGCTATATGATCCTCCAAATGGCGGCATTCGTGCTTTAGGGAGTTTAAAAACTCTTCCGGGGACGAAGTCTTGCTTATGACCATTACAGATTTCCGTAGCTTGTAATTGGAGTACGTGACACCGGTATCAAGTTTGCATGACACCAAATTATTGTAAGCCTCTCTTGCCTTGTCTTTCGGACAATCTATTGATTTCAACAAACCTATGATCTCTTCCGTATAATAGCAGGTGACACGATAAAATATATGCACCTGCCAATCGTACTTCTTTATGTATAGGTCTCTTCTTATCATATTTACATCATTTCATCCCAAATAATAGGCGTTCCAGAACCGATACAATCAGCGTAGAAACGAGTAAATACAATACCATCGTAAGCGTCCGGATCGTCGCAAACGTTCTTCACGTATAAAGCAGCATATTGATCATGGGGAATGGAGGAGCCAAGAAAATCAGCCTTGCACATATTGGCAACATACACATAGTCATAGCCGCCTTTCTTCTTTACATCGACGTTATATTTTTTAAGCATTTCGTCTATCTGCTCTTTTGTCCAGGGCTGTACCTTTATTTTCTTGCCAGTTCCATCTTCTTTTTCCATCATGGAAATAGCCCAATCACACATAGCCTTAGAAAAATGCCAGCCATATGCGCTTAAATAAGCTTTCATCCCCGAAGGAAAATCATCGTACATATCTAACCTCATATCTTTACTTTTTTAAGAAGGGGCACAATGTCCCCTTCTGATTTAACGTCTGCGTCTGCGGTATTCCCCGGCATACCGTCCGGTTCCTCTCACGCCGCGCCTTTCACCGAAACCTTCTCCACCGCGTCTCCACATATCGCGGAATTCATCGTCGTCGTCATCGTCATCGTCTCGGAATCCCATACCGCCTTCCATTGCTTTTCTCTTGCCTTCCTTGCAACCAAGTTTATAGGCTTCTTCTATCGCTTCCATCAAGTCTTCGTCTTCATAAGCATCGAACTCTCTTAAAAGCTCTTCTAGTTTTCTATTTGATCCCATAATTATTACTTTTTAGTTGTTTCCTTAACTCCAAGCTGTTGCATCAATTGCTTGTTTAGCTCCATAAGTTCAGACATGTTCTTGCTCATATCAGACATCTGGGCCTTAAGGGTGTTGATTTCCTGTTCTTGACGTTGCTTTTCTGCAAACTCAGGATTGATCATTGTCAACATCTCATCGCAGGATGCTATCACGCTGAGGTCATAGTCTCGACTGTTAACCCTATCCAATCTTTTTTGTTTTATCATGGATATTTCATTGTTCATCGCATCGCGGGAACATGAGACAACAAGATTCCCGTTTTGCCCAAAGTCGGCTATATCACTACCGGAGGGAAGATTCTGAAACGTAGTGTTCTGACCATTAATATTAGCCACGACATCTACGACCATCTCCATCTGAGGTATCTGCCCCATAGGAGCGGGCATAGGATATTTAGGCTTGGGTGCAGAAACGCTTACCACAGAACCAATCTCTATGAAATGTTTGGCTTCCTTATGAAGAATATACAACTGATTATTTACTCGAAGATTCTGAAACATGATTGTTTGATTTTAAAGGAGTGTGGTTATTGCAATTTTTACAACAACCACAGAACTCCATGTTAATTACTACTTGCTTCGCAAAGAAGCCGTTTCTGCTGTAGGAGCCGGAGTAGTTGTCGGTCTATATCCACCATTAACAAGATACAATTCGTTCGTGTATTTGTTGTAATGGATCTCATAGATACCCGGACCGGCAAGGTTCTCTACTCGCACAGGCACATCGCCGTAAGCCATCAACGGTCTCGTGTCCCCGTTCGTCCCTATCAGAATGGGCAGTGTTGCTGTTGTTCCAGCCGGGATAGCTTGACGGATATTGACATAGAAACCGCCTACATAATCCCGGTTACGAAACGCATGGTTCGGAAGCTCTAATGTCACGTTCTCCGTCCCTACCGTCACAGCCACCGTTGGCAAGGTGTTAAAGTTTGCCCTGCCAAGTGAAGGGAACGGAAAAGGAAATCCTGTAAAAAAGTTAGGCCACATAATTACCTCCTTTCTTACCCGGATCAACCCCAGTAGTTATTGCAACCACATCCGTAACCGCCGCGAGCATAAGCCGCATCACCTGCATAGGCACCGAAAGCGGCCGCACGATAGGTTTCCGGGTTATACACCTGCAACTGTGGATAAGGAACGGATACCGTTGGAGGCATCTTGCACTTGATACCGTCTACATCACTTTGCAATGCCTGCAAGCCGGCTACCAACGGCGCGATCTGCTGACCGAAGTTGCTCAAGATTGTCGCATTCTGATTACGCTGAGAGATTTCCCCCTCCAAAACTGCAATTCTTGCATCCCTTGCAGCAAGGGCTTCCTGCTGACGGCGTGCCTCTGCGGCATCCATCTTGGCTACAATAGCCTGAAATCCTTCACGGTAAGCGTCCGACAAAGAACGAGTATTCCCTTCCATTGTACGTGTAAGCGTATTCATGTTTTCGCAACTCGCTAAGCGACTTTCATACCCCTGTCGTTCAATCGCAGTCTGCGTTTTGCAGCAACAATCGACTAATTGAGCAGAGATAGATTGATTGCCCTGCATAATTGCAGTAATGATACTGTTGGTATTCTGTCCCATCTGATTGCCTAGACCGCATATAGCCTGAGATACAGAGTTAATACCAGCAAGGATTTGGTCTGAAGATAAATTCAACGCCTGGGCAAGTGATGCGATGTCCACACCGTTGCGATTAAGCATTTGCATAATCATGTCTCTTCCTTCATTGGCACCCTGATTGTTGTTTCCTCCAAAACCGAAGTTGCCGTTGCCAAAGATGGCAGCAATCACAATCAACACAATAATGTCCTGAAAACCGCCGTTGTTCCCGAAGAAACCACCGTTACCGCCTCCACCGTTCATTAATCCCATGAGGTAACCTGTGTCAATACCCCTGTTCTGTAAAGACGGAAGGATTGATGCAAGTAAGCCGTTACTCGTTCCACCTGCCCCGTCTTGATTAAATACATAAGTTTTTTCCATTGTATTTTAAATCTTAGTTACGGTCAATATCAACCGCATCGCAAATGTCGCAAAACAGTAATTGTATTGAATGGTAGAATGTTGTAGGATTGTTGTAAAGTTGTTGTTAAACTGTCTGATTTTTTACTTGTTCCCTTTACCGATTAAAAAATTTACGGATCATTTGATAATTTCGGCGGGAAAAGCTTGATGCGCCGGGAATCATATCCTATTCAAAAAAATACGCTGCCAATTTCTTGACAGCGTACAAATTCTAAGGGAAGCTATAATGATATTGAAAGGAGCTCTTCACCTAACTTGTGTAATGCCTTTTCTAATTTCAAATTTTGCTCTGGCTTAGGGTTTCTATTACCAGACGCATAATGCCACAATTGCTTTTGATTGATACCAGTAATACGCTCTAATCCGGCTTTTGTAAATATGCCAGAATAAAAATCCAAGAGGGATTTTACATCCATTTTGAAAATTAATTCATAATCCCCTTTGAGTTCTTCCGGTATATCGCAACCAAGTTCTTTGCATTCAACGATAAAAGCTTCTATGGCTTCTATCATATTCATTTTTATTTCATCCACGGTCTTTCCGGTGGCAACTATGCCTCCAAGGCCTTCAATAAAAGCAGAATAATTATTTTCTGCTCTTTCAATAATAATTTTCAATGATTTATTTTCCATATTGTGCCACATAAAACTTAATAATGCCTTCTTATTAAAAGAGGTACGGAAACAGCAGGACTATTTAAGCCCTGCTTCCCTTAAAATGGAATTTAATGTCCCGTCTTTCAGATCATTGCTTAGGTTGCCCGGTATAACTATAGGCCTTCTGGCTCCTTTCTTATAAAATATCCGGTGATCCCCACGCATTCGGATGAATTCCCATCCATTATCTTCAAGCATGGAAATTACTTCCTTCACTTTCATTACCACGTGTACCTCCTTTTTTAATTTAAAAGTACCCTTCTTACAACGAAGAATCGACAGCACAAAGATAACTATTTTTCTACTATTAGCAAATAAAATGATAACTATTTTTCTACAAAAGCAAAATAATTACACAAGTTCTATCTATAGGCATATTTCACCGCTTTTTCTTTGCAGTTTCAGAAAAAAGGCGTATGTTTGCGGTGTCTAAATTTTCAAAGCGGTACGTTACCGCTGGCTTATGTCAGCGTTTTTTGTGCCCATACATATACGATATTGTTATATAATAATATAACTGCGCCGTGTCGTGGAGTAGAAATACCCACGGAGTTTTGCTTTGAAGACTTAGACAACACGTAGCGCAGTTTTTTTATGTCTAAATTTCAAAGTTATGTCAAATTTAATCTTATCAAAGGAAAGTAGCGAAAGCCAAATCAAGCGTTATTTTAACGCAGTTCTTGAATTGTCTAAATCAGACAATCAGTTCCCTGTAAATCTTGACGAAGTTTGGCCGCTGGTCTATACAAGAAGAGATTCAGCAATAGATGCACTGAAAAGAGATTTTATAGAAAATGATGATTTTATCACCGTCCGGAATCAACCGGAAGGAGGAAAACTTGCTTCGGAATCTACCGGAGCAAGTTGGGGAGGCAATAACAAGCTTGATTATATGCTTACTGTTTCCTGTCTTGAATACTTCATTGTTAAGAAAGTCCGTCCCGTTTTCGAGGTCTACCGTCAAGTTTTCCACAAAACAGCTAACAAATCTTTGCCAACTTCCCGTAAACGTTCCACCGGACTTACAACAAAAGTAAAGGCTTCACTTATGTGGATAGAGGGCGTAAGTCGGTATCTAAATCTGAACGACGCTTCAAAACTCGGATTATTAAAGCAGGTAGCCGAACCGTTAGGCCTCCCTACTCCCGACTACACTCCATCGAAAGGAATCCTCAAATCGGCCAGTGCTTTATTGAAAGAAAACGGTTCATCTATGAGTGCACAGCAGTTCAATGCGAAACTAATAGAGAAAGGATATCTTAAGGAGATAACCCGGCTATCCTCAAAGGGTGGAACAAAGAAATTTAAATCCATTACAGATAAAGGAACTTCATTTGGAGAGAACCAGGTGAACCCAAACAATCCGAAAGAGACACAACCTTTATATTACGAGGACAAATTTGCAGAACTTCTTCAAATTATTAAGATAGCATAATAGCATTATAACTTAGACATTTAGAGGTACGGCGTAAGGACGTACAGCCAATATTATACCAATTAATAAACCAAAAAAATAATTACAAAATCATGGAATTTAAAGATTTAGCAACAAAGTTCGAAGGTCTTACAGCAGATCAAGTAGGGGTATTAGCAGAGTTCAGCAAAGATATTTTAGATGATGCAGGCATATTCGGTTTACCTTCCTGTCTGCTGGGATTAATTCAAGATATACTCAATATAGACGAATTTGATATTGAAGAAAATAGGTTTACAATAAGATCACTCTTACATATTGTAAAATTAGTCAATGATTTAAATATGCAATGTTGGTTTGAACATAAAACCCCGTTCGGACTTACAGGCATTAGAAATGACAACCAATATGTCGGATTAGATAACGAGACTAAAATAATAGCATCATGATTGCTACATAAATAACATAGACCCGCATGTTGGGGCTTCGTACCCAACGTATCACGTTTGGAGGGCTGTTTAACACACAAAGTTATTCGGCCCTTCGTTATATCTATTATGATCAGATAAAAATAGGGGATTCCTGTACATCCCCTTAAAACAGCATTACGCCAATTTCTTGTCATCTATCAAGAAAGAAAAGAAACGAGAATTTTTAGGATAAATCCTCTTCCCATTTTTCACAATATATCGACAGAAAATACGGATTTTGCCGTCTTTTTGCGTTTGATCTTTCACATTAACACCTCCTTTCCGATTTGTCCACCGACCTGTATCGGCAAACTATATTAGTTACACCCTGTCAAGCATAACTAAAAAAGCCCAAAGCTACAGGACTATGGGCTTATGTCTTTTTCTCTGAAGGGAGATAGGACGGAGGTGGCGAATGACAGTTCGCCGGATTGGAGGTGTTAATGTTCCAATCAAACGCATTGCAAATATATAAGTTGAAACTATAATAACGATATACGGTTAGCAATATTTAAGTATAATTTACAAACACCTTAATGGCATATCAAGCGACTCACGTATATTCTTAACTATAACCTTTAGCAAATAATTTCTGCGTATTCTGTCAGGGTAGATATTTTTCAACTTGTTGATCGATTGCTGCGTAAATCCGGTAAACGACGATATTTGAGATTCACTGAATTTATATTCAGATAGTATAACAACCATGATACCGCGTGAATCAACAATATCACTTCGTTTACACTTTGACAGTATCAGGTCTTCTGATACTTCTGTCTCTTTAGAGACAATTCTTAATATTTTGGCAAAGATTTCAGATTTACACATAATGTTTGAATTTTAGTTATATCTTTGCCTTCGCTACATAAAACTTATCGCACATAATGCAACAAAAGCATAGACATTCATGTTGAAGATATTAAGTCCCCAACGTGCGAGTGTCTATGCTTGTGTATCAGTTTTATGTAGCAGTTAAACGTGATACGTTGGGGGCTTTTATTTTACTTCCCAGCCCCATAGGAAGAGACTATGAACAAAAGTCTACTTACCAAATTCTATAATATAGGCCAACTCCTATATACGGAGAAAAGCCATTCTTGCCTATTCCATATCCACCTATTACCCCTAATCCCCAGCGACGATCTTTTTGGTGTACAACCTCTCGTTTATGGTAAATTATCATCGAATCGAGATTAGGTCTATAACCACTAACTACCGCCCGGTACAAATCTGTCTCATAAACCTTTCTCTGGATTGGTAACGGGATATAAATCGTGTCAAGTTCCTTTACCGTGTCACCCTTCGAATAAACGAAAATCGGGTAAGGTAGCTCGATTTCCTCTACATCAAGCATGTAAGAAGGCTCGGGAACAGATTTGTTGATCGTGTCTGTTTCCTTGACTATCTCTATTTGCTTTTCTACCGAATACCTTCCAGCAAAAAAACAAGCAAAGCAAAGAAATAAAACAGATATAGCATACCAGGCTTTCATTTCTTGATGATGATCCGTTTTCTTTGTTCTCCTTCTAGCTTTAGCGAAACATGAAGGAAGTTATTTTTACGGTATAAGATGGCCTGATCGAACGGCAAACCGGAATCTTTCAATACTTCCAATAAATCACCGGCCTTTCCATCAATACTCAAATCGGCTGCTTCCCCTTTTTGATGTTGAGATGTAGGGACACCCCCTACTGCCGCATTCAACTCTGGGCATCTGTAGCCTGAATTAATGGAGATAGGCTTACCGATAGCATCCCGTAATGGTTGTAGCAATTTTGCACACAGATTGGTGATAGCCAGTTTCTCACGCGATCCCGGATCATTCTTTATTCCTTTTGTAATAGCAGTATTGCTATGCACAAATTCTTCCAATGTAAAATTATCAGTTATATTCATACGCTTATATAATCAACTAACAATATATTAAAACTCACTGGGAGGCTCTCGATCTGGACATCCATGTTTATTACATTTCCGAAAATCAAGAGCACTATTCCTAATTATCAATTCCGTATTCTTTTCAGTTAGCTCACGGATACGCTGACGCAATTCTTCTATTTTTGCATACAAAGTATCTATTTTAGTATCCAGTTCACCCACTCTTTTTTCCTTTTTCTCGTATAATTCTTTCCATTCATCAGCATACTGAGTAATGTTATCCGCTTCTGCTTTTTTAGCTTCTGCGGCAGCCTTACGTTTTCGAGATTCATAAAACATGAATGCTCCAATTAACGGCAGGCCCGCTGCGCTGATAAATGATCCTATCAACTGGACTATTTCTTGCATTTCCATCATTTAAAGTAAAAATAATATGCCTAAATAAGTGGATAATAAGGCTGCTATCTCAATCCAGAACATCGGCTTGCTCTGGTAGAACTTATACCAAAATGTGCCCTCTTTTTCTTTGGCAATGCTTAATACAGTATACCCTACATAGGAAAGCCATACTAACAACATTGGCCAGAGGTTCAATGCCACCCAAAGTTGCGATCCGGCAATACAGATGATTGCTCCAGCAGAATGTATCTTGCTCTCATAATCATCTTTGAAATTGGGAGCTGAACCAACAAAGAACATGCCAGCACAGGACAGAAATGCAATCCATTCCGTGTTTTGTTTACTTACCTCCAATATTGCAGGCATCAATAAACCGGCAGTCAGCCACATCGTTGCCATAAACCACAATTTATGCTCCAGATAGTAATAGGTAGCACTTATGGAATAAGGTACACCCTTAGTCTTTACACACACGGCAGCCGTGTAGGCCGCAATAACAAGCATTGAAATAATCGTCAAAATAGTTATCATACCAATCTTACATTTATGTTAATCAATTCTTTCAAATGGGCATATACCGGATTAATCGTACCATAAAAGCAGTAATATTTCTTCCTTACACCGTCTTCCATTTCCGTGTAATACTTTTCCTGTTCAAGCGTCATGCCTGGCGCATAGAGTTTGGGATCGCATTCAGTGCCTTTGTGATTTTCGTCCATACGCTCATAAAGAGCTGCTGTATCTACCGAAGGAGGATATATTTCGAGAACCGGATTTATCGGTTGCCGGACTTTCCATAACCAGTCATCGTTAATTACCCGGTTGCCGGTATCCAACTTCCCGTTAATAAATTCTTTCCATTCCGCATGTGCGTATTTGGCACTAATCGCTTCATCATCCGTCAGTGACATTGCAGACACAGATTTACGGGTGATACGGGATAACTGCTTCTCTGAATCGTGCGTTTCCGTGTATTTTACGGCTTCCTGTAATTCGGCTGTTGTTCTATGGATTACATCGGGATAGCCTGTCACCTCAATCGCTTCTACATCTTCCACTGTCTCGGCAGCTTCAATATCAGAGAGTAACTTTTCTGATAGACCTATACAGATATCATTATAGTCTGCCATCTCATTGAGAGCTTCCAATAACAGAGATGATTTATACGATTTCCCGTTTACTTCAACCGTATCTTTTCGGGCACACTGGTCTTTTAGAGACAAACGGTCGTATGTATATACATCGTTGTCCTCTATGTAATAGTGCCGGTAGTCGGTGTTGTAGACTTCCTGACGTTTCAAGTCTTTTGTAGTTTGAAGTTTTTCTTCCGGTGTCGGTTCGGGAGTGGGTGTCAATTGCATATTGAACACTTCTTCTACGGATGCACCTTCGTTTGCCTCTTTAAAGGCAATCTGTTCTTCTGTCAGCAAAACGTACTTTCCTGCAACATAATCCTCCCATGTTGTGCCGATATCGTAGTTATTGCCATCAAGTTTTTCTGACATTGCAACATAAAATTTTGCTGCGTCTTTCTGTATATATAAATAGTTCGCTTTCATTTTAATTGTGATAATATAAACAAATTATACCCTGTCCTCCTTTTCCTCCTTTACGTGACAGACCACCACCTCCTCCGCCACCAGCTCCAATGCCACCATTTCCGCCATTCGTAGGATTGCTTGACCCTGAATTTCCACCATTTCCACCTGATTCAAGACCTGCCGCCCCACCACCTGCTCCAGCCCCATACGAACCAGATCCGTTCGAGCCTTTCCCCGAAGTTCCACCTCCTCCAAATAGGCCAATAGGAATAAGTACATTGTTATATTTATATCCTGTACCACCTTGATAAGATTGACTATTTCCACCTTTATAACCGCCCATACCATCTGCATTACTTACACTGTTTCCACCGGTCATTCCTGACGATGAATTTCCATTACCCGACATAGATGCGCCTGAACCACCAGCATAACCGTAAGAACCATTCCAATAACCAGGAGAGCCTCCACCATTATTACAAATCGCGATATCGGAAGATGGGTTTTCTACCAACTTTGATAGAATGGTATATATACTGTCTGGTATTTTAGAGCCATTACCAAGCCCTCCTGCTCCCTCACTATTACCTCTTTGCCCTCCAGCACAGATTATCGTATCCCCGTTTATTTCAAGAGTTGTACTATCCCCATCAGTTTGTGCATTTACAGGCTTTGCAATTTTACAAGTCAAAGTTTTCGGTAGCAAAGAGATTTTTATATTACGAGCAAATGCTATTGTTCCAGAAGCTCCACCGCCACCACTGTTTGTGCCACCTCCGCCGCCACCTCCAACGATTAGCAAATCCACAAACTTATAACCAGGCAATAATTCATATTGCTGAGATACTCCTGGAGAAGTTGTTAGCTTAATTAATACAGGGTCTCTATTTACCATCGACATCGTCCTTCTTCTCAACATATCAATCTTTCTCTTTAACGGTTATTGAATACATGACAGCACTCGTAGCGATCTTCAAAATAGACATCTCGAAAGGCACGCCGGAAGTAGTGGTAATAGAACTACCGGACATTGATCTAAAACTGCCAGTAGTAGGGATAGGCTGCGTAAAAGAAGCGGTAGGATTACAATCAAGATATATCTCTTCGCCTACATTCAGTGCCCTTGCAGACTCATTTATCGATAGGTTTGAAGCGGAGGATAGGGTAGCCTTAACCAACCTCTTGCTTGTCGGTATATTCACAAGAGTGGTGACAGTATTACTCCCTGTGCCGAAATTTACTATATCATCCACCTTCTTCTTGTCCTCCGCCGACATATACCCCGCTGTGGTGGGGGTAGCGATAGGGGGAGTGCGGTATTGACCGTTGTCGGAGAGGTATTTTGTACCATCACCGTTATTAACAAGATTCATGGAATTCCAGGCACAGACATATGTTTTATCGTCTGTATAAACGGAAATCCTCTTTACATTTACTACTAAATTTGCATTTAACTCAAAGCTATTAAGTCCAGACATATTGATAGTCAACCCATATGACTCTTCATTTTTTGTTATGTTAACAGATAAATACACATCGTCAACACGTGCTAAAGATACCCTATTCTCCCATGCATCAACTATCTTTTGATAATTTTCATCTGACAATGTACCACTTTCATTTGGAAATAAAGTTGTCAAGTCAAGGTACTGATTGCTCGCCACTATCTCCGACCACGCCCCATTGTTACGCCCGTAGGTTTTTCCGTCCTTTGGAGCATCTACCGTAATAGCCGCATCTTCTCCTGCTGGGCCTTGCGGACCTTCTGGACCTCGATCTCCTTTATCGCCTTTCGGGCCCTGTTCTCCCGTAGGACCTTGAGGGCCAGGATCGCCTTGAATACCCTGCAAACCTTGAGGACCTATATCACCTCTTTCACCTTGAGGCCCTTGAGGACCGGTATCACCTTTGTCACCTTTTGGACCCTGAGCACCTTGAAGCGGACCATTGTTTTTCCACACAGAATTGATTGCATCATAAATATAAATGTCGTACGGAGCACCTGTACCAACTCCATAAGCATCACCAGCTTGTGGGGAAACTATTGCAGACTCTAATTCTTCCTGCGTGCTAAAATATCCAAGTACCTTAAAACCACTTCCCGTATCTCCTTTATCGCCTTTTACTCCCTGCTCGCCTTTAGGCCCAATAGGGCCTTGCGGACCTGTTTCGCCAATAGGTCCCTGTGGGCCTGTTTCTCCTTGAATCCCTTGTTCTCCTCTAAGACCTTGCGGACCAATATCACCCTTTTCACCCTTCAATTCTGCCTTATCTTCTTCCGTCAAATCAGAAAAATGCAATTTCAGCTCGTCTTTCTGTTCCGATGTCAGATCGGAAAACTTCAACTTCAAATCATCGTAAGGGACAAGTACACGATAAGCTGTATCTTCTTCACTGGTGTACTTCCATTCAATGCCTGTGCTACCGGTACGGAAAACAGGAGTATCACCGGCAGTACCTTTCAGATCGGACAAAGCAACAAGATTCTGCCAATTACCGTCTGTATAACGCCATTGGATATAGGTTTTATCCTGATTTACCTGCAAGAATACTTCACGTCCATCTACCCCCTTCAAGACAGACAGAGCAACACGTACAAGCTTATATGTGCTACCCAATACCTGAAAGGCGGGAAGAGAGGACACACCGGTAAGCGAACTTACCTCTTCGTACTGCCCCGGATCTTTCGCCGTAGACGCAATCAAATCCTCCACCGCTGCCGCAATCTTCTGCAAGTCTTCCGGCGTGATCGTTGTCCCGTCTGATAATATGATATCTCCTGCTGCCATAGGTGTTAATCTATTTTATTCCTCTGTTCAAAAATTGATTTTGCATCCGCCAATGCCGCTGTATATATAGCCTCGCTATCTGCATCCGGTATAGACTTGTCAAATGATATATTCTTGGTCCCGTCTGCATTGATGATTATGTAGCCGAAACGAACATCTGCCTTCTTGACTGTACCCGTTACCGACTTAACGTTTTCCCCTTCATCCTGTGTGATATTGTACTGTACTTCGTAACCTGCCACATTGTTCAGGTATGTGCTCTTGACCACTGATGATACTTGTTCGAGTGCCATAACTTATTCCTCCTTATCTTTAGTTTCTGTTTCGACTTCTGTTGCTGAACGCACAATGCTGTCTAATACAAATCTTTTGAAGCCCGGCTTGATGAGTTTCATCATTTCGTCAAATTCTTCATCAGGGATTTTGATATCCCCTTCTGAATAATAAATATTGCGTGCCAATTCGCTCATTGGGACACTCTCCGATGCACGGTGCAGAGTGTTCCCAATCTCCTTTCGAAGATCATGATTTTGGTACTGATCAATTCCAACTTCTACATTTAACTCTTTGAAATTTACTTGTTTCATAATGATTTGTTTTTATGTGTACATTCTATTGAATATATACCAGTTACTATTAAAATATGCAAATGTTGCACAATCTCCTTTTCCCATATCAAAACCATCTGTCGCGTTTCCATTATTGTCCACCAATGGCGTATCAGAGCTTTCTGGGCGTACACGTATAGCCTCGGAAGAGTATCTTGAAACTATGACATGGATAAACACGACGGAATTATGACCGACTTCAGACCATGATTCTCCGTATTCGGCATATACATTTCCCATCTTTGCAGCCAATGTAGCTCTTGATGGAAGATATACATTCAAATATGTGGTTGTTTGGAAAACAAAGGTGTCCATGTAACCGATATCGTTTATTATCGCATCGCTTTTGGTATTCGGCCTAATATATCTTGCAGCCGATACAGGACCATTAACCTTTAATCCTCCGGTGCAATAAAGTGCATAATTACGTCTTCCACCATGTACATCTATTACAGCCCCATAATTTATATCGTTATGACTAGTTGTATATTCGAGACGCATCAAAGCACTTGTTCCTCCGAGCGTAGATGGCAAGGTATTCAGCCCCAAGCCGGCCCATTTACCGGAAGATGAAAAACCCATAAAGGCATTACTTCCTGAAGAATAAAGAAAGAACTTGGAAGATGATTCACCTGAATATTTACTATTTGAAAATATTCCATTATTCTCTATTGTAAAGCCTCCAATACTTGCCATGTTAGCAAATATACTGTCTGTATCAATAAGCGATGTTATTATATGACCACCAAATATAATCGTTGATCCTAATTGTGCTTGTTCAACCTTATCTAAATAAGCTAGAGCCTTTAAAGACGAACTGTTCGCTTTGCCATTAAATTCCTGTAACAATGAGGACGCAAAATTATTTTTAGAGATTGAACTAGCATAAGCCAATGTGCCCAAGTCGGATTCATCTACTTTTCCATTTATACGAGAGTTGACATCCGTATAATCGGAAAGCATAGTAAACGAAACAGCACCAACAAGATTGATTCTGTTCGCCTGAATCAAGATACCACCAGTTCCGACATTGATTGCATTAACAATAGCCTTTCCGCTTTCCATTTCCTTCTTTGCAAACAAAGTAACTCCATCCGCCTGTGTGATCCATCCGGCACTTTCTATCGTATTGTTGATATTATCCACCTTCGTAGATATACCGGACATCTGTTCTGCGGTAATCTGCAACTGACTGTCAAAGTGGACATAGATTTCTCCCGTCTCACTATCTACATAATCTTTTGTCGCCAACAGTTTGATGTATTCGTCTGTTTGGTCGATCTGTGTCTGCAACTTGACAATAGCATCCGCAATCTCATCAGAAAACAGCCCTACACCATAAATAAGTATCTCACCGGTGAATCTCAGTTCAAAATCACCTTTCCCGTTCCATTTCCCGACCTTAGACAGCTTTTGATAGCTGTCGCTTTCCGATAGCTGCTCTTCATGATACAACTCAGTTCCTGGGATACCGAAACCGCAAGAACCGGGACGGAGCACCTTATAGAACAAAGAGAAAGAATACGTCTTTTCTTCTTCCGTGTGATCCGGGATATTCATTATAGCATTCTGCTGAAGGATATACGTGTTCCTTATTCGCAGAACGTTTTGACCGTTGTCATTATAGATATCGGCAACTTGACCCTTTTCTACATAGAAGCTACCGTCCAGCCAAAGATATTCTCCACCTACGTTGATAAAATGAACGTTATTTGCGGCTGTCCAATAGTTTGTATTCTGGCTGAAAGAAGAGTTTACAAGGATGTTACCACCTTCTGCGGATATGTCGTTACGGATGCTATCAATAAGGCTTTCAAACTTGCCGTTCATGGCAATAAAGGTCTGCTCAATGGTATCCCCATTTTGAAGAATGAATGTCGAGTTTTCAACGTATATCCCGTTCAAATAAGCCCCATAACCAGACAACTGATCGCCTCTCTGTGTCCTGATTCCTGTCAGATGTCCAATACGGGCTTTCAACTTGCCTTCGGTGCTGGCATCAGTAATACCATCGTACACATCGATAAATGGCGCACCGCTATCGGCCGTTGTTAGATATATCAATCCCTGCCGGTCTGTATCTTCATTGTTACCCCAACGAAGGGCAAAATCTCCGGCTTCCGGTTGCCCTGTCCCTTCTATCAGAGGAATAGCTATATCAAAATAGTCACTGTCTACACCGATACAACGTCCGAAAAGATACTTGATACTGGTCGTTCCCGTCCGTGTCTGTATTCTGACACCGTCACCCTTACGCAGGTTCATAAGCATAAGACCATCCATATCGTCCATATAACAGCGATAACGGTCAGACATCACTTCTACTCTGGCTATTTTGTTGATGTCAGAAACAATCTGGCTACCTCCTAAACCGTAAATCTGGGAATAAACAATCTCGTAAGCAGTGAATGTCTTTCGAATAAAGAGGTTGTCCATCTCCCCGGTGGCCGTCGGTGTGTCTATCTGCCATCCCCAACCGGTAAAACCGGATGCAAAAGTTGGCGATCCGGTATTGCCCCCCACATAGATATCACTCCGCACACGAAGCGAATCCAATATGGCGGCGCCCGTACTCTGGATCTCCCAGCCTTTACCTTCCCAGCCATCTATGAAAATGGAAGAGCCGATCTTCTTGTCAAAAAGTATATTCCCGTGGGCGGTATCGTCGATATCTTTGCGAAGATACATATCACTTATGTCTACATAAGCCTTATTTATCTCATATAGTGTACGCAGTGCTGAAAATACATTTTCATCTGAAGCAGCAGTAGCATCATCCTTTTTCACGATATAAACACCAAAGCCGCCGCCTTGATTCACATAAGTATTTTCTTTGAACTGAATATTATCTAACTTTTGTTCCAGTTCCCCTAATCGGGAATAAGCCGCACTTTCCCCAATTGTGTATACAGGGGAATCGTAGGGGATATCCAACTTCTTCTCAAAGCCGATTACACGAGAGATACGACCATTCTCAAAATACGCCTTATTTATAAGGTTTACTTTCTGCCCCGGCAACAGATTGATTTCTTTTTCTGGATTTAACAACCCATTGTTTTCATCATAACCGGAAGCCCGGTAAGAATTAAGACTGCATGTATATGTCGAAGGATCAGAAACGACCTTGTCCTTATATGCAATCGTTCTTTCCAAAAGTTCCTGTTCAGCCTGTGGAATTAGAGCGTCATTTACATAACGGGTATCAAAATTGTACAAGATATATTTATTCCCTATACCTGGAATAAGTGGGCTTTCTGGCAAAGTCTGTCCATAAGTATCATTACGGACTATTTCAAATACTTGCGATTTAGGGTCGTCTTCCGGGAATCTGTCAGGATTAAATTCCAAAGCAAAATCCATTCCCGAAAGGGGGCCGGTCTGAAATATGACGTGCAAGTCCTGTCCGGGAAGTTTATATTTTTCTTTAAATATCAAATTCGCATCCTTGAACTGATATACAGTGAATGTGATAGGATCGCCAGAATCATCCTCATCTGTGATTTCCTTAGGAATTACTTCGGTTATCGTTCCGGTCACACGAGGATAGATGTCCTCAAAGATAATGACCGCTTCAACAATCTGTTCTTCCTTCAAGCCTTCGATAACATCCACATACGGAGTCCCAGCAGGAAGCATCAGTCTTTTTTGGACGACACCCTCGACGACTGCCCCCGTTTCTCCCTTCCGATAGTCAGATGGAATGTTTCGAGTCGATCCAAAAGCATATAGTCTTGTTGCAAAAATATCTTGGCTCTGACTCCTTGGCATTGAAGATATTTCCTTCCCCATTTCCAAGTTTACAGGTTCCCCATGTTCCAAATGTCCAAGATATATTTTATCCCCATCAACCCACCATTCACATTTCCATGCCTCCGCTATTTTTGTCAGGGCATCTATGATGTTCGTGTTGTTATACTGCACCAATTTAGCTACAGGATCAACAGTGTTATCCACTACAGCTTGATATTCCTTGCCTTTAAAAGTAAATCCTATTGCACGGAGATTGGAAACGACAATGCTCAAATGCGCTTCCGGGGAACGGGTAAGGCTCCAAGATGCTTCTTTATTTCCTTGTCGATCATAAAAAAGTATATGATTCTTCCATCGATAATAATGTGATTCCAGCCTGAGTGTATAATCATATCCACCGTTAGAAGTATTAAATGTTGGGTATACTTTATCTGTTATATAATAAAGCGAACCTTCATAATCAACATTGTCTCCTATCTCCAATCGTACCGGAGTTTCTAAAGAGAATACAATACTAATATAATCCTCTTTCATCAGTTCAAATCGATGTAATGAACTCGATCCTATTGATACTGACAACTTGATTCTGCCTGATATGTCCCTTATATCAATCATATGTTCAAAGTTCAGGGATAAAAAAAGGAAGTCCAATTTTCTGAACTTCCTAAATACGACAATCATTTTATTGTCGTGAATTAATCTCTATCATCAGGATTAGGCTCTTCAAACTTAACAGATAACCGGCTGTTCATACGCGACCTGTCAAGAGCAAAACTCGTAGATTTTTTATGAACAAGAATAAAGGACATGCCAATAGCTGGAACCCGAACTATAACTTTTCCCTTCTGGAGTTCCGAAACGAACTTTGCATAATTGGACAAATATTCTTCGGGAGTATCGCCGTGAATATTAAATGTCAATGTCACATCACGACTTGAAATTTTAGGATTGTTATATATTACCATCTTCCCGTTTTCAAGGCGGCTTTCGCTTTCTATAAAATCCTTATTGCCGGCAGGAGTAAGAAGGTTCTGAATAAAGCTTTCCCCCATAGCAACCCTATATGTTCCCCAAGCATCATTACTGTTTATAAATAAGTCTCCCAACATAATCTATAATATTTTTGCAGTTCCGTCATTTATAATATCGACTTCACACCCTCCGATATTTACAACTAATATCACGGAATAGTTAGCAGCTTCTATTGTAGCCTTTCCCCCGTGCATGAGCATTACCTTATGAACCTTTGTATTATCATCGTAAGATAAGCGCGCAATGGTATTTCCGACTATTGCAACATTCGGTTTATTGCAGAGTTCAATATCTCCACAATCCACATAAACGCCAAACGGTTTCACATTCTTGGCCATCCCTCTAAATGATTCGAGAGGTGGATAGTTGTTGTGTTCGCAAAACTCCCGGCCTTGTGGGGAAAAGAAAAGCCAACACAAACTTTTCCAGTCTGTAGCTTTTCCTGACTCACAACAAGCACCTAAAGAGATTGCTTTCTGCATTATATCATGAACTTTCATACTATAAATTATTTGTATTGTTTTCTATCTTTGTCAACTTGGAAACTACTTCTTTTAATTGCTTTACCGTATCTCCGGTATTATCACTAATTTGCTGCAATTCTATATATATATTAGCCATCATCACGCGAGTTTCATCTGCAATATCATACAATGACGCAATTCTTATATTTATCGAATCAATACTTGCACTTATATACAGCAGATTTGCAATCTGGTTAGAACTCTGCAAATACAAAAGAATTTCTTCCCCAATCATTTGCAAAGCCGTAAATCGCCCATTCAATTCATTCGCTGAATCTTGAGACATTACTTCAAATCCTCCGCTTGTTGCCTGTTGCTCATATTTGCTTTCATCCTTTAGCCATTTGCCAGAATTTTCAAATATTTCTTGTGCCTCCTTGTCCATCTTTTCCTTCAACTTATTCAATTCGGCTTCTTCCCATGGCGACACGATACCATCGGACATATAGTCGGCCAACTGCTTCATGAAATCTTGAACCGAAGGAGACAGCTTCTTTTTTAAAAACTCTATGATAGCGGTTTTAATGAGTGTTTGAACAGCTTTAGCGGATGATTCTGCGGCATTTTCTCCTGTAGCCCATGCGTCGGCATAGGCCTTAGCAAACTCATCAATAGCGGACATAACATCTGTCCCAGTGATGGCCTCTATCGCTTTTTCTTTATTCTCTTCAAGTTGAGCATTAATATCGTATAATTGCTTCTGCCACTCTTTTATACGATTGTCATCTGATTTTTTCTTGTCTTGTTCTTCTTTGATTTGTTGCTGAATAAGAAGTTTTTGTTGCTCAAGAAGTTTATTTTGCTGATCTATTAGTTGAGAAGCATCAGTCGAATAGGCTTTTTCTATAGACCTTCCCAGCTTTTCATATGACGCATCAAGTACATCAATCTGATCCTGTAATTTCTGGATGCGCTTTTCATTTTTTTTATCATGAATTTTAGCGATAGCGGAAGCCAAAGAAGAAACGACGCCAATAGCTGCTCCGGCTGCGGCTCCAATGGGGCCAAACATTGCTCCGGCTTGCGCTCCTTGCATTGTCGAATTAACAGCATCCATTGCGATATTCAAACCTTCAGCTATACCACTAAATACCCCACCAAACGAGTCGCCCAGCTTGCCAAATGTATTAGACAAAAATTGGACCGAAGAAGTAACCTCATTTACACCTTCATTTATAAGCTGCAATGATTCCGTTAATTTCTTAGGATCATTCCCTGCGGCGAAAAAACGTTTTAAGCCTTGTGTTACTTTATCAAATGCAGGCTGTAAAGTCTCTGCTTGCTCTTTTACTTCCCTTAGCGATTCACCGGCCTGCCGTATAGCTTCTGGTGCTTCTTGCCAGCGTCTAAATTCATCTTCTGTTATACCTAGTTTTGAGCCAACAGTTGCGTCCCATTTACCATTTTTGATAAAATCAAGTGCTTCCTGACCTTTTGAAGCAAGTTCTTGCAGCTCCTTCAAAGATTTATCGCGCATATCTCCAAAAAGAGCAATAATAGCATTTGAAGAATTTTTGGTCTTAATTTCAAGATCAAGCAATTCTTTATCCCATTGCTTACCAAGCATCAATTTTTCACCTTCAGTTTCAGCATCAGCGATCTTTTGACCATATTCGACTGCAAGAGCCATTTTCTTCTCCTGGTAAGAACCATATTCTTTCAAATAATCATTCATAGCCTTACGCTGGGCTTCAACCTGCTCATATTCCACTTCTTGAGTAGAACGCATACGGGTAGTTTTTGCCTGCGTAACGGCCGTTTTTATTTCAACAGTCTGCTCTTGCGTCAGTTTTCCTCCTTGCGCCTCCCTCCATTCTTTCTCCTTTTTACGGATAGCCTCTATTTCACGATCGTAATCATATTCTATTTGGGCAATGCGCTTATCGGAACCTTCCTCCATCAGATCAATCCGGGATTGCTCGTTACGACGTTGAAGTTCTAATAGTTCGTTATTTATTCTTTCCTGAACCTGTTTTTGTTTCTCTGCTTCTTTTTTCTGCTTTTCAGTTTGTTCTTTACCGATAGAGGCCTTATTAAACGCAACATATTCATCTCGCATTTTCTCCAGTGCAGATCCTCCTATATTTGCGGCATCAGCGGCAGCAATCAATTCTCCTTTAGCTTCATTTATTCTTCTATTATATTCTTCTTGCGTTATTTCGCTAAGCGATAAACTCCTATTTAATTGGTCTATTGTTTCTTTATAAACCTGATATTCTTTCATATCTCGGAACAAAACATCAAGTTGCTCTATATTTGATGATTTTCCAAGTATATTAGCATATTGATCACTCCATTTCTTAATATCATCCAATATAGTCTTCTGCGCTTTTTGTGCTGAATTACGGGATTTGATTAAATTCTTAATATAGTTCCCATAATTACGGCTAAAAGTAAAAGCGTTTCTTACCAATTCCTCTTCGTTGCCAGCTTTATTTTCTTTCATTAGAGCGTTGATCTTCGATTGTAAATCCATTTCCTTTTTTTTAGCCTCTGTTAAAGCCTCTGCGGATTTTGCTCTTTGATCTTCGATTAATTTTAATGAAGCAATATTCTGTATGTTTTCAACAAGCAATTTATATGCTTCGTTTGCTTTTCCTGCCAAAATAGCTTCCTCTGAAAGATTTTGTAAATAATCAGGGTACATTTGCTGAAGTTTCTCTACTGCTTTTTTTCGTACATCGATAGATAAAGCAATGTTCTGAGATATGCCATATAACAAATTCAATTTAGAAATCTCGTCTAATGTTTTTTCAGATGCATTATGTTGTAAGTTATTAAATTCTTTCAACGACTCATTCAACCTCTTTTGCGCTGTATCAGCTCCAAACAAATTCTTCGTCCATTCGATAATATCCTTTCCATAGACAGACAGCATTGTTATTGCAACAACAAGTGCTGTTTGCCAACTGAAAATAGACGAAATTAACTGTTTCCATACTGGCGCAACTTTAGCTACATCATTGTTCCCGGCCGCAACAGCCGCTTTAAAAGCCTTGTATTCTGCCGACGCTTTCTTTAACTCGTCTGCAAGCATAGGGAGGTTGTTTGATATGGCCAAAAAGAAAGTATTCCATCCTATAGCTAAAGATGGCAATTCTCTCGCTACTTGTTGTACCGACATTCCCAAACCATTCCAGGCAGAAGCGTAGTTTCCTACATTTCTTTGATATCGGCCGGTAGCCTGTTCTGCCGCACTAATCTCGGTATTCAACGACTGTATCTGCTTTTGCAAATCGGTTCCGATCGCAGCCTTTCTATCCGAAGCGGACAGACGATCATATTCTGCATTAAGTAATGACAACTGTTTTCTCAGGGAAACAAGAGAATCCGCTGCCACCCCTTCTATTTTTATATTGTCGGAATATTCTTTTCTGAGTTTTTTTAGAGCCTCATTTTCTATTGTATATTGGTGAGTTATTTCCTTTAATTCAGTCAAGATATTTGATCCCTTTTGCCCCCTCTTGTCTATATCAGACAATGCCAAATAAGACTTATTTAGTTTCTTGACATCTTCATTTAAGGCTTTGACTTTCAACTGTTGTTCAACAAATACATCCGTAGCATTATTGAGCTCCGATGCCATCTGTCGTGCGCCTTCCATTACTCCATTAGATACATTAAGCTGATCTATAATACGTTGATAATTTTGAACCTGCTGCTCATATTCTTTCAGTTTTTGTGTCGATTCCTGATATTTCTTATTTAACTCTTCGAAACCCTTCATGTCACCAGCAACATTAAAGTCTTTAAGAGCCGTTTTCAGAGCTTCTACCTCTTCTCTGAGTTTTTGCACTTCTTGCCATTTGGCAGAAACATCAAAACTAAGTTTTGCCATAAATTACCCCTCTTTCTTTGTCCGGTTCAATAAATAACGTCCGTCTCGCTCGATAATCAGATCACCTGTGACTTGGTGTAGAATATCCTTTTGCATTAATAATAGATTTCTATATGGAATACGATACACTATCTCATTATAAGTTAGCTTTAAAGTTTCCATGAATGTGGCAATTTGCCCCATCATCGTCTCATTGCCTATCACTTTGGTATCGCCGCCATTCTTGCCACGCTCTCGGCTAAGGCGGCACAGACGAAAAAATCCTCTGCGGAGATTAGATTTATAACCGTTTCAAGTGCTTCTTTCAATTCCTTCATTGTCGCATCTTGAATCTCTGTATATTTATTCGGATCGTCAAAAATGAAAACAGACAATCCCTTTAGCAGATTCTCCAAATCTTCTTTTGCTTTATTCAGTTCTTCTTTACCTGTTGTGGTACGATCTATACAAGACAGATATTTTATTGATTTACATATAACAGCTATTGTAGGAGACTGAATGGTATATGCTTTACTTCCCAAAATGACGACTTTGAGGTCATCGCCTAAAATAGCGTTAGCGACTAAATTTGCTGCTTTGTTCATTGGATATTCATATTAAGCAAGAAAGGGACGGGCAGAATGTATCCGCCTGCCCCTTTCTGTTGTGATTCATTAATGGTACTTTAAATTCTCTTTAAAGTTTTGCCTTCAACATCAAACTGATATTCTGATGCAATGGTAGTCGAAACCTTCAAAGGAATGGCTGAAATAGCTAAACCAACGGCTCCATCGGTAGACGCTCCGCGCCCGATAACATTTGCTTTAGGGAAAATAATCGCTACATTATCATTAGATACAGCAACAACGCATTTATAACGCTGTTCCCCTGAGTTTCCTCTTTCCCAGCCTTTGCTATCATCTAATGGTTTACCACCCATCAATTCTGCCTTAGTGTCAAAGTCATAGGCGCCAATCGTCCAGTTTAGACTTACTGATCCTGCTTCAAAAGATGATCGGTATGTCTGTCCGGTCAATTCGTCCTTATACTCTGTTGTTGTACCGTCTTCTTCGGTAAACTCATATGTACCTTGATGTACATTGGGAACTTCTTTGAAAGAAGTAAACAATGATTCAAGTGTTGCATAAGTTGGAGCTGCTTCTAATGGCTCTCCATAAAGAATTTGCTTTACTCCAATCACGGATACTGTTCTTCCTGCCATATTCTTATTCTTTTACATTTAATACTTGAAATAATATTCTCACATTTACATAGAAACATTTTAAATCCCTGTTTTCTTCTATCCTTGTCGTATCGACCTCGTATGTATAAGATGTACCGTCGTAAGTAGAAGTGGCATGTAATTCCTTGACAGCCAACCTCTCTAAAGCATTAAGTCTTGTAAGAGGAGCTGTTCCTTTACGATCAAGATAAGGGATACAGATATTCACATGAACAAATCCTGCTTTCCAATAGGTGCCCGGCTCTACCGAATTAACGATAATAACAACTCGCTCGGACTTCACGTCTCCTTCGGGAACCGCTCCGTCTTTATACACCTTCTTGATTCCCAGTTTTTGGGCATCTTTATAAAGTATAGTCTGTATGTCTGTTGTAACTATCATTGTAGCATTGTCCTTACTGTTATCTCTGCATCATCAATCACACGTAATCCCTTGCTATTGACAAAACTTGCATAATCCATACCGGCAACGACAATAAGTGTGAAACCTTTCGATTTACAGGCAAGGCTTCTCGCATATTCAAGACCTTGTCGGCTTCCATCACTACCATCTCCGGACTTACCTCGCGCCCAAAACTGGACTGTTTTCCGCGCTTTGGTGGTGAAATATACCTTTTCGTAGTTTTCTCCACGTCCCTGAATCTGCTTAAATCCTCCCTCTTTGATTATCTTTCCATCCTGAGCCACCACATAGCCTAACGAACTGCGTAGATTTCCCGTAATATTGTTATATTTCCCTTCTCTAACAGCCGTTTCATAAGCCCTTTCCCCCATCTCTACAAGATGAGCGAATACTTCGCTAAAAACTTCTTCAAAGAAGTTATCAACATCTGAAAAATCATATTTAGCAGTAATTATTCCAGCCATATTTGCCCATAGTTTAGATAATCCGTTGTCATAGGATTGATTACTATCCCCTCACCACGAAGAGAACCGTCAGCATTCAAAACACGAACGACATCTCCGGCATTAATTTTTACCTTTTCTGTCACAACACGATATTTGTAAGGGTAAGTAACACCATTAACTGCATAGGCACGGTCAGCACTCTGATCGTAACATTTACACTTACAAACTCGCTCCCAACTATCTCCGTCTGTACCCGGAATAGGATTGCCGTCTTCATCGTATTCGTATTCTTTTACGACTTTTTTTTCTAATATGTGAGGCGCATAATACATTACCAATACATTGAAGCGTCAGAGATTCTACTTGATAAAACATCCTCTATGCCTAATTGCTTACATAACAATGAATAATACACTTTGATACCATCCTTGTCCCAAGAAACAGAAAACCCACTCTCATTAACAGATGTAGGACGAGCCAGCAATGATGGAATAAATTCGGCAATAGCCTTATTTACTTCATTTATATTATCTTGAGCAATCTCACTTTCAAGTGATATAGAACTATTCAAAGTTATATCCACAAGATCGGCCTCCGACAATTCAATGCCGAAGGAACCGATCTTTTGTGTTATGTAATCAGCGACTTTCATTATCAATCGGGTTCTGTGTTCAACGACGCAATACCATTGATCTCCGTGATCACAGGCAAAGCAAATGTTTCAGCCTTTACAAACTCAACACCATTCGAGTTCTGAGTTTCACCTACTCCCCATTGAGCTACACGAATGCGACCATAGTTGGAATAAGTAACGCCGGGTTCAGGCCTTAATTCGTTATTGACATAGGCATTTTTGATTGTCCCCAAACTGCCGGAAGGAATAAAGACAAGGTTCTTTGCATTCCACGGATTGTAAGGGGTGAATGTACCATTGTTCTGAATCAAACACTGACGTCTAACCGGTTCCAAGACCGGCAATTCATTAGATCTCATAAATTCGTTGAGATCATTCAGCAGCAATGGGCTATTCTGCTTATCTGTTCCGAAAATTACCTGCTTAATCTTCTTGTTTCTAAGAATATAAGAAATTTTAGAAGGAGCAAGCAAGATGCGATCAAATACAACCTTATCAGAGAAAGCATCTACGATGGCCTGAATATCTGCGAATACGTCTACATTAGCAATGTTATCATCATTCCATTTCAGAGTAACCTTACCTTTATTTTCGGCAGGCATGTTATAATCGATAGTCGTTTTAACACCACCCTCAGGGTTATTCGTTTCATCCAATGTGGCAATACCTTCATTAGATAACGCCCCCATAGCGATGATATCCAGTTTTGCCTGTACGCCTTGTACCGGAGTTCTAACATTGCCCCACATCAGATCAATAAGCTGTCTTTTTGCGACTTCTTCCGGAATTGATTTGCTGTCCAGAATTTCCAGAATCTTTCTGTAATCATCAATGGTCAAAGGCAGCGTAATTGCATGGTGAAGCACCTTTTGAGCAATAGTTTCAAGTCCATGAGTGCCCAATACCGGTTCTTTCGACTTATCGTCAATTGTTGCAGCCGCGATAGTGACATTATACTTGCCCTTAATTTCTTCAAAGTTTAATCCAATGGAAGGATAGTCCCAATTGAAAAATCTCTCATAGAATACGTTATCAAACAGCATTTTATGCTGTCTTGATACTGCATCAAAACGCAATTGAGTTTGCCTTGTGAGCTCTCCAAAAAGAGAACTATACTTTAATCTTTCTGCCATAGTATTACTGTTTTACGTAAATAATATTAGGGTTGTTTTTCATACAGATACCCTGCATCCATGAAGCGGGTAATTGCACTGTATATCCCAAAAGGACAACTGCGTCATACGCAGCCGAAACAGTGTCTTGATCACCGCCGGACAAAGGTTCAGTGTCTTCACCAACAACCGCGTTTGGTTCATACTTGGCCACAGAACTACTTGTAGCCGTCGCTTCAATAAGAACATCGTCTGCCGCAAGCCCCGAAATAGCAGACGACAATGTCAATACATCATAATCTGCATTTGACGTATCAATGGAAGATACCGTAACACCGGTTGTTTCCCCCTCCTTCATTACGATATCATTAATCTGAAATAAAGTTCCTTTAGGGACTCTCGGTTTTGTGGTTGTTCCGCCAGATACGACTTTTGCATATTTGGATACAGCCGCAGTAAGGGTTCCGATAACAATATGTAATGGCGTCCCTTTGGGAATTACTGTCCCTTTTGGGAAAGTCTGCAACAGTTTATATCCTCCAGGGAGGATTTTGGCTTCTCCACGCCAAAATACCGGCATGTTGCCAGCATAAGATTTACCTTCGAATTTAACTCCCATTTGTTTCTATTTTTTAATGGTTAATTTGCATCTGGAAGACCTTTTGCCCATTCTTCAGCCATTTCTTTAGATTTTTCCTCTGAAGTAGACAGAACGCCAGATGCGTTACTACTCTCAAGCCCTGCGGTAACAATGTTTTGCTTTACGCCTGCCAAGTAAGAGTTAATTGCAGCCTCATCCATTTCCGGGGTGATGGCAAATCCCTCTTTGGCTCTCCATTCCGGTATACCTAGTTCTTTCGCCTTAGAAGCGATCATATTAGCCCTTACAGCCTGCTGTTCCTTTGCTTTATAAGCATTGAGTTCTTCCTGTATAGGAGATAGTTTTGCCGCAAGCGCTTCTTCAATCATCTTCTGTAAGTCAGGTTCGTTTTTTTTCTGCTCGCCCCCACCAGCAGATTCTTCTTTCTTTTCCCCTTTCGCTTTATTGACAGCATCAGTTACCCGCTTATCAATACCACTCTGAAGAGAAGACAAGAATGTTTTTTGACCATCAACAACGGCCTGTAGATTTTCATCAGTTACAAAGCCTGTATTAGCAAGAGCTTCGGCCTGTCCCTTCAAGATTTCATCGCTTAACCCAAGATTTGAATAATTCTGTTTTAAGGAGTTGAAAATTTTATCTTTCATGTTTGATCGTTTTTAATTCAGCATAAAAGTATTAAGTAGCTAATTGGGAGAGAAATATTTAACTTAATGAAATACGACAATAGATTCATTGTCGTAAAATTGTGCCACTTTATAACAAAAAACAATACCATATAAATAATAATCCCTGTAAGAAGAATAGGATTGTGTCTTCTTGCAGGGATTATTATATTCCAACCGACTGTTGCTTGTCACTGCTTGATCGGCTGCGCATGCGCCGGCACATCCTTTAAATCGTACGGTCCCGGTGTCATAGCCTGTATGCAGAGGTACAATACTCCGTCCTGCGTGTAGTACTTGTTAAATTCAAGTGCCATATTTTGCTTATATGGAATAGGATCTTCTATCGTGCCGGAATGTTCTTCCGCGTCTACTATTTTCCACAGGCTTAGGGTAGCTGTGCTAGGCTTCCAGTTCTCTTGTGTGAGATGGTCTTTCAAGGCTTCCCAAAGATCACCGTCACATTGGTATTTGTGCCCTTTAACAACGTCTATGCCAACTTCCCATTCGGGGTATAGATCTTTGACCTGTAAGGCTTCCGACGGGGAAAGGTCATATGTATTTATCTCTTCTGTAGCCTCCTTGTTCAGTTCGTCCAAAGCCAATAATCTGCTGAACTGCCTATTGATTACGGGTTGTTCTCCTTCTGGATAAGTCCATTCTTCACTATTCAGTAGTTCGACAAAAGACGGATCGCTAAAACTATAGCGAGGAAAATCTTCATCATCGAAGGGTGCAAGGTATTCCTCATGCAAGATCACCTTGCTCTGATCTACACTTGTCCTCATTTCCGGTAGGACTTCTACTCCGTGGGACTTTGCCCATACGATGTTTACAATTGCGTATTTCATATCCAATTAATTTTTGATTAATTCAACTCCTATAATATCTTCGTAATCAATATAGTGCATTATTGGAACACTATTATCATCATCAGCCATTATTTCAACACAAGCAGAACTGCCATTGAACGCACCTTCGATTGTTATACCTGTTAATTGCCTAAAGAATCCGAAAAATTTCTTTGGTCTGATAATCCTAATACGGACAAGATCATTCCAAATTATTCCTTTCTCTTCGCAAATAGATTTAAACTTCTCGGCTGTCATAATTCGATTATTATTAAATTTTTAATGTTACTTTGCTTTTAGGGTTTGGAGGTAGTTGTAGGCTTTGATACAGTCGTCTTTGGAGAGGAGTTGATCGTTGTAGATGCCTAAGTTTTTTAGGGCTATTTTGGTAAAATTTGAGCTATAAAAACCTAAAAATAAACGGCTTGAAATATCAATATCACTTCCAATAGGATAAACTTTGTATTTATCCCATTTTTCATCATACACCCATCCATCAGAAGTCAAAGCGTTAATCTTTTTACAAGAAAAAGGATAGTTTTTTGAACCCTGTTTTAAATAAATCCTCATTCCTGTTGTAGCATTATAGATGTAAATTTGATTTGCTTTCAATAATCCTGCATTATCATTTCTATCTTCCATAAACTTCCAATCACCAACAATGGTAAATTTATCTGCGAATTGAATTAGTTTAGCACTGATTATTTCATCATCCACCCCATCAGTAACCAGATATCCTTCGTATTCGGGGATTTGCTCTATAGTAATGTCACAGGATTCTTGTACCTTATTTAAGGTAAATCCATACCAATCTCCATTTGCTTTAAATGGAAAAGACGGTAATGTATAAGTTCCATCTTCTGATATTTTGTATATCTGTTGTCCTTCAGAAGTTACTTGTTTATAGGATAGAGTTTGACCATCTTTCAGTCCATAAACTTTTATCTTATAAGAAGGAACTGTAAAAGAAGGTTGTTCAGGATAGGATTGATAATATAACTGTGTAGACGCAACTTTAACTGAAGTTATATTTACAGAATAACTCGTCCAAGTTAAATCCGCTCTATCAGTAGATTGAACCCATCTACCACCAGCATAATTCTCAGCATACAACCCATACCCGCTCCCTTCTGCAAACCCAAAATTAGACAGTACAAGATCATTACCATTGCCCGTAATGTTGGCAATAGTAGCACGATCTTCGTCCTCGTTGGTCTTGCCGGTGACTGTCCATGCTTGGTCGGGGAAGAGCCAGGGATAGGTTTTGACGAAGTAGTCTTTGATCTTGGTCAGTTCTTCTTCGGTGGCATCATGATCGAGAAATACAAGTTCCCAGATAGCGACATTAGAACAATTTCCGATGATGTTATTTAATTTTCCAACAAAAAGCGAGTTTGTCCCTTTAAAAGAACCTGTTGTTATAGGTACTCCTTTATAACTTTTAGATGTTTGATAGGTAAAATTATTTGGCAAATCCATCTCTATATTAACATTTCCGAAAGATACAGGTCTATTAACAAACTTATTAGTTGCATTATTACTGTTGTATTCTAAAACGAAAGCACCATCATTGAACCAATTCTTTACATTAGATACTAATCCAGAGATTCCTTCACCCATTGAAATCCACTGTCTCAACGCCACAACCGTATATCCCTTTTCTTTAGTCAGAATAGGGAAGTTATTACAGGTACCGTAATCGTCTACTCCGTCAAAAACGAGTGCGCTGGGGTAGAGGGGTAGTTGTTCGATGATAATGTCTATATCTTTAGTATTGCTACCATAAAGAAAATAAGCTACATAATAATCTTGTAATACATCATCAAATGATATTTGAATGACACCATCGGTCTCAAAAGAAAATGTTTTAATTGCTTTTGACGTTATAGGATCTGTAGCACTTATTCTTAAGCCCATTACAGCTCCTTTATTTACTGCTTCAGTTAATCCATTTACATTTAAAATATTTTTATATACATTTTCTGCATTATAAATATTATTTGATCTTGCTTGAACAACCGAACCTGCTGTGATAAATTGCAATTTATGATCTGTATGACTATTTACCCAATAGCTATTTATAGTCCAATCAGCAGAACTATTCCAATTATCAGCATACCCACCAACCCCACTCATTCCACCCCAAACGAAATTCTTGAAGGATAGGAACCTACATTTGCCATCCGCATCCTCAATCCTCGGATCGTCCATAGCCGCCATCATCTCGTTCGTCAGGCCGCCAAAATGCCAGCGGGTGACATCGCCCGGAAGTTGCGGGAAACCGTCGCTGGAACCGCCACCACGTCCTCCAAGTCCCAGCTTTATCCCTCTCAAGTCTATGCTCGAAAGATCAATGCTGGATAAATTGATATTCTTGAGAGTTATCATTGCAGTACATAGATTTTAGATGGTTCCGTTGTTGTCACGAGTCTTACCGTCTGTCCAGATTTGCCTATTACCCCATTCTCCCAAAGTATGACGTTTCGGGCGGGATAAGCCGCGACCACCCAATTATCACCAGTAATGCTTCTTTCCAAAACGATATCGCCCTTATCTTTCAGTTCTACATGTAGAACGATATCGCTTGATTCAAGCGATATGGAATCCGATATATACCTATCTCCCTGCTTGCTAAATGTTACTTCCGTTGCCATAATATTTTAATTATCAATTTTGTGAATAAATATATCTTGTACCACCATTTAAGCGAGGTTTTAACTTCTATAGTGCCGGAATTTTCATTGTTGATTGGAGTCAGACGAACCGGCATTACCATTTGCTTGATTGATTTCATTATTAATAGTTCTTTGTCGTTTTTCCTCCAATATCTTTCGTATTTCATCCTCTGGTTTATCCGTTATACTAAGCATTTTCACGGCTGTTTCAAGAGATATAATACCGTCGTTATACAATTCGCCTATTGCTGCCCACTTCTTATCTATATCTTCTTGAAATGGTTCGGAAAACTCAAAATCAATATCTAAAACCTCCAGTTTAGAGCGTAATTCTATATGAGTTACATTCTTCATGATGGCCAATATCAGATTCTTTTCGCGGTCTACCGCAATCTCATATATTTCCTTGCGATTGTCCCTTTTCATATAAGATGGAGCCATTGCACGCTTTAAAGCCTCTCCTGTTAACGTGCCCAAGCCTTTCGTATTCTCCGGTGAAAAGTTAAAAGTAAAGGTGTCATTAAGGATAGATTCTTTCAGTATGTCTTTTTCAAATTTCTTGAGTTCGACGGAATCCGGTGGTGCTACATAGTCGAACATACTATCTGGTCCGTGCATCCTAATAACTTCCCCTACATTATCTGGATCACTAAGAGAAGCCAACACATCTGCCGAAACTTTAGCTTTTGGATCTGCAAAATAGTTGACAGTATCGGCAGATTTTGAATCGACATACTCGTCCCTATTTATACGAGACTGTGCGCCCTCCCATTCTTTTTCCTGTTGATAATAGATGATATTGATTTTACCAGTAGGATTAATTACGGGCAGAACCTCCCATCCGCGATCATTTTTCTTGCATCTATAAATAAACTTTGGAGTCTGGATATCGAAATGTTCTATCGTGTTTACTCCTTCTTTCAAGTAATATCCATAACCGAAAGCCAACATGGTCCCGTACTGGTCGAAAAGAGGACGCAAGGTATAGCCCAAAGATTTTGCCAGCAAAACAACTTTCACCTCCGCTTTTCCGGTTTCCTCGTTGCGGTAGATATGGTACAATTTAGCACATTCCGTCTCGGCGCCTGCTAAACGTTTAGCTTGACGCATGGTTGTGTTGAAACGGGTATCCTTCAAAAACTGAGTATATGCGTCAAAAGCAACATCTTGCACGTCGGGATCATTTTTGCTCCATTTTATCGGTTGCCCCAACAGATAAAACAATGCAACCTCATTTATATAGGCCTGCCATCTACGAGGGAGTTTTTCCGTGATATATGGCTGTTTGTCCTTTCTGAGTTTATTTTTGCGATTCATTACATCATGGAGAGCAGGATCGTATTCTTTTATTGCCTCCATAACTTCCAAATCTCGATTTTGAAACAACTCCATCGCCCGACTTATATTTTTTTCTGCGATCAAAGTCATTAAGTCTTTGTTAGTGCTTGTCCCATTTAAAGATCCGCCCCTAAACAAATCCACTATGTAATTCAATATCGATGCCATATCTTAATTGTTAATAAATTCCTAAATCTTCTTTAGAATACTGGCGTGCAGTTAATACTTTACCGAGCAATTTCCCTATCGTATAATACCGAGAAGCATCTATAAGATGGTTGTAAGCATCAATAGGCTCATTTATAAATTTACCATCTTTATTTTGTTCATACACGTAATTTTTAAGCTCTCGGATCAAATTGACAGACCTACAAGTAACGCATATTTTATACTCCATCATTTTAAACAAGCCTCCCATGACGGAACCTTTATATTTATCAGCAGGAAAGATAATAATCCCCGCATTAGCAATCTCTTGTATTAACCTAGGGTCGGCACTATCTGCGTAAACAAACAATCCTAGCTTCTTCAATTCTTTGATGATTTCGCTTGTGAGCATATGCGTCCGGTAACACTGCTCATCCAAATACATCCGATCGCCGATAATACCGCATTTGACTATTGCTGTCGGATCGGAACTATATCCAAAATCAAGTCCGGCTGCAACAAACTTGGCTTGTTCTGGAAATTCATTCACTATTTCGTATTCGGGGAAGACAAGACCTTCTGCCATTGCCTGCAATCCTAATCCATAGACCGTCCACAACACTTTGTTCTTGTATTGAAGCGACTCTATCTCGTCAATAATAGTTTGTTCGAGAAATGGATTATCCTTGTAGGTTGAAATAAAGTGATATGTACGTGGGTCCTTGTTCAACTCACACAACCAATGTTCGTCCGAAAAGGATGGATTGTAATCAACAATGGAAAAATCGGTAGTACGCATAACGAGCTGTTGCCATTCCAGAAATGAAATTTCGTTTGCCTCATTGCAGTATAAGATATTTCGTTTACGACCTCTGATCTTCTGCTCATCATCTGTCGAGAAAAACTCAACAAATGAACCGTTCGGAAGTGTATAAATCATTTCAGACTTATTCATACATCTATTATCCCATATCTTATACTTATCCTGCATAATCTCTTTAAAATCGCGAAACACAGAACCTTTTAACGCAGGCAATGTCTTTCGGACAATGGATAGAGACTTTTTGTTTGTGAGGATATGAGATAATAGATAGATAAGGATGTTGTACGTCTTGCTACTACGCGAACTACCCTGAGCAGAGACAACCTTATAGCCGGAGTGGATGGCATTATCAACTTCTGTAAATATTTTAGTCGTTTTAATTATCGCCATGATCCGCGTCCTCCCTCTTATCAATGACCTGTATTACAAAACCACTTCCTTCTTCTTGTTTTACCTCTTGCTTTATAGGAGCATCCCAACCCAACAGCTTAGATAGCTTATCTATTGCATCAATCTTATTATAGAGCTTTAACTCATATCCTTTATCTGTTGATTTAATCGAAAGAATGGAACGTTGTATGCTTGACGGTAATTTAGAGATATCTTTGATCAGGATTGTTGTAAACATCTCATTAGACTTTACCTCCAACGCGTCGACAATATTGGCACGAGCAATATCGGCAAGAATCCCTACCGCTTCGTCTTTGGTTATATCAGACCGGTTCCTCATTTGAGACTGGAGCTCTCTTATCCTTAGGGCAACCTTAGGGCTGTTCAAGAGCTTCGAAGACTCTACCCAAATTGCATTGTCCGACTTACCATTACATCTATATGCACGTCTATAAGCCTCAGATGCGTTACCGCACTCGAGGTAATAGTTGCAGAACATTTCTTGCTTTTGTGTCAACGCCATGCTTTTTATAATTAATTGAGTCAAAATTAAATAGCATAGGCCAGCTATAGGAAGGATCATTACAATTATTCACGACAATGGTTCTGTTGTCGTGAATATTGTTAATTGAGTGAATATTATCCAATCCTATCCATTATTTCGTTATATATACGATGGATATCTTGTCTAAAGTATTTATACAGCTGATAAGATAGATACAACCCGTTTAAATTATCGGAAATAGTGGATTTCCCATTGAGACCAAATACTTCAGCAAGTTTATCCCTTAATCCCCTTTTCATTTTTCCGTCGGCAAGAGCACTGGGAGAATACAAAATTAAAATTATGAAAATGAATTTCTTTCTTTGGGGAACATTAGCGCGAAAAATTTCTTGTCGAGAAACAATATCCTTAAACCATTCATACAATGTCGGGATCATATCCAAGTCTGTCAAGATAGGCTTAGTTAATTCTCTTTCTCTTTCTGATAATCTTGCTTTTTGATCCCTGATAGATCGTATTTCAACGATTTTACTAAACACGCACGGCTTCTGTTGTAAAGACATAATAATCCATTTTAAATTAAGCCGTTTGCGCAAAATTACAAATTAATCCTTATATAACAATACATTGTTGATAAAATATCTTTTCGTAGTTATCTTTGCCCGAAAAACACCATGAGCGAAGAATTAAAACAACTAATAGCCTGGTTTGAGAACTACCAAGTGACGTTTAACGAGATCCGGTTAAGCGAGTGTGAGAATATATTCGATTTGAGAAAGTACATCGATGTGCATGTCAGATCGGTTAAGAGGAATTGGGATAATCCAACCTTTGCAAGTGATATACTGAGGTTGCAAAGGCTTAAAAAGGTGTTGGAGGAAAGAGGATAAAAATAAAGCCGGAGGTTATTCCGGCTTTTTATTTCTATTCAAAAGATCATGTTTATCGACATCTTCGACAAGGATATTATGCTCTGAAAAATATCGATCTCTCGCAAGAATTGCTATAACCTTCATGTAAGGGACGATATTAACACCCGTATTATAGGCGTCCAATTTGATTTTATCTATTTCTTCTGGCTGCAAAAACTTTTCCGGATAAACCACAGCCTGTTGGATTAGAAATTCTTGTATATCATAAGGATTCTTATATTCCAACTTGTCTTCTATAAATTCGTCTATACGAAGCCAGTTCTTTTCAAACATTTCACCTACGCCTAACCTCTCCATCATCTCTCGACCTGCATCTGTTATAGATAAAGGGCTATGAGATTTTGTGTAAGGATCGATAATCAATTTATTCCCCTTTTGGGCTAATTGATCCATCGTTTTTTGGATAAATCCAAGAGTGGTTTCTATCCGCTCTATGGATCTACTTGTTTCATTGTGAGTTCTTGAATGTTGTTCAATTTCTTCTTTTCGTCTTTCGCAGGGAAGACTATCTACTTTTTTGCGGGTATCCTCCACTTTTGCATAATATACAGCAGCCTTCCATGAAAAATAGCCAGTAACACAAATAGCTGCTATCCAAGGAAAATTTTCAAGAAAATATGTAACTACTGTTTCAATCATATTCTTTATAGCTAGACTCCTTATACAACAAAAACAGCCTATAAAACCGAAAAGTTCTACAAGCTGTCAAATATCTCTATATAACAAAGCCTCTGCCAGGGCTGATTACCTAACGAGGCTCCTTATTCATTTTCACAGTGCAAAATTCGCTCTTTCATTCCAAATAGGCAAAAAATTTAACACTTTACTCATATGTTTTATGGCATGTTAGATTGTTTGAGCTTCCATATTAGTAAAATATGGAAATAAAAACACCTAATTTATTCATCTAAGCTGATGATATCATGCAAAGCCATGACCTTATACGCGGCTGGCCTTCCTTGTGCCGTTAGGATCATGACATCAACATAGTATGCACTTTTTATAGGATTAATATCAGACCTCAAAATCTCATCCTCTAAGGCCTTAGAATCGAATAAAAGAGCTAAAGCCTTGCTTGATATAGCATCGATTATAGCCTTATTCCCCACACCCTCTCCTTTCCTTACTTGGTAAATGGCCATTAATTGCTTCTTGTATACATCCCCATTGTCGGAAACAGACCTTATTTCTTTTTGTTCATAATCTGATTTGTTTTGTATGCCATTCCCCTCAATATAGTTAAATGTACACCCGCTATATAATATGGAGTCAACATTTCCACGTATGACCTGAACAGACATAACACCATTTCTATCATTAGCTGGGACCGAAACCATGTCATGCACATTCCTTAGATCAGCAGGCGTTAACTCCGGCTTAAAGGAAGCTCCCTTCACATAATAATCGTATATGCTTTTTATGTGTTTCGCAAAATCAAGAATCAAGTTCGAATTTTCCACAAAAGGGATAATACCCATAGTAGCCAATTCAACAAGGTGAATATCAATACTACCTTCAATGATTTTACTTACGTATAATTTGGCATTCGCCTCTTCTTTGGATTTCCCGTTTTTCTGGGCAAAAGACGCAAATAAAGCTCCAAAGGCATTCATCGTCTTTGTAAAGTCTGCGACTTCAACAGGCTGTGAGTTCTCTATATGAATCCTTAATATGTCTTGTTTGTTCTCTTCCATGAAGATTTTATTTTGATATGCAAATATACTATTTTCCCATCAAATCACCTTCTCCCCTACATCCTGTATTCGCAGGTGTAGGACTTGCCGGAGTGGTGGTAGTGCCAGAGGAAGAGAGGTTTGTAAACTCCGCTAAACTTCAGATTATACCGGATAGGCTTTTCTTTCTCTGCAAGCCCACAATTTTCTTGCTGGAATATGATCTTATTTGTTCTTGTGTCGTACACTGTAAAATCGGTAACTTCTACAGTTTTACTACTATTATTGTAGAAAGCAGCAGTGATATCCCCTGTTACAAACCCGTTGAAAGACGTATATGATCCATATATATTGACTTTTATTGCTTCTTCAATAGTTGGTTCCAAGACTATTACTTTACATATAGCCTCAAAACCTCCATCTTCGGATATAGCCTTAATAATACATTCCCCGAACGAATGTGTTGAAACTTTTCCTTCTTGATCCACTGTTGCTATTGATTGGTTAGAAGATGTCCAAATGACTTTTTTATTACTTGCATTTTCTGGCGTAAATACAGGCGTAAGAACAAATGACTCACCTTCTTTCACGGTCTTTTCTGCCTGATCAAAAGATATGCCTTCAAGTTTTGTCGGATTAACTGTAATCTTACAAGTCGCTGTAATAGAACCAACAGAAGCCGTAATTATAGCCTCTCCTTCTTGCAATGCGGTCACTACCGCTTTCCCTCCAAATACTTCATCATTTCTTACGCTCACAATATTAGGATTATTTGATTCCCACTTTACATCCTTATGTGTAGTATTTTCAGGTTCTATTTTAGCCTCCAAAGAAATAGTTTCTCCTATATTCATAATCTCTTCGGTGTTGTTTAGAGTTAGACTTGTCGCTTCTATTGGCAAAACTGTAACTTTACATGTTGCGTCATACGACTTATAGGTTACAGGATCATAGTCTTCCAAAGTAAACACTGTTACATATACCTCTCCATCTCTAATTGCAGTAAAAAGGCCATTCTGATCTATCGTTCCAACTTCATAACTTTCACAACCTTCACAATTTGGATAATATTTAGATAAATACCATTGACATTTTGGCGATTTTGCCTTCAAAGGCATATGCGATAATTTGAATTGATAGCTTTCTCCTATTTTTAATGTAAGTTCTGATTTATCTAAGGATATACCGGTAACCACTGGTTCGTCTTCCGAGCACGAAATCAAGAAAACTACTAAAAACAATAATAACAAAATTCTTTTCATTACTTTCATTACTTAATTTTGCCGACAAAAGAAACCCTATAATCTTTAATATCTATATCATAACAATATCTATCCAATACTTTGTATTTTACATTCCCAGATATTTCATCGGTTATTCGCTTTTTCTCGCTATAAACATATTTAATCTTATTTTCTTCCAAATAAGTCGTATCAGGCATATAAATCACACCTTCTTCCTCAATTCTATCTCCAAAAGGTTTTAATCCGTCCTTCTCTCCTATTTCTTTTACCAATCCCCAGTCTTTCAGATTTATGATTTTGTATGAATCAAAGTATTTTTCATTAGACAATACAGGAGCTACTATTTCGTCTGTCAAAAAAATCAAAAAACAAGATTCAGGGACAGCATATTGGCCAAAACGCCTAAAGAAGGAAATTTCATTTTCTCCCCACTCTCTACCATAAAGAAACTTGCCATTTTCTCCTACTACATAAAACTCATCTTGACCAGACGAAGGATCTTTAATCAAAAGACACCTCCCATTAGAAGGATATACATATACATTGTAATTATTCCCATTAAAGTCTCCATTATAAACATCATAATCAACTTCGGTAAAAGAGTTTATATTAAACACAGATAAACGCTCCTCATAATAACCATTTGCAAAATCCGTATATTGCGAGTTATTATGAAACCAACCTCTTACAATAAGCAAATCCCCATTTATCAAGACACGTGATTTTGAATTAAAATAAGAATACTTCCAATCGGAAGACTGAGGCATCTCAAAAGACTTAATCTCATTTCCATTATTATCAAAACGAGCAATCCATGCGTTGTAATTCCGTTGTCCCAATAGTAATTTCGTGTTTCCTACGCTAAATACCTCTCCTATCGAATTAATATTTTCTCTTTGAGAAGGATTGAGACCATATTCATCTAACAGCAATTCCCATTTTGGTTTTTCATCAGGTGTCATAATATCTATCGGCGCATCCTTCTTATCTTCCGAGCAGGCGCAAAGCAATAAAGCCATCAAGTAGATGGCAAACTGTATTTTGTTCATTTTTTTTGGTTTTATGTTTGGGTGCAAAGGTATTAGTTAAATCGAACAAAGGCTAATATTACTATATTTTTAACAATATACTATTCAACTTTTATGCTAATATCCTTGCCACAGTGAGGACAGGTAAGGGTTAGAAAATCTTTCTTGGGGTGCTCGAATAGTTCAGATACATCACAGCCGATTGCATCAGCGATACGTTGTAAGACTTCAACAGAGGGATTGCCATTTATATGTTGAGATAGCCCTGTTGGAGATATTTCCATTCTCTTGGCAACCTCTCTAACTTCCAACCCATAATCTTTGATTGTCTTCTTAATATTTAAACCCATAGCTTTATTTATTGATTTGATGCAAAAATATAGAGAAAAGATCAATCAAAGTGATCGCTTTGATTAAATAAGGTTAAAACTAATTTATCGGTTCATTTTTCAATTGCGCAATCAAAGTGATAGCTTTATATTTGCAGCATCAAATTAAAGCAATAACTAATAAACAATATACAGAAATGGAAGCACCAAAGTACAACAAAGCAAGAATCATGAAATCCGCTTGGTCAATGTTCAAGGCTGGCAAGAAGTACCGCAATCACGTATTGACGTTCGGAGAATGCCTAAAAGAGGCTTGGAAGGACGAAAGAAGTTCTTATGACAAGGCGATGAAGATGTACCAGCTTTTCAACTTGAATAAGAAGCAATGCGAAAGCCGGGATGCTAAACGCAATGTTGCTACTTGCTCTATGGCTTTCATGGCTAACACACTGACAAATTACTATGCTAACAATAGATATAATGGAGATTAATTAAAATAGATACAATCATGAAGATAATACTTTTACTTTTTGTTTTTGGCATAATCATCAGTCTTATGACGATTACTTTTCAAATAATCAGTCAATATAAAGATTACAAGCACTACAAGAAAAAGAATGAACGCTATGATGATTTCTGCAAGCGTTTCTACGTTCGATATTTTTAATCAAAAACATAACCTTATGACAACATTAGATGTACTAAAAGGAATCCAGCGAATCATGATCGAGAAACTGATCGCAAAGAGTGACATTATAATATCTGTCTCTTCCCGGCCGGGAAGATCGGAGTTATCCATATATGTGCAGAATACTTCCTATGTGGTTCTGGCGCATGAAATATTTATCGACGATACCGGGATTGACTTTAAAGAAGAAAATCGAAAGGCGTACGTTCGAATCTGGGAAACAATCAATAAACATACAAGAATATCTGTCGCTTCATAATATTGCTACATAAAACAAGATAAATCTGCATGTTGGGGCTTCGTACCCAGCGTATCACGTTTGGATGTCCCGCCGGTAATGTCGCCGGCGGGTTATGTAAAATTGAATATATAATCTAAAACCGACTTATTAACCTTGTTAATAATCGAAAAGTCCTTCTTTATATACAAATCTGTAACTGAAAGGTTCTTATCAACATGGTTCAAGGCTTCATCTATGGTTGACTTATCAGTATTCAAATCATTTCTTGCTATCGTGGCCCAAGAATGGCGAGCTGCATAAAATTCAAGATCGGGAATACCAATCTTTTTTCCAACAGCTTTCAATCCTTTATTTAGAGCGGCATTAAATGTCGACTGATCGGCATACATTTGATAAAACCTAAAAACTCTTTTTCCTGTTTTATCCATGTACTTTTTAATTATGGGCAATATGAGGGGATGTATCTTGATTCGAATCTTTGCGTTGTCACTTCTGCGATCCTTTGTTTTAGTCCGACAATATACAATTTCGCTATTCTCGCATATTTCCGCATTGTACAAATCAACAGAGTTCATTCCAATAAGACAGAATGATAGTATAAAGCAGTCCTTTGCCAGATTATAACGATTTTCTTTATTATTTCCCCTACTTGTAGTGTCATAGGGCAATTTTATTATCTCCCGGACAAGATCAGCACTAATCGCTCTTTTTTCAGCAATATTCTGACGAGGAACCTTATATCTTGAAAATGGAGAATAAGGTATCAATATCCTTTTTGCATCTTCGTCGTTGTATTTTTGTTTCGCATAAAAATAAACATGCCTCATACTGCCAAGATACAAAGACACCGCACGGCCTTTCCCAAGATAAGTCTCATATTTTTCCAGAAAAGCAACAGTTATTTCCGAAACATCCAACCTATCCCTTCCTATGAATTTAATAAGAGAGTTTAGCGCCGATCTGTAATTTTTCAAACCTTTCTTATCCGCATTCTCATCTATGTAATCACGAAACACTTCTATAAAATCAATAGAGGCTATTTCCGGCTCACACAGATAATCTGCCAATTTATCTATAGTCATGGTATTAATTGCAATAGAAAGTTCATTTGCTTTTTTTCTGTATAGCCTTATCAAATCATCTATCTGATCTAATACTTTCTGGTTTTTGATTTTACCTGATCGCGTCATATCATCTTTGGTGATATAAATGCCAGTCGGCAATCTCTTCAACTGTCTGTTATGAGTGACAAGTATCTTTACATTAAAAGTACCGTCCTTCCGCTGCTTTTGTACTTCATGCTTAAATGTGGCCATACCTCTATATTTTTGCGAAACTATTGCGAAACATTTTCAAGCAAAAGTAGCGATTTCAAGCAAAAGTAAGCAAAATAAAAGCCGTAAATCTATAAAAGAAATACGGCTTAAACTTCTAAAATACTGATTTTTAGGCTTGTGACCAGGGTGGGATTCAAACCCACGACCTTCAGAACCGGAATCTGACGCTCTATTCAGCTAAGCTACCCAGCCAAAGACAGCGCAAAAGTATATATAATCTTGCAGGAAAACAAATGAACGGACAAAAAAAGATTACTTTTGATATTTTGCAAGCATCCTAACGATAATCACTTCCATTTTGCAAATAAAAAAAGGCACATAATTGCTATTTTGCCATTAATTAGTATCTTTGCCACACATTATTCACAAACATAAAGCACAACAAGTATATGAGTTACTTAATTAAACCAGCAGGATATAAGGCTTTATTGAACTTATCGCAGACCGAGATGGGTATCAAAAAGATCAAAGACTTTTTCCAGCAAAACCTGTCTTCCGAATTACGGTTGCGGCGCGTCACTGCTCCGTTGTTCGTTTTAAAAGGGATGGGTATCAATGACGACCTGAACGGAACGGAACGTGCGGTCACGTTTCCGATCAAGGATTTGGACGATGCCAAAGCTGAAATCGTCCATTCGCTTGCCAAATGGAAACGACTTACTCTTGCTGATTATCAAATCGAAAAAGGCTATGGTATCTATACCGACATGAACGCTATCCGCTCTGACGAAGAGTTGGGAAACCTACATTCTTTATATGTCGACCAATGGGACTGGGAACGCGTCATGGGAGCCGAAGAACGGAATGTAGATTTTCTGAAAGAAATCGTACGTCGCATCTATGCAGCCATGGTACGTACCGAATATCTGGTCTATGAGATGTTTCCCGAAATCCGTCCTACATTGCCCCAGCAAATCCATTTCATACACTCCGAAGATTTATTGCAAAAATATCCGACCTTCACGCCAAAAGAACGGGAAGATGCGATTACGAAAGAATACGGAGCCGTTTTCATTATCGGTATCGGTTGTAAGTTAAGCAACGGAGAGAAACATGACGGACGCGCTCCGGACTATGACGACTGGTCGACAATTGCAGAAAACGGACAAGTCGGATTAAACGGCGACCTGCTCGTCTGGGACGAAGTACTGAACCGTTCGCTCGAACTGTCCTCCATGGGTATTCGTGTGGATAAGGAAGCCTTGCTCCGCCAGTTGGAGATTTGCAACGCGGAAGAAAAAAAAGAACTATATTTCCACAAACGCTTGCTAAACAACGAACTGCCTCTAAGTATCGGGGGAGGTATCGGACAAAGTCGCTTGTGTATGTTTTACCTCCGCAAAGCCCATATCGGTGAAATTCAGGCAAGTATATGGCCGGAAGAAATGCGTCGTGAAGCCCGTGCTGCCGGTATGTACTTGATCTAATTGATAATTAAAAATTGAAAATTGAAAATTAAGGATGGATTATTGATAATTATTTCTGATATTCGCGTAATAAAGAGAATTTCCAATTTCTAATTTTCAATTTTCAATTACCATTATGGACGTCAAGATAGAACAGAGCTGGAAAGAACGATTAAGTTCTGAGTTTGAAAAGGCTTATTTCAGCCAGTTGATCACCTTTGTTAAAGAAGAATACCGCCAAAGAACCATCTATCCTCCTGGTCCCTGTATCTTCAGTGCGTTCGAACACTGTCCGTTCGACAAAGTCAAAGTAGTCATTCTCGGACAAGACCCCTATCATGAACCCGGACAGGCACACGGACTTTGTTTCTCCGTCCAAGACGGGACACCCTTTCCCCCGTCGCTCGTCAACATCTTCAAAGAAATCGAAAGCGATTTAGGCAAACCCATACCGCAAACCGGCAATCTGCTCCGTTGGGCGGACCAGGGCGTCCTGCTTCTCAATGCAACCCTGACGGTTCGTGCACACCAAGCCGGCTCACACCAGAATAAAGGTTGGGAAGAATTCACGGATGCCGTAATCCACCGCCTGACAGAAGAGCGAAGCCATATCGTTTACATCCTGTGGGGGTCGTATGCACAACGGAAAGGTGCTTTCATCGACGCCTCCCGCAACCTGATATTGAAATCGGCTCATCCGTCTCCCCTCTCCGCTTACCGCGGATTCTTCGGGAACAAGCATTTCAGCAAAGCAAATGATTATCTGATCGCAACCGGACAGACACCAATAGATTGGTAATTATCAATTGACAATTGGAATTACTCCCATTTCTGCCCGTCACGATAGTTGCTGCTCTGGCGCCATTTCAGGTCTTTCAGCAAAGACGAACTTACTGCAATATTGAAGGTATAGGACTTATAAGGTCCCACCGGCACAAAACTGGCAGTCATCTGCCAACAATGCAGGTCGCGAGTGATATTGCAAGTCATATAGGATATCTTATGCGTATCGAAGTCATAGGTGGCATTAAAGTTAAAACGCCAGTTCTTCGTCGGCTGAATATTACCGTTAAAGCTCAATGCATGTGTAAGCTTGTACTTATATTCGAGCTTGCTCGGGTCAAAGTCTCCATAACGCAATTGCATGCTATAGCTGAACGAAAGGCTCCAGGGCACTTTATTGACCATATAGCCATACGAATCGAACTCACCCGTATCTTTCTTGGCACCACGCAATCGGCCTCCTTCCATTTTACCCTGCTGGTCCCCTTCCTCTCCCGAAGAGATTTGTTCGAATTCCGGATCGTTCGATGCATTGGGGTCTGTCGGAGGGTTGTTGGAATCGTCGTTATTATCTTTCTTGCCGAACAATTTGCCGAACGTATCATTATTAAAGGTATAAGAGAAACTCGTACCGGTCTGGCGCAAACGGCCTAATCCTTTACCGGCCTGCCAACGCGGAATATCCAACCGGCGAACGGTCTTCGTCGCTTCATCGTAGCCATAGGTATAGGTATCGAACGTACCGTTCAGGTTCAATGTATAGCTCTTCGAAAACTTGAGACGCAAGCCTACACTCAAGTCACTCCACTTGAACGAATCGGCCGCCATATTATAACTCATCCCCAACGACAACTTATCGATCAGACTGATCTTACGCTCACCTGTCGAATCGCGATCCGACTTGATCTTCATTTCGAGATTGTTATCTAACTGAAAACTCACGCTCCCCGACTTCCCGTTAGGGGCCGTCCCAAACATACCGCCTTCAAACGGCGAATAAGAGATCTGCTGCGTCTGTCCATATTGATCTTCATACATAAGATCTTTCCAAAAACCATATTTGGAAGCTCCAAAATCAGGCGTATAACTCAACGTTACCGAAGGTTCGAAACGATGACGAATCATCTTGATCTTGTCACCCAAAAACGGCAACGGTTTATAGAAACCATATAGCGTGGTGGAAGCTGAAACGGATGTGCTGTAATCAAATACGCGGTAGAAACCATAAGTCGTATCACGCGCAACCACCTGCTTCTTCTGCATGTCGTATGCTTTTTCCACCTTATTGGTGTACCAACGTTCGGTATAATTGAACGACGGCGAGATATTCAAATACTTGAACAAAGAGAAAGTAGCACTCACCGGAATCTGGTGCTGCATGGCATTCCGCCAATCCTTCACCAAGCTCGACTTGAACAATTTGTCTTCTTTCGTATCGATACTATTACGCAGGTAACCGTTGTAACTCATGGAAATCTTCTCATACCAACGTTCTTTTCCGACCGCATTCTTCCGCTTGAACGGGAAGATACGACTCATCGTAATTGTAATATCAGGCAATGTCAGCGAGATCGTCGAGTCTTTCGAACGCTGGTTCACATTCATGGTAGCCGAAATACTGAACGGATTATTCGGGAAACGCTGTGTTATACTGATACTGGACCCTTTGGTATTCTGGTTCGCATCCGCAAACCCTTGCGAGCCAGGATAGAAGCTGTTCAGGTTATTACGGTCATAACTGCTGGTCGCAAAGTTCACACTCGCCGAGAAAGTCCGGTACGGATTTGCCTTCGGGTCCTGCGAGTGTGTCCAGTTCAGCTTGAAGTCCTTAGACAAGCTATAATCGGGAAGCCCCTTGTCGCCCAAACGGGTAACCAGATAGGAGGCATTGAAACTGCCCGAAAACTTATACCGTTTCCGATAAGAAGAACGAGCCGACAGTCCCCAGGAACCTTTCGTATAGATTTCACCGGTCAAGGCCAGGTCCATATAATCGCTCAACGCAAAATAATACCCGCCGTCGCGCAGATAGAAACCACGCGAACTTTCATCCCCGAAAGTGGGCATGATAATGCCCGAAGAATAAGAACTCGAAAACGGGAAGAAACAGAATGGCAGACCGATCGGATAAAGCGGGACGTCCTCAAACACCAGATAGACGGGACCCGTCACGATATTTTTCTTCGGGCGGACTTTCGCCTTCGTCATCTGGATATAGAAATGGGGGTGATCATGCTCGTCGCAAGTCGTATACCGTCCCCCCTTCATATTCAGGACATCGTTGTCCATCTTTTTGGTACGTCCGGCCGTCACATAACCTTCGCCTTGTTGCGTGATCACATCTGTGATATATCCTTTTTTCGTACCGAAATTATAGCGCATCGTCTTGGATTCATACTGTTGGTCGCCATCTTTGAAAAGAGGATAGCCGAATTCCTCCCCGATCGAGTCGAGGCCGAAAGTGGCATACACCAGGCTACTGTCCATATTCATCTCGATTTTCTCGGACTGAAGTTCGATTTGTTGATATTTCACATCGCTTTCCCCAAACAGATAAGCCCAGTTCGCTCCCGTCATGATGATGGAGTCTTTCGCCTGGTAGGAAACCGGAGCGTCCAGCCCTGTCTGCTTCTTCGGTACACTGTCTAACGCAAGCACACTATCCTGTCCGGCAGATACGACCGTATCGCCCACAACGGCCATCACGGTATCGGTCGGGACTATAAGTTCCTGCGCCTCAGTCATCATGTTTCCAGTGAGGAAAAGCAACAAAATAATCAGGCATTTGTATTTCAAAAACATTCCGTCGTTATTTGCAGTGTGTTACAGCGGGCAAATGTATAACAATTTAGCGAGCCAATCCCTTTTTATTCCCCTAAAAAGAGTTTACACCAGTTATCAAACCGTTCGACAGTTTCGTTTCCATACTTCGAAAGGCCCTGTTTTACCTTTTCGACAGATTTTTCTTTGTCCAGTTTCGTTTTGCTGTAAAACTTGTCGGCGTAGCAAATCAGTTGTTCTTCCAAGGTTTCCGGCATAAAGTCCCGATGCGGAAGAGGCAAACCTCGTTCTTCAATCATTGCCAGCGTAATACCTGTTCCCGTATGCCGTTCGCACACGCGGGCATGGCGGGGATAACCTTCCGCCCGCATCAATTCGGCCCCCAGATAACCGTGGCAAATATATTCCGCATCTCCATGACAATCGATATCGGGAGCATTACAACGGAAAATACCGATATCGTGCAGCATAGCTGCCTCTTCTACAAAGGTAAGGTCAAGATTCATCTCCGGATGCATCCGGGCTATAGCCAAAGCTTTATCTGCCACACTTCTACTATGAATAACCAAAATCCGGTACGCCTCCGAACCTACCGGATAATATTTGGCAATAATATCTAAAGGGTTCATAACAATCAATCGCTTTATTGAGAGACAAAGATACGCAATAAACAAAAAGAATCGTTACTTTTGCAGAAACAAATAGTAAGGAATGAGTCTATGAGAACAGTTATCAGGTATGCCTTCTGGCTGTTAAGCCTGTTCTTAATGTCTGAAATCCAGGCCGTCACTCCACAGAAAGCCCCTCTAAAATTGGGAGCCGAACGTATGGACGTCGTTACCCGTCTGTTGAAAGACAAACAGGTCGGATTAGTAGTGAACCAAACCTCCATCCTCGAAAAGCAGCAGAAGCATTTGCTGGACGCCTTGTTGGAAGAGGGTATCAACATAAAGAAAGTGTTCGCCCCTGAACACGGTTTCCGCGGGACGGCCGATGCGGGAGCCGAGATCAAAGACAGCCGTGACGTAAAAACAGGAGTCCCCATCATATCCCTATACGGAAAGAACAAGAAGCCGACAGCCGAGCAGTTGACCGGCTTGGACGTGGTCGTGTTCGACATTCAGGATGTCGGAGTCCGCTTTTATACTTACATCAGCACCATGCATTATGTGATGGAAGCCTGTGCCGAAAACGATGTCGAATTTATCGTCCTGGACCGCCCTAACCCGAACGACTTCGTCGACGGTCCTGTCCGCCAGAAAGGATTCGAATCCTTTGTCGGCGTTGACCCATTACCCATACTGCACGGTCTGACGGTTGGCGAACTGGCTTGGATGATCAACAAGGAAGGTTGGCTGAAAAGTACACCCGACACCTGTAAACTGCATATCGTCAAGATGGAAAACTGGCGTCACGGAGATCCGTACTGGTTGCCGGTAAAGCCCTCTCCCAACCTGCCGAACGACCAGTCGATCCGTCTCTACCCTTCACTCTGTTTCTTCGAAGGGACCAATATCAGTGTCGGTCGCGGGACCTATTATCCATTCCAGATATTGGGAGCACCCGATGCCAGATACGGAGATTTCACCTTTACGCCCACCTCCTTGCCAGGTTTCGACACGAAACCGTTGCATAAGGACAAGGAATGCTACGGCACGGACTTGAGAGAATATCCCTTTACCGGGGGATTGACGCTGAAATTCCTCCTTGATTTCTATAATAAAGCAGGCAACGACCAAGCTTTTTTCTTCACCCGCCCACAATGGTTCGACCTGCTTGCCGGGACAAAAGAATTACGTTTCCAGATTGTCCGCGGCTTAAAGGAGGACGAAATACGCGCAAGTTGGCAACCGGCATTAAATAAATATAAGAAAATCAGAAAGAAGTACTTGTTATATCCCGATTATCGTTAACTTTGAACGGTTTTTTAAAACATACGGGTACAATTGATAAGTGCTTCTTCCTTGAAAATACATATATACATAGCGATGTTGATATTGGCCCTTTGTTTTCCGCGTGAAGCAAAGGGTTCCTCCGATAAAAAAGGGAAGGAACTGTTTAATGTCCTTGTCATACAGTCATACAATCAAAGCCTGAGTGCCTACTCCAAGTTCGACAAGCTGCTGCACGAGGAACTGGAGGAAAAGCAGATATACTCTTCCATCCACACATTCTACCTGGACTGCGAACGCTATAATGCCACAGACGAAGAAGCCCGGATGTACTCCTTTCTCGACACTTTAAGTTTCAAACCGGACATCATCATTTCCAATGACGATCAGGCTACCTATACTTTAATGGCCTGCAACCATCCGCTCGGCAAGACGATTCCGGTTGTCTTTTCAGGTGTCAACTTTCCCAACTGGGAACTATTGGAACAGCATCCCAACTTCACGGGTTATTGGGACAAGCCTGAATATCTGAAAAACATACAACTGATCGAAAAACTATACGGAAGATCAAAAATACTGATCTTCAAAACGAAAGAATTCATCGGCAGAAAAGCGTTCGAAACGTTGATGGACAATATCCAGGGACATGGAATAGCTGTTTACGAAGGATTGTATCAAACAAGGCCCCAAACTACTTCCACGGAAATCCAGCCCGGCAAAGAAGGCGCTTCTGCCTTATATACGACCTCGACAGCCAACCTGACCGCCCGCCAGCTTCTTTGGGTATTTGAAGACAAGCCTTACACCGCCTGCATACAAATCATTCTCGACTTCAATGTCCTGACCGTCGGACGCCTGGCCAATGTGCCGAACTTCACAGTCATTAACAACGGGTTCAACGACAACAGAGGGATCACCGGTGGCTATTTCACTACCTTGCAAATCCAGGCTGATTGTGTTGCCCAAACAGCTGCCCGCATCCTGAAAGGCACTTCTCCAAATGACATTCCTATCGTAGAAAGCCCCAAAACATTTGCTTTCGACTGGAAAGAGATGCAACGTTTCAACATACGGTTGAGCGATCTGCCACAGGGAAGCATCATCTATAACATGCCACTGGAAGTCCGTTACCTAAACTATATTATTGCAGGCGGAATCCTGCTCGTCATAGCAATCGTCTATATCATCCTTCACCTCATTTACATGTACTACCGCGAAAGCGAACGGAAAAGGCAGGTGCAACTCCGGTTGATCGAAGAGAAAGAGCGAGCCGAAGAAGCCAATAAGATGAAATCGGCATTCCTCGCCAACATGAGCCATGAGATACGCACACCGTTAAATGCGATAGTCGGTTTCACCAACCTATTACAAGACGAAAAGGAATTGACCGATGAAGAAAAAGACCTTTTCCGCAATACGATCAACAAAAACAGTAATCTGCTGCTGAAACTGATTAATGATATCCTGGAACTCTCGCGCATTGAGTCGGGACGGATGTCTTTCGCTTTCGACGATTGCTCTCTAAACGAACTGTTAGAAGAGATCTACCAGACACATCACCTGCTTATGCCGTCGAATATCCGTTTCCTGAAAGAATTCCAAGAAACGGAACTTATCATTCATGTAGACCGTTTCCGGTTCACGCAAGTGATTACGAATTTCATCAACAATGCCGTCAAGTTCACCACTAAAGGGCACATCCTGTTAGGAGCTGTCTATAAGAAGGAGGAGAAAGAAGTTCATGTCTTTGTCGAAGATACAGGAAAAGGCATGTCGGAAGAGGCCCAGAAGAAAGTGTTCGAACGTTTCTTCAAGGTGGACGAATTTGCACAAGGTACCGGACTGGGCCTATCGATCTGTCAAACCATCGCCGAGCGCCTGGAGGGGCGAATCACCCTTTCTTCCCAGGAAGGAAAAGGCAGCCGCTTCACCCTGATCATCCCTTGCAGGCCGAAATAAAAAAGGCGGCCCGTCACAACCGGAACCGCCTTCCAAACATTTCACAATGAAAGTCACTTCTTTTCAATTACCATCAATTTGGTATTGTCCGTGCCATATAAAGCGATTTTATTGACCGGTTTCACCTCACCTACTGCATCAAAGCGAACGACTTTATCCAAAGCCTGCAACAATTCACGCTCACCACTCATATCCGGACAAGCCATACGCGTTGTCGCAACCTGCGGGAATTTAATGATATTCTTGCGGGAATCGCTGTATTCGATCTGCCCCATCATCCGATTGCATCCAGCTCTTCCGGAAAGGGAATGGCGAGCCACGTCGAACTCGATGACTTGATTCGTCTCGGCAGGATTCAACACCTTGCCGTTCAATTCGACAATATTCCAACTACCATCCAGGTCGGAGAAAGTCGCTTCCACACCTTTTTTCGCCTTACAAGAAGCAAAGATACCGATACTCAACGCCGCAAGACAAAGATACATGTACTTCTTCATTTCTATCCAATTAGTTTTTTGACAAAACCATCAACACGTTACCGTCAGCATCGACCAGCAACATTTCATTTTCGGACTGGCCGGCCTTCACACCTTTCACGTTTCCCATAGCTTTCAAGATCGCATCTTCGATCTCCATATCCGGACAAGCCATCATGGTAGTGGCTGCGGGGTTGATCGTGATGGAAGAAATATCCTGGTCGTCCAGCACGACAGTCGAATTAAAGATATTACATCCGGCATTACCGTGAACTTTATTATCTTTCATATCAAACTCCATATTGGGCAAACCTTCTTTCAGTATTTTTTCTCCTTTTACTTCCACAATATTCCATTTACCTTCCAACTTCTTTGCATCCGTTTTGACTTCAGAGCAAGAAAACAACATCCCGACAAAAGCAGGAATCATCAAAAGTGTCAAAATAGCTTTTTTCATTTTTTACTTTTTCATTTATAATAATCACTCGTAAATATAAGACGCCGAATCATTGCAAAAAGTTCCCGACAAGCTCATTATTTAATATTCATTAACCATTCTTACACCCCATTCACAGCTTGTATTGTATTTAAAGGGGTTAAAAAACCACAGAGGAACCGGCAAAGCCGGGAACAATCATCTATTCATCAGCTAAAGCAGACGGCAAAAGAGAGCTTGCGGCACGAGGTTCAGCCTTACCCGTTAGTTCACCGGTAAATCTGCATTTACGGTTCAAACTTATCAGTACTATAATGAATTAAAAAAAACAACTATCATACTATCATGTTTCTTGTATATAACTTGAACATCATAACATATAGGCATGACAGTTTCCTTTTTAACTATCATGCAACTATCATAAATCAGCAGTTTAACCATCATTTTAGCCGTTTTACCCGAAACAGATACACTCCAAAAGTGTTA
>ERZ1107006.189-NODE-189-length-65799-cov-7.397283_pt1 | contig 65799 bp, 65 predicted proteins | sample MGYA00403696_ERZ1107006 | MGnify/ENA primary metagenome ERZ1107006 (study PRJEB35170, sample SAMEA104062441) | human gut metagenome | biome: human gut; feature: human-associated habitat; material: faeces | place: Denmark | collected 2012-08-13 ...
GCGCGGGCGATCTCCAGCCGGCGCTGCTTGCCGTAGGGCAAAGACGTCGCCAGCTCGTCCTTCACATCCTCCAGACCCACGATGCGCAGAAGCTCCATGACCTCCTCGCGATGCTGCGCCTCCTCCTTGCGGTTGAGACGGAACGTGGCGGAAAAGACATTGCTGGTGCGCAGCATATGCTTGGCGATGAGTACATTGTCGAACACGGTCTGGGACTTCCACAGGCGGATGTTCTGGAACGTGCGCGCCATGCCGAGCTTGGTGATCCGGTCGGGCGTAGGGTCGAGCACGGGCATCTGAACGAATTTCCCGGCCTCCTTGCCCTTGTAATTCTGCTTCATCTTGCCCTGCGGATGGTTGCGGACGATCGGCTCGCCCATGAAGCTGACCTGACCGTTCGTCGGCTCATACACGCCGGTGATGGTGTTGAATGCGGTGGTCTTGCCCGCGCCGTTGGGACCGATGAGCGCGACGATCTCGCCCTCGTTGACCTCAAGGCTCAGGTTGTCGACGGCGACGACGCCGCCGAACTGCATCGTAATATTGTCGAGACGCAGAACGTTTTGGCTCATTTCTCGCCGCCTCCCTTCTTTGTATGACGTCGCAGGAGATCGGGCAGCTCCTTATCGCCCATGATGCCCTTGCGGAAGAAGAGCACGACGATCATGATGATGATCGAGAACACGACCATACGGAAACCGTTGCGCAGCAGCGGCACCTTGAACGCGCCGATGTACGCCTCGTTATCGAGGAAGCGCAGCCACCACTCGGAGCACGCGATGTACAGGAAGGAGGCGATGCAGCTGCCGGAGACGGAGCCGATGCCGCCGATGACGACGATGAGCAGGATCTCATAGGTCATGGCCGAGGTGAACACCTTGGCCTGGACGGTCGTGGCAAACATGGCAAAGAGCGCGCCCGACACGCCCGCGAAAAACGAGCTGATGACAAACGACAGGCTCTTGTGCTTGGCGAGGTTCACGCCCATGGCCTCCGCCGCGATCTCATCGTCACGGATGGCCTTGAAGGCGCGGCCGTAGGACGAATTGATGAGCAGGACAATAAGGAAAATGCAGATACCGGCAAGCAAAATCGGCACGACCGCACTCAGGCGGAAGAGTACCTTGCCGGAAGCATTCGTGATGTTGAAATCCGCAAACGTCGGATAGCCCTTGAGGATGTTGGCGCCGTTTGTGACCTTACCGAGCGTCTGCCACTGGAAGATGGCACGCAGGATCTCAGCAAAGCCGAGCGTGGCGATGGCCAGATAGTCGCTCTTGAGGCGCAGGACCGGCAGACCAATCAGGTACGCGAAGAACGCGGCGACCAGGCCCGCGAAAATGATGGCCACGAGCACGCCGAGCACCAGACTCACGCCGCCGCCGAAGCCGGTGGCGCCGAACAGATGCTGGAACATCTCCTGGAAGGAGAAGTGGATGCTCGAACCCTCGAAGAGGTAATACACGCCATCACGCGCGGCGTCCGGGATCATGAAGATCGCGTAGGCATACGCGCCGAGGAGCATGAAGCCCGCCTGACCGAGCGAGAACAGGCCGGTAAAGCCGTTGAGCAGGTTCATGGACACAGCGACGAGCGAGTACACCGCACCCTTTTTGATGACCGTAAAGAGCAGGGAGCCGGGAGACACCACATTCTCCAGTACCATCGTCACGAGCGTGAGCGCGAGCACGATGGCAAAGGTGATCAGGTTGCCGCGGCGTGCTTCTTTGTCTTTCGCTTTCAGCACAGTGATCCCCCCTCTCAGACTTTGTCCGTGGCCTTTTCACCGAACAGGCCGGTGGGCTTGACCACGAGGACGACGATCAGCAGCGCGAACGTGAACGCATCGGAGAACACCGTCATGCTGGTGCCCTTGATGAGCGTCTCGCAGATGCCGATGATGAACGCGCCGATGACGGCGCCGGGGATCGAACCGATGCCGCCGAACACCGCCGCAACAAACGCCTTCAGGCCGGGCATGGCGCCGGAGGTCGGAATGACGGTCGGGTAGTTCGTGAAGTACAGCAGCGAGCCGACAGCGGCAAGAAACGAACCGACGATAAACGTCACGGAGATGATCTTGTTGATCTGGATGCCCATGAGCTGGCTGGTCTCAAAATCCTTTGCGACCGCGCGCATGGCCATGCCGATCTTGGTGTGGTTGATGAGCCACTGCAGCAGCAGCACGAGCACGAGCACGAGCACGGGCGTGACGACCGTGACCACGTGCGTGGTCGCGCCGAGGATCGTGACCGTGTCGGACACGAACGGCAGCGACGGGTACGTCTGCGGCTGACCGCCGGTGGCGTAGAGCGCCACGTTCTGCAGCAGGTAGCTCACGCCGATGGCCGAGATCATGACCGACATACGCGGCGCGCTGCGAAGCGGCTTATAGGCCGCGCGCTCAATGACGAAGCCGAGCAGCACCGTCAGCACGAGCATGAGCGGAATGGACACATACACCGGCAGCGACGCGCACATGAACACCATCATCAGACCGGCGCACATGAACACATCACCGTGGGCGAAGTTGATCAGGCGCAGGATGCCGTAGACCATCGTGTAGCCGATGGCGATGAGCGCATACTGGCCGCCCAGCGAAATGCCGGATAATAGTTGAGCGACGAAAAATTCCATTTGTTTCCCTCTCTATCGTTTGCAAATGCGGAGCTTGAGCCGCCACGAAAACCGCGGAGCCTCCGCGGCTTTCGCAGCCGCTCAAAATCCCAAAGGGGGAGCCGAAGCTCCCCCCGGATTCGTGATCTCAAACCAATTCAGAAGCTCAGGAAGACTTCTGCTGCTTAACGAATTCCCACGTGCCAGTGGCCGTGTCGATCGACTTGATATAGACGATATCACGGATCGCATCACCATTTTCTCCAAATGTGATGCGACCGGTCGCGCCGTCACAAGAGACATTGGGCAGCGCTTCCATGACCTTGGCCGGGTCGGTAGAGCCGGCGGCCTTGAGCGCCTCGAGCGCGACGTAGTAAGCGTCATAGCCCATGGCCGTCACAGCAGAGACGGTATCATCACCGCCGTTGGCGGTCTTGGCATCGGCATTGCCGTTGATATAGGCTTTGATCGCGTTGTCAAACTCTTCATTGCCGCCTTCAATATAGAACGTGGTAACACTGATTTTGTCCTTCGTTCCGTTCGCTGCATTCAGGACCATGTTGTCATCCCAGGTGTCAGGTCCGAGAATGGGGATGTCTACATTCAGCGAATTCGCCTGCGAAACGATCTGCGTGGCATAAGCAATAGCCACAGGCGCGAAGAACACGCCGCAGCCCTGATCCTTGGCCTTGTTCAGGTAGGAGCTGAAGTCGGAGTTGTCCTTCGGGAAGGAGTCGGTGACGACGGTGCCGCCGGCCTTTTCAAACGCCTGCTTGAAATAAGCAATCAATCCCTGGTCATACTCGTTGCCGTTCTCACCGAGGCAGTAGGCCTTCTTGGTTCCCAACTCGGCTGCATAGTTTGCAAGAACCGTGCCCTGGAACGGATCGGTGTAGCAAATGCGGAAGTAGTGGCTGTTGCCGGCCGTGACGTTCGGGTTCGTGCACGTCACACCGATGGCCGGGATGCCGGCCTGCTTGAACGTGTCGGACGCAGCCATAGACACACTGGAACCATAGGAACCAAGCACGATAGAAACCTTCTCGTTGACGAGCTTGGAAGCCGCCGAGACAGCCTTGGCGGAATCGGAACCGTTGTCGGAGTAGACGAGCTCGACCTTGTAGGTCTCGCCGCCGATCTCGACGGTCGGGGTCTCCTGGTTGGCATACTGCATGCCGAGCATTTCCTTCTTGCCGCCGGCGCCGGAGTCGCCGCTGGCGGGCTCGAACACGCCGATCTTAACGACCTTCTCACCGTTGTCGGCCGTGCCCTTGTCACCGCCGCCGCAGGCGCACAGCGCGAACACCATGACCAGAGCGAGCAGCAGAGCAATCGCTTTTTTCATTGTTTTTCCTCCAATCATTTCTTATCCGGACGCTGTCCGCAGCGTGCGGACAAATGTCCTTCAAATGAATATGCAAAGATTATACTATCGTTTTCACAAAATTGCAATATCAAATTCATGAAATATTCACATTAAAATTTCGAATACTTTGCGCACTCTGCCGGTCACAGCACGAACGGGCTCGCGCGCCAGTCGCCGCCGCAGCGGCGCTCCTCTCTGGCGGGGCAGCCGAGCACGTAGAGATCGTGGGCATCTGCCGTCAGGGCAAAGATTTCTCCGGCTGCGCCCGGCAGGTTTCGTCCGGCGGCCGGCTTCGTGATGACCGGCACCGACGCGCACGTATCGATCGCGCGCAGCAGCTCCCTGCCCTGCGCGCCGATGGCCAGCACGCGCGCATACGGCGGCGTGCCGGCGTCCATGCCGGCAGTGACGCCGAGGGCCACGCACATCGTCATGCGCCGGATGCGCGAGAGCGCGTAGCGCTTGGATTTTGCCGCCGCGAGCACGCCGTCGAGCGTCGGCTCCTCGTGCGCGGCGCGGTACAGGCCGTTGCCCAGCCCCTCGGACGCGCCGGGCAGCGCGTTGTAAGCCGCCTGCGGCAGCATCCGCAGGCGCGAGAGGATTGCGCGCTCCAGCGCCTCCGGCAGCACCGGCCCGCGACCGAGCGTCTTTTCCCGTGCGCTGATCTCCGCCGCCGCCCTCGGCAGAAAGGCGGACACGTTCTCCCCCGCGCCGATGCGCGTGCGCAGCTCGCTCGCCGAGCGCACATTCCCCTCCGCCGGACAGTCGTGCTGCGCGCCGGTGCGCAGGATCGTCAGCGGATGCAGATCGAGCCGCTGGTCAAAGATCGCCTTGAGATACTCCACGGCGAGGATGTTGTTCGGCGCCTGCAGCAGCTCTGCCAGCGCGCCCACGCGCCGTGCGACCGCCTGCTGCCGCGCCGCCGCAAACGGGATGCCGGCCTGCAGCTCGGCGCGCAGGTCTTCGCCCAGCAGCGGATCGAGCAGCGCCTCGGCCACCCGCTGCAGCGGCTCCAGCTCGCCGCACTCGCTGCCGAAGCTCAGATGCGTCACCACGCCGAGACTGCCCAGCAGCCCCACGGCGCCGCGGGCAAAGCCCTCCGCCGACGACAGCGCCCACGGCAGCGGCAGCTCCAGCACCAGATCCGCCCCGCAGCGGGCAGCGGCCTCCGCGCGCGCAAACTTCGCATACACCGCCGGGCTGCCGCGCTGCACAAAGTCGCCCGACATGACGCACACGACCGGGCAGTCCGCGCCCAAACGCGCGCGCGTCTGCTCGATGAGCCGTGCATGGCCGTTGTGAAACGGGTTATACTCCGCAACGATGCCGATGACATTTCCCATTTTTGCACCTTCTTTCGAAAAATACTTGCGTTTTCCACTGAAATGATTACAATAAGAGTGTTATGGCATCATAATACTGTGGTTTTGAGAAAATTACAATATTTCATATGAGAAAGGAATCTGACTATGAAAATTCTTGTCATCAATGCCGGCAGTTCTTCCCTGAAGTATCAGCTGATCGACATGGAGACCGAGCACGTCCTGGCCAAGGGCCTGTGCGAGCGCATCGGCCTCGACGGCCATCTGAAGCACACCCCGCTCGTCGGCGGCAAGCCCGTCTTTGACGAGGACCTCCCGATGCCCACGCACTCCGAAGCCATCGCCGCGGTCATCGACAAGCTGACCAGCGCCGAGTACGGTGTGGTCGCCTCCATGAACGAGATCGACGCCGTCGGCCACCGCGTCGTCCACGGCGGCGAGAAGTTCGCCTGCTCCGTCAAGATCGACGACGCCGTCATGGCTGCCCTCGAGGAGTGCACGCCGTTCGCCCCGCTGCACAACCCCGCCAACATCACCGGCATCAACGCCTGCCGCGCCGTCATGGGCGACGACGTGCCGATGGTCGCCGTGTTTGACACCGCGTTCCACCAGACCATGCCCGGCAAGGCCTATATGTACGCCATTCCTTATGAATACTACCAGAACGACGGCATCCGCCGCTACGGCTTCCACGGCACGAGCCACCGCTACGTGTCCGCCCGCTGCGCCGAGCTCATGGGCAAGCCCATCGAAGAGCTCAAGCTCATCTCCTGCCACATGGGCAACGGCAGCTCCATCTGCGCGATCGACGGCGGCAAGTGCGTTGACACGTCCATGGGCTTCACCCCGCTGGTCGGCCTGCCGATGGGCACCCGCTGCGGCGATCTCGACGCCGGCGTCATCCAGTTCATCATGAACAAGTACGGCATCAGCATCGACGAGATGCTCAACATCCTCAACAAGAAGTCCGGTGTGCTCGGCGTCTCCGGCGTCAGCTCCGACTTCCGCGATCTCGACGCCGCCGCTGCCGAGGGCAACGACCGCGCGCAGCTCGCGCTCGACATGTTCCACTACTGGGTCGCCAAGGTCGTCGGCTCCTATGTCGCGGCCATGAACGGCGTCGACGCCATCATCTTCACCGCCGGCGTCGGCGAGAACAGCAAGTCCTCCCGCGCCGCCATCGCCGAGTACTTCGGCTACCTGGGCGTGACGATCGACCCTGAGGCCAACAGCAAGCGCGGCGAAGACATCATGATCTCCACCTCCGACTCCAAGGTCAAGGTGTTCGTCATCCCGACGAACGAGGAGCTCGTCATCGCCCGCGACACGAAGGCCATCTGCGGCTGAGTTTCCCGGGACGCAAAACCACGGCGCTGATCTCAGCGCCGTGGTTTTTCTATCCATAGCAGGCCGCGCACATCGGGGGCCGGCGTCCAGGCGCGCAGCACCAGCACCAGCTCTTCCAGTGCGGAAAGCCCGGCGGCGGCCGCCGCAAGCCACGCGGCCGTTCCCTGCCCCAGCAGCACCGCAAGCACCGGATAGCCAACCAGCACGACGCCTGCTGCTCTATTTAATGTTGTATACAGGGACACAAACGTGCGGAATTTATAAAACCCGGCGGCATAGGTCACACTACGGATGAGCAGCACTGCGCCCGCCGCGTACAGCAGCCAGCACGCCAACTGCCGCGCGCGCAGCAGCGCCGCCGTGAGTGCGAGCAGGAACGCAATGTCCGCCGCGCTGTCGAGTCTTGCCCCGCCGTCGCTCTGCACCCCAAAGCGCCGCGCGAGCAGACCGTCCAGCACGTCACTGACCGCGCCGAGACCATACGCCGCCCAGAACCACGCCGAACCCGGCGCCGCAAGCACCAGAATGAGCGCAAATACAAAGCGCGTGCAGGTAATGGCATTGACCAGGCGCTTCATCGCACCGCCCTCTCTCGCTGCCACTTTACCATATCCGCCGCAAAATTGCGATCCCCGCGAAAAACTTCGCCATGTCCCGGGAAAAACCGTTGACAAAACCTGTCCGGAATGATAAACTGTCAAGGCCGCATTGAGTGGGTACCAAGCGGAGGTGCGCCTCCCGCCCACAAGAGCGAGACTCTACAGAGAGGCAGGTGCAACGAGTTTGAAGCACGCTATCATCGTTACCGGCGGTAAGCAGTACCGCGTGGCTGAGGGCGACGTCATCTTCGTCGAGAAGCTGGATGTCGAGGCCGGCGAGACTGTGAAGTTTGACCGCGTTCTGGCTGTCATCGACGAGGACAAGGCTGTTTTCGGTACCCCCGTGGTGGAAAACGCCGTCGTTTCCGGCAATGTCGTCAAAAACGGCAAGAGCAAGAAGATCCGCGTCTACAAGATGAAGCCGAAAAAAGGCTATCGCAGAACACAGGGCCACAGACAGCCCTACACCAAGGTCGAGATCACGAAGATCGAGGCCTGATTTCCGCAACTGATTTTGACACATGGAGGTGTAATTCGAAATGGCACATAAAAAAGGCATGGGTTCCACCAAGAACGGCCGCGACAGTGAGTCGAAGCGCCTTGGCCCCAAGAGAGCCGACGGTCAGTTTGTTCTGGCCGGCAACATCCTCGTCAGACAGCGCGGAACGAAGATCCACCCCGGCATCAACGTCGGCAAGGGTAAGGACGACACGCTCTTCGCCCTCGTGGACGGCGTCGTGAAGTTCGAGCGCAAGGACAAGGATCGCAAGCAGGTCTCTGTTTACGAAGAGATCGCACAGTAATCGCAAACGGGGTGGGCATCGCGCCCGCCCCGTTTTTCTATCCCCCGCCGGGCTGCCCGGCAACGAAAGTGAGGAATGACCATGGCTTCGCCATTTGTTGATAAAGTGACCATCACCGTGCGCGCGGGCGACGGCGGCAACGGCGCAGTGACCTTCCACCGCGAGAAATATGTGGCCGCCGGCGGCCCGGACGGCGGCGACGGCGGGCGCGGCGGCGACATCATCTTTGAAGTGGACGACAACATGTCCACGCTCATGGACTTTCGCTACAAGCGCAAATATGTGGCCGGCAACGGTGCCGACGGTCAGGGCAAGCGCTGCTCCGGCCGCGTGGGCCAGAGCCTGCACATCCGCGTGCCGCGCGGCACCCTGCTGCGCGACGCGGACAGCGGCGCGATCATGCACGACATGTCCTCGGGCGAGCCGTTCGTGGCCGCGCGCGGCGGGCGCGGCGGCTGGGGCAACCAGCACTTTGCCACCCCGACGCGGCAGGTGCCGCGCTTTGCCAAACCCGGCCTGCCGGGCGAGAGCCACACGATCCTGCTCGAGCTGAAGCTGCTGGCAGACGTGGGCCTCGTCGGCTTCCCGAATGTGGGCAAGAGCACGTTGCTGTCCGTGGTGTCGAAGGCGCACCCGAAGATCGCAAACTACCACTTCACGACCCTCTTCCCCAATCTGGGCGTCGTGTACGTGTCGGAGGGTTCGTCGTTCGTCATGGCGGACATTCCGGGCATCATCGAGGGCGCGAGCGACGGTGCCGGCCTCGGCCACGACTTCCTGCGCCACATCGACCGCTGCCGCCTGCTCGTGCATCTGGTGGACGTCTCCGGCAGCGAGGGACGCGACCCGGTCGAGGACTTTGAGGCCATCAACGCCGAGCTGCGCGCCTACAGCGACGTGTTGGCCTCGCGCACGCAGATCGTCGCCGCCAACAAATGCGACCTGCTCGGCGACGACCGCACGAACATCGACCGCCTGCGCGCGCACGTTGAGGCGCAGGGCTACGAATTCTTTGAGATGAGCGCTGCCGCCCACACTGGCACGCGCGAGCTCATCCAGGCATGCGCGGCCAAGCTCGCCGAGATCCCGCCGGTGCCTCCGTACGAGGCGGACTACGTCCCGCCCGAGCCGGAGGTCGGCACGAGCGACGAGCTGCAGATCCGCCACTTTGACGATCTCTGGGTCGTCGAAGGGCCGTGGCTGCAGCGGCTCATGAGCACGATCAACTTCGGCGACTACGAATCGCGCATGTACTTTGACCGCGTGCTGCGCCAGTCCGGCCTGTTCGACCGGCTCGAGGCCATGGGCATCGAGGAAGGCGACACGGTGAGCATCTACGATCTCGATTTTGAGTTCCGCTTCTGACCCAAACAAGCATCCCCGCCGGACGCAGGCTGCGTCCGGCGGGGATTGCTTTTATTTTGTCGCTTCCGGCTTTTGCTCCGGTTCGCTTTCTGCCTTTGACTCCTCCGGCAGGACCACCGGCACAAACTGCTTGGCGATCTTGTTGTTGCCGGACTTGGCGCTGAAGTAGCCGATAACGCTGAACGTGAGCGCACCGACAAAGTTGACAAACAGGTCCTGCATCGTATCATACAGGCCCACATCCAGATAGCCGCCAAGGCCGAGCGATTTGCCGTTCACAGCCACGTCCGTGATATTATCCACCAAAATAGGAATATTGTTGTTCGTCGGGTCGAGCGTCACGGAGGCGAAGGAGTGGATGATCATGTCCTTCTGCATATCCATGTGGAACAGGTAGTCCATCGAGAACTCAAAAAACTCCCACAGCACGCCGACCGTCATGGAAAAGCAGAACGCCACCAGCGCCAGAAACACCGGCGAGAGCTTGAAGTGCTGCGGCTTGTTGCGGTTGAGCAGATCCACCATGGCAAAGCCGAACGCCGCACTGATGAAGCCCGTCGTCGTGTGCAGCATGGAGTCCCAGTGCGGGTAGGTGATGAAATAGCTCTTGAGCTCGCCGAGGATCTCGGCGGCAAAGATAAACACAAGGATAATGATCTCCAGCGTGCTCGGCAGCTCGATGCGGAAGTTGCGCTCCACGAACCGCGGCAGCATGAACAAAATCAGCACCAGCACGCACACGAACGTGCTCTCATAGTTCTTGTGGATGATCGTCATGACCATGACGCCGATAACGATCAGACGCAGGATCCAGTAGACGGCCACGACTGCCGGCTTCGGTTTGTATTTCTGGTTTTCCTGCTCCATCTTTTTCAGGATCTTTGGGTCACTCATATTTCTCCTCTTTATCCTCGTCTATCTGTTTCTCTGTTTGGTTTCTCTCAGGCTGTGGCCGTCGGCTGACGCCGGTCCACGATCCGGCGCGCCGCGACATAGATGATCAGGTACAGCACCAGCGACAGCGCGAGCGCCGCAAACACGTCCAGAATGGAGTGCTGCTTGACAAACACCGTCGCCGCGCAGATCGCAGCGGCGATGATGACCGCCGGGATGCGCACCTTTTTTAAATACTTACTGTCGAACGTCACGGCCAGCACGGCCATACAGCCGACCACGTGCATACTCGGCAGGACGTTCGTCGGCGTGTCGGCCGAATAGATCGCATTGACCAGCCAGCCGCACAGCGTGCTCGTGTCCACCACGGACGGGCGCAGGAGCTGGCAGTTCGGCCAGATCATGCAAATCGTCAGTGAGATGGAAAAGCCCGCGATGATGAACGCCGCATAGCGGATGAACGCGCGGCGATCGTCTTTGAGCAGCGTCACAACGACCGGGACGATCAAAAACGGATACCAGAGCACATACGCCAGAATGAACCCCGGCAGAAAGGGGATCTTGTCGTCCAGCGGCAGATAGGATACAAAGCACCCCTCCGTCGAAGGCACCATGCGCTCGACCAGCGCAAACCAGATCAGATAAATGGGCAAATACAGCACCAACAGAACATATTTATGTTCCTGAATATATTTCTTCATTAAACCGTCTCCTTATACATCCTGCATCGAAACACCCGCGCACACCGTTCAGGCGCTTGCCTCGATCTCCGTGATGCGCCCCAGCAGGCGGATCAGTTCGCGGGAATCCTGCTCACCCAGCTGCTCGAGAACGCGCTGCACGTGCGCACACAATGTCGTGTGCATCTGTTCCGCCGTCTGGCGGCCAAGCTCCGTCAGGTGCACAACGACGCGGCGCCGGTCATAGCTGTCGGCACAGCGGCGCAGCATCCCCTTTTCCTCCAGCGCGCGCAGCATGGCCGCCGTGCGCGGCGCGCTCACGCCCAGGACCTCCCGCAGCACGCCCGGCGTACTGCACCCGCCGTGCTCATCGAGGTAGCTCAGCAGGAAGTTTTCGCCCTTCAGGTGCTCCTGCACACTCTGCGGTATGCAGGATCGGTTCAAAGAAGTAACCGTCAGCAGCAATTCCTCAGTCAGTCGCTGCAATTCCATGAACCATCCTCCTTTTGTTAACCCCGTTAATCAGCATTTCGTAATGTTAACACTCCGCCCGGCGATTGTCAAACCTAATTTATGGGATTTCTGCGCTTTTGATCCGATGCTTTTTTTCACTCGCTGCACCACTGCCGGACACATGGCGCCGCTCTGTGAAAAAAATGCGCAAACGGAAAAAAATTTGGCACATTTGCAAAATGATGCAACATTTTCCGCGCCTCATGCATTATAATTATTGACGAGCAATCATCAATGTGTTATTTTATGAATAGACTGTAAACAATGCAATTTTCACCCACAGCAACCGTTCCCAACGCACTCCCTCGCGATCTCTTTTTATCGATCACCAGCTAATGTGAAAGGCGGATGTAATCAACATGAAAAAAGCAACTCATCGCAAGCAGGCACTCATGATTGCCATCTTCTTGCTGGCATTCACGCTGTCGCTGTTTTCGTTCGGCACGACCCCGGCGGCGGCCGGCGACGTGGCGGGCGTGAGCACGCACCTGTTTTTGACAGTCTTGCGCGACTATGACCACGATGCGGCCTTCTCCGTGACCTACACGGACGCGCTCGGCACGCACACGAAGCCCTATCATGCCGGCATGGAAGTGACGGCGTGGTCCCCCGTGACCATCACCTGCACCAACCACCATGTCCACGACTGGAGCATTGATGCAGATGTTCAGGAGGCCACCATCGTCGGCGTCGGCGGGATCACCTACCCCGGCGGCACGGGCATCCATGTCAAGGGCACGAATACCATCAAGGCGTTTGCCACGAACTTCGGTCTGCACTACATCAATATTGTTGTCATCCTCGGCGAGGGCAATGATAACGGCGGCGGTAATGGCGGCGGCGACAACGGCGGCGATAACGGCGGCGACAACGGCGGCGGCAACAACGGCGGCGATAACGGCGGCGGCGATAACGGCGGCGGCGATAACGGCGGCGGCAACAACGGCGGCGGCGATAACGGCGGCGGCGATAACGGCAACGGCACCGACCCCAACAATCCGGACGGGAATGGCCCGGATGGCAACAATCCGGACGGCAACAATCCGGACGGCAACAATCCGGACGGCAACAATCCGGACGGCAATAATCCGGATGGCAGCAAGTCGAACACCCCCAAGACCGGCGACACACGTCTGATCTGGCTGGTCATTGCGCTGGCAGTGATCTTCGTGGCGACCTTCGCTGCGACCTACTACAACCGCAGGAAGAGCAAGCACCACGGCGCCTGATCTTCACTCTCATGCAGTTAAAATGGGCAGCGTCAAATGACACTGCCCATTTTCTTATCAGGAGTTTTGTATGAAAAAAACCGTTCTCATCGTGATCCGCGTCGTCTGCATCGTCGGATTCTTGGTCTGCGTTGGCGTGCTCGGCTGGTACTGGCACAGTGACCGCAGCGACCGCGCTGTCGCAGAGGCGCTCGCCGCCGCGCATGACGCAGCCAGTGCGGAGGCCATGGAGCAGGTGCGTGCAGTTGCCGCCGACAATGCGGATACGATCGGCTGGCTGCGGATCGCCGGCACCAACATCAACAACGTCGTCATGTTTGCCCCCGACACGCCGGGCAAGTACCTGCACATGGACTTCTACGGCAAGTGGTCGTACCGCGGCACGCTGTATGTCGCCGAAAACTGCGATGTGCGCACGGCGGACAACATCCTCATCTACGGGCACCACATGAAAGACGGCAGCATGTTCGGCTCGCTGATCTCCTACAAGGATGCGGCATTTCGCGCTGCGCACCCGATCGTGCAGTTTGACACGCTATACGCCTCCCATTCGTATGAGGTCGTGGCCGCGATCGAAACGGAAATCCACGCTGAGGGCTCTGACGCCTTTCGATATTATGACTGCATCGGCACGGACCCGGAGCAGTTTGCGCAGTACTGCACGTTTATCGAACAAAACCGGTGCTATGACACCGGCATCACGATCCAGCCCGGCGACCGGCTGCTCACGCTGTCCACCTGTGCCTACCACACGGCGAACGGCCGCTTTCTGGTCGTGGCGCGGCAGGTCGACTGAAGAACATACAAAAACCCCGCCATCCGGTCGGATGGCGGGGTTTTTAACTTGGAAACTCAGTTCAGGGCAGCCTTCGCCTGCTCGCACAGAGCGGTGAACGCAGCGGAGTCATGAATCGCAGTCTCGGAGAGCATCTTGCGGTTCATGTCGATGCCGGCCAGCTTCAGGCCGTGCATAAAGGTGGAGTAGTTCATGCCGTTGGCTTTGCAGCCGGCGCTGATACGGGTGATCCACAGCTGACGGAAGTCTCTCTTCTTCTGCTTGCGGCCGACGTAAGCGTAGCGGCCGGACTTCATCATCTGCTGGTTGGCCATCTTATAGTGGCGGGACTTGTTGCCCCAGTAGCCCTTGGCCAGGCCGAGGATCTTTTTTCTATGTTTGCGCGTCATCATCGCGCCCTTAACTCTTGCCATTGTTGTTTCCTCCTATTGTGCGGTCAATCCTTATTTATAAGGAATCATTTTTCTGATGGTCGCTTCGGTAGTCGCATCCGCATAAGTGGTGGAACGCAGACGACGGCAGCGCTTGGTATCCTTCTTGGTAAGAATGTGGCTCTTGAACGCATGGGCACGCTTGACCTTGCCGTTCTTGGTGAGATTGAATCTCTTCTTCGCGCCACTGTGAGATTTCAGTTTGGGCATTGTATTTTCTCCTTCCTTGGTTTGCTTACTTCTTATTATTGGTGTTCTGCGGCTTTGGCGACAGGAACATGGACATATTGCGCCCCTCCAGCTTGGGCTGCTTGTCGAGGTTGGCAATGTCCGCGCACTTGGCGGCAAAATCACGCAGGAGCTGTTCACCGATATTGGTGTGCGCCATTTCACGGCCGCGGAAGCGGATCGTCACCTTCAGGCGGTCGCCGCCCTGCAGGAACTTCTGGCCGTTTTTCAGCTTGGTGTTGAAGTCGTTCTCGCCGATGCCGGGCGACATGCGGATCTCCTTGACTTCGATCACATGCTGATTTTTTCTGGCTTCCTTCTCGCGCTTGGCCTGCTCGAAACGGTACTTGCCGTAGTCCATGATCTTGCAGACCGGCGGGTTGGAACCCGGAGCGATCTTCACGAGGTCGAGGTCCTTCCCCTCGGCGATCTCCAGCGCAGCGGCCGAGGACATGATGCCCAGCTGAGCGCCGTCAGCGCCGATGACGCGGACTTCCTTATCGCGGATCTCTTCGTTGATCTGATAGTTTGCAGTTGCGATACGAACACACCTCCATTGGTTGCATCGGGAGCGATCGCTCCGAGAACAAAAAGCACGGATGCAAGACACATCCGCGCGCATAAAACACACATATCTCCCAGACGGGAGCGGGTTTTATTGACCGCGGACCGCCTTCGCGGCCGGGTGAGGCTGCCCAGAGGGCGCCCACTTTGTTGTCAGCTTTTATACTATAGCAGTCCCGGCACGGTCTGTCAAGGGTTTTCTGCGCCGGGCGAGCAAAAAATGCGGACTGAATCACGCCTTCCGGGGACATACTCCTCCACGGAGGCGAAGCCATATGAAAGTACTCGAATACGGCGGTGTGTTCACCGCCGGCGGACTGGGCTACGGCGGGCTGGAGCTGCTCTGGCGCGGCCGGACGCACTGGTCGATGCTGCTGTGCGGCGGCGTGTGCGCCGTGCTGATCTATCTGATCGCGGGGCGCGAGCGCACCGTGCTCTGGCGGCGCTGGACGCTGTGCGCGGCCGCCGTCACAACGGTGGAGTATTTCACCGGCGTGCTCGTCAACCTGCGCCTCGGCTGGAACGTCTGGAGCTATGCAGACCGGCCGCTCAACGTCCTCGGGCAGATCTGCCCGCTGTATACCCTGTTCTGGTTTCTGCTTGCCATCCCCGGCGTGTGGCTGGGGCGGACCGTGCGGCAAAAACTCGCCGCCCGGCAGACTCAGTAGGTGGTGTCCTGCTGTTCCGGCGCTTGCGGCTGTTCCGGCGCTTGCGGCTGTGCAGCCGCTTCCGGCTGCTGCGGCGCGGCCGCTGCCTCGGCAGCCTGCTGCTCCTGCGCCATGGCGATCTTCACGATGCGGCTGGTGCCGAGCCGGTCCGCGCCGAGGCGGATAAACTCCTCCGCGTCGGCAAGGCTTGCGATGCCGCCGGCGGCTTTGACCTTTACATGCGGCGGGCAGCAGGTGCGCAGCAGGCGCACATCGTCCGCCGTGGCGCCGCCGGTGGAAAAGCCGGTGGAGGTCTTGATATAGTCGGCTCCGCTGTCGGACACGATGCGGCAGAGCATGCGCTTTTCCTCCTCGGTCAGCAGGCAGCACTCAATGATGACCTTGAGGATGCGGCCGCGGCTGACCTCACGCACGGCGCGGATATCGGCCGCGACATCGTCCCAGCAGCCGTCCTTGACCATGGCCAGATTGATGACCATGTCCACCTCGTCGGCACCGTTGCGGATGGCTTCCGCCGCCTCGAACGCCTTGACGGCCGGGGTGTTGTACCCATTCGGGAAGCCGATGACCGTGCAGATGCGCAGGCGGTCGCCGACATATTTCTTCGCCCCGGCGACATGGCACGGCGGGATGCACACGCTGGCGCAGCCGTAACGCATGCCCTGATCGCAGAGGGCGCGGATCTCCGCCGCAGTAGCATCCACGCGCAGGAGCGTGTGGTCGCAGCGGGAAAGAATCTCTCGAAGTTCCATGATCGTTCGTCCTTTCTGATGAGACACGAAAAATAGGTATTCTTATTATACCGCGTCCGGCCGCATTGCACAAGACGCATATTTTCCGCCGCCGGCACATAGGCTGTGTTACCCAACAAGAGAGGTGCAGCACATGGACGAACTGGAACAAAACAACTATGCCGAGCTCTGCGGCACGCTGGCGGCGCCGCCCGTGCTGTCGCACGAAAACCGGCAGGAGCGCTTTTTCACCTTCCCGCTCGAGACGCAGCGGCTGTCCGGCACGATCGACCGCGTGAATGTCGTCGTGCGCGAGCGGCTGCTGGCCGAGATGCCGCTGGAGGAATCGGCAAGGCTGTGCGTGATCGGCGACGTACGCTCGTTCAACAACCGCCGCGGGCCGGGCGCGAAGCTGGTCATCACGGTGTTCGCGCGCGACATTTCACTCAGCGACGAGCCGTATGACCGCAACCTGATCCTGCTCAGCGGCACGCTCTGCAAGCCGCCGAACCTGCGCACGACGCCGATGGGCCGTGACATCTGCGACCTGATGCTGGCCGTGAACCGGCACTACGGCCGCAGCGACTACCTGCCGTGCATCACCTGGGGCGCGCGCGCGTGCGAGACCGCGCTCTGGGACGTGGGCACGCGCGTGTCCCTCGAAGGGCGGCTGCAAAGCCGCAGCTACATCAAGGTGCTGGACACCGGCGCCGTCGAGCGTACGGCGTTCGAGGTGTCCGTACTCGACATCTGCCGGCTGTCGCCGCCGGACGACTGAGCGCACATACCGGCCAACAAAGCGCGCCCCGCAGAAAACTCTGCGGGGCGCGGGTCATTTCATCAAATGCATCTTCAGGCGAGCGCGGACACGAGCACTTCGAAGCCCTGCACGCTGCCGTCCGCCGCCGTGCCCTGCCCACGCAGGACATAGATCGGATAGAGCGCATAGTCGCCCTCGGCATTGAACCCGGCGTTCCTGTAATACGCCTGCTCAAGCCCGGTGATCGTGCAGTCGGTGAGCTCCTGCGCGATATTTGCCGAGAAGTCGTGCGCGTCCAGCCGCGCCTGCACGGCCTTGGCGTCCGCCAGACGGACAGTCCGGGTGCCGCCCATCTTGAGCGGGGCATACTGCTGCGTCAGCACCGTCACGTTGCCGTCCCGGTCAAAGGAAATGGAGATGTGGTACTGTCCATACACCATCCGGCCGTTGACCTCGGGCGTCACATCGACCGTTTTGCTGCTCACGTTCGTCTCATAGGTTGCGCTGCTGAAGACGATCCGGGACGTGTCGGCGAGTTCCGGTTCAAACTTTTTCAGCCGCTCGCGCACGGTCTGCTCGAGCTGCGCATCCGTCGGGAATTCGCTCAGGTCACCCCGCGTCAGCTCTTCGGTCGGCGTGTAGTACTGGATGTAGCCGGTCTGCGCATCATACGAGAGCCGTCCGGCCAGCTGCGTCTGCATCGTGTCCGCGTCCATATCCAGCAGCGCGGCCGCCAGTGCCATGGAATACGCCTTGTCCACATAGCATTTGTAAACCGTATCCCTTCCCTTATCCGGGAGCGTGATCGTATCCGGCAGCGTGAGATCCAGCGTCGGTTCCATGCCCGTGGTCGCCAGCACCAGCTTGCTCTGCGCGCCGCAGGCACTCAGCGCCAGCAGCAGCGTCAGCACCGCCAGCAGCAGGCAGAGTCGTTTTCTTCGCGTCATGTTCGGCCGCTCCTTTCCATATTCTTCAGATGTTTTCCAGCACACTTCCAAACTCAGGATGCCCGGTTTCCAGATATTTGTCAAGCGAACGAGCCGCAAAAAACACAGGAGACGTTTTCCGTCTCCTGTGTGGGCTTTATTGTTCCGGTACGATCTCGATCCAGTACCCGTCCGGGTCCTCGATGAAGTAGATGCCCATGCCGGGATTTTCAAAGCAGATGCAGCCCATGGCCGCGTGCTTCGCGTGCGCGGCGTCCATGTCCGGCACGGAAAACGCGAGGTGAAACTCCCCCTCCCCGAGGTCATACGGCTGCGTGCGGCCGCACAGGCCGGTCAGCTCGAGCTGAAACGGCGAGTGCCCGTCGCCCAGAAACACAAGTCGGAACGAGTCGTCGGCCGCGTCGCGCGTGCGCACGGGCTCCAGCCCGAGGGCGTCATGATAAAAACGCACGCTGCGCTCGAGATCGAGGACATTGAAATTAAAGTGATTGAAGGTAAACATACCGTGCCTCCCAAATACATTCTATCTGTCCCAAGTATAGCGGCTGCGGCGCGCATTGTCAAAGCAAGGCCGCAAAAAACTGTTGGAATTTCATGCCGGGCACGGTATAATGATCGTGCTAGACTGGGATATTGGAGGCGCGCCATGGACAAGACAGGACGCGCGCCCGGCTCTGTCATGGAGCCGGAGCTGCAGGAATTTCATACCGGCGCGGCCGTGCACGCTTACCGCACGTTCGGCTGCCACGCGCTCCCCGGCGCGGCGGGGCACCGCTTCGCCGTCTGGGCGCCGCACGCACAGCGCGTCGCGCTCGTGGGCGACTTCAACGGCTGGGACGCGGCGGCAACGCCGATGGACCGGCTGCCGGACGGCACATGGGTGCAGACCGTAGCCGGTCTGCGCGACGGGGCGCTCTATAAATACGCCGTCACCGGACCGGACGGGCAGACGGTGCTCAAGGCCGACCCCTTCGCCGCGCACTGCGAGACCGGGCCTGCGACCGCATCGAAGGTCTGGGCGCTCGAGGGCTACGTCTGGCACGACCGGAGCTATCTGCGCCGCCGCGCCGCGCGCGATGTGTACCGCGCGCCGATGAGCATTTACGAGGTGCACCTCGGCTCCTGGCGCAGGCCGGAGACCGGCCTGCCGTGGTATCGCTCGGTCGCAGACGAGCTGGCAGACTACTGCCGAGAGATGCGCTACACGCACGTGGAGCTGCTGCCCGTGACGGAATACCCCTACGAGGGCTCCTGGGGCTATCAGGTGACCGGGTACTACGCCCCCACCAGCCGCTATGGTACGCCGCAGGACTTCATGTACTTTGTCGATACGCTCCACCGCGCCGGCATCGGCGTGCTCATGGACTGGGTCCCGGCGCACTTTCCGAAGGACGCGCACGGGCTCGCGCGCTTTGACGGCACGCGGCTCTACGAGTGCAAGGATGCGCGCATGGCCGAGCATCCGGAGTGGGGCACGCTCATTTTCGACTACGAAATGCCGGAGGTGCAGAGCTTTCTCATTTCGTCGGCCATGTCGTTTTTCGACCGCTATCACATCGACGGCATCCGCGTGGACGCGGTGTCCTCAATGCTGTATCTCAACTACGCCCGGTGCGACGGCGAATGGACGCCGAACCGCGACGGCGGCAACATCAACCTCGGCGCGGTCGCCTTTCTGCAAAAGCTCAACACGACCGTGCTCACGGCGTGGCCCGGCTGCGTGACGGTCGCGGAGGAGTCCTCCGCCTACCCCGGTGTGACGAAGCCGCCCTATGACGGCGGCCTCGGCTTCAGCTTCAAGTGGGACATGGGCTTCATGCACGATACGCTCGACTATCTGGAGCTCGATCCCTATTTCCGCAAATACCACCACGACAAGCTGACGTTCTCGATGATGTACGCCTTCTCCGAGAACTTTATCCTCGCGTTTTCGCACGACGAGGTCGTGCACGGCAAGAAGTCGATGCTCGACAAGATGTACGGCACCTATGAGCAGAAGTTTGCCACCCTGCGCGCGCTCTACGGCTATCAGTTCGCGCACCCGGGCAAGAAGCTCACGTTCATGGGTTCGGAATTCGGCCAGTTCATCGAGTGGAACTACAAGCAGGGGCTCGACTGGCTGCTGCTCGACTACCCGATGCACAAGGCCATGCAGCGCTGGTGCAGCGCGCTCAACGCCTGCTACCGCAGCACCCGCGCGCTCTGGGACATCGACGACGGCTGGGACGGCTTCACGTGGCTGAACGTGGACGACGCCGAGCGCAGCGCCATCGCCTTCCTGCGCACGGCGCGCAACGGCCGCCGGCTCGTGTGCGTGTGCAACTTCACGCCCGTGCGCTATGACGATTTTGTCATCGGCCTGCCCAGGCGCGGCGTGCTGCGCGAGCTGCTGTCGAGCGACAGCGAGGAATTCGGCGGCTCCGGCGTGCACAACGCGCCCGAGATCCGCAGCGAGAACGTGCCGTTCGGCACGCTCCCCTGCTCCGCGCGCGTGACGCTGCCGGAGCTTGCCGCCGTATACTTCACCTTCACGACCCGGTAAAGGAGGGAACGCCATGAAACCCGAACTGCGCGCAGCGCTGGCCGAAAAGGGCCGCTGCGACCTGCCCGGCGTGCTGCTGGCAGCCGCCGAGTGCGCGCCGCTGGCCAAGACCGGCGGCCTTGCGGACGTCGTCGGCACGCTGCCGAAGAGTCTGGCCGCGCTCGGCTTTGACGCGCGCATCATCACGCCGTACCACCGCGTGATCAAGGAAAAATACGCATCCCAGGTCACGCACCTGACGGATTTTTATATCGATCTCGGCTGGCGGCATCAATACGTCGGCATCGAGCGGCTGCTGCTCGACGGCATCGTCATCTACCTCGTAGACAACGAGTTTTATTTCGGCGACCGCATTTACCTCGGCGGCGAGGCCGAGGGCGAGCAGTATGCGTTTTTCGCCCGCGCGATTCTGGAGGCGCTGCCAAGGCTCGACTTCACGCCCGAGATCCTGCACTGCAACGACTGGCACACGGCCGTGCTGCCCATGCTGATGAAAACACAGTACGCCGGCAGGATGCAGTCGCGCATGCAGACGCTGCTGACGATCCACAACATCGCCTATCAGGGCAAGTTCTCGTTCGAATTCGTGCAGGATCTGCTCGGCATCGACGCGCGCTATTACACGCCGGAATTCATGGAACTCAACGGCTGCGCGAACCTGCTCAAGGCCGGCTGCGTCTTTGCCGACCACATCAACACCGTCAGCCCAAGCTATGCGGGTGAGATTCGCACGGCGGCTTACGGCGAGGGACTCGAGGGCATTCTCAACGCCCGGCAGCACCAGCTGTCCGGCATCCTCAACGGCATCGACACCGCCGTCTTTGACCCCGCGCACGACGGCGGCATCGCCGCGCCCTACTCCGCCGACGACCTGAGCGGCAAGGCCGCCTGCCGCGCCGCGCTGTGCCGGGAGCTCGGTCTCGAGATCGGCGCGCACACGCCCATCGTCGCCATGGTCACGCGCATGACGCCGCAAAAGGGCTTCGACCTGGTGCAGTGCGTGCTCGACGAGCTCATGGACAGCGAGGACATGGCGTTCGTGCTCCTCGGCACGGGCAACGCCGAATACGAGGACTTTATGCGCAGCGCCGAGTGGCGGCACAAGGGCCGCCTGTGCGCCTACATCGGCTATGACGAGGCGCTGTCGCACCGCGTGTACGCGGGCAGCGATTTTCTGCTCATGCCGTCGAGCTTCGAGCCATGCGGCCTGTCGCAGATGATCGCCATGCGTTACGGCACGCTGCCGATCGTGCGCGAGACCGGCGGCCTGCGCGACAGCGTGCAGCCGTATAACCGGTTCACCGGCGAGGGCACCGGCTTCTCGTTTGCCAACTTCAACGCCTACGAGCTGGCGGACACGATCCGCCGCGCGCTCGCGCTCTATCACGACGATCATGACGCCTACTGCCGCGTGCAGCGGCAGGCCATGTCGCAGGACTTCAGCTTCACGCGCTCGGCCGAGGACTACGCGCACCTGTATCTGCTCCTGCTGCCGGAGGACACCACGCCGAAGCACGACGCGGCCGACGAGGCCTTCCGCAGCCCGATCGGCGCGCTCGAGACCGGTGCGGCCGTGCGCCTCGCCTTCGCGGACACGGAGGCGCTCGTGTTCGACGCCGCCGTGGAGCTCTACGGCGATGCGTACAGCGACACCGTCGCCATGACGCAGACGGCCGCCGGCTTTGAAGCGGCCGTGACCATGCCCGCCGCGCCGCAGGCGCTGCGCTACCGCTTCCGGCTCGCGTGCAACGACGGCGGCATCCGCTGGCTGTGCGCCGCGCCGGACGGCCGGCACGCCCGGCTGTGCGACGCACCGGGTGACGGCTGGCGTCTGACGGTCTATCGCGCCGGATTCACGACCCCGGCGTGGTTTCGCACCGGCGTGATGTATCAGATCTTCCCCGACCGCTTCGCGCGCGACAGCTCCGCCACCGCGCAGCGCGGCATGGAGCACCACCGCCGCATGGGCCAGACCGTGCACTGCCACGCCGGATGGGACGAACCCGTCGAGTGGCGGGCCAACACGCCGGAGGGCGAATACGCACCGGTGGATTTCTACGGCGGCACTCTGCGCGGCATCGCCGACCGGCTGCACTACCTGCAGAGGCTCGGCGTGACGGTGCTGTACCTCAACCCGATCTTCGAGAGCGCATCCAACCACAGGTACGACACCGGCGATTACCGGAAGGTCGACCCCATCCTCGGCACGAACACGGACTTCAAGAAGCTCTGCGCGGCCGCGGCGGACTGCGGCATCCGCATCGTGCTCGACGGCGTGTTCGCTCACACGGGCGCTGACAGCCGGTACTTCAACCGCTTCCGGCATTACCCCGGCTGCGGCGCGTACAACAGCCACAGCTCCGTCTATGCGCGCTGGTACAGCTTCGCGCACTACCCCGACGACTACAAGTGCTGGTGGGATTTCAAAGACCTGCCCGCCGTCAATGCCGCCAATCCCGACTGGCGAAAATATATGATCACCGGCGAGCGCAGCATCGTCAAGACCTGGCTGCGCGACGGCGCGTCCGGCTGGCGGCTGGACGTGGCCGACGAACTGCCGGACGATGTGCTGCGCGGCATGCGCAGCGCTGCCAAAGAAACCGACCCCGACAGCGTGCTCCTCGGTGAGGTCTGGGAGGACGCCGTGACGAAAGTCAGCTACGGCGAACGGCGGCAGTACGCGCTCGGCGACGCGCTCGACAGCGTCATGAACTATCCCCTGCGCGACGGACTGGTGACGTTCCTGACCGGGCGCAGCACGGCGCGCGCACTTGCCGACCTGCTGCTGAGCCAGCGGCTGAACTATCCGCGGCCGCTGTACTACGCGCTCATGAATCTGACGGCAAGCCATGACGTGGCGCGCACGCGCTCGGCGCTGGCGCTGGACTTTGACCCCCGCAGCCGCACGCGCGCGGAGCTTGCGGCGCTCGAGATCACGGACGCCATGGCCGCACGCGGCGCGCAGCTGCAGGTTCTGGCGGCAGCCGTGCAGTTCTGGCTGCCGGGCATCCCGTCGATCTACTACGGCGACGAGACCGGTATGCAGGGCCTGTGCGACCCGTTCAACCGCGCGCCGCTGCAGATGTGCGACACGCAGATGCTGCAGTGGTACGCACAGCTGACTGCCCTGCGCCACGCGCACCCGGCGCTCACGCGCGGCGAGGTCGCCGTGTTCGCCCCGGCGGGCGACGTGCTGTGTGTTCTGCGCGTCATCGCGGACGGTCGGGACGCCTTCGGCGAGGAAGCAGAGGACGAGGCGCTGCTGCTGATCGTCAACCGCGCAGCGCACCCGGTGCGCTGCCACGTGGAGCTCACCTGCCCCGGCGCCGGCCTGTGCGAAGAGACAAGGCTGGCCTTCGTGCGCAGCGAATACGACTGCGCCGCCGACTGCACCGACGATACCCACATTGCCATCCGCGACGGCGTGGGCGCATTTGACCTGCCGCCCCATGCCGCAAAAATCTACAGATTGGAGAACCGACATGGAACTGAAACTGGATCGTAACAAAACCTATGGTCTGGCGCTTGAGGGCGGCGGCGCGAAGGGCGCTTACCAGATCGGCGCGTGGAAAGCCCTGCGCGAGGCGGGCATCCGCTTTTCCGCCGTGTCCGGCACGTCCGTCGGTGCGCTCAACGGCGCCATGATCGTCATGGACGACCTGGAAAAGGCCGAAAACGTCTGGAACAACATCCACTTTTCCCAGGTCATGGACGTGGACGACGAGGAAATGCGCCGGCTCATCAACCGCGACATCCCACTCTCCGAGCTCAAGAGCACGCTGCGCAGCGTGGCCGACATCGTGCGCAACCGCGGCTTTGACGTGACGCCGCTGCGCAAATGGGTCGCCGAGGTCGTGGACGCGGACAAAATCTGCCATTCCGACACGGACTTTTTCATCGTCACCTACTCCCTGTCCGACCATCAGGAGCTGGAGCTCAAAGCCTCCGATCTCGACAAGGACGAGCTGTGCGATATGCTGCTCGCAAGCGCGTACCTGCCGGCATTCCGGTTGGAAAAGCTTGGCGGCAAATATTACGCCGACGGCGGCGTACAGGACGTGGTACCCATCCACGCGCTGGTGGAAAATGGCTGCAAGGACATCATTGCCCTGCGCATCTTCGGCTTCGGCATCGAAAAGCGCTTCCGCATTCCGGACGACGTGCATGTGACGACGATCGGGCCGACGGTCGATCTCGGCAACATTCTGAACTTCGACGCCGAGCAGAGCCGCAAGAACATGCGCCTCGGCTACTTTGACGCCCAGCGCGTGCTCTACGGTCTCTACGGCAGCACGTATTATATCGACCGCACCATGTCCGAGGACGCGGCGCGCCAGCAGCTGCTCGAATACCTCGGGACGGATGATGGCTCGCTGCGCACGTTCCACGAAAAGACGCTGCCGCAGATCGCCAGGGCGCTCAAATGCGATGGTGATTACTACGACCTGCTCATCGCCGTGCTTGAGCACGACGCAAAGGAGCTCGGCATCGCGTCCGAGCGCATCATGACGGACATGGAGCTGCTACAGGCGATCCTCAGCCAGCCGGAGCCGCCGGAGGCCATTCTGCCCGCGCAGGGATCCGACACCCCGGCGGAAACGGAGCCGGAAGCCGCCGACGATACGCAGGCCGCCCCGCCCAAAGCCGCCGAAGAAGTCGCGGCCAAGGCCGCCGAGCTGTCGCAGGACATTGAAAAGCACATCAACCGTCTCCTCGGCAAGATGCGGCCGCGCCGCAACCGGCCCGGCACGACGGAAAATGCTGCGCCGGAAGCCAACGCAGACGTGCCGGAAAAAGAATGAACGCACCGGGGCGGCCGCACGGCCGCCCCATTTTTGAGCTGCGGAGCGCCCGAAACCGGTTGGAAATCATGGATTTTCACGGGCCGCGGGTTTCCGCTTGCAAATGTTGATGATCTCTGGTATGATGCTTATTGGTTAGAGCTATCTAACTTACGAAAACAACCTGATCCATAGCAAAAAGGAAGCTGTCTTATGCAAACATTTGGGGGGATCCTGATCCCGTTTCTCGGCACCGCGCTGGGCGCGGCGTGCGTGTTCTTTATGAAGAAAGTGCTCAGTGACGCCGTGCAGCGCTCGCTGACCGGTTTCGCCGCCGGTGTGATGGTGGCGGCTTCGGTCTGGAGCTTGCTGATCCCGGCGATCGAGCAGTCGGCAGGTATGGGGAAGCTCTCGTTCCTCCCCGCCTTTCTGGGCTTCTGGCTCGGCATCCTGTTTCTGCTCGCGCTGGATCACATCATCCCGCACCTGCACGCGAACAGTGCCCAGGCCGAAGGGCCGAAGAGCCGCCTGCAGCGCACGACGATGATGGTGCTGGCCGTAACGCTGCACAATATCCCGGAGGGCATGGCCGTCGGCGTGGTATACGCCGGGTACCGCTCCGGCAGCGCACAGATCACGGCGGCCGGTGCGCTGGCCCTGTCGCTGGGCATCGCCATTCAGAACTTCCCGGAAGGGGCGATCATCTCCATGCCGCTGCGGGCGGAGGGCATGAAAAAAGGCAGAGCCTTCTGCGGCGGCGTGCTTTCCGGCGTGGTAGAGCCCATCGGCGCCGTGCTGACGATTCTGGCGGCACAGCTCGTTGTCCCTGCGCTGCCGTATCTGCTCAGTTTTGCTGCCGGAGCCATGCTCTATGTCGTGGTGGAAGAGCTGATCCCGGAGATGTCGCAGGGCGATCACTCCAATATCGGCACGGTGTTTTTCGCCGTGGGCTTCAGCATCATGATGATGCTGGACGTGGCGCTCGGATAAACAACAAAAACCACATCCGCCGATCCGAATGGACCGGCGGATGTGGTTTTGCTTTCGGTATCTCTTACTTCGATTCCGGCAGGTTTTCCGTCGCAAAGAGCGTGATCACGTTCTTCAGCGTCTCCTGATCGTAATCCTCGGCGATCGCAGATGCGTTCCAGTAAGCATAATCGCCCTCGAACCAGCTCTGCAGGTCATCGAGATCCTCCGCATAGCGGAACTCCAGGTGATAGGTGGTCGCCATCGTGTCCGGAGAGAAGGCAAAGTAGGTGAATTCGCCGGAGTTTTCGTCCTCGCTCTGATAGAAAATGAAGCCGTTTTCATTTTCCTTGTCCAGCTTTCGATAAGTGTGGGAGAAAACTTTCTTGCCCTGCGTGTCCAGACCGGTGATCTTGTGGCCGTCCATCACGAACTTCGAAACCCCGCCCAGGAAATAGCAGTCGAAGGCCATGCTGTCCGGATCGGCCGCATATTTTTCGGCAGCGTCTGCGCCGTAGATCTTTGCCGTGCACATCCCGAGCAGCTTGTCCGTGGCGGCGTCCGCATTGTCCTCGCCCACCAGCGGCGCGGTGGCATCATGCCAGATGCTCCGGTAATCCGCCTTCGACAGCTCCGGGAACAGCTCCACATACGTCCCGCTGATGGTCGTCAGGTAGTCATCCGTGACCGTCTGCTGATTGGCCGCCGAGGGGGTGTTCGTGTCCGCTTTGGTCTGTCCGCAGCCGACGACCGACAGCAGGCAGCTCACGCACATCAAAAATGCAGCAATTCTCTGTTTCATTGTATACCTCCTGTTATTAGTTAGTCTCGTCTAACCAGCAGGAAGTCTACCATATTGCGCCGCCCCGGGCTACTCCGTTTTGGTTTCACTGCTCCGTTTTGACGCATATCTTCCCCGTGGTCACCATTTTCCTCGCAAAGTCGCGCCGTATGTCCGCAACGCTCGTGGGAGCTATCGGCGGCATTTTCACCCCCGGCTCGTTCCTCGCGCTTCACCTCTTCGGCTCGGCAACGGGACTGTGGGGCGTTTGGAACTTCTCGTATTTTGAGCTGATGAAGGGCGTTACCTATCAGGGCAATTTCTATCAGGGCGTTGACTGGATAAGCTGGGTGCTGCTGCTGCATATGCTGCCGTGCTGCATCCCCTGCGCGGTCATCGGCTTTAAGCACTGGGCACGCCTTAAAAAGGAAGCCAAGCGTGGATAAGCAGAGCGTTGTGCTCGGCTGCGGCTGCGAGGTGTTCGGAGACGAGGCGCAGGAGCTCAAGCAGCGCTTCAAGCTGCTTCGTCTGCTCATTGCCTCGACCGCGCTGAGTATGCCGCTGCTTTGGAACCTGCCGCCGATGGTGCAGCTCGTGTTTGCTACGGCGCTGCAGCTTTACCCGGGGATGTATTTTGTGCGCAATGCCCTGCGGGGGCTGAGAAGCCTGACGATGGGCATGGATCTGCTCGTGGCGCTGTCCACGACGGCAATTTATGCTTACAGTACGGTCGTCGTGTTCACTGTGACGGAGGATATAAAGCTCTATTATCTGTGCGACGGCGTTCTCATTTCGCTTTTGCTGTTCGGGCGCTATCTCGAATCGGTCGCGATCTATCAGAGCGGTGAGGCTGTGCGCAGCTTAATGCGCTTGCAGCCCAAGACGGCGATCGTCCTGCGCGACGGTACGGAGCGGGAGATAGACGCTCAGGAGATCGTTTCCGGCGACACCGTCGTGCTGCGCCCGGGCGAGCGCGTACCCGCCGACGGCGTGATAATTGAGGGCGGCTGCCTTGTGGACGAATCGCTTCTGACCGGCGAGAGCGAGCCCGTTTCAAAGTGCGCGGGAGACCGCGTGACGGGCGGAACACTCAACCGCGAGGGCAGGGCGGTATATACCGCAACCGCCGTGGGTGAAAGCTCGACCCTTCGGCAGATGGCCGATTTCGTGCGCCGCGCACAGAGCGAGAAGGCTCCGGTGCAGCGCTTTGCCGATAAAATAGCTTCCGTGTTCGTTCCGTCCGTCATCGGTCTGGCGGCGTTGGTGTTCGTGCTGTGGTTTTTCGTGTTCGCGCCCCATGACTGGGGCAAGGCGGTCTCGACCGTGTGCGGCGTGCTCGTGATCGCCTGTCCCTGTGCGCTAGGGCTTGCTACTCCCGCGGCGCTCATGACCGCGTCCGGACGCGGCGCGGAGCTGGGCATTTTGTTCAAGGGCGCCTCGGCGATAGAAAAGGCGTGGGGCGTGGATACGGTCGTGTTTGACAAGACCGGCACCCTCACTCAGGGGCGCGATGTATGCCGCGTGGCTGTGCGCCATGTCGAGCGGGAGCGCAGGCTCGGGCGCTGCGGTGATGCTGGCGTTTGCTCTCGGAACGGTGCCGCTGCTGCTGGCATTCGCAATGCTCGGAGCACTGATGCCGCGGGCGTGGACGAAGTATCTGCGCAAGCTCGGCGCGGTGCTCGTAACGGCGATGGGACTGAAAATGCTCCTCGGCGGGCTGCTGCTTTTGAGGTGATATAATAAAAACCGGAGTGCGGAATCTTGTCTGCACTCCGGTTTTTACGTTTGTTTTATTTCGCCGCGACGCCGTCGATATATGGCTTGCCGCGCTGCGCCTCGCGGCGGATATCCGGATGCTCAACGTCTCCCGAGACGAAGGCGATGTCGCAGCTTTGGCACCGTTAGTTTTGCTCTCGGTTTCGGGTGGCTAACAGCCCCAAGACGGCTCCGAAAGCGGCGGTCAAAGTCAAAATGAGCAGCACGCTCTGCACGGAAAGCCGATCCAGCATTATGCCGCCGGCAAGGGTTGCCGCTATGGTGCCCAAAGAAGCCGCCGCGGCAGTCATGGTTTGCCCTTTGGCCGAATCCGCAGCCGGCACGGTGCGTTCGACATAGTCCACTATCGCAGGGGTATACAGGCCAAACGAAAGACCGTGGAAAAGGTATGCCGCAAACAGCGCGGGCACACTGCCTGCCAAGCTGATAGCCAATAGCTTGATCGGAAAGAACAGCAGGCTCAGCCTTAGACAGCGCTTGCGCATTTTTGTGCTTACCCGACTGTAAGCCAGCATGGCGGGAAACTCAATGACGGCCGAGAAGAAGCTGAGTCGTCCGAGATCTGCATAATTACCTCGCAGATTTTGCACCACGTTGATCAAGAAATTGTTTACCGTGTTATTTGCCGCAAAAATGACCGCAATACCTAACAGCAAAAGACAAAAGCGCGGCATGGCGCGCATGAAGGAGAGCAGGGAAGCCTTGCCCTCTTCCTTTTTTTCGCCCAAGTCAACATGGGCGCAGACCCGATGCAGGGACAGGAGAACGGGCAGCTGTATTACCGCAGTGCAGACAATGGCAATAGGAATAATTGACGTTGAGAGCATCTGCACCAGCGCACCCATCGCCAATGCCGTCAGTGCGAAAGCCAAAGAGCCGACGCCTCTGGAAAGACCGAAGCTAAGGTCGGAATCAGCCTTTTGTATCAGCCCGGCAATCTTAATATATAACGGGTTTAACGACAGGCTGCACGCAAAACAAATGATCAGGAAGAGTCCCGTAAACAGATCTCTGCCGGAGTGAAGCACAAGGGAACAGGCTGCGGCAATCAGTAAGCCGAGTGCTGCCGTTGCTGCTGAAAACAGACGCAAGCGTCCGCGGTCTATTTCTGCACCGAGAAGGATAGAGCCCGAAAAACCCAGCAGATTTCCAAGCGCCGCGACCAATCCGACCTGCGCGTTGGAAAAGCCCAGCGTCCGCATAAAACTGACGGCAAAGCAGAACAGGGAGGCTGCACTGCACCAGTAGAGTGCTTGCAGCAGAGTGTAGTTTCTTCTGTTCACGGCACATCTCCCTTTAAAATGCAGGAACGGATCTTGTCACGAGTCATATCCGGACATAAGCTCCGTTTCTGTTTTGCCTGACTCGGTCAGAGCTTCAGCTCCAACTCTGCCTCCGGCTCTCTGGACCTGATGAGCCGGCTGTTTAACTGCCGGAGCGCACTGGCCAAGGCAGATATCTGTTCGTCGCTGAAAGACTCCAGCTCGTCGAAAAATGCCTCGAAAGTGTTCCAATTCAAGCTGGCGGAGTAATTTCGGTATACTTCCAGCCCCTTCTCCGAGGGCCTCAGCAGAATGTTCTTTCGGTTGCGTGTGGTCTGATACTTGTTCACCAGCCCATACGCACACAGCGCCTTAACGATTTTTGAGAAGGTGCTTTGAGCAATGCCCAGCCGCTCGGATATCATGTTCATATTCATATAAGCATCGTCATCCGAGTGCTCCAGAATATATTCAAACACCTGCCACTCCTGAGAGTTAAGGCAAATATCATCTGCCACGGAAAAACGTGTTGCAGACAATCTTTGTGTAATATTCGAGTGGCGAACGAGCTCTGCCACCAGCGGCCGATAACGGCCCATCCATCCGGTTTCCATTAGCATCTTCCTTTTCTCGGCCTAAATAAACTGTGTCCGAACCTATGCTTATTATGCCATTTTTTCGTTGTTTGTCAAGTTCCACAAAACAGCTATCCATATTTTGTGCAGTAAAAATACTTGACGGCCGTGCCGTCGACAATATATTATATGTGTAGCAAATACATTCTATAGAATATTTTAGTGCTGCAATAATTTATTTAGGAGGAACAAGAGATGAAACGAAGAAGTATCATTCTGGCGATCGCGCTGGTGATTATTCTGCTTGGCGGCATTCTTTCAGTGGCGGTCGACAATGACTTCGGAAGAATGCACACCCAAAGACTATACCTTGTAAACGACAACGGCTACACGGTTACGGCCAATTTGTTTATTCCGAATGCGGCGACGGCTGAGGCACCGGCTCCGGCATTTATCGTTGTGCCCGGCGGTGACTGCCCGTCTGACATCGGAAGCCCGTGGGCAACGGAGCTGGCTCGCCGCGGCTTTGTGGTGGCCCTGGTAGACTATTCCGGATGCGGCGATACCGAGGCAGACCCGAGCTCTCAGTATTGGACCAATCCCGACGGCGCGATGGAACTGGACACCGTATATGATTTCGTGGAGTCCTTGGATTTCGTTGACTCTGACAACATAGGCGTCGGCGGTCACTCGATGGGCTCCCTCTACAGCTACCGCCTTTCGTTAGTGCGCCCGGTGAGCATGGTCGTGTCGGATGTTCGCTTCAACGATGCCCCCGCTGAGTATGATTTCAATTTCGTCCAGATATCCGCCACGCACGACGAAGGTCTTCTGGACCGACTCAGCACATTCGACGAAATGTATACCGATCCTTTCCTCTGCGGCATATTCGGAACGGAGCAGATCGTTCCCAACCAGCTTTATGGCTCGTGGGAAAACCGTACCGGACGCATCTTCATTCCCCTGAACCAAACTCATCAGGATGATATGATTTCCGGTCAGTTCCTGAAGGCTCTGACGGAATCGGTTTCCACCGCCATGGGTGCACCGAATCCTCTGCCCGGCGATGACCTGGTCTATGGCTGGAAGGTCGTTGCCCATATTTTGATGATTATCGGCCTTGTGGGCGCTCTCTTTGCACTGGGCGGTCTGCTGGTAGACTCTCGCCTTTTTGAGAGCCTGAAGCTCAAGGCTCCCGAACACTCCGGCGGACTGAAGGCCGGCACCAAGGGCTTTTGGATCGCGGCCGTCATTCTCACGCTGATTCCCGTTGCACTCTTTTTCCCGGGGACGGCAGTGGGCAACACAATGGCCTCCAATGCCCTATTCCAACTGGGCACTACCCCCAACGGATATGTGGTATGGATGCTGTTCTCGGCTTGTGCGCTGCTTGTATATCTGCTGGTCTATCACTTTGCCGTGGGCAAAAAGCTTGGCGCTACCGCGAAGTCCTACGGCCTTGCTACCTCGGACGGAGAGGGGTTCCGCTTCGGCCATATCCTGAAATCCGCCATCCTGGCTTTGGCGCTGTTCCTCTTTGCTTATGGGGTGCTCCTCATGATTTTCCGCCACGCCAACACGGATATCCATGTCTGGACCAACAGCCTGCGTCCCTTCAACGCGGCGCGTTCTCAGACCATGCCTTGGTACTTCCTGGCGATTCTGCCCTACTTCGCGCTGTTCCAGCTCTGCGGCAGTGTTTTGGACTTCGGGGATGATCGCAAGGGCAAGGTGAAGAGCATCGTTCTGGGCACTTTGATCTGCCTGGCGGGCATGATCCTTTTGCTGGCCTTCCATGAGATAACGCTCCGAACCAATCGGCCTTTCTATACCGGCCACTTTGCGCACTTCTACTTAGACCTGCTCACCAACCTGCTGCCGCAGTTCGCCATCGCATCCGCATTGGCATCTTATCTGCGCAAAAAGACGAACAGCGTTTATGTCGGTGTGTTCCTCGGAACTGCCATGCTGGCCTTCGGAATGGTGTCCACAAACAGCCTTGCCATGATCATCTCCTGACGAATATGGTGAAAAGAATTCGTTTTGGGATTATGGATTTATAATTAATTGATTTGAGGACCGAGAGCAACTGCTCTCGGTCCTCTTTGACGGAGTGAGCCTTGTTGCGGTCCTTCAAGGAAGACCGCCGGACGGACGAGGAAATACCGGATTTTATGAAATCGTTCGGCTGGGCGAGGCGGACAAAAAATCAATAGTAGACCGCGGGTACACCGTTGTGGACTTAAATGACGCCACAGCGGAGCCCGCGGTTTTTGCGTTTATTTTATTTTGCCGCGACGCCGTCGATATATGGCTTGCCGCGCTGCGCCTCGCGGATGAGCTCCTTCATGGGCTTTGTCAGATACGTGTCCTTGCGGCATATGAGCGACCACTCCATGCGGGTGTACGGCTCGGGCAGCTCGTAGGAATAGACGGGGAAACGCGTTTTGTAAAAGCTGATGCAGCTTTTCGGGAAGCAGGCGACGCCCATTCCCGCAACGACGTTTGAAAAAATCGTGCTGAGACTCGACGATTCGAGCACCTGCTTGGACTTCACTCCTATATGCTCGGCAAAGCGGTCGTACAGGATGCGGCACACGCAGCCGGTCGGAAACGACAGAATTTGATTTTGCAGAAGCTTTTTGAAATCGACGGTCTCGCCGCAGTACTTATTCGTGACGATGACGACGTGGTCCTCGCCGATGACCCATTTGCGGATATCCGGATGCTCGACGTCTCCCGATACGAAGGCGAGGTCGCAGCTGTGACCCAGCACCCTTTCCACCAGCCCGTTGGGACCGAAGGTGGGACCGTTTTCAATCTGAACCGAGACCTTGGGGTGCTTGTCGCTGTAGCCTGTGAGTATTTCGGGGAGGATGGAGACCGCGATAGACTCAAGCGTTCCGATGTTTATGCAGCAGCCCGAGGCGTGGTTTTCCATCGCCTTGGTCATCTCGCCCGACATATGCAGCATTTTGACGGCATGGCAAAGCGCCTCTCACGCGCGATAGTGCCGCAAGAGTTGCTAATTATTTTAAGGATATAAATGCTGCATGGCTAATGGGCGAAAGTAAGTTTAAGACAAAATTTGAGCAAGCGTATTATGATGAATGCCCGACACATGAAGAATGTGCCTGGACGTAAGACTGACATGAAGGATGCCCAGTGGATCGCCACATTGCTTAGGGCGGGATTGCTCAAAGGCAGCTTTATCCCGGATAAAGCATTCCGAGAGCTGCGGCATCTGACCCGGTATCGCAAGAGCGTTGTCCATGACATTACGGCACAAAAGAACCGGATCGATAAATTCCTGCAAAGTTCCGGATTCCGCTTCACTGCATTCCTTTCGGATACCTTTGGTGCTTCCGGAAGAAATATCGTTCGGCATCTTATTGAGCACGGCAGCATTGACCGGAAAGCGTTGGATAAGTGTCTGAAGACCAAAACCAGAAACCGAATTGACGAGATACTTGTTGCACTGAATGGATCACTTTCCGAGCATCAGCGCAGATTCCTGAATATGGTGTTTCGGCATCTGGAAGATTTGGAAGCACATAAGCATACTGTTGAGGACGAAATCACCGAGGAAGTTCTGAAACATACTGATGCACTGAATCTCCTTTGCTCCATTCCCGGAATTGATGTCACTGCAGCAGCTGCTATCATTGCGGAAATCGGTACTGATATGAGTTCATTCCCGGATTCCCAACACATTTGCTCCTGGGTGGGACTGAGTCCAGGCAACAACGAGAGTGCTGGTAAACGAAAGAGCGTCCATGTCAATAAAGGCAATCCTTATCTGAAGAACATGCTGTGCGAGGTCGCGTGGATCATGGCATCTCACCGCAAACTGTATCTTTCCGGCTGGTACTGGAAAGTGAAACAGCGGAAGGGAGCGAAGCGGGCAACGATTGCGTTGGCCCGGAAGATCCTTTCCATCATCTACACCATGCTGAAAACCGGAACTCCCTATAATGAGGAATGCTTTGAACAGCGCAGACTGCGATGCGAACGGAAACGTGCAAACCGCTTGGTGAATGAATTGCAGAAGCTGGGCTACGTAGTGGTAGCACCCGACTGATGCTTACTCCCATATTGCTCCGCCAGCGACAGGCAAGGCCTGCCGCTATTTGTGCTGTGAATCTTTCATCTATGAGGCGTTGAAAAACGCTTTGTCAAGGTTCACGCTACGACTTATTTTCGTAGCAAGGTGCAGTTGAGAGGGTTTATCCCCTCAAGGGGTAGAACACGAGAAAGGCAAAAATTAAGCCTCCGGAGAAATTTCTAAAAAATTTTTTCATAGAGTCATCCTCTGGGTATTCATCACCGGAAAACCGGAAAACAAAAAAGGCCCAGCTACCGTAATGGGTAACTGGGCCTCAACCATCCGTATATGGTATAAACGGGAATAAACTTCGCCAAAAGAATTCAAAGCAAAACAAAGACACCGGGAGAAAAAGATTGCCTCCAGATATGCGCCTTAAGGGGTCAGAATGGAGGGGGATTTTCCCCTATTTTTTAACCCATTCATCGCTCCAAACCCGGTTTTCCCCTATGGTTAACCCATTAAAAACGGGATAGAGAGCATCAAATTTCCTCAAAGGGGAACAGCGGAATCAAAAAAGAAAAACCCCGGAAACCATGTGTTTCCGGGGCTTTTGAGCCTTTTTGTTGTAAAATCGCGTCGGATCAGCGCTTGCTGAACTGAGGTGCGCGACGAGCGGCTTTGAGACCGTATTTCTTACGCTCTTTCATTCTCGGGTCACGGGTCAGCAGGCCGGCGGCCTTCAGGGGCGCACGGTAGCTGTCCTCGACCTGCAGCAGCGCACGGGCGATGCCGTGGCGGATCGCGCCGGCCTGGCCGGTCACACCGCCGCCGGTCACGGTGGCTTCGACGTCGAACTTGCCCATGGTGTCGGTCGCCGCGAAGGGCTGACGAACGATGAGCTTCAGGGTCTCGAGACCAAAGTAGTCATCCAGCGGACGGCCGTTGATGGTGATGCTGCCGGTGCCGTTCGGGAACAGGTGCACACGCGCGACGGAGGACTTTCTGCGGCCGGTGCCGTACATATAGGCTTTCTTGCTCGTATAAGTTGCCATGTTCTATTTCCTCCTTCTCAGCGATCCCAGACTTCGGGCTTCTGTGCCGCATGGGGATGCTCGGCGCCGCGGTAGATCTTCAGGCGCTTGAGCTGCCACTGGGCAATGGTGTTCTTCTGCAGCATGCCGCGCACAGCCAGACGCATAGCCAGCTCGGGCTTGTCCTTCATGAGCTTCTTGTACTGCGTCTCGTGCAGGCCGCCGGGATAACCGGAGTGCGTGCGGTAGTACTTCTGCTCGAGCTTCTTGCCGGTGAGCACTGCCTGCTCGGCGTTGATGATGATGACAAAGTCGCCGCAGTCAACGTGCGGGGTGTAGTCGGTCTTGAGCTTGCCGCGCAGCAGATCGGCAGCGAGCGCTGCGGTCTTGCCCATCGGCTTGCCGGCTGCATCCAGAACGTACCACTTGCGGGTGACGGTGTCCTTGTTCAGCAAAGTAGTGGACATATTCGTGCCTCCAATTTGAATGTGTTGAAAAACATTTTGACATTTTTCAGGCGCGAACGTAGAATAGGTCTCACATTCGCGCTTATCTTTTATACCACAATCATCAAAGCCTGTCAACGGAATTTTTATTTAGATATATCTTTGCTCTCAAAAGCTCCGTTTTGCTCCGTTTTACGCTTGAATTCGCAATTTCTATTTTCATTTTGGAGGCTGCTTATGAACGACCTGAATGCGTTCACCGGTCTGGTGCGCCGGTGCGTGGAGGATTATGACATGATCGCGCCGGGCGACACCGTCGCCGTCGGCGTCTCGGGCGGCAAGGATTCGCTCGTGCTGCTCATGGCGCTCAATGAGCTGCGCCGGTACTATCCGAAGCCGTTCACGCTCGAGGCGATCACGGTCGAGCTCGGCTTTGACGGCATGGACTTCGCGCCGGTGGCGGAGCTGTGCGATACGCTCGGCGTGCCGTACACCCGCCTGAAAACGGACATCAAAGAGGTCGTGTTCGACGTGCGCAAGGAGGATAATCCCTGCTCCCTGTGCGCGAAGATGCGCCGCGGCGCGCTGTGCACCGCGCTCAGCGAGCGCGGCATCACGAAGCTCGCGCTCGGTCATCACTTTGACGACGCGGTCGAGACGTTCCTGCTCTCGCTCGTGTACGAGGGGCGCATCAGCTGCTTTCAGCCGGTGACGCACATGACGCGCACGGGCGTGGATCAGATCCGTCCGATGCTCTACGCCGGCGAGGGGCGCATCGCCAATCTGGCGAAGGCGCTGGCGCTGCCGATCGTCGAAAACCCATGCCCCGAGGACCGCGGCAGCAAGCGCTACGAGATCAAGCAGTTCATCCGCACCATGAGCCAGACCTACCCCGATCTGCGCAGCAAGGTGTTCGGCGCCATCCAGCGCACACCGCTCGACGGCTGGGAAAAGGCGCGCTGATTTTTAGGAAAAGCGAAAACAGGACAGCCCGATGGGAAATCCCATCGGGCTTGCGGTTTATTCGATGATGCAAAAACGCTTACATTCAGCTTCCGTATTTAATTGTCTTATGAACATAGAAGTACTTATAGTGGTTCGATGAATACGAGGCCGAGCACGTTACAGAGCACTTCACATTCAAACCGGCGTTCACTCCAATACCGCCAGACACAGTTGTTGTCCCATTATTGAAAAAGTCGCCATTTACATAGTATTCGATGGAATTTGAGCTACGAAGCCATGCGTTAACCTCTCCCCCGAATTGCTTGGAAATTCCATTATAGGATCGCACTAACTGAATCGAATAGATAGAGTTGATATTGAAGAAATGACCGCCCTCACTTATGGCGCAATAAAAGTCCAAGTACGGCTGGTATTCGTCCGTCACATACAATCTGGCAGTGAAGGAACGATAAGCATTGCTGCGGGCAGCCTGTGTCTGCATCGTATCCGGGAGCATACGCAGAACTTCATCATATGACATATCCGCATTTTTTGCCATACGCGCGATCATTTCAGTAAACGTCATAGGGTCGCTTACGATCACATCTGGATTGGAATCCAAATCATCCAGAGAAATCGTCCCCGAAACTGCAACTCCGGCAGTATCGGCAGCCTAAACGGGAATAAACAGGACGGAAAACACAAAAACCAGAGCCAAAAGCATGGAAATTCGCTTTTTCATTCTTTATCCTCTTTTTTCAGTAACAAGGCCATACCCCACGCAGAGAGAATAATGCCTCCCATACGCACAGACGGAATGATTTGCTCGAACCGAATGTCCCAATACCTGTAATCAAACAGCTTCTCTTTTGCGGCCAGAAGTACGCGGAAGCAGAAATCCGGCACATACGGTGCCAACAGAATCAGTACAAGTCCAAGTATAAAGAGCGTCAGAATTTGCTTGCTTCGTTTTTTCATTTGCCACCTCCTGCAGCTGCACAATATTTCGGGTTGACGAAGTGAATAATTGGAAGTGCTTCCAGTTTCAATATACCAGATCCCATGCGATTGTCAAGGCATTTTTGCACACATTATCATGCATTTGTCTAATTTCTGCACACTCCGCAGTGAAAGCGCCACGAAAAAGCGACAACAAGCCCGATGGGAAGATCCCATCGGGCTTGTGTTGTTGAAGTGAAGTCTCAGAGGACGTTCTGGCAGAAACGCATGATGATCGTGGCGGTCTGCGCACGGGTGGCGTCACCCTTCGGCTGAAGGGTGTCCACGCCGTTGGAATTGCCGACGCCGAGGATCAGGCCCTGTGCGACCGCCCAGGACAGCGGCGTGCGGGCATAATCGGAAATGGAGCTGTAGTCCGGATAACCGGTCAGGTCAGCGGTATCGTACACGTCCAGATCCAGAACATTCTTGGTGTAGTTATAGAGGATGGTCGCCATATCCTGGCGCGTAATGGCATCATTCGGGGAGAACGTGGTGGGGCTCGTGCCGTTCACGACACCCTTCTCGAACGCCCAGTTGATCGCATCGACAGACCAGCTGTCGGTCACATCGGTGAAGGGGCTGGACTTGGCAGCCTTCGGAGAACCGGCCTGACGGTAGAGCATCGTCACGAGCTGTGCGCGCGTGGTCGTGCCGTTCGGCGCGATGGTCGTCGCGCTCGTGCCGTTCAGGATGCCGTTCTGGATGCAGTAATCCAGACCCTTATGCGCCCAGTTGGTGTAGGCGGGCATATCGGTGAAGTGAGCGCCCGGGCAGACATGTGCACCGGTCGAGCTGCTCACCGGGATGCTGTTGAGCATCTTGGCCAGCTCGAAGAACTTTTCCTGCAGCATGGCGTGCGTGGACTTCTGCATCTGGCCGACCATGTTGATGTGGTCGGTGTTGTCGATCTTCTCGATGTAGTTCCAGACGCCCATCTTGGTGCCGGCCTTGAAGGTCATCTTGCCGTCAGCGCCGACGCCGTAGTTTTCATTGTACTTATCCGTGGAATTCTCGTGCGGACGGATCGCGGAGCGGACGGAGACGATGCCGTCATTCTCCCACCAGTCCGGCGTGATGTTCACATGGCCGACCGCGTAGTTGACGTGTCTGCCCATGTAGGTGCTGCTCTTGACCATCATCGGGTTCATGCTGGCATTCGGCAGATAGTGGCCGGTCAGCGGTTCACGATGGGTGTTCGAGCAGGCGACGGAGAAGTAATAGATATCATCCTGCGCCTTGGCATAGCCGTTGAGCACGGCCGCGCCGTCGACGTCAAGGTCATAGACGCTCAGGTCGTTGGTGTGCTGCGTCCAGATCTTGCTGTTGATCACACGGTTGAAGTAGCTGAAGTAAGACTCGTTGGGCTGGCGCACCAGACCCCACTGATCGAGCTTGAAGTCCAGGCCGAAGTTGTTCTCATTGACATTGGTGCCGGCAACCGCGCCGATGATGCCCATGGCATACTGGGCCAGATCGCCGATGTTCTGATAGACCTTCGTGTCATACTGGCTGCCGTCGTGCGGCGTGCAGAGCGTCGTGATGCTCTCGATCCAGTGGCGGCACTCGCCGGTGAACAGCGGGCTGATATCACCGCCGCGGCTGGCGTTGCGCTCATCGGCATCGCCGTTTTCCAGCAGCTGTGCGAGCATACGGATCGTCTCGCCGCCCATGCTGTGGCCGACCAGATGCACTTTCAGCTCACTGTCGGGGTTTTTCAGCTCCGGCAGAACGCCCGGGAACGTGCGGCCATAGCGCGCATGGCCGTTGGTGGCGGAGTGGTATGCGCCGTAGTCGACCGTGCCGCCGACGAGGTAGGCATACAGCTCACAGGCGCGGTCCCAGTTGCTGGCAACGGGGCCGATAGACGGGGTGTAGACCTTGTAGCCGGCATTGTTGAGAATGTCGCGCAGGCTGCTGAAGCCGCCCCAGTAGTTCAGGCCGAGCACTTCCGTGCCGCCCCAACCGAACAGGCCGTGCACCAGCACGATCGGATAGTGGTTGCCGCTCGCCGACAGGAGCTCCGGCAGATCCGCGTCCGTCAGTTCGTCAGCAGAGGTCGCACGATCGGACTCGAAGTCCGTCGTATCGGCAACGCTTGCTGCGAAACCGGGCATGCAAAGCACCATCGCCAGAACCAGAACGGTGGCGAGCACTCTGCTCCACGTTTTCTTCATGAAAAATCCCTCCAATAGATTTGGGACAGCATCGAAATCTGTCCCCTTTTTTATGGTCACACTATAGTGCCGCTGCGAGAAATGCACAATCCCCACTGCGGTACAAATGTAACACTTTTGCGCATTTTCCAGCGCTTGATGAAACACACGTCACCATTATGTGCGCCCCGATACAGAATGCGTATGGACAAAAAAAGCCTGCCGTCCGTGGGATGCGGACAGCAGGCTTTGCACTGCGGGATCAGATCATAATGCCGCGCTTTTTGGCCTCGAAGGTCAGCTCGTCGCGGAAGTCGGGGTGCGCGATGGCGATCAGCTGGCGGGCACGCTCGCCAAGGCTGCGGCCGCGCAGATGCGCCACGCCGTACTCGGTGACGATGTAGTCGACATCGTTCTTGCTCGTCGTAACGACGGCGCCCGGGGTGAGGATGGACTTGATCTTGCTGATCGTGCCGCCCTTGGCCGTGGACGTGAAGGCGATGAAGCTCTTGCCGCCGCGGGACTGGCAGGCGCCGCGGACATAGTCGATCTGGCCGCCGGAGCCGGACATGTGCTTCGTGCCGACCGACTCGGCGCAGACCTGGCCGAAGAGGTCAACCTCGACCGCTGCGTTGATGGAGATCATGTTGTCGTTCTGGCAGATGACGTCCGGATCGTTGACGTATTCGACCGGCAGGATCTCGACGGCCGGGTTATCGTCGATATAATCATAAATGCGCTGCGAACCGAAGGCAAACGTCGTGACGGTCTTGCCGCGGTGGATCTGCTTTTTGCTGTTGTTGACCGCGCCGCACTCGATGAGCTCGACCATGGAGTCGGTGAACATCTCGGTGTGGATGCCGAGGTCGTGCTTGGCCTTGAGCGCCATGCCGGTCGCGTCCGGGATCGCACCGATGCCGAGCTGCAGGCACGCGCCGTCCGGAATGCGCTCGGCGATGAGGCCGCCGATCGTCTTGCTCACCTCGTCGAGCTGGACCGGCGGCAGGACCGGCAGGTCGTGGTTGTACTCCACGATGGCATCGACCTGCGAAATGTGGATCAGAGAACCGCACAGGCCGCGGGGCTGGCGGTCGTTGACCTCGAGGAAAATGCGCTTGGTCTTGTCGAGCATGGCGTCGATATACGAGCCGTTGAGCGCCAGGCTGAAGTAGCCGTGGCGGTCCATCGGCGCGACCTCGACGCACACGGCGTCATAGTCGTACTCCGTGCGGATGCGGGTCGGGAAATCGCGGTAATATGCCGGGATGATATCGGCATAGCCGGCGTTGACCGCCTTGCGCGCCGCGCTGCTGGAAAACCAGCTGTAGCCAGTCATCTTGCCGGCCAGCGTGGGGTCGGTATAAAACTCGAACGGGTACGCATCGAGCAGGGCCTGCACCTTCACGTCCGTAATATCGCTGTTGCGGATGCGCTCCGCGATTGCGGTCATGATGGCCGGCGTCTGCGAGGTCGCCGTATCCATGCCGAGCAGCCAGCCGGACTGCACCTGCTGGGCAATCTTATCCGGCGTCGTCAGTTTTTCCTGATACATCTTCTGATAGTCTGTCATAATTTGCTCTCCTAAAACAAAAAATATGAACACATGGGTATAAATAATATACACGATTCGAAAACGTAATTCAAGAGGGCGCGCGTCCGTTTTGCGATCCTTGCAAAAAATCCGTCACATTTTCAGGAAAATGAGAGGTTTTCTCACGTGAGAAAGTATGATATGATATTATGAGATTTGTTTGAATTCTTGAATGAATGGATCTTTATCCTCTATTTTTCATGCGGCTCTCATTTCTTCCGGTTACAATGAGCAATGTCGCATCATGCGGCGGGACGCTCCTGCCAATTCAAAAAACAAGGAATGATACGACAACATGACGATCACGATTGTCTGTGATATTCTGGGCGAAGAAAACAATGGTACCACGATCGCCTGCATGAACCTCATCCGCTTCCTGCGCGCGCAGGGGCACACGGTGCGCGTGGTCTGCGCCGATCAGGACAAGGCCGGCAATGAGTGCTTTTACGTCGTGCCGGAGCTGAACCTCTACCTGCTCAACCCGATCGTGGAGCGCAACGGCGTGACGCTGCCGCGCCTGGACCGCTCCCTGCTCGAGGACGCGATCCGCGACTGCGACGTCGTGCACACGACGTTCGTGCTGCAGCTGTCGCACACGGCGGTGAAGATCGCCAAGGCGTATAACAAGCCCATCACCTCCAGCTTCCACTGCCAGGCCGAGAACGTCACGGCGCACTTTCTGTGCAAGGATCTCGATGCGATCAACCGCGGCGTCTACCGCGCCTGCTACCAGATGGTGTATCAGTATTCGGACATCATCCATTACCCGACGCAGTTCATCCGCGACACGTTTGAGGCCGTCGTCGGCCCGACGAACGGCCGCGTGATCTCCAACGGCGTCAACAGCATGTTCACGCCCGGCCCGGCCAAGCGCCCGGCGGGACTGGAAGGCAAGTTCCTCATCGTCTCGACCGGCCGCCTGTCGAGCGAAAAGAATCAGGAGATCCTCATCGAGGCCATCGGCCGCTCGGCCCACCGCGAGCAGATCCACCTGATCCTCGCCGGTGAAGGGCCGCGTGAAGAGCATTACCGTCATCTGGCCGAAAAATACGGCGTCGACATGGAGATCGCGTTTTTCTCACGGCAGGACCTGCTGAATCTGCTGCGCTGCGCCGACCTCTACTGTCACCCCGCCGAGGTGGAGATCGAGTCCATCGCCTGTCTGGAGGCCATCGCCTGCGGGCTGGTGCCGGTCATCGCCAACTCCCCGAAGAGTGCGGCCAAGGCATTCGCGCTCGACGAGAAATCTCTATTTAAAAATAAGGACCCCGAGGATATGGCCGCCAAGATCGACTACTGGGTCGAGCACCCGGCCGAGCGCGCGGACTACAGCCGGAAATATCTCGAGAGCGGCACGCAGTTTGAACAGCAGAGCTGCATGCGCCAGATGGAGCAGATGCTCTTTGACGCCGTCGCCCTGCGCGGTGAGCCGACATGAGCCGCAAGACCATCTATTATCACGACCCGCTGCACGACGACTTCGCGCCGACGAATGGGCACATCCGGCCGAAGCCGATCGGCGCCGACTTTCCTTATGAGCACCCCAGCCCGGTCTGGCAGGCGCTCGCGTTCGTCGTCTACCGGCTGATCATGACGCCGTTTCTGTTTTTGTACTGCAAGCTCGTTTTCGGCCTGCGGATCGAAAACCGCAAAGTGCTGCGCGAGCTGCCCGGCGGCTATTTTCTCTACGGCAACCACACGAACACGCTGGCGGATGCCTTCATCCCGACGCTGCTGGCGTTCCCGCGCCGCGCAAACATCGTCACCGCGGCGGACACAGTCTCCATTCCGGGCGTGCGCAACATCGTGCAGATGCTCGGGGCCGTCCCGCTGGCCGACACGATCGACGGCACGCGGCAGTTTCTGGCCGCGATCCACCGGCGGCTCGAGCGCCGCCAGGCCGTCATGATCTACCCGGAGGCGCACATCTGGCCATATTATAATGGTATCCGCCCGTTCCCGGACACAGCGTTTGCCTATCCGGTGCGCGAGCAGGTGCCCGCCGTCGGCGTGGTGGTCGTCTACCGGCAGCGGAAGCTGCTGCGGTTTCTGCCGCCGTGCATCACCGTTGTTGTCGGCGAGCCGGTCTACCCGGACGCATCCCTGCCGCCGCGCAGCGCCCGCCGGGCCCTGCATCAGAAAGTCTATACATTCATGTGCGATACCGTCGCCCGGCGGCACAGCTATGCGCACATCGAATATCTCCCCGCACAGGACACACAACCGGCCGCGCAATGACCGCGCCGCACGACCAGAAAGGTGGGATCCCGCTTGGCACATTTGACCGAAGCCGCCATCCAGGATGCGTTCCTGAGACTGCTGTCCGAGCAGCCGTTTGACAAGATCACCGTGACCCAGCTCGTGGACGAGTGCCAGATCACGCGCCGGACGTTTTACTACCATTACTCCGATCTGTACGAGCTGCTGGACACCATCCTGCACCGCGAGACCGAGCGCGCGCTCGATGAATTTGAGGCCACCGGCAGCTGGGAGGAATGTATGATCACCGCCTCCCGCTTCGCGCGCGAGCACAAGCGCGCCGTGTACCACATCTACACCTCCTCGCATCGGCTGGAGCTGGAGAAGCACGTGGATCGCATTTCCGGGGAAATGATGCGCAGCTATGTGGAGGCGCAGGCCCACGGTCTGCGCGTGAGCGAGGCGGACAAAAAGCTCGTGTGCGACCTCTACCGCTTCGGCATCACGGACATTTTCTACGAATGGCTCGAAAACGGGATGAAAGAGGATCTCGAGGCGCAGATCCGCCGCCTGAGTCTGCTGTTCACCGGCAACATCCGCGCCTCCCTGTCCCGGGTGCAGATCCCGGCCGAATCGTAACCGTCCCCGGCGGGCACAGCAGCGTGTCCGCCGGGTCCATTTCACCAGCAAAGGAGATTTGTCATGCCGATTCTCGATCATCTGGAGCCGCGCGCTGTCTTTTTCTGTTTTGAGCAGCTGTGCGCCATCCCACACGGCTCCGGCAACACGAAAGCCATCAGCGATTACCTTGTTCGCTTCGCAGCCGAACATCAGCTGCGCTGCATTCAGGACGCGCACAACAATGTCATCATCTTCGCACCCGGCACGCCGGGGTATGAATCCGCCGCCCCGGTCATCCTGCAGGGGCACATGGACATGGTCTGCGAGACTGCGCCGGACTGCACGAAGGACATGGCCCGCGAGGGGCTCGACCTCCTCGTGGACGGCGATACGATCGGCGCACGCGGCACAACGCTCGGCGGGGACGACGGTATCGCCGTGGCCATGGCGCTGGCGATCCTGGCTGCGGACGACATCCCCCATCCCCCGCTCGAGGTCGTCATCACCGTCGATGAGGAGACCGGCATGCTCGGCGCGGCCGCACTGGACGCCTCCGTGCTGAAGGGGCGCACGATGCTCAACCTCGACTCCGAGGACGAGGGCGTGCTCACCGTCAGCTGCGCCGGCGGCAACGTGTCCGTGTGCACGTTGCCGGTCACGCGCGCGCCGTTTTCCGGCACAGCGCTGACCGTGACGGTCGGCGGTCTGCTCGGCGGCCACTCGGGCGCAGAGATCGACAAGGGCCGCGGCAACGCAAACCTCCTCATGGGCCGCGTGCTGTACGCCGTCGGCGCGCGCACGCCGCTGCGGCTCGTCTCCGTCGCCGGCGGCCTGAAGGATAACGCCATCCCGCGCGAGAGCCGGGCCGTCATCGCCGTGGCCGATGCAGCCGCCGCGCAGGCGGCGATCGCGGACATGGACGCCGCGCTCCGGCACGAATACGCGGCCGCCGACCCGGATGTGTCCGTGCGCTTTGACGCAACCCAGGCGCAGCAGCCGCCGATGGACGAAGCGTCCACGCAGCGCGCCGTGTGCATGCTCTGCTGCCTGCCGAACGGCATCCAGGCCATGAGCCGGGACATTCCGGGTCTCGTGCAGACGTCGCTGAATCTCGGCATCCTGACGACGGGTGCGGACACCGTGCAGGCGTCATTCTGCGTGCGCAGCAGCGTGTCCACGCAAAAGGAGATGCTCGTCGCGCGTCTGCGCTGCCTGATGGCGCAGCTCGGCGGCACGGTGGCCGTCTCGGGCGACTACCCCGCGTGGGAATACCGCAAGGACTCGCCTCTGCGCGAGCGCATGGTCGCGGTCTTCCGCGAACAGTACGGCCGCGATCCGAAGGTGGAAGCCATCCATGCCGGCGTCGAGTGCGGACTGTTTGCCGGAAAGCTGCCGGGGCTCGACTGTGTGTCCTTCGGCCCGGACCTGACGGAGATCCACACCTGCCGCGAGCGGATGCACATTGCCTCCGTGCAGCGCGTCTGGCGCTACACGCTCGAGGTGCTGCGCCGCTGCAAATAAGCGAACATGCAAAAAACCGCCCTGCACCGATCGGTGCAGGGCGGTTTTTCTGTTGGGATGTTACTTGCGCAGTTCGTGTTCGTCGCTGCGCTTGCGTGCGGCCACGGCCACGATGCCGGACAGCGCGACGAGTGCGATCATGTTCGGCAGCACCATGAGCTGGTTGAACATATCCGTCAGCTCCCAGACCAGATCATTGGACAGGCAGGAGCCGAGGAAGATGAAGATGATGGCGATGATGGAGTAGGCAAGGTTTGCCTTCTTGCCGAAGAGATAGTTGACATTGATGCGGCCGAAGAGGTTCCAGCCGACGATCGTCGAGAACGCGAAAAACAGCAGGCAGATGGCCACGAACGCATTGCCGAGCGTATCACCGAACACGCTCGAGAACGCGAGCTGCGCCATGTTCGTCTTGGAGATGCCGTCGACCGCGCCGTGGGCCAGCGGGCCGTTGCCGGCGTAGAGCGTGGAGATGACGACGAGCGCCGTCATGGTCAGGACGACGAACGTGTCGATGAACACGCCGATCATTGCGACCGTGCCCTGTTCGTGCGGGCTCTTGACGTTGGCCAGCGCATGCGCGTGCGGCGTGGAGCCCATACCGGCCTCGTTCGAGAACAGGCCGCGCTTGGCGCCCTGGCTGATGGCCGTCTTGAGCGCATAGCCGATGCCGCCGCCGATGATGGACTGCGGCACGAAGGCGTACTTGAAGATCATGCCGAAGGTCTCCGGCACGTAGCGGATGCGGGCAAAGAGCACGATCAGGCCGCCGACCAGATACAGGCAGGCCATGACCGGCACGATCTTCTCCGTGACGGAGGCGATGCGCTGCACGCCGCCGATGAAGATAAACGCCGCGATGGCGGAAACGATCAGGCCCATGACCCAGCTCGGAATATGGAATGCGTTCTGGCACGCCTCACCAATGGAGTTGGACTGCACCATGGAGCCCATGAAGCCGAGCGCCAGAATGATCGCGACCGCGAAGAAGCCGGCCAGGAACTTGCCGAAGCCGCTCGGGAATGCGCGCTTGATGTAGTACACCGGGCCGCCGAGGACCGTGCCGTCCGGCTCGACCACGCGGGTCTCCTGCGCGAGCACCGCCTCGGCATAGATCGTCGCCATGCCGAAAAACGCGATGATCCACATCCAGAAGATCGCGCCGGGGCCGCCGATGAGGATCGCGCCGCAGGCGCCGACGATGTTGCCGGTGCCGACCTGCGCCGCGACGGCCGTCGCCAGTGCCTGGAACGAGCTCATGCCGGATTTGTGCTTCTCGCCGTTGAGACTGAACTCGCCGAAGAAGCGCCGCCAGCCCTCGCCGAAGCAGCGCACCTGCACGAACCGCGTGCGGATGGTGAAATACAGACCCGCGCCGAGCAGCAGGATGATCAGCACATAGTCTGACAGGTACATGTTGATGGTCTGCACGATTTTGAGTAAGGTATCCATGTTGTTTCTCCCTCTGCATTGAATTTTTGCAAAGCAAAAAGCTGCCGGTCGTTTTGACCAGCAGCTCCAGAGAACAAACAGCGCTTGAACGCCCGCACATGTCGGGCACTCGCTCTGTCCTTTTGCCTGAGAGATTCGGCTTTCGCCTTGCACCTTCGGCACCCGCTTGGCGCGGGATTCTCCAGAGTTCCTCCGCCTCCAGTCTCAGCCGAGCCGATCCTTGAGGTTTCGACGGATATTTATTTGATTGCGTCGAGTATTATTACATACACACGCAGGGCTTGTCAAGCCCCAACTTCAAAAAAAGTTTACAAATTGCCGGTGCCGTACATCAGCGCCGTGAGCGCGACGACCGGAGCCGTCTCGCACCGCAGGATGCGCTCGCCCATGGAGCAGATGTGCATACCGAGCTTGCGGGCCATGTCGGCCTCGAACTCGGCAAAGCCGCCCTCCGGCCCCGTGATGATGGCCGCCGATGCGATTGGGGACGCCGTGTGCTCGATCGCGTCGCGGATCGTCTCACGCTCGCCGGTCTCGTACATGAACAGCGGCAGATCGGTGTGCAGCGCGTCGTTGAGCACAGCGACGAAGTCCGCCTCATAGCGCACCTGCGGGATGATGCCGCGGCCGGACTGCTTGGCCGCCTCCTCGGCGATGCGCTGCCAGCGCTCGAGCTTCTTTTCCATATTGACGGCCTTGGCCACGCAGCGCGTGCAGGAGAAAAACACGATCTCGGACGCGCCCGCCTCCGTGCACTTCTGCACGAGAAAGTCGCTGCGCTCCCCCTTCGGCAGGCCGGCAAACACCGTCGAGCGCACAGTGGGCTCTGCCTTGCACGGCACGACCTCGATGACCTCGGCCTCAGCCTCGTGCTCCAGCGTCTGTACCAGGCGGCACTTATAGTCGCGCCCCGCGCCGTCGCAGATGACAATGTCGTCGCCCGCGCGCAGACGCAGCACGCGGATGTGGTCGGCGTCGCGGCCGCGGATGATCGCCCGGCCATTCGGGAAATTCGTACCTGCTATGAAAAATCGAGCCATAATGGTCGCCTCCGATGCCTGATCTCTGCCGTGATTATGGCACACTTTGCACGTTTTTGCAAGCCGGGCCATAGCATGATGTGGGGGTATGGACGATGCAGGATTCCGTTTTTCTTGACAACCGCACATTTCAGCGCGTCTGGCAGCGTGTAGCGGGCAGCATGGACGCGCCCGTGACCACGCCGCCGGAAGCTGACACGCTGACCGATCTGCTCGCCGAGTGCATCCGCGCCAAGGCGGCCGGGGCTACGTTTTACACAGCGCTCTCGCAGCGCATCCGCACCGGGCGGCAGCAGCTGCTCGGCATCGCGGCGCAGGAGCGGGCACATCAGAAGGAGCTGCAGGTGGAGTATTTTCTGCGCACGGGCGAGCGCTGCGTCCCGCCCGCCGCCTGCCCGCGTCTGGGCACGGCCGCGCAGGATCTGCGCAGCGTCTATACGCAGGAGCTTAAGCTGGCGGAGCGGCTCGACGCGGCGGCGAACACCGCGCCGTCCCCGCTGCACCAAACGCTGGCCGCCATGGCGCAGCAGGACCGCTGCCACGCCCAAGCCGTGCGAAACCTGCTCGCCTGTCTGCTGGGCTGAGACAAATACGCGCAAAAAATGCGTTTCTTTCAAAATGGTACTTGACTTTATGACGAATCTTGATTATAATGTGCAAGCTGACAACTTAAAATGTAAGCAACCCGAACAGAACGTGGAGAAGTCGCGTAGCCTGGTCGAGCGCGCACGATTGGAAATCGTGTATACCCCACAAGGGTATCGAGGGTTCGAATCCCTCCTTCTCCGCCACAAAAGGTAGGTAATTTTGATAGAAATTGCCTACCTTTTCTCTTTGCCTGAAAGCCCTTGATTTCAGGGCTTTTTCGCTGTCCGGCCATAAAAAAGCAGCCGCTACGGAGCCATTTCCGCAGCGGCGTTTTTGCTTTTTCAGGTGTTCCCGGCACCCCTTCCCGGACAAATCGTTCTCACAGAGGGGTATTGTTCAATTTGAGGGGTATCGTTCTCACAGAGGGTAATCGTTCAATTTGAGGTTTAAAAGCTCGCTTTTGAGTAGAAACGCCAGATCGTATTATCAAGATCTGCCACCGTCAACCCCTGATGCGCGCCTTTTAGTAATTCAACTGCCTCGGTGAATAGAATCTGGCACTCTTCATTTGAGACATCCATACCGCACGCGTCGACAATGCTATGATGAATGTGAACATCCGGCTTTACCCTATTTGGATCTCCTGCAAGCATAAACAGGTAATTCACCCCGGCATCTGAGAGCCCTTTAACTGCACGAATAACAGTTTCCAGCAGCTCAGGAGACTCAAACTCGCGGAAGTCTTCGATTGTCTCAATTTGTAGTAGTTTCAAATACCGGGCCAATTGATATACCGCATCCTCTTTAGGCACCAGAGAACGCCCCAATTTCTGATGATTCTTTATAACTCTTTCGGCAAAGAAACGAGGCCCCCCGCATTGCTCTATTCGTTCAACCAGCGCAGATGTGGTATCCCCTGCGGCGTATTTGTCCCCGGCCATAAAAGCATCGGCATAACGCTGTACTATGGGTAGAGTTATTGCTTCATATTTTGCTCGAAGTGAGTATACACAATCAATAATACATATTGGAAGCGATTGGTAATGGCGATTCACATGATGTTCGAGATTAAAGTGGCTTTCGCAGTATTCTGCGAATTGCCTTGAAAGAGGATGCATATCGCGGCTCCTTATTCTTCCTGCTCTCTTGTCACAGGTATGTAAACCATCTTTAACGGGATCATTTTCTGATACTTCTCACTGAGCTGACCATAGTATTTCAACACGAGTTCCACCAGCTCCATCCCGTTAATTCCCCGGATGATAGGTGTGTTTTCGAGGTATTTCTTTGCGTTTTTTGTATAATTGGAAAGCGTGACGAATAGGCCATAGTCGCCTTCGTGCATTGCACCCTTGAGAGACTGAATGGTCGTTTCCTTTATATCCCCATCCTGACTCTTAACTTGGACAAGGATTCGAGGCGGGAGCTCATCCTTATAGGCGGTGATGTCAATTCCGCTGTCGCCACCGTGCGGGGAGACTGTTGTACGGTACCCAATGGCCTGCAGCAGGTCCGCGACAAACTCTTCAAGATCATACCCTTTTAGCTGGCGGCTGATTTCCTTGAGAATGAAATCCTTTGTGTTCTCGATTATTTCTTCTGCGGTAGCACCAACGCTCTCATCTTCCTCTGGAAGGCTCTTTTTAAATCCCTTGTCGAGTGCAGAAAGAAACTCATCCGCGTAGTTTTTCACGGTGAAAAGTGACATGAATGATCCGATCTCATAAAGAGCCCCCTGAGAAAACGACATGCGCGGCAGGTGTTTTATCCACTTAACACTACGTTGCTGTTTGTACTCTATTGCATCTGGTGAATACTGGTACTCGCTTTCCACGACACCTATGTTCACCATTCTGTCAGTCTTTGACGGGAATACAACGTAATCACCAATTTGCATCTCATGCACAAAGCGGAAAAGCATACCTGAACTGGTCGCAACGCTGCCCTTTTTTGCATCAGGGAACACAGCAAGGTACTTGTCTCTAAACGATTCACGGTCTGGAGCGAGAACAGATAAATCTCCCATCTCTTTCCATCCGATTGCAATCACATTGCCTTGTAGGAAAAGGCTATCATCCTGTGTGTGAATTCCCCATACTTTCTTTTCGTCGGCCATATTGCTTTCACCCACTTATTGTTTTCTGTGGTCATTATACTGCGAGAACCTGATAAATTCAACATTGCCCCCTGCGAAGTGGGCCTTTAAATGTAGATTTTTCGTGGTCAAAGAAGCATAATATGACTATCTACATTTGAGAGTTGTGAAAGAATGCTACGTTTTAGAAATCCCGGAACGCAATACTCTACTCAGGTGCAGGTCATCAAGCAGCTTTATGCCGCGCTGGGCCACCAAGAGAGCTTTTCATTGAACGATATGGCAGTTGTTATAGCTCAGGGGCGGCTGATGACTGCTTATGGCTATGCTGGCGATGACGCCATCCGTCTTAGCATGACAGATCAGGAAAGCATGAATTCTGCATTAATGAATGCAAAAATGTATGCAGAGGTATTCCGTATGCTCATGAGGAAAATCGATGCGCTCTCCGACCGTATCCGTGCGCTGGAGGAAAAGGCAAATCAGTAATCGTTCACTTTGAACCCCCCTGTGGCAAGTGCCCCCCTCGGACCCGATTGACCCCCCTGAAGGGCAGGTGACCCCCCCTCCGGGAAATTCTATCAAAACGCGATACCTTTTCCACAAAAAACGGCAAATCTCATGAGAGATTTGCCGTTTTTTCTTTTTCACGCTTCCCACTCCGCCCCTGACATTGCGGGATTGCAGGCAAAACACTTGTATGCTATAATAAAAAAACCGTTGATTTTTGTCCGTGCGGCGCGTCCGCCGGCTGCGGCAAACGAAATGATACTTAGAAAGGACCTTTGATGATGAAACCGAAATTTGACGGCTATGCGGCGCAGTATGATGCCTGGTTTATGGAAAACGACAACCTGTTTCAGAGCGAGCTGCGCCTGTTCCAGACGGCGCTCGGCGACATCGCCGGCAAGCGCGCGCTCTCCGTCGGCTGCGGCAGCGGCCTGTTCGAGAGCATGATCGACTGCAGCGGCATCGAGGGCATCGAGCCCTCGCACGACATGGGCGCGATCGCGCAAAAGCGCGGCGTGAACGTGATCGCGTTCGGCGCGATCGAGGACGCCGAGCTGGAGGAAAATGCCTACGACGTGATCTACCTCAACGGCAGCTCCAGCTACATGGAGGATCTGACGCGCGCATTCAATGTCTGCAAAAAGGCGCTCAAGCCGAACGGTAAGTTTATTTCCCTGGACGTGCCCAAGGAGAGCGCGTTCGGCTTCATGTATCTGCTGGCAAAGGAGGCCGGCACGTTCGACCACCCGTCGCTCAGCGGCGTTATGCCCAAGCTGCCGTACCCGCTCGAGCTGTGCTGCGCGGGCGTGTGGCACTCCACCGAGGAGAAGATCGACGCGCTCAAGGCACTCGGCTTCCACGATTTTGACTTTTATCAGACGCTGCTGCGCAACCCCATGTACACCAACGAGGTCGTGGAGGACGTCGTGCCCGGCTACCAGAGCGGCGGCTATGTCGCCATCATTGCGCACAAATGAGTGGGCATAACGGCACAAAGCTCTCGCAGCGGCTCCATGCGTGTGTGCAGGACATCTGGCCGCGGTATCTCACCCACCCGTTCGTGATGCAGATGGCGGACGGCACGCTGCCGATGGAAAAATTCCGCTACTATATGCTGCAGGACTATCTCTACCTCAAGGACTACGTGAAGATCTTTGCGGCCATCATCCAGAAGGCCGATGATTTCGAGCAGATCCGCTTTCTGAGCGGAGAGCTGGCGAACACGATCGGCGAGACATTCCGCACGCATCTGCCGTACATGCAGCGCCTCGGCGTCACGGACGAAGAGATCCGCCGCGCGCGCCCGCACATCGACAACAGCGCCTACAGCCACTATATGCTCTGCGAGGCGCAGGCCGGAGACGTGCTGACCGGACTCGTGACGCTCTTAAACTGCTCATGGAGCTATGCCTACATCGCGCAGGAGATGGCGGCGCGCTATCCGGACGCGCTTCAAAACGAACACTACGGCGCGTGGTTCGCGGGCTACGTTTCGGAGGAGTACCGCCAGACGAATCAGGCGCTCATCGACCGGATCGACGCGCTCGGCGCGGACATCGACGAGCAGACGACACAGCATCTGTGCGAGATCTTCCAAACGTGCTGCCTGTTTGACCTGCGCTTCTGGGACATGGTCTACGCCATGGGCGAGACCTGATGCGCCCGCAAAACAGCCGCTTTTCCCTTGCGAGGTGACACCATGAAAGCCGAACGCAACAAGACCATAGACTTTCTGCCGGAGGACGCGCCGGAGTATCTCGCGCGCTGCCTGCGCGTGCCGGAGGACGTGCCGCTCGACGCCGTGTGCGGCCGCACCATCTGCGGCGACACGTTTCAGGTCGCGCCGCACCTGCCGCGCGGCTTTGCAGACCTCCTGATCGTCGACCCGCCGTACAACCTGACCAAGGACTTTTCCGGCGGCGGCTTCCGGCGCACGACGGACGCGAACTACGCCGCCTTTACGCGCGCATGGATCGAACTGCTGCTGCCGCTGCTCAAGCCGGACGCCTCGGTCTACGTCTGCTGCGACTGGCGCTCGAGCCCGGTCATCGGCATGACGCTCAAGGACTATTTCCGGCTGCAGAACCGCATCACCTGGCAGCGTGAAAAGGGCCGCGGCGCGCAGCGCAACTGGAAAAACGGCATGGAGGACATCTGGTTCGCCACCCGCACGGACGATTACACGTTCCATGTCGACGCCGTGAAGGTGCGCCGCCGCGTGCGCGCGCCCTACCGCGTCGACGGCCGGCCGAAGGACTGGGAGGAGACACCGGACGGCAAATTCCGCAACACGTGCCCGTCAAACTTCTGGGACGATATCTCCGTGCCCTACTGGTCCATGCCGGAAAACACCGCCCACCCGACGCAAAAGCCAGAAAAGCTGCTGGCCAAGCTCATCCTCGCAAGCTCCGACCCCGGCGGCATCGTGCTCGACCCCTTCGCCGGCTCCGGCTCTACGGCCGTGACGGCGAAGAAGCTCGGCCGCCGCTTCGTCGCCATCGAGCGCAGCGAGCAGTACTGCGCCTGGGCCGAAAAGCGGCTGGAGCTGGCGGAGACAAACCCCGCCATCCAGGGCTACGCCGACGGCGTGTTCTGGGAGCGCAACGCCGGCCGCCTGCCGCGCTGAGCGAACTGCATATGCCCCGGCGCCCGGCTGACACCGGGCGCCGGTTTTGCTTGTTGGAAATTTGACGTTTCTTGACAAGCGTCCAAAACAGTGTTACAACGGAAACCGCTTGTGCAAGTACGAAACAAAGAAGGCGCAGATATGAAACGAGGCTGTCTGTACATTGCGGTCACGACGCTGCTGTTTTCCAGCATGGAGGTCGCGCTGAAGCTGATCTCCGGACAGTTCAACCCTATCCAGCTCAATTTCAGCCGGTTTCTCGTCGGCGGGCTGGTGCTCATTCCTTTCGCCGTGCGCGAACTGAAAAAGCGCGGCCGGAAGCTTGACGGCAAAGCGCTCGGCTCGTTTGCCCTGCTGGGCCTGATGGGCATCGCGGTAAGTATGTCGCTGTATCAGCTATCCGTCACGCGCATCCAGGCTTCGGTCGTCGGCGTGCTGTTTTCCAGCAACCCCGTGTTCGTGACGCTGTTCGCCTTCCTGCTCCTGCACGAGACGATCTCGAAAAACCAGATTGCGGGCCTCGTGCTGGACGTGGCGGGCATCGTGCTCATCATCCAGCCGTGGCACCTGCGGCTCGATGCGCTCGGTGTGGTGTACGTCCTGCTGGCGACGCTGCTGTTCGCGCTCTACGGCGTGTGCGGCAAGCGCCAGTGCGCACGCTTCGGCGGCATCGTCGTGACGTGCTTCGGCTTTCTGTTCGGCGCGGCCGAGATGATCGCGATCGCCGGTTTGACACACATTCCGGCCCTCTCTGCCGGCCTGACGGCCGCCGGTCTGGACACGTTTGCGAGTATCCCCTTCTTCACCGGCTACACGCTGACCAACCTCCCGATCGTGCTCTTCATCTACGTCGGCGTGACCGGTATCGGCTTTACCTGCTACTTCCTGTCGATGGAGGTCACGAGTGCGCAGACAACGTCGCTCGTGTTCTTCTTCAAGCCCGCGCTCGCGCCGCTGCTGGCGTTTCTGGTGCTGCACGAGGCCATCCCGGGCAATATGCTCGCCGGTATCGCGTGCATCCTCTGCGGCAGTCTGGTGTCCATCCTCCCCGGCCTGCTCGCACAGCGAAGGGCCGCTGCGCTTCCGTTCGCGGAAGACACGGTCAAGGAAGAAATCGAAATCTGAATCTGCAATCTTTGCGCCCGCAGCGATCGCTGCGGGCGGTTTTTGTTTTTTTGCAAAATTGGGCTTGACATCCCGCGCACATCGTGTTATTGTCTTAATCGCTTAATACAGCGATACACAATTTCGACAGGAGGCGGCATCATGAACTGGAACATCCGCAACGACGCGCCTGTCTACACGCAGCTCGTGGACCAGATCGCCCGCGCGATCATTCTCGGGCAGTTTCCGCCCGGGAGCAAGCTGCCGTCGGTGCGCGACTTCGCGTCCGACGCCGGCGTGAATCCGAACACGATGCAGCGCGCGCTCGCCGAGCTCGAGCGTCTGGAGCTGATCCGGACGCAGCGCACGGCCGGCCGCACCGTGACGGAGGATCTGGCGCGCATCGACCGGGAAAAGCGGCGGCTGGCGCAGGCCGGCATCGACGCATTCTGGCAGGCGCTGGCGCAGCTCGGCTATGACCGGGCGCAGGCGCTCGAGCTGCTGCAGCAGGATCTGCGGCAGGCAAAGGAGGAAATGTAACATGGCAATTCTCGAATGCAAGGGTCTGTGCAAGAGCTACGGCGCGGAGCCGGCGCTCGACCGCGTGGACCTCTCGGTCGAGCCGGGGCACATCGTCGGCCTGCTCGGCCCGAACGGCAGCGGCAAGAGCACGCTCATCAAGCTGGCCAACGGCCTGCTCACGCCGGACGCCGGGGAAATTCTCATCGACGGCAAGGCGCCGTGCAGGGAGACGAAGAAGATCGTGTCCTATCTGCCGGAGCGCACCTATTTTGCCGACTGGATGACGGCGCTGCAGCTGCTGGCGTTTTTCGGCGATTTCTACGATGATTTTGACCGCGACGCGGCCGTGCAGATGATGCAGCGGCTCGGCATCCAGCCCAAGCAGCAGATCAAGCAGATGTCGAAGGGCACGCGCGAAAAGGTGCAGCTCATCCTCGTCATGAGCCGCAAGGCGAAGCTCTACCTGCTCGACGAGCCGATCGGCGGCGTCGACCCTGCGACGCGCGATTTCATTCTCAACACCATTATCAGCAACTACAACCCCGAGGCCGCCGTCGTCATCTCCACGCACCTGATCGCGGACGTGGAGAACATCCTCGACGACGTGGCGTTTCTCAGCCGCGGCCATCTGCTGCTGCAGTCGTCGGCCGACGAGCTGCGCGCCAGGGAGGGCAAATCGGTGGACGCTGTGTTTCGGGAGGTATTCAGATGCTAGGAAAACTCTTAAAGCAGGATTTTCGCGCGACAGCGCGCATCATGCTGCCGCTGTATGCGGCCGTGCCGGTGCTCGGCCTGTTCACGAACCTGATCACCCGCCTGTGTGAAAACCAGAACGGCTTTCTGATCCGCGCCATCGGCGCGCTCGTGTCGTTCGTGTTTTCACTCTCACTCATCGCCGCCGTCGTGACGACGGTCGTGCTCATGATCCTGCGGTTTTACCGCAACCTGATGACGGACGAGGGCTACCTGATGTTCACGCTGCCGGTCTCGACGACGGAGCTGATCTTCTCGAAGCTGATCGTCTCGATCGTGTGGTTTCTCGGCACGTTCGCGGTCGACGCGCTCGGCATGCTGCTGTCCGGCATGCTCGGCGGCTTCGAGGACGTCGTCCGGTTCCGGTTTGCTTTTACCTTCGGCGCACCGTACAGTATGCCGACAATCACGCAGGCGCAGGCCGGCTGGCTCACCGTCGGCGTGGTCGTGCTGGTGGTTTTGTGCGGCCTTGCCCTGTGCCTGATGACCTACGCCGCCATGGCGATCGGTCAGAGTTTCAAGAAAAACAAGGGGCTCATGTCCGTCGTGTTCTTCTTTGTGCTCTGGATCGGCACGCGCATCGTGCTGACGCTGATCTTCGGCGCGTTCTACGGGCCTGCCAGCTCGGCCGTCAGCACGATGACCGTGCTGCAGGCGCTCTGGACCGTGCTCGGCTGCGCGTGTGTGGGCGCGCTGGCGTTTTGCGTGGGCTTCTTCTTCCTCACGCACGGTATGCTGCGCAAGCACCTGAATCTGCAGTAAGAAAAACAAAAAAACACCCGGTATTGGCGAGCCAATACCGGGTGTTTGCTTTACGGATCAACAGGAGAGAATTACTTGGTGCCGAAGATGCGGTCGCCCGCGTCGCCCAGACCGGGGACGATGTAGCCGTGCTCGTTGAGATGATCGTCGAGCGCTGCGACGTAGATGTCCACATCCGGATGCTCTTTCTGCATCACGGCCACGCCCTCGGGGGCGCCGATGATGCACATGAGCTTGATGTGCTTGCAGCCGACTTCCTTCATGAACTGCACCGCGGCGGACGCGCTGCCGCCGGTGGCGAGCATGGGATCGACGATGATGACGTCGCGCTCGGAAATGTCGGGCGGCATCTTGAAGTAATACTTCACGGGCTCAAGTGTCTGCGGGTCTCGGAACAGGCCGATGTGGCCGACCTTGACGTTCGGCATCAGGGTGACCATGCCGTCGACCATGCCGAGACCGGCGCGGAGGATCGGCACGATGGCCAGCTTCTTGCCGGCGATGTGCTTGCAGTGCGCCGTGGCGACCGGGGTCTCCACGTCGATCTCCTCGAGCGGGAGGTCGCGCGTGGCCTCGAAGCACATCAGCATGGCGATCTCGGAAATCAGCTCCCGGAACTCCTTGACGCTGGTGTTTTTGTCGCGCAGGATCGAGAGCTTGTGCTGGATCAGCGGGTGGTCAAAAACGTGAACATTACTCATCTCGTCGTCTCCTTTGTTGATTCAATTTTTCATTCTTGCGCCGCCTGAGCAGCCAGCCGTGCCTGGCGTTCCCGCTCGGCCTGCGACAGGCGCAGATAGACCGGGAGCAGTTCCTCCGCCGGGGCCGGCGTCTGCCCGAAGGCGGCCATGGCCACGCCCCACGCGCTCTGGCTGACCAGATTGCCCGGCGCCAGCACCGCAGGGATGCCCATGTCCAAACATGTATTATAACACAACTGTGCGCCGTCGCCAACCAGAAAAGCGGATTTCTGCATTTTTCCCAGTTCTTCGCCCAGCTCCGCGAGCGAAATCGCACGGTCTTCACAAAGCCGCACCGGTTTTCCGCCCCGGATCTCGAACAGGGCGTTGTAGATCTGGCTGCGGCGGGCATCCATGGCCGCGCACACGAGCGCGCCCTCCCCCGCCGCGAGACCGTGATACGCCATGGCCTCGAGCGTGGACACGCCGATGGCGGGCTTCTGCGCGCCCCAGGCGAGCCCCTTGGCCGTGGACACGCCGATGCGCACGCCGGTGAACGAGCCCGGCCCGCGCGCGACGGCGATGGCGTCGACGTCCGCAAGCCTGGTATCGGTATTTTTCAGCATCTGCTCCGCCATCGGCAGCAGCGTGCAGCTGTGCGTCAGGCCGCTGCACTGCTGGCTCTGGGCAATGAGCACTCCATCGCGGCACAGGGCAACCGACGCCGCCTTGGCCGAGGACTCCAGTGCGAGGATCAGCATGATGTCCCGCTCCCTTCCGTGATCGTGATGCGCCGGGTCGTCGGGCCGAGTTTTTCAAACCGGACCACGACCTCGTCGCCGTAAAAAGCGTCCTCCACGTTCTCGCTCCACTCGACGGCGCAGACGGAACCGCGGTTGACATAATCCTCCCAGCCAATGTCGAACAGCTCGTCGGCACTGCCGAGACGGTACATATCAAAATGGATCAGCTCGCGGGGCCCTTCATATTCGTTCACGATCGTGAACGTCGGGCTCGAGACGCGGCACGTCAGCCCCATGCCGCGGGCCATGCCGCGCACAAAGGCGGTCTTTCCGCTGCCGAGCTCGCCGTACATGGCCACGACCTTGCCGTCCGGCAGGGCGCGCGCAAAGTCCGCGCCGGCCTGTTCGGTCTCCGCTTCGCTGTGGGTCAGATATTCCTGCATGATATCCCTCCGATTCTGAAGAAGTATTATAGCACGGTTTCGGCCGTTGCGTAAAGTCGTTTTGTGTGATATAATAAGCGCCGATTTCAAAACGCCGCCGCGGCGGAAAGGAGGCCATTATGAAAAAAGCCATGTCCTACGCAAAGGAGTTTTTTCACCGGGCGGATATTTTCCTGCTCGTGATGGGCCTCATCTGCGCCATTTTCGGCATCGTCGTCATCTCGAGCGCCACGGCGTCGTACCACTCGGCCAAGTATGTCATCGTGCAGAGCGCGTCGCTCATCCTCGGCGTTTTCGCGTTCGTGGTCATGACCGTGCTGGACGTGGATGTGCTGGCCGACAAGTGGCAGATCCTGTGCGCGTTCAACGTAGTCTTTCTGCTGCTGCTGATCCCCTTCGGCGTGAGCGACAACACCGGCAACACCGGCTGGCTGCGCTTTTTCGGCATCGGCATCCAGCCGACGGAGGTCGTCAAGCTCACGTTCATCATCATTCTGGCAAAGCAGATCAGCTACTTGAAAGAATACCACGACCTCAACTCCGTGTGGTCGGTCGCGCAGTTGGCGGGCCATTTCGTGCTGCTGTTCGGGCTGATTCTCGTCGTGTCGTCTGACCTCGGCTCGGCGCTGATCTTTTTCTTCATCTTCCTCGTGATGCTCTTTGCCGCGGGCTTTGCGCTGCACTGGTTTGCGATCGGCTTTGCGGCCATCGCCGCGATGATCCCGCTGCTGTGGAAATTCGTGCTGCACGACTATCAGAAAAACCGCATCCTCGCGCCGTATGACTCCAGCATCGACCCGACGAACACCGGCATCAACTGGCAGCCGCACCAGAGCAAGATCGCGCTCGCTTCCGGCCAGTGGACCGGCGCGGGCCTCGGCCACGGCACGCAGAGCCAGTCCAACGCCCTCGCCGGCAAGCACACAGACTTTATCTATGCCGTCATCGGCGAGGAGCTCGGCATGATCGCCTGCATCCTCGTCATCGTGCTGCTGCTGATCATCATCATCCGCTGCGTCATGGTCGGCATCCGCTCGGGCAGCAACATGGGCTCGCTCGTGTGCTTCGGCGTGGCCGCGTTTTTGACGTTCCAGACGTTTGAGAACATCGGCATGTGCATCGGCATCACGCCCGTCATCGGCATCACGCTGCCGTTTTTCAGCTACGGCGGCTCTTCCCTGTTCACAACGTTTGCCGCACTCGGCATGGTGTCGGGCATCCACTTCCGACCAAGGCCCAAGCGAAACAGCATCTATTACTGACGCACCGCGCCCCCCGCAGGCTTCCCGGGAAACCTGCGGGGGTGTTTTTTGCGGGCATACAGAAAGCACCCGGCCGAATGGACGGGTGCTTTCCGCAAAACATAGAAGGGGGAAGAAGAGAAGCAGCAGGGTGGTATCAACCGCCGTGACAGGCGGCGCAGTCATGCTCTGCAAAGAGCGCGGCGTCGTAGGCGATGCCGTTTTTGTCGTAGTAGTCCTTCACGGCCGCCTTGACCGCTTCCTCCGCGAGCACGGAGCAGTGGATCTTCTGGGCCGGCAGGCCGTCGAGCGCTTCCACGACCGCCTTGTTGGACAGTGCCAGCGCCTCCGAGATGGGCTTGCCTTTGATCATCTCGGTCGCCATCGACGAGGACGCGATCGCGCTGCCGCAGCCGAACGTGTTGAACTTCACGTCCGAGATGATGCCGTCGCTTACCTTGATATACATCCGCATGATGTCGCCGCACTTGGCGTTGCCGACTTCACCGATGCCGTCGGCGTCGGGCATCTTGCCAACGTTGCGGGGGTTTTCAAAATGGTCCATGACCTTTTCGCTGTACAGTGCCATAGGAAAGCCTCCTTTATATCTATATTGTGTCAAATCAGGTGCGGGCGCGCGCCGGTCTCCAGCTCGTCCCACACCGGGGAGATGCTGCGCAGGTAGGCGACCACCTGCCGGACATTGTCCACGATGTACGCCATTTCCTCGTCCGTGTTATATTCGCCCACGGACAGACGCAGCGACCCGTGCGCCACCTCGTGCGGCAGGCCGATGGCCAGCAGCACATGGCTGGGGTCGAGCGAGCCGGAGGTGCAGGCGCTGCCGGATGAAGCGGCGATGCCCTTGCGGTCGAGCAGGAGCAACAGCGACTCGCCCTCGATGCCCTCGAAGCAGAAGTTCACCGTGCCGGGCACACGCCGGTCGCGGTCGCCGTTGAGCCGGGCGTGCTCGATGGTCGAGAGGCCGGCGATGAGCGTCTCGCGCAGGCGCGTGACTTTCTCCGTGTTCTCAGCCATGCGGTCGACCGCCTCGCGCAGCGCTGCGGCCATGCCGGCGATGGCCGGAGTGTTCTCCGTGCCGCCGCGCTTGCCGCGCTCCTGCGCGCCGCCCTCGATGATGTTCGTGAGCGGGATGCCGCGCCTGGCGTACAAAAAGCCGACGCCGCGCGGGCCGTGGAACTTGTGCGCCGAGCACGAGAGCAGGTCGATGTGCATCGCCTGCACGTCCACGGGGACGTGGCCGACGGCCTGCACCGCGTCCGTGTGGAACGGGATGCCCCGCTCGCGGCAGAGCGCGCCGATGGCCTCAATGGGCTGGATGGTGCCGATCTCGTTGTTGGCGAACATGACGGACACGAGCGCCGTGTCGTCCCGGATGGCCGCGGCCACGTCCTCGACGCGGACGACGCCGTTTTCGTGCACATCCAGCAGCGTCACGTCAAAGCCTTCCTTGCGGAGCTTGTCGAGCGTGTGCAGCACCGCGTGGTGCTCGAATTTCGTGGATATCAGATGCTTTTTCCCTTTGCGAGCGCCGTTTCTGGCGGCGGAGATGATGGCCTGATTGTCGGCCTCGCTGCCGCCGGAGGTGAACACGATCTCGCGCGGGTCGGCAGCGCCGATCAGCTGCGCGATCTCGGTGCGGCAGGCGAGCAGATGCTCGGCCGCCTCCTGCCCGAGGGTGTAGAGCGTGCTGGGATTGCCGTAGATCTCGTCAAAATACGGAAGCATGGCTTCCTTTGCGGCGGGGGATAGTTTTGTGGTTGCCGCATTGTCTGCGTAGACGCGCATGAGACTGTCCTCCTTTAATTCCTATTTGCTTTGTGGGTAAATGATACCATGTATTTCCCATGATGTCAATAGGAATTTGAAAAAGAAAACCGGGGAAAGAAAACACACGTTCTTTCCCCGGTTCTGCGCCCTTATGCCTTGCCGTCGAGCAGGTCCTGCACGGACACGCCGGACAGGTAGTTATCCATAACGGCGTCGAGCTTTTTCCACATCGGCAGCGTCAGGCACTGGGCCGCGCGCTCACAGCCGTTCTCCCCGGCGTCAAGACACGACACGGCGGCCATGCTGCCCTCAGTGCTGTGCAGCACCTCCGCGACCGTGATCTCGCTCGCCGGCCGGCTCAGACAGTAGCCGCCCTCCTTGCCGCGCTGGCTGTTGACGAGGTTCGCGCGGTTGAGTGCCGCCGCGATCGCCTCCATATATTTCAGGGACACATCCTGCCGCTGCGACACGGTCTTGAGCGAGATGAAGCCCTCGTCGCAATGCTGCGCCAGGTCGATCATCAGGCGCAGCGCGTAGCGCCCCTTGGTTGAGATGACCATAATCTGTTGCCTCCTTGCTGCACAGGTGTGTGTGCAGATGCTAAGGATAATATACTACCAAATCACAAGGAATTCAAGTCGAATGTTGCAGATGTAAAAAAAGCCGGGGCGCATCCCCGGCCTTTTCTTATTTGGCTTCTTTGGCTTCCTGTTCGGCCACGAGCGGCTCGACCACGCGCATGGCGTCGAGCGTGCGCGTCAGCAGCTCGTCCAGACTCCAGCCGAGCATGTCCGCGCCGCGCTGGATCACCTCGCGCGAGCAGCCGGCCGCAAAGCCGCTGCTCTTATATTTCTTCTTGAGCGACTTGAGCTCCATATCCTGCACGCTCTTGGACGGACGCATCAGCGCCGCCGCGCCGATCAGGCCTGTCAGCTCATCGGTCGCAAAGAGCACCTTTTCCATCTCGTGCTCCGGCTGGATGTCCACCGTGATGCCGTAGCCGTGGCTGGCCGTGGCATGGATCAGCCGCTCGTCGAGATCCCGCTCGCGCATGATCTCCTGCGACTGGATGCAGTGCTGATCGGGATAGCGCTCAAAGTCCAGATCATGCAGCAGGCCGACAATGCCCCAGAAATCCACCTCGTCGCCGTAGCCGAGCTCCTGCGCGAAATAGCGCATGACGCCCTCGACCGTGCGGGCATGATGCAGATGGAACGGATCCTGGTTATACTCCGTCAACAGTGCCCAGGCTTCCTCCCGGTTCAGTTGCTTGCTCATAGCAAAGCCTCCTAATACATATCTTTTTTGTAGGTCTAAGAAAGAATAGCATTAACATAGCACAGTCGCCGCTGGATTTCAAGTAGTTTTTTCGCTGAACACCCGGAAGTCAATGTGTCCGAAAATTGACACACTGCCAAAAATATACCATTATTTGACTAAATGTAGGTTTTCTGCCGTACTGCTTCTTTTTGGAATTTCCAGACGCTTTCTGCCACTGGTGTCACACTTTTACGTTTTTTGTGAGCAAAATATACGAGCCGGTCGATTTTATTTCATTGCTTTTTGTCAAAAAGTATGTTATGCTATGCGCAGTATGTATGCATCGTGTTCACTGCACCGCGGTGTCATACTTACGAAAACGTTCGATGATCTGCTGCGAGCAACAGCAGGGTCATCTTCGTAATAAAAGAAAAAGGAAGGATGTATTTCATGGACGAAAAGTATAGCGCGCTATTTACTCCGTGGAAGATTGGCAATGTCGAGATCAAAAACCGCATTGTCCAGTGCTCCATGGGCGGTACCTCTCTGTTTGGTTGGCTGGAGCCCTGCCACTTTGATAAGGAAGCTGCGAACTTCCTGCTCAACCGTGCGCAGGACGGCGTCGGTCTGGTCCTCCCGGGCATGCAGTGTGTCCGTGACACCATGGGCCGCAGATGGCTCTGGCAGAACAAGAAGATGTTTAAGGAACTCGCCGACTACATGGTCGAGTACCACAAGACCGGCTCCAAGCTGTTCATTCAGCTCGCCGCTGGTTTCGGCCGCTCCATGGCTGTTGCCCCCTGGATGGTCACTCTGAACAACAACAAGGTGCTCGGCGCCCTTGCCAAGCCCGTCATCGACGTCAGCTACTGCTGCGCTTCCGCTTCCGCTACCCCGAACCGTTGGCAGGAGGACATGCTCTCCCGCCCGATGACCGTCGAAGAGATCCACGAGATGGTCGATGCGTTCGGCAAGACCGCGAAGCTGCTGCGTGAGGCCGGTGTCGACGGCGTTGAGATCCACGCCGTCCACGAAGGCTATCTGCTTGACCAGTTCACCATCGCCAACTGGAACCATCGTACCGACGAGTACGGCGGCTCTTTCGAGAACCGTTTCCGTTTCCCGGTCGAGATCGTGCAGTCCATCAAGCGTCAGGCCGGCGCCGATTTCCCGGTGTCCCTGCGTTACTCCGTCGTCTCCAAGACCAAGGCTTGGGGCAAGGGCGCTATGCCGTATGAGACCGACTTCGAAGAGTTCGGCCGTGACATGCCCGAGTCCGAGAAGGCCATCAAGTACCTGGGCGATGCCGGCTACGACATGTTCAACTGCGACAACGGTACTTACGACGCATGGTACTGGGCACATCCGCCTCAGTACATGCCCGACAACTGCAACCTCGAGTACGTCGAGCACATCAAGAAGTTCACCGACAAGCCCGTCGTCTGCGCAGGCCGTATGGATCCTGTCAAGGCCGCCGAGGAGATCGAGGCCGGACGGCTCGACGCCGTTGCCATCGCCCGTCAGAACCTCGTCGATCACGACTGGATACATAAGATCAAGGCCGGTCAGCAGGACGAGATCAAGCCCTGCATCCGCTGCCACAACGGCTGCTTCAACATGGCGAAGTTCGCCGGTACTCCGAACATCCAGCATCTGGGCGACTCTCTGCACCTCGCCCGCTGCGCCCTGAACCCGACCACCATGCAGCACAACCGCTACAAGATAGTCCCGACCAAGAAGCCCAAGAAGGTCGCTATTATCGGCGGCGGCATCGGCGGCATGGAATGCGCTCTGGTTCTGACCCAGCGCGGCCACAAGCCCGTTATCTTCGAGAAGTCCAATGAGCTGGGCGGCCTGTTCCTGACCGCGTCCGCCATGACCTTCAAGGAGAACGACAAGGATCTCATCACCTGGTACAAGCGCGAGATCGAGAAGGCCGGCATCGAGGTTCATCTTGGCACCGAGGTCAACGATCTCAACACCCTTCACGGCTTTGACGATATCATCGTTGCGACCGGTTCCGTGCCCCGCACGATGCCCCAGATCAAGGGCTTTGACAAGACCCTCACCTTTACCGACGTTCTCAA
>ERZ1107006.191-NODE-191-length-65305-cov-5.381870_pt1 | contig 65305 bp, 76 predicted proteins | sample MGYA00403696_ERZ1107006 | MGnify/ENA primary metagenome ERZ1107006 (study PRJEB35170, sample SAMEA104062441) | human gut metagenome | biome: human gut; feature: human-associated habitat; material: faeces | place: Denmark | collected 2012-08-13 ...
CTGCGAAGAATGAGCAGTACCGTTGCGAGTGACACGTAGCGGAAGCGTGTTTTCGAAAATTTTGTTGATTTTGAACAATTTGAAATAGCTTAAGGAGAGTTTGCAATCACCTAATAAATAATGTGAGGAGACAACATGCAATTACCATACACTGTAAAAGCCAAAAAAGCGATTGATATCGCCGGCAAAATGTCAAAATCATTACATCATAATTATATCGGAACCGAGCACTTACTGATTGGACTATTGAAGGAAAATTCAGGAGTAGCGGCAAAAATTCTGAATGAGAATGGTGTAGAGTTAGATAAAATTGTAGATCTGATTAAAGAATTGATCGCTCCGGCAGAGGGAACAGCAGTAGCAGAATCAGATGGTTATTCACCGAGAGCAGCAAAAGTTCTTGAGAATGCAGAGAAGGAGGCAGTCAGATTCCATGCAGATGCCATTGGAACAGAACATATTCTGATTGCCATGATCAAAGAGACAGACTGTGTTGCATCCAGATTACTGACAACGCTGTCCGTCAATATGCAGAAAGTCTTTGTGGACACTCTCATTGCGATGGGGGAAGATGCAAATCTTTACCGCGAAGAATTTCAGAATGGCCGTCCGGGAAAAAAGAAAAATAATGAGGGAACCCCGACGCTGGATCAGTATTCCAGAGATCTGACACAGCTTGCAACGGAAGGAGCACTGGATCCGGTGGTTGGACGTGAGGAAGAAATCCAGAGAGTGATTCAGATTCTAAGCAGAAGAACGAAGAACAATCCATGTCTGATCGGAGAACCGGGAGTTGGTAAAACGGCTATCGTGGAAGGAATCGCAGAGCGTATCGTATCCGGCCTTGTACCGGACTCTGTTCAGGGAAAAAGAGTGGTATCTTTAGACCTATCCGGTATTGTGGCTGGTTCAAAATACCGCGGTGAATTTGAAGAGCGTATCAAAAAAGTGATTCAGGAAGTGACAAAAGCAGGAAATGTTTTGCTGTTTATCGATGAGCTTCACACAATCATCGGTGCCGGTGGCGCAGAGGGCGCGATCGATGCCTCTAATATTTTAAAACCTGCACTTGCCCGTGGTGAGATTCAGATCATGGGAGCAACGACAATCACAGAATACCGCAAATATGTAGAAAAAGATGCTGCACTAGAGCGAAGATTCCAGCCTGTGACGGTGGAGGAACCGGGCGAGGAACAGACAGTTGCAATTTTGAAAGGGCTTCGCGGTAAATACGAAGCACATCATCATGTAAAGATCACGGATGAGGCAGTCGAGGCGGCAGTCCGCCTGTCAGCGCGCTATATCAATGACCGTTTTTTGCCGGATAAGGCAATTGATCTGATGGATGAAGCAGCAGCAAGAGTGCGGTTTGGCGTGTCTAACCATACAGAGAAACTTGCGGAATTGAGAAATCAGATCACAGAAAAAGAATTACAGTTAGAGGATGCTCTGAGCAATTCCGATATTGCGCTTGCAAAACAGTGCAAGGAAGAAAAAGAAGCATTGGAAGCAGAGCTTGAGAAGCAGACAAAAAAAGCGCAGCGTGAGATCCGCAGAAAGAATCTGTCTGTCACAGAGGATGATGTGGCAGATGTTGTTTCCGGCTGGACAAAAATTCCGGTGAAGAAACTGGCAGAAGGCGAGGCAGCCCGCCTGAAAAAATTAGAGGCAACGCTGCACAAACGTGTCGTTGGTCAGGAAGAAGCTGTGACGGCTGTGGCAAAAGCGGTGAGACGTGGACGTGTCGGTTTAAAAGATCCGAGAAGACCAATCGGTTCGTTCCTGTTCTTAGGACCTACAGGCGTAGGTAAAACGGAGATTTCCAAGGCACTGGCGGAGGCTGTTTTCGGCAATGAACAGGCGATGATACGTGTTGATATGTCGGAGTACATGGAGAAACACAGTGTTTCTAAAATGATCGGTTCCCCGCCGGGATATGTCGGACATGAGGACGGCGGTCAGCTCAGCGAGAAAGTGCGCAGGAATCCGTATTCCGTGATTTTGTTTGACGAGATCGAAAAAGCGCATCCGGATGTATTTAATATTTTACTCCAGGTGTTAGACGATGGACATATCACGGATTCCCAGGGACGCAAGGTGGACTTTAAAAATACGATCATTATCATGACATCAAATGCAGGAGCACAGTCCATTGTGGAACCGAAAAAACTAGGTTTTGCATCTTCGGATGATGAAAAGCAGAATTACGAGCGCATGAAAAACAGTGTGATGGAGGAAGTGCGCAGAATTTTCAAACCAGAGTTCTTAAACCGTATTGATGAAACCATCGTATTCCGTTCACTGAACAAAAATGATATGAAACAGATCGTCACATTAATGTTGAAAGATCTGACAGACCGTTGTAAGAGCCAGATGGATATCACACTTCATGTGCGTGACAGCGTGAAAAATTATATTGTGGAAAAAGCATACGAACCGAAATATGGAGCAAGACCACTCCGCCGCAAAATCCAGAATGAGATCGAGGATCAGCTTGCAGAAGAAATCTTAGACGGCAAGGTGAAAAAGGGTGATGAAGTGATCGTCACTACGAAAAAGAATGCAGTTGTTTTTGAAGTAAAGGAACAGTAACACAAAAATAAAAAAATCCTTAAAAATGATGAAAATGCTGGCAATCGAAATGTAGTTGAGCTATAATGATTTTACAAAATTTTTACGGTGCAGCAGGCAGAGAAGGACTGTACCACAGGAGGAAAAGATGAGCGCTATTAGTGAATTAATTCGTTCAGAAGCAGATGGAACGATCAGTTTTGGAGATTACACTCTGGATGCAAAGGCAAAGCTTGATAACTTCGGGCATCAGGGAGATCTTTATAAGGTAAAAACTTACAAAGACATCACAAAGCTGGAGCGTAATGGTATGTTTGTTTATGAATCCGTACCGGGAACAGCGGCATATCATTTGAATGCAACGGACACAGGAATTTCTTTTTCCGTGGAAGGACCGGAAGATGCTCAGATCACACTGGAGTTAGAAGAAGAGACTGAGTATGAAATTACAGTGGACGGAGCAAGCGCAGGTAAGATGAAAACAAATCTCGGTGGCAAGTTGACCGTCAGTGTGGAACTTGGAGAGAAACCGGTAGAAGTTCAGATTCAGAAATGCTAAGAAATGATAAGGGGTTGTCAGAAACGGCAACTCCTTTTGCTGTCAATAAAGGAAGGTTTTATGGCAAAAGGAAAAACAAGTATTTTTTTCTGCCAGTCCTGCGGATACGAATCGTCCAAATGGATGGGGCAGTGTCCGGGATGTAAGGAATGGAATACATTTGTAGAAGAAGTGGTGGACAAAAAGAGTGCGGGCACACTGGCAAAGCAGAAAGCAACAGCGTCAGAGGCAAAGGTACTGCCACTGTCCCAGATCGAGATGACCTATGACAAACGTGTGTCAACCGATATGAAAGAATTAGACCGTGTACTTGGCGGAGGTATTGTGCAGGGTTCCATGGTGTTAGTGGGAGGCGATCCCGGAATCGGAAAATCCACATTGCTGCTTCAGGTGTGCAGGAATCTGTCGGAGCATAACATAAAAGTGCTCTATATTTCCGGGGAGGAATCTTTGCAGCAGATCAAGATCCGTGCAGAGCGTATCGGAAATTTCGGGGACAGTCTGAAACTGCTGTGTGAGACAAATCTTGACACCATAAAGGCAGTCATTGACCGGGAAAAACCGCAGATCGTTGTAATCGATTCCATCCAGACGATGTTTAACGAAGAGGTTTCCTCGGCACCGGGCAGTGTATCACAGGTGCGCGAGTCCACAGGTGTTTTGATGCAGATCGCAAAGGGAATGGGAATCTCCATTTTCATTGTGGGACATGTGACGAAAGAGGGAGTGGTGGCAGGACCGAGGGTGTTAGAACACATGGTAGACACCGTGCTTTATTTTGAGGGAGACAGGCATGCGGCTTACCGTATTTTAAGAGGTGTAAAAAACCGTTTTGGCTCCACAAATGAGATCGGTGTATTTGAGATGCGGCAGGACGGACTTGTGGAAGTGGAAAATCCGTCTGAATATATGTTGAGCGGCAAGCCGGAGGGAGCGTCCGGCTCTGTTGTGGCATGTTCCATGGAAGGGACTAGACCAATCCTTTTGGAGGTGCAGGCACTTGTATGTCACAGTAATTTTGGTATTCCGCGAAGAACAGCGGCAGGAACGGATTTTAACCGTGTCAATCTTTTGATGGCGGTTCTGGAAAAAAGACTGGGCTTAAAGCTGGGTGACTGTGATGCCTATGTGAATATCGCAGGAGGAATCAAAATGAATGAGCCGGCAATCGACCTTGGCATTGTTCTTGCATTGATCTCAAGTTACAAGGACAAACCGATCGATGAGAAAACCATCTGTTTTGGCGAGGTCGGATTAAGCGGTGAGGTCCGCGCGGTAAATATGGCAGAACAGCGGGTGCAGGAGGCAAAAAAACTTGGCTTTGAGGTCTGTATTCTACCGGAAGTCTGCAGAAAATCCATGACAGAAGTAAAAGGTATCAGGCTGGTCGGTGTGAGCAATCTTTTAGATGCCATGAATTATCTGAAATAAAAAAATTGTATGAATTTTATAAAAAATAAAGGAAATTGAAAAATCCTGCCGAATAATAAAAATATGGAGATTTTATTGAAACGATTTTTTATATGGTGCTTCGGGAGAGACTGTCAGATATCAGAGAGGTGATACATATGACAATACGGGAAGAACTTGAAAAAATGGAGCGGGAAACATTAAGCCCTTATGCAACGCTCAGTGTGAACACGAAAGGCAGGGAACGCGAGGAAGAACAGTGCGATGTCCGGCCTGTTTTTCAGCGAGACAGGGACAGAATCCTGCATTGTAAGGCATTCCGGCGGTTGAAGAATAAGACACAGGTTTTTCTGACACCGAAGGGAGATCACTATAGGACAAGACTTTCCCATACCTTAGAGGTATCGCAGAATGCGAGAACAATTGCAAAAGCACTGCGTCTGAATGAAGATTTGGTGGAAGCAATCGCATTGGGACACGATATGGGGCATACGCCGTTTGGCCATGCCGGAGAGTATGTGTTAAACGAAATCTGTGAAGACGGATTCCGGCACAACGAGCAGAGTGTCCGTATCGTGGAAAAACTTGAGAAAAACGGCATGGGCTTAAACCTGACATGGGAAGTGCGGGACGGCATTTTAAACCATCAGTCCAAGTCCATGCCACATACTTTAGAGGGAAAAGTTGTCCGTTTATCAGATAAAATTGCCTATGTTTATCATGACGTGGATGATGCGATCCGCGCAGAGATCCTGACGGAGGATGATATTCCGTCAGAGATCCGTAAAACACTTGGTTTTACAACAAAACAGCGCTTAAATACACTCATACATAACGTGATCATGAACAGCATGGATCAGGATGACATCCGGATGTCAGCAGATATTCAGGAAGCCATGTTTGAGCTGCGCCATTTTATGTTCGATCATGTATACACAAATCCAATTGCCAAGGGTGAGGAAGTGAAGGCAAAGGCAATGATCCGGCAGCTCTTCGGATTCTACAAAGACCACATCGAGTTCCTGCCGGAAAAATACCTCGCAATGCTTGATGAAGGGGAAAAGACGGAACGTGTGATCTGCGATTACATCGCAGGTATGACCGACCAGTACGCCATCACCAAATTCAGCGAATACTTCCTGCCGCAGGCCTGGCAGGTGGATGGATACTAAGCCAATATAGCCTGCGGCGTGGGAAGGTTGATGGGTATTATAGACAATTGCGAAACTCATAACGACCTAAATTGAATTGTGAGAAATTGACAAAAGACATGAAAGACATTGGGGAGCCGCCGGCACTTAGAAGGCAGATACAACGGTAAGTTGTGTCTGGCTTCTTAGTACCGTTGCGAGCGACACATAGCGAAAGCGTGTCTTGAATGTTTTTGTTAATTTTGAACAATTTAAAGAAGACTATGAGGAGTTTCGCAATTGGCTAATAGATATTAAAACGAAAGGAGGACACGCAGTATGCCATATTTTTCGGATGATATAATTGAAGAAGTGCGTTCCAGAAATGATATCGTGGATGTAATCGGACAGTATGTGCATCTGACGAAAAAGGGAAGCACCTATTTTGGACTGTGTCCTTTTCATAACGAGAAAACAGGATCGTTTTCTGTTTCTCCGAATAAACAAATGTACTACTGCTTCGGCTGTGGAGCCGGAGGGAATGTTTTCACGTTTATGATGCAGTATGAAAACTTTACTTTCGGGGAGGCAATGGAAGCCTTGGCGGACCGGGCAGGTGTTGCCCTGCCAAAGCAGGAATATTCTGCCGCACAGAAGAGAGAGGCAGATAAAAAACAGCGGCTGTTGGAGATCAACAAAGAGGCAGCCAGATATTTTTATACATTATTGCGGAATGACCGTGGAAAACATGCACTCGCTTATTTCCAGAAAAGAGAATTGTCTGAGGAGACCATGAAAAAGTTTGGTCTGGGATATTCGGATCAGTACAGTGATGACTTATACCGGTATCTCCGTTCCAAAGGGTATGAGGATGAGATCTTAAAAGAGTCGGGGCTTGTGACAATCGATGAGAGACGCGGCGGCTATGACAAATTCTGGAACCGTGCCATGTTTCCGATTATGGATGTCCACAACAAAGTCATTGGTTTCGGTGGCAGGGTGATGGGCGATGGAGAGCCGAAGTATTTAAACTCACCGGAAACACCGATTTTTGATAAGAGCCGGAATCTGTATGGACTTAATTTTGCAAGGACCACAAAGAAACCACAGTTTTTATTGTGTGAAGGATATATGGATGTGATCGCGCTGCATCAGGCAGGATTTGACAATGCGGTGGCATCACTTGGAACTGCGCTGACGGCAGGACATGCGAATCTGTTAAAAAGGTACACCAAAGAAGTGTATTTAACCTATGACAGTGACGGCGCAGGGGTGAAAGCTGCACTCCGGGCGATTCCAATTTTAAAGGAAGTAGGGATTACGACAAAGGTAATTAATATGCGTCCGCACAAAGATCCGGATGAATTTATCAAGGCTTTGGGAGCAGAGGCGTATCAGGATCGTATCGATCATGCAGAGAACAGCTTTATGTTTGAGATACGCATTTTAGAGCAGCAGTACGACATGAAAGATCCGGAGAGCAAGTCAGCCTTTTATCATGAAGTGGCAAAGAAACTATGCTCCTTCACAGAAAAAATCGAGCGTGATATTTACATTCAGGCAGTCGCGGAAAAATATATGCTGCCAACGCAGGATTTACAGCGGCTTGTCGGTAAATACGGAATGCAGATGGAAGGCATCCGAAAACAACCAACCCAGTTAAAAACCGGTATCAATGAGAAAAACGCCTCCGCCAGAGGAATCAAAAAAGAAGATGGGATGAAGCAATCCCAGAAACTTCTTTTGACATGGCTCATAGAGAATACCGGATTATATCATAAGATAAAAAAATATATCGCGCCGAAGGATTTTACGGAGGAGATATATCATAAGGTAGCTGAAGTATTATTCCAGCAGTTTGAGGAGAGCGGAGAAGCAAACCCAGCGAAGATCGTCAGCATGTTTCCAGATGAGGAGGCACAGAAAGAGATTGCGGCGCTTTTCAATGCAAGAATCCATGAGGTCGAGTCAAAAGAAGACCGGGAGAAGGCATTGAAAGAGACCATTATCCGTATCAAACAAAACAGTATCAAGTATCGGTCCGAGCATTTGGCACCGACAGATATGGCTGGTCTGATGCAGCTTGTAACAGATAAACGTGACCTGGAAGAATTGGAGAAATTGCATATTTCCATTGATTAGGGACAAAATAGTAGAAAACTTGAGAGGATGAAACAAAATGGCAAAAAAGACAGAAAACGAGGTAAAGGAAACCAAAAAAGAAGCAGCAGTGATGGATGAAGCTGCAAAAGAAAAGTTTCAGCAGAAGTTAAAAGATCTGTTAGCCTTGGCCAAAAAGAAAAAGAACATGTTGGAATACCAGGAGATCAGCGACTTTTTTGCGGACATGCAGTTAGAGGCAGAACAGTTTGATAAAATTCTTGATTTTCTGGAAGCAAACAATATCGATGTACTTCGGATCACAGATGATGATTCTGATGATGAAATTTTACTCGATGTAGATGATGAAGACGAGATTGAAGTGGAAAAAATCGACCTTTCCGTGCCGGATGGCGTATCCATTGAAGATCCGGTCCGTATGTATTTAAAGGAGATCGGTAAAGTACCTCTTTTAAGTGCAGAGGAAGAAATCGAGCTGGCAAAGAACATGGAAGCCGGTGCTGTGGCAAAGGAAAAAATCGCAATCTTAAAGAGCAGAGAAGAGAATGCAACGGAAGAAGAACTTGCAGAGATCAAAGAAGAAATTAAGAATTTGCAGAAAGATCTTGATGCAGGGGATGAGGCAAAGAAACGTCTTGCAGAGGCAAACCTGCGTCTGGTTGTTTCCATTGCAAAAAGATATGTGGGACGTGGAATGCTTTTCCTTGATCTGATTCAGGAAGGTAACCTTGGTCTGATCAAAGCTGTGGAAAAATTTGACTACCGCAAGGGATATAAATTTTCTACCTATGCAACATGGTGGATCCGTCAGGCAATCACAAGAGCGATCGCAGATCAGGCGAGAACCATCCGTATCCCTGTCCATATGGTTGAGACGATCAATAAGCTGATCCGTGTTTCCAGACAGCTGCTTCAGGAGTTAGGACGTGAGCCAAGTCCGGAAGAGATTGCAGCAGAGATGAATATGCCGGTAGAGCGTGTGCGTGAGATCTTAAAGATTTCGCAGGAGCCGGTTTCCTTAGAGACACCGATCGGTGAGGAGGAGGACAGCCACTTAGGTGACTTCATTCAGGATGATAATGTGCCTGTTCCGGCCGATGCAGCCGCATTTACCCTTTTGAAAGAGCAGTTGGAGGAAGTACTTGGAACACTGACCGAGAGAGAGCAGAAAGTTCTGACACTCCGTTTTGGTTTGGAGGACGGTCGCGCAAGAACACTGGAAGAAGTTGGAAAAGAGTTCAATGTAACACGTGAGCGTATCCGTCAGATCGAAGCAAAAGCGCTCCGCAAACTTCGTCATCCAAGCAGAAGCCGCAAATTAAAGGATTACTTAGAGTAAAATGGTAAAGATTTCAAATCGTTTAATGACAGCCGCAGCTCTTGTCACACAGGGATATACACTGGCAGATGTTGGAACAGATCACGGATATATTCCAATCTATCTGTTACAGCAGAAGAAAATTCCAGCTGCAATTGCCATGGATATCAATGAAGGACCGTTAGAGCGGGCAAAAGAACATATTGCTTTATATGGATTGCAGGCATACATACAGACACGTCTCTCAGACGGTGTGGCAGCTTTGAAACCCGGCGAGGTGGAAGCTGTCCTCATCGCCGGTATGGGAGGCGGACTTATCATGCATATTTTAAAAGACGGGGAAAAAGTCTGTCAGTCTGCAAAAGAACTCATCCTGCAGCCGCAGTCCGAGATCGAGCGTGTCCGTGAGTTCTTAAGAGAAGAGGGATATACCATTCTCGCAGAGGACATGGTGTATGAAGATGGAAAATTCTATCCGATGATGAAAGTGCAGTATCAGGGTGAAAATGCACAGAAAGCTTCGGAAGAGTTGAAACTTTCAGACCTTTATGGGGGATTACTCCTGCAAAACCGCCATCCTGTGTTGAAAACTTTTCTTGAAAAAGAAAAGCTCATATACACAGGCATCAAGGAGAATCTTGAAAAACAGCCGGCGTCAGAAAAAATCCGGACACGGCTTGCAGAAGTGGAAGACATACTGCATTATAATGAACTTGCATTACAGTTTTATGTATAAAAATTGGAGTGTATAATGTGAATATAGAGTTTGGAAAAGAAGAATCGAGAAATCGGTTCTTTTTTCTATCTAAAAGAGAAAATATAAAATTGTTTTCATATTGAGTACAAGAATATAATGTGATAAGATATATCCATAGATATGAAATTTATATATATGAATAAAAACGAGAGGAAAATAAAATGACGATCAGCGAGAGAATATTAAAAGTATTGAAAGACAGAAATATGACACAGGCTGAATTTGCAAAACAGGTTGGGATTGCGACCAGTACCATCAGCGAATGGAAAAAAAGAAAGACAAATCCTACTGCGGATAAGATCATGGATATTTGTAATGTATTGCAGATAACACCAGAACAACTTCTTACTGGAAAAGGTATCGAGGATGAAGAAAACATTAATGTTACAAGTCGTGAGAGTTGTTTTACGCCTTATGATATTCAATTGGTTCAAGATTATCATGGACTTAAGGAAGAACAGCAGAAGCGTCTGATGGCTTATATGGAGGCTTTAAAGAAGATACAAAGTCTTGAAGAAATATAAAATGAATTTGTATATTGTGATTCGGATTTGAGGTTTTGGAACTTCAAAATAACCAGAGAGGAAATTTGATGAACGAAATTACCAATATAGTTGAGAAACCAACATTACTGAAGCAGGATATTGAACTATCAAAATTAATATATACGATTCGCGGAAAACAGATAATGTTAGATTGTGATCTGGCTATACTGTATGGTTATACAGTGAAAAGACTAAATGAACAAGTAAAGAATAATAAAAATAGATTTCCGGAAGATTTTATGTTTCAAATGACGAGGGAGGAAGTAAACGATTTGCGGTCGAAATTTCCGACCGCAAATATAAATCCCAAAAGCAGATATTTACCCCATGTTTTTACCGAACAGGGAATTTATATGTTGGCGACAGTGTTAAGTGGTGAAATTGCAGAAAAACAAAGTATTTTTATAATGCGTGCATTTCGCGAAATGCGGCATTTTATTTCAAGCAATGCTCTTTTGTTTGAAAGGATTAATGCTGTTGAACTGAAACAACTGGAATTACAAAAAGATGCGGAGGAAAATTTTACAAAAATATTTGAATATATATCCAATCATGAAGAGGAATGTCAGAAGATTTTTTTTGACGGACAGATATTTGATGCTTTCAGTTTACTCACAAATATTATTACTCATGCCCAAAAGGAGATAATTCTTATTGACGGATATATTGATATTATTACTTTGAACATTTTGGCTAAGAAGAATATAGGGGTGAATGTTTATACATACACGTTGCCTAATACAAAGTTATCGGCTCAGGATATAGCAAATTTTAATGCACAGTATCCAACACTTACCGTAAAAAAAACAGCATCTTTTCATGATAGGTTTCTGATTATAGATGGTAAAGAAGGATATCATATTGGAGCTTCTCTAAAGGATGCCGGTAAGAAATGTTTTGGCATAAACAGAATAGAAGGAGTCGAGGACATTAAAGATATAATAACTAAAGCACAGCAGACAGGGAAATAAAAGGGGAGTATAATCCCCTTATTTCAAAAACATCCGCATCATCTTTTCTTTCAATCTGGTATATTTCTGATACCGGATCGGAAGATCCATCCACGTTTTCTTATCGACAATACTGCGGTAATGGCTGAAGGTTTCAAAACCAACCCTGCCGTGGTAGCTGCCCATGCCGCTCTCACCGACACCGCCGAATGGCATATCGCTCGTTGCAAGATGAATGATCGTGTCATTGATACAGCCGCCGCCAAAACGGCAGGTATCTAAGACCTTCTTCTGTGCAGCCTTGTCCTCGCTGAAAAAATAAAGCGCAAGCGGATGAGGGTGGGATTCCACGGTATCAAGCGCTTCGTCTAATGTGTCGAAGGTGAGGATCGGAAGCAGTGGTCCAAAGATCTCTTCGCCCATCACAGCGTCGTCCCACGTAATATTATTGAGAACGGTAGGCGCAATGCGGAGCGATTCAGGCTCTGACTGTCCTCCGTATACAAGCTTTTCCCCATTGATCAGCCCGAGAATGCGTTCAAAATGCTTTTCGTTGATGATCTTTCCGTAATTCGGATTTTTCAGAGGTTCTTTCCCAAACTGCTTTTCAATCTCAGCTAAGATCGCAGTGATAAGCTCATCACGGATGCGTTTGTCACAGAGAATATAATCCGGTGCAACACAGGTCTGTCCGCAGTTCAAATACTTGCCGAAGACAATACGCTTTGCGGCAAGCCGGATCTTAGCGGTGGAGTCAACGATACATGGGCTCTTTCCGCCAAGCTCTAACGTGACAGGGGTTAAATATTCAGCCGCATGGCGGAGTACCTCCCGTCCGACAGTCTTTCCGCCGGTGAAAAAAATCATGTCAAAACGCTGCTGTAATAATGCCTGATTTTCTGCGCGGCCGCCATCGACCACTGCAACATAATGTGCCGGAAAACATTCTTCGATCATGGTTTTCATGACATCAAACGTGCAAGGAGCGTAGGCGCTTGGCTTTACGACCGCAGTATTCCCGGCTGCTATGGCATCGATCAGCGGATCGAGCGTCAGTAACACCGGGTAATTCCATGGGCTCATGATCAGCACGGTTCCGTAAGGGGAAGGGGAGCGGAAGCTCTTTGCGGCAAATTGGGCGACCGGGGTGGAAACACGTTTGCTGCGCATAAGGCTGCGGAGATGCTTCTGCATCCAGGTAAGCTCGGACAGCGTCAGCCCGATCTCACACATATAGCTCTCCATACGGCTCTTTCCAAGATCCTCCTTCAATGCCGCAGCGAGGTCGGCTTCATGGCGGATCATAGCCTCCTTCAGACTTTCTAACTGTTTCAGGCGGAATTCCGCCTGAATCGTTTTGCCACTGGAAAAAAAGTGGTTCTGTTGTTGTAAAATATCCTTGATCTCCTGTTCGGTCATGAGGGTGCCTCCTTTTATCTACCGGATCGATCAGACAACTACCTGTTCTGACTCAACCTGTATCCGTACATCTGATACTTATATACTATCGAAAATAGCATACTTCTGCAAGTGTTTTACTTCCGGGCAGACAGGAAAAACAATTCTTGAAAAACGGCGCTTATAATGCTACAGTAATAATACTGATGATCTGCAGCAGAGATCATGGCGCAGATCAGTTTGATAATAATGTGACTGCCGGATACGAAGGGCAGATTGCGGAAAGGCATGGAAAATGAAATGAACGATTATAAAATAGGCACAAAATGTGTACAGGCAGGATATACCCCGGAGAATGGACAGCCGCGGCAGATTCCGATCATCCAGTCTACCACTTTCAAATACAGCACCAGTGAGGACATGGGAAAACTGTTTGATCTTGAGGCATCCGGATATTTCTATACACGGCTGCAGAATCCGACCAATGATCATGTCGCAGCCAAGATCGCAGCAATGGAAGGCGGCACAGCCGCAATGCTGACCTCAAGCGGACAGGCAGCGAACTTTTTTGCTATATTCAACATATGTGAGAGTGGAGACCATATCGTGGCATCATCCTCGATCTACGGCGGAACCTTCAACCTCATTGCGGTTACGCTTGCCAAAATGGGGATCACGGCAACCTTCGTATCTCCTGACGCATCGGAGGAGGAGTTAAACGCTGCATTCCGTCCGAACACAAAGCTGATGTTTGGCGAGACGATCGCCAATCCGGCATTGACAGTATTAGATATTGAGCTCTTTGCAAAAACGGCACATGCGCACGGCGTACCTCTTATCATAGACAACACATTTCCAACTCCGGTCAACTGCAGACCATTTGAGTGGGGTGCGGATATTGTGACACACTCCACAACCAAATACATGGATGGACATGGTGCGGCAGTAGGCGGTGCAATCGTTGACAGCGGAAAATTTGACTGGATGGCACACGCAGACAAATATCCGGGACTTTGTACACCGGATGAGAGCTACCATGGCGTGACTTATGCAGAAAAATTTGGCAATGAGGGCGCATTCATCACAAAATGTACAACACAGCTTATGCGTGATCTCGGATGCATCCAGTCGCCACAGAACGCATTCCTGTTAAACCTTGGACTGGAGTCGCTGCATGTGCGTATGCCTAAGCATGTGGAAAACGGACAGGCAGTTGCAGAATTTCTGGAAAAACATCCAAAGGTAGCCTATGTGAACTATCCGGGCCTGCCTTCCAGCAAATACTATGAACGTGCCAGAAAATACCTGCCACACGGCGGATGCGGTGTCGTTTCATTCGGATTAAAGGGCGGCAGGGAGGCTGCGTCTGCTTTTATGCAGAACTTAAAGCTTGGAGCGATCGAGACACATGTGGCAGATGCAAGAACCTGCTGTCTGAATCCGGCAACCTCCACGCACAGACAGATGACAGATGAACAGCTGAAAGAGGCAGGTGTTCCGGCAGAGCTGATCCGGATAAGTCTCGGTTTAGAGGATAAGGAAGATCTGATCGCAGATATTTCGAATGCGTTGGATGCGATCAGGGACTAATATGCAGAAAAAAGAAAGTGCAGAGAGAAAAATGAGTAAGATAAAAACAAAAAAAGTGCTGACACCGGAGCAGAAGAAAAAGCGCATCCGCAACATCATCATTGTCGCAGTGATCCTTGTGGCAGCTTCCGTTGCAACTTACTGGATGCAGCCGCAGAACAAAGCGCTGGCAGAGAGTGAAGTGTTCAGCGAAGAGGAAGTGAAGGCACAGGCGGAAAAAATCATAGGGCTTTTAAATGCAGAGGATTTTGACAGCCTGCAAAGCCTTGTTGTCCCGGACATGCAGGAGATCATGAACAAAGAGCGCATGGACGAGGGCAAGGCGCGGATCTCGGAAGACTGGGGAGATTTTGTTTCCATTAAAACAATGCAGGATGCGGAGATCATACAGAGGGGTGCGCATATCGCAGCCGTTTACGTGACCGCAGAATATGAAAACATCGAGGTGCATTACACACTGGCGTTCAACGAGGACATGAAGCTTGCGTCCTTCGGGATCCAATAGCGGATCATTCCTGCGGAAACATATAGGAAAAATAAACATCCTTAAAATTAGCGTAATTGTCTCTTGAAATCGGAATCTGTGCGCCGGATTTTGTGAAGAGAGAGGTTTTACCGAACTTTTCCACGCAGCTTAACGCTGCAATATAGCTGCGGTGGCATTTATAAAACCCTTTTTCCACTGTGAAAATTGTTTCACACTGGTGAAAGGGTTCTTTTATGGAGATCACCGAGCCGTCTTTCAATGTGACTAACACATTCTTATTCTGCGCTTCCAGATATTCGACATCCTGAAAATAAATCGCCTGGTAGCCGGAATCTGTTCTTGCCGCGAAATGAGCCATGGAAGCCTTGTGGACTTCGTACCAGCTGTCGAGGACCGCATGGAAACGCACTTCGTCAAGAGGTTTCAACAGATACCAGAAAGTGCGGACTTCATAAGATTCCAGCGCAAATTCCGGTGAGGACGTCAGAAAAATGATCGGAACGTGCGGGTCATGCTGGCGCAGTTCGCGTGCGGTATCCATGCCGCTCAAAAGGGGCATGATCATATCAAGCAGGATCAGATCCATGCCATAAGCCCTGTGTGCGGAGATCAGTTCGTCACCGTTTGTGAACCGGTAGAGCTGCAGTGTCAGCTGATGCGCCCGGCACCAGGAATCAAGACTGTCTGAAAGCAGATCCAAAAATTCAGTTTCATCATCACAAATCGCAATCTTTACCATAATAAATTTCCTCGCTTAAAGAATAATGCGGACTACAAAGTCCTCACCTTCCATGTAAAACTGGTACTGTCCATGTTCCTTCTCGACATAATAAATGACGCTTTGGACACCGATACCGTGATTCTTTGCCGTTGTAACCGGGATACCGTTTGAAAAAACAGGTGTCTCTGAAGCCGGATTCTTCTGCAGGATCAGAAGGTGGTTTCCCTTTTCAAAAATGCTCAGATGCACGATACGTTTTTCCTCAGGGAGCTTCGTGACCGCATGCATGGCATTTTCCAGAAGATTGGAAAGGATGGCACAGAAAGTCATCTCAGAGCAGCAGAGTGTCTGTGAAGTCTGGATCTGTACGTCAAAAACGATCTGATTTTCCGCAAACCGTGTCTGGTAAATGGAAAGAACCGAATTCAGCAGCTCATTTCTGCAGAAAGAATGAATGACCGTGTCGTCATATTGCTTATTGATCTCCTGAATATAATCAAGTGCACGCTCCGGTTCCTGCTGGGAGATAAAAGTCTGGATGGCGGCAAGATGATGGCGCATGTCGTGCCGCAGGATCTTCATGCGGTGTTCGCTGCTGCGGACCTGCTCAATCTCCGAGTGCAGGGAGTTCAACTGCATATTGGTAAGCTGACCGTATTGTTCAGCGCGGTTTTTCAACTCATATTCCTGAAAATAGACGAACAGGAAAATGACATAGGAAATACACATGGCAAATGCGAGAAATTCCACGACTACCTTATTTCCGGAGTAGAGAAGCATGGAGAACTTTGTGGTAGAGTAATCAAACACATAATAGACAAATGGCATTGCCCCGAGGATATACAGCTCCCGGTCAGATTTTGCCAAAAGCAGTGCGGTAGTCTGGCACAGATACCGGCTCAAGAAAGCGAAAACGGCAACAGTCACGATAATCCTTACAAGGTAATAAACCCATTCCAATCCGCTCAGGGATAAGGCAAAAATACCTGCCCAGTTGCTGAACTGGCAGCACAGATAGGCGGTCATGATAGAGATTATGGAAGGCAGCCAGCGGAAACGGTAATAAAACACCAGCAGCAGAAAAAGCGGCAGATGCACGAAAATCGGATAGACGGCTTCCGTGAACAACGAACCGAATACCGTATTGCAGATCAGAAAGAAAAGTCCAGATACTGCTCCACCGCCAAGAAGAATGCAGACATTTTTCTTATTCTGTTTTACCCCGAGAAAAAAGGCGGACAGAAAAATGCCAAACAGCATTGTCGTTAAGTGGTGTGTATAAGCTAAAATCTGAAGCAGCATGTGGCAGTCCTCCTTGTTTTACAGTTATGATACATCCATTATAAAAAATTCGGAAAACCAAAGCAAGCCTGCATCTTACAATTCACGCCATATAGTTACAACTCACGCCGAAATCAGGGTTTTGGGTGAACGCTGTGATAAAATGAAAAAAATGGTAAAGTGCCATATGTAACTATTCAGAACCCCATTCGCAAAACCGCTCTTTCAGAGCTTTCCTTTTGCTCATGTGGTTACTTCGCCAAAGAAATTTTCAAAATTATGCTCATTCATGCAAGCATGATTCGCAAATTTATGAAAATTGCCTTGGCTCTGAATAGTTACAAACAAATGCAGGAGGAGAATACACATGATAAGAAAAAAGAGAATGAGCAAAGGAATTGCAAAAATACTTTCCGGCTTACTGGTGTTCGGAATGGTGGCAGGTGTTGTTCCGGCAGTACCGCACGGTACATTGCAGGTGCAGGCGGCAAATGAACATAGCCATCCGGTCTGTGGTAGTAGCTGTACTGACGACAGCTCCCACACTAACTTGGAATTTGCGAAACTGACAGGTTCAGAGGACACACTGAAAATAGGTGAAACAACTATACAAAGCACTGATAATAATTTAGAGTTACCGGCGGGCTGCTATTATTTATCAGATAGCTTTGAACCAAGCTATAGTATCATTGTAAAAGGTGATGTTAAAATTTGCCTAAATGGTCACAATATTAATATGAAGAGTGCAGGAAATGTTTTTGAAGTTGATAAAGGCGGTACACTGACTCTGACGGATTGTAAAGGCAGCAGTTCTATTTCTCATTCGGATGTGGAATGGGGAAGAGGCGTGTTGGTTTCTAACGGCACTTTTAATATGTATGGTAGTAAGATTTGTAATAATAAATGTGCAAGCAAGTATCAAGCAAACGGCGCAGGCGTGGAGGTTGATAAAGGCACTTTTAATATGCATGGTGGCGAGATTAGTGGAAACGAAGTTTCAAGCATGGGTGGAGCAGTTTCTAGTCTGGACACTTTTAATATGTATGGTGGCAGTATTACCGGCAATACTGCACAATATTTCGGTGGCGGTGTATCTGTGTATAAGGGGACATTTAATATGTTCGATGGTACGATTAGCGGCAATAAGGTGACAAGTGCAACGATGCAGTCGCACGGTGGCGGCGGAGTATGGGTGCACACAACCGGTACATTTTGCATGAAAGGAGGAAGCATCACAGGCAACACCGCCTATCCCTATAATTATGATTATAATAAAGCTAATGGTGGCGGTGTATATTGCAGGGGCAGTCTGGAACTTTCCGGCTCACCGGTAATCGAAGGAAATAAGTTGACAACTGGTGAAAGTAACAATCTTGTTAGTTATATGAATAAGACTAAAATCACTGATACATTAAACAGTGACGCAAAAATTTATGTTTATATGAAAGATACTTCTACGCAAGATCAGACTTTGGCAACTGTTGATCCAAGCGTATCTTCATTTGATGCAAAAAACATTTTCTACTGCGATAACGCAAATTTTGTAGCTGACTTTGACGCAGCAAATAATACAATAAAATGGACGACACACACCCACGATTGGGGAGCATGGACTTCCAACGGCGACGGAACGCATACCCGTATCTGCTCGTCAGATGCCAGCCACACGGAAAGAGCGGACTGCTCCGGCGGTACAGCTACCTGTCAGAGCAAGGCAGTCTGCACGACCTGTGGTGGAGAATATGGTGATTTCGCATCACATGATTTCGATGTTTCTTCATGGGGATATAAGGGTGCAGACGGTCATGCACATGTATGCAAGACCGCGGGTTGTACTGCAACGGATACCGTTATAGCTCATATACCGGGACCGGCTGCCACAGAGGATGCTGCACAGATTTGCACAGAGTGTGGTTATGAGATTGTACCGGCATTGAATCATGAACATAACTGGGGAGCATGGACTTCCAACGGCGACGGAACGCATACCCGTATCTGCGCATCGAACAGCAGTCACAAGCAGACGGAAAAATGTTCCGGCGGTACAGCTACCGATAAAGACAGAGCCATTTGCAGCATTTGTAACGCACCATACGGCGAAATCAATGCGGGCTCAAATCCAGCGCCGACTCCAACCCCAACCCCAACGCCGGCTCCAAATCCGACACCGGAAGCAACAACCCCGACACCGGATCCGGCACCGGCTACATCAACACCGGCTACATCAACCACAACAGCACCGGCAGCTTCGGCACCGGCACAGGTAACGTATGATATTTTGGATGGAGCAGGCAGTTCATGGACACAGAATACAGATGGAAGCCTTGCAATCAGAGGAAGCGGTGAGATTTCAAAATTCCGTGAGGTCAAGGTGGACGGAGTTACGGTTGATCCGGTCAACTATACGGTCACAGAAGGATCTACCATCATTACCTTCAAACCGGAATACCTTAAGAGTCTGTCAGCAGGAAATCATTCCTTTGAACTTATTTGGACAGATGGAACAGCGGCAACAAACTTTACGGTAGCCGAAAACACTGACCAGAGTGCAAAATCTCCAAAGACAGGTGAAGATTTCAGCATGGCACTTTGTACAGTACTTCTGATGGTTTCATGCGCAGGACTTGCAGGAATTTTTGCGAAAAGAAAAAGAAACCATGCCAGATAAGGCATTGCACAAATAATTTTTCAAATGAAAAATAAGCTGATTACAGAGATAAAAGTGGGCAGGAAATTTACAAAAAAATTCTATTTTTATCAAAAATATGAATAGTAGAAAGAGGAGATTCAAATGAAGAAAAAGTTATTAACAGCATTACTTGTTGGAGCAATGGCTCTTAATATTACAGCATGTGGTGGTTCATCAGATGCAGCAGCACCAGCTGACAATGACCAGCAGACAACTACAACAGACACAGCAGCTGATGATGCAGCAGATACAGAAGAGGATGCAGTGGATGTGGAAGATGCAGCAGAAGCAGCAGACACAACAGAGGAAGAAGGCTTTTCCCTTCTTGATGTAACAGCAGATCTTGTTGATGCAGCATTATATGCAGTGGATGATGATAATACAGAGTATGTGATCACACTCTTTAGAGATCCGGATGGATATAGCTATGTTTCATTAATGATCGTTCCACAGGATGGACAGGGAGATGTCCTTTGTGGAGCATATGATGATTCTAATGTAACAAATGTTACAGATGAAGATAACATTGACTGGACTGAGATCAGCACAACAGATGTTTATACAGGTGATGATTTCTCAGCAGTATTTGTAGAAGCAGACGACGGTTCCGTTGCAATTGCAAATTCAGATTTTTCCCTTGTTATGGAAGGTCAGTATCTGACAGCTGATGAAGCAATCGCTTATATGGGAGCAGCAGCTAACTACATCAACTAGTTTTTTTCAGATATGCGGAGTAATGGAAGAACGGTTGCTTCACATATCTTTACATAATGTAATTCAAAAATCCTGCACACTTTTATCTCTGTAATCAGCACACATTTATATAGAAGCTGTAAAATTCGCATTGAGTTTTACAGCTTTTTGCGTATAATGAAAATATCAGATTACGGATGATCGGAGGTACAATATGACTGGAAAAAAGAATGTTTCACTTCCCTGTGCCGTTGGAAGCACATCATACATTGATACGGTAAAAAACAGCTATTATGTAGATAAAACTCTTTTGATCAGGGATTTAATAGATGATCATGCAGCTGTCACATTGTTTACCAGACCAAGAAGATTTGGAAAAACATTGGCAGTTGATATGCTGAAGGTCTTTTTTGAAAAAACGGATGAGGACAATTCTGTATATTTTCGGGATAAAAAGATATGGGATTGTGGTGAGTTTTATCGAAAACAGCAGGGAGCATATCCGGTTATATATATCACGTTCAAAGATGTAAAATTCGATAACTGGAAAGATTCTCTGGAAGCTATAAGACTTGTGATACGGGATGAATATATGCGCCATGCTGACATTCTCTCATGGGATGGACTAGATGTAGTTGAGAAGGATTATCTCGACAGGATGCAGAAAGGAACTTTGAGCAATGTTGAATACACAAGGGCGTTGCTTAATTTAAGCCGGATGCTGGAAAAATATCACAACAAAAAGATTGTGGTTTTGATTGATGAATATGATACACCTATCCAGCAGGGACACTCAAAAGGGTTTTATAATGAAGTGATCACTTTTATGAGAAATTTTATGTCGGGCGGATTGAAGGATAATCCGGCACTGGCATTTGGAGTTCTTACAGGCATACTGCGTGTCTCAAAAGAGAATCTGTTCAGTGGATTGAATAATCTGGTTGTAAATTCTGTTTTGGATGAAAAATACAGTGAGTATTTTGGGTTTACATCAGACGAAGTAACAGCTATGGCTGCTTACTATGGACGCGAGGATAAATTGAATGAATTGCGGGAGTGGTATGACGGATATTTGTTTGGAAATCGTGAAATATATAATCCGTGGTCAGTAGCAAATTATTTTAATAATGAGTGTAAACCGAGACCTTTTTGGACGAACACCAGTGATAATGAGATCATTCGTGAGATCATGAGAACATTGACACCGGAAATTGCGGATGACTTGATCTTACTGATGCAGGGAAAACATGTGCAGACTTCATTGAATATGGATGTCATTTACCCAAGAATAACGGATGGCGCAGACAGCATATTTAGCTTTTTGCTTATGGCGGGATATTTGAAGCCGGTAAAGGAAGCAATAGAAACTGAAATAGGCACATTTATGGAATTAGCGCTTCCAAACAAAGAAATCAGAAGAGTCTACAATTCAGAAATCTTGTTCTGGCTTAAAAATACTTTGGATGGAAATGTAATGGAATAGCTTTTTGCGGCAAAAAGGTTGAGATAGCGATGTAAAGCATTACAGCTGTAGTCCACATGGGGGACTTAATGATTTACACGTCGTTATGGGTATCTTAACTGAATACCGAGGCTGACAACCAGCAGTGTAGATTACCAAGATTATTGACACAACAGGGGTTGACGACGATTGAACGTGTGAACAACGCGGGATAACGTGGGAAACCCCGATTTTATTGGGGATAAGCCGATTTTATCAAAGAAAAAATGTGAGCTTGTGACATTGATTTTGAGAAAATCCAAAACAGCAACGTCACACGTTGAAGTGCAAAAGTGAAAATTAAAAAATGCAGAGTTTAAGCCATTTATAAAAAATAGGACAATAATAATGATAGGATTGTACAAGTATTGTCACATTGATGAAAAATGCGTTATAACGGTTGCGTTATAACGTTATTTTTTAATATAAAAATCGTCAGATGCCTTGTAAAATGGGCGTTATAGAAAAAACACATGTTTCTGGAAGTAATCCAAAAGCATGTGTTTTTTTCTATAACGCAAAGGGACAAATCGTACGGCTACTTTTTATGTGTCCCATTGCACTGTTTTCAATGCTTTAAGGCACTTTTTATTCAAATATTTTCCTAAAAAGCAAAGGGACAAAAAAGAGTTAAAAATAACCCATATTAAGTAATTTCATACAGTGTTTTATCTGACTTTGTGATTGATAATGTTTGAGCGGTCTGATTTGTTTTTTTTATGCGATTATATTTAAGTTTTAACATCATTAATATATCTTCTTTATCATTATCGGATAGACACCTAAATTGCTCGATAAATTGTCTTTCGCTATCTCGTATATTAGAGTGTGAAGGAGACTCTGATATTTGAGATTCCCCGAAAAGTATATAATCACACGAACACTCTAAAGCCTTTGATAATTCCATAAGTGCAGTTGCCGATGGGAGAATTTTTCCATTTTCAATTTCACTGAGGTTTCCTGTTGAGATCCCAGTAGCTTCTTTAATCTGTTTCCCTGTTATATTAAGTTGGTTTCTTCGCTCTTTAATTCTTTGACCTATCATATTATCCATGTTTCCTCCAATCTCTAAAATAAGAAAAACTCTAAAAAACGAGTTGACAAAACTCGTATATTAGAGTAGTATTATTTTAGGGTTAGAAATAAACCAACCAACAAAATAACACATCGCCTAAATCAAGGCAATACAAAACAGCCGTTCGGCTGGTTGGCAAAAGTAAGTCCTCCGTTTCAGGAGAAATAATAAGTAAGTGTTTTTTGAGATTCCATAGCAGAGTTGGCGCTCTGCCATGGAAAGTGATCCGAACATTGAGTTGGCGCTCAATCGGATCGCATCATCAAATGATGATGATTTAATAAGTTGGTTCCATATGGATATTACAGAACAAGCCTGGCAGCTTTTTACATTCTGTATATGTCCTGGAGCCGTTTTGGTAGGAAATGAAATGTACAAAATCAGGACTTTTTATACAAAATCAGGATGATTTTATCCTGTATTGATATAAAAACGTCCAATTTCATTCCCACCTGCATTTTAACACAAGGTACCACAAACTTCCATTATGTTATACCTTTTTACCTTAAAAAAATGGAAAAAAATGGAAATAATTCTTAGGATTTTTGACAAAAGAGGGAGATAAGGTGGCACAAATGAAATTCCCCGGCAGATAGAACCGCCGGGGAAAGGGCATCAGGTTACCTGATGCAGTAGGAAATCGATTCCTTAAGTGGTGAAACCACCTTGGTCATGTGAAATTTCCGAGAATCTGAACACGATTTTGGTAAAGGGCATTCAAATTCTGAAATAACACAATCTGCTTCTTTCTTAGAGGAAACCTGTTTCCAACTAAGCTTGAAGTTATCGAAGGAAGTAGCCACGAGGAATCACCTCCTTCCTGGATTTGAAAAAATCCATATGAACATTTTAACACAGGAAATCGAGAAGGAGAACATTTTTTCTCAGAAGATGAAATAGTCAGATGGCTATTGGAAGAGGAGGGAGAATGAAAAACGGAAAACATCCAACACTTGCACAAAAGAAATTTATGAAGAGCCACGGACTTGATCCAGAGAATCATCTGGTCGTTAAAAATACACAGGAATTTCTTGAGGTAGTCAGTAAGATGGCATTGAAAAAACAGCAGATTATGGGAGTGAAGGCTCGCACTAAGAAAATTTTTTATGAAAATCATTGAAATGGAACGTTAAAAAATATTTACTCTGACATATTCAAAATGTAACAAAGCATGAATGAGAAAGGATGGTTTTATGAAGTTTGAACTTGGAAATATTATAGAGCGTCATCCGTATAGACCTCTGCCAGAGGCTGAGAAGCAGGGACTGACAGAGGAAGAAATATTCCGAAAAGAGTATGGATTATATACAGATTTCGTTTATCACCGTAAATGGGTTGAAAAATTTAAAGAGATTTACGGACGTGAGCCAAAACCGCTTTAATTACAGCTTGATCATGATTTATACAGGTCGAGTAGCAGGCTTCCATAATGTCACTGGCAGCGATTCTGATGATTCCTTCAAGGTTATCAGGAAGATCTTTATTAATGGAAGGATCATTGAAAATGTGAATGGAAAGATTTTCCTGAAGCGTTTGAAGATCAAAGGAAAAGTTTTCAGAAGTATCGTCTTGGATTTTTGCTAAAATAGCTTTCATTTGGCTTTGTTTAATCATGATAAAAAACCTCCTATGCATTTAATAAAGTAAGAATAACACAAGGCGGTGATAAATACGAGCATAAAGAAAAAAAAGCCAAAATATTCAAAGGTTGGGAAAAAGATAAAAAAGGGGCTGATTGACAAAAACATGACGGCAAGGGAGCTGGCAGATCAGGTGGGAACCAGTCCACAGTATTTAAACAAAATCATTCATGGAGTCAGACCTGGAATTAAGTATCTGGCAGAGATCAGCAGAATATTAGAAATTGACCTTGCAGCATGAAGGGAGTGGGCAGATGGCTGAGGTTTATATAAGTTTAGCGGAAGCAGCAGAACTGGAGAATGCTGAATATGAGATTATAAAAAAACGTGTTCAGCGAAACCCGGAGAAGTTTCAGCTACGAAAAGAACGACGTGCGGATGGTGGAAAAGATTTATCCATGATTGCCTTATCGTCACTTTCCAAGAAAGCTGTAGCTGCATATAAGGAGCGTCAGAAGCTTGCGGAAGTTCCAGTTGTTCCTGAAATGGAAGAAATGGAAGTGCCTGTGGAATCGGAAATACCCTGGTACGTTAATGAGGATGTCGATTACTTCATGGAGAAGCATAAGACCGAGTGGTACCAGGCAATGGAGCTTGGAAATATTATCCGGGAGTTCCTCAACTACGACAGCGCAGGGCGGACGGAGTTTGCCGAATACTTCGCACAGGAGCGGCTTGGGAAAGGGAAACGTACCTTATACCGGTACGCCAAGAGCTATCTGGAAGCGTCTGCATGGGCGGACAAGCTCCATAAAGAAGACGGTGGGAATTATGAATTTTTCAAAGTCCTGTGTCTGTGCCGGAAGCCGAAGGAAGCAGGAACATTTCCAAGTTTCACGCCAGAAGTGAAGGACACCATTCAGAGGATATGGTTAAACAGGGATTTCGCAAGGAATCAGGGTACCAGAGAAATGTTATATACGAAATTAAAAGCGGTAGCAGCCGTTAATGGGTGGGAAAAGATCCCTTCTTATCAGTCAGTAGCAAGATACATCAGTTATCTGATGGAGGATGAAAGACTAAAAAATGCATGGTACCTGGCAAGCCGGGGCGAACGAGAATATAAGAACAAAGTCATGGTCAAGGGCGAACGTAACACGAAAGACCTTAAAGTGATGGAGGTAGTCATGGGCGATGAGCATACATTCGACTGTTGGGTTGCTTATACAAATCCAAATGGTAAAGTCACAGCAATCAAGCCTCATTTGTCGGCGTGGATTGATATACGGAGCAGGATGATCATGGGAGACGTGATGTGCAAGGACGCTAACAGCGACATCCTGAAGGAATCACTTTTAAAGATGATCTACCACGATGCGGATGGTGTTCCGGAATACATTTACATAGATAACGGTAAAGATTATACAGCCAAGAACATGACAGGCTTTGACAGGAATGACCGCCAGCGTACTGGATTCGATGATACCGCAGTTGGATTTTATAAATCCATTGGGATAAAGGATTTTCACCGGGCGCTTCCATACTACGCCTGGGTAAAAGGACAGATCGAGAGATTCTTCGGAACGGTCTGTAAACAGTTTTCCAAATGGTTCACGAGCTATACCGGAACACTGACCGGATCAAAGACCTTCGCCAAGGTGGAAAAGGATATTAATGGAATGCTGGAGCGTGGGGAACTTCTCACAATGGATGAGTTTTATCAGGCATGGACGAAATGGCTGCATGAAGTCTACATGGTAAAGCAGAGCAGTGCATTAAAACGTCAGGGTGAGGAGTATCTGACACCAAAGAGCTGTTTCGAGAATGCGGACAGATATTTCAAGGCAGCCCCTCCGAAGAGTTATGCAACGATTCTGATGATGAAATCAGAGCACAAGTTTGTTTACAACGTTGGAATCAAGCTTGGAGGATACACTTACAGATCAGATGGACTGTGTGATTATATTAACGATTATGTAGATGTGAAATATGATCCGCACGACATGGCAACCATTTATGTTTTCCGCAATGGAAAGCAGGTCTGTGAAGCTTATTCACAGGAGCTTCTTGTATTTGCATCGGAGAATGGGGTTGAACAGAAGGCTCTTAAGGAACATCTGGCATTTCAAAAACGGCAGATTGCGAAGGACAGCAAGATTGTGGAGGATGCCAATGTACCACTCAGCGAGATCAATGCCCAGTGGAAAGGATATAACGAGGCTACTGGTGGAATAGGTCTGATGATTGGAAAGAAAGGCAGTAAAAATGCCAATGTTGTGCAGATGCCTGTGGATAACACGTTTAAGAATGGATTCCGCGGCGGAAAACAGAAGGCAGAACAGCCGGAAGAAAACGAGTATATGGCACGCAAGGCAGAGGAAGCCTTAAAAGCACTGCGTGCGTTATGATCATAATTTTTGTCACAAATAATGAGGAAGGATGGTTAATTTATGGAAGCATTGAAGACATATACACAGGAAAAGACACTTGCAGAACGCGTGAATGAGATTTTGGCAGCGGAAAAAATGAACAAGCAGGAGCTGGCAATGAAGCTTAACATTTCAAGATCAATGATCAGCCAGTATCTGAACGGAAAATATAATTCCAATCCGGAAACAATCGAAGCGCGCCTGAAAGAGTTTATCGCAGCCTATGAAAATGGCACTGCTGACATCATGGCGGTTCCGGACACAATGATCAATTCAAATGTACAGCCTGCGAAGCTGGGTGTGACTGGTGGAGTGAAACCGAAGATCCAGTACTTTGAATCCACGGATTACGTGCAGACCATTGGACTGTGCACTTCGTGCCAGAAGGAAGTCGGCATAGGGATTGTGGTTGCCCGGTCGGGATACGGCAAAACCCACGCTCTTAGAAAATACGCCACTATGCCACGCGTGGTTTATATCGAAGGCAATGAGAACATGAACTGTAAGGATATTGTCCGCAGAATCGAGGGCAAAATCGGAATGCAGAGAAGTTATGGAAGCATTGACGAGAGAACCGAGCGGATCATTGAGTTTTTTAATATCAATCAGGGATATCTCATCATCATGGACGAGGCGGACAAGCTTATTAATAAGTATACGCAGAAAAAGATTGAACTTCTGAGAAATATCAGTGACGGTGCCAAAGTCGGACTGGTGCTTGCAGGTGAGCCGGTACTGGAATCACTTCTGAAACAGTATGATGCGCGATTTGCTAACCGGATGGACTTCTATTACAAGCTCCGCGGACTGTCAGAGGAAGAAGTAAGGGATTATCTGGAAGGATATGATGTGGAAGAAGGTGCGATGACAGAGTTCTTAAGCCGGGCAAGAAACACACAGACCGGATGCTTCCGACTGCTGGACAGAACTTTAAATAACGTCATCCGTATCTTAAAGGACAGCGGACAGAGCACGATCACGACAAAGGTGATCAGCCAGGCATCCAGCATGATGATGTTATAAAGGCGGTGGTCTTATGAAAAGGATTGTTTCTATATTAATGGCATTGATCGTTGCAGTACAGCCGGTGATGACATCGGGAGAACCGCAGGAGCCAGCAGAGACAGATGAAATAGACGAGACAGTGGAGGTGCAGGGACAAGTGGAGATCAGCAGTGTAAATGGGATTAATATCTTTAAACTGCCGGAAGAAACGGATATTCCGGAAGAATACCAGAACTACTGTATAGAAATCGGAAAGCAGTATCATATCTGCCCGGAGCTTTTAATGGCGATGATCGAGCAGGAGAGCTCCGGCAGGGCAGACGTTGTGAATGAGACTGGAGACACAGGACTTTTACAGGTAAATCCAAAGTGGCATAAGGAACGGATGGAGAGGCTTGGAGTGTCGGATCTGACAGATCCATATTCGAACATTCTCGTGGCAGCGGATTATCTGGAAGAGCTGTTTCAGGAAAGCGACGGCGACATTTATCTGGTGCTCATGAAATATAACATGAAACACGGAAGGGCAGAGGAGCTGTTCTATAAAGGAAAGTTTTCAGAGTATTCCGTGTTGGTAGAACACAGGGCAAGGGAACTGCAGGAGCTTCATGACATAAAGGCAGGGGGAGCGAAAAAATGACAAGAAGGATTTTGATTGAGATAGAAGCGGAAGGTTCGGAAGAACTGTTTCCGGAGATCATGAAGCTGGTCATGCAGCATGTGGACATGAACTGCAGGTTCAAGGTTGACCAGAGCATCATCCCGGACATTCTTCCGGGAAGAACTTCCGGAGTAAAGGTACCGGACTTTACGCAGCGTGGAATGAAGTCGTATGAAAAAGGAGTACAGGAAGCATTGCTCAACAATGGAAGGAGCGTGGCAGAAAATGGCTAGTCCTACGATCAGGATGTTATGGGGGATCGCAAAATCCCCTGAACTTGGAATGACAGACGAAGAGCTGCATCTGCTCGTACTGTCACATACAGGAAAAGACAGTATCAAGCAGCTGAACAAAAGGGAACTTGGAATGATGGTGTCCGTTCTGGCAGACATGAAGGATTCAGCCAAAGGAGCAAAGAACCGGAAACGTCAGACCGGGAATCCTGCAACGGTCAACCAGCGGAAAAAGGTCTATAAGCTGGCAGAATCACTTGGATGGACGAAAAAGGCAAGAATAAACGGATTCTGCAGAAAGATGTTCGGAGTGGAGAGTGTGGACTGGCTGAATTACATGCAGTGTTCAGACCTGATCGAAGCTTTGAAGAGCATGGTGGAAAGGATGGAAAAAGAGGATGGAAAATAACAAGGAATTGTTAATGCGTCAGCCGGATGGAACGGAAGTGGAATTTGAAAAAGCTATTGTGGTCAATCTGCAGGGGAAATATGATGCGTCCGTACACTTTTTTAATTGTGAAGCAGAGGATTTCCTGAGTGCCGCATATGCAGTGCTTACTATTTTGGACAAGTTTGGAATAAAAGACGAATTTCTCAGCCGGTACGATGAAAATTCCTCAAATTGTAAAATCTATGGAGGAAGATACAATGGCGGAGATGAAGATTGTCCGGAATGAGAAAGGCGTATTTTTTGAATTCAAGGATGCGGATATGACGGACCGTGTAGTGATGTGTGGTGCACTCCAGCAGACCATCGGACTGGAAGCCTATAAGCGAGGCATGAGCATGGATGATGTGAGGGATAACATGCTGGAACTGCATCTTAAGGCAATGGAGCAGTTGAAAGAGCAGGCAGACAGAGAGGAGAGTTGAAATGGCAGCTAAGAAAAAGAGAATGACACAGAAGGAGAAAGATTTAAACCGGGCATGGAAGAAAGAAATGCAGGAAAAGGGGATCCTTCCACCGGATAAGAAAAGACTGAACCGCAGAAAGTTTATTGAAGAGGTCAGAGATGAATGGAATGCAAAGGATCAGGACTGTTATATCTGGGATTTTTATCTTATGAGGGCTGTTTCATATATGATGTCGCAGACTGACAAACGATTAAATCCATCACCTGAGGCGGTCGGAGTTGCAAAGCTGTTAAAGGCAGCCATGAAACTGAAGGAGTTCCAGGACAAGATCAAAAGTGAAGGGCGTGAGGATTACACGATTACAGAGGAATATGAGTATATCAAGGAAGTCCTCAAAATGTAGGAGGTGAGGAAATGCGAAAGAATGTCTATTATTGTGACCGCTGTGGATGTCAGTTGGAAGATTCCGGTACCAAGATTGTGCCACATTACTTTGACTTTATTACCGAAGATCTGACAGTACCGATAAATAAGGACATGGAAAACAGACACTATTGCATTGACTGTACCATGGAAGCATTGGAGTTTCTGGAACCGAAAAAGAAGCCAGAAAAGAAGCTGGAAGAAAATGCACAGAAAAAACCTTTGGATTCCGGAAAAGTCATGGCACTGCATAACGCGGGATGGGATAATGCCAAGATTGCGGATGAGCTGGGTGTAAGAGAACGGCAGGTTTACATGTGTATTTATTATCAGGAGAACAAAAAGAGCCTGACACAGGAGGAAAATCATGAGTGAGAGATATAAAAAACTGACAAGCCACGGAGCGATCAGCATTCCGGTGGCAATGAGAAGAGATATCGGACTGCAGGGCGGAGATCCTATGCAGGTATCACAGGAGGGCGGCAGGATCATCATCGAGTCATATGTTCCACGCTGTGTTTTCTGTGGGAATACAGAAAACGTGAAGAAAATTGAAGGGAAGGGAATCTGTGCATCCTGCGCACGGAAAGCAATTGCACTTTTGGAAGGAGGGAAAGACTGATGTATGAAAATGAGAATGTGGAGCAGCTTGTAAGCCAGGCAGTAGCGCTTGACAAGGAACAGAAATACTGCAAAAGAAAACTTGATACAGTAAAAGCAAAGCTCCAGAGCAAGGGACTTGCAATGATCGATGACAGAAATGTGAAGTATATTAAGTTTTATTCGGAGGATGGCTCTGTAGCAGTCGGGGACAGTTATAAAATGGACGTCCTGCGACCGGATAAATTAAAAGATATCCTGTCGGAAGACCTCTGGAAAGCAAAAGTAAAGGAAAGCACCGAAACAAAGTATTCTTATGATCCAAAGTTTGAGCAGATGTTGAAGGCTGTTTTTACGGGAGATTATACGTTTGAGTGCAGTCTTGAAGAATTTCTTGATGAAATGTCCGTTAAACCGGACAGTAAACAGAAAAAATTGCTGCTTAAGAAATTAAAAGGCGATTATGCAAAAGACAGGGAGACGCTGCTGAGTGTATTCGGCTACGAAGATGATGACACTGCTCCGGATTTTGAGGTGGAGCTTTATTATATCTACAAGATTAAAAATGGAGAGCTTATCCGGACATTTCTTCCGGAGGAGTGTCTGTCACAGACGATCGAGGACATTAAGAAGTGTCTGGTCGTCGAATCCAAAACAAGTATCACAATTGATTATGACAATGAATAAGGAGGAAAAGTCATGAGTGAAATTTCAAGTGAAGCAAAAAAAGCAGGTGTTTTAGAACCGGAGAAACCGGTATCTGAAATGACAGAGGAAGAATTAAAGGCTTTCCGTACATCATTTGATCCAGACGAGATGGGATTTGATGGAACAGAGGGTATTGATGAGGAGGATGAGAGCAATGGCAGTAACTAAACCAGAAGTACATAGACTGATTTCAAAAGTAAACTTTAGTGATTCCAACCGCAAGCCGGAGCAGATCAAGTATCTGGTAAAGCATTATGTAGGTGCAACCGGCGGAGCAGAGGCAAACTGTAAATATTTTTACGATAAGTTCCGCGGAGCTTCTTCACACTTCTTTGTAGGTCACAACGGCGAAATCTGGCAGTGTGTTGAGGAAAACGATACTGCATGGCATGTAGGAGCTTCCAAGTACAAGCATAAGGAATGCCGGAACAGCAACTCTATCGGCGTAGAACTGTGTGTGAAAAAGGATGCTGACGGCAAGTGGTATTATACGGAAGAAACCAAGAAGGCAGCGGTTCAGTTATTCGCCTATCTGATGGAAAAGTATAATATTGACGCAGCCCATGTCCTCAGACATTATGATGTTACCGGAAAGACTTGCGGAGAACCGGATGTCCGCAAGGGCAATAAGGAATGGGCACAGTTCAAACAGGATATTGTCGAGTATGGGAAAGAAGCAGCTCCAGAGCAGACGACCACTCCGGAGCCGACAGCACCACCGGAACAGACAACCGCACCAGCGCAGTCGTCAACACCATCACAGGCGGCAGGAGTGCCGTACATGATCGTGACGACATGTGACTCTCTCAGAATCCGCGCCGGGGCGAGTGAAGATTACCTCGCAACCGGATATATCCGTGAAATGGAAGGCAAAAAGAAAAAATATACTATTGTAGAGGAAAAAAACGGCTGGGGCAAGTTAAAGAGCGGTGCAGGCTGGATCTCACTGGCATACACCAAGAGAGTATAGAAAGGCTGGTCTTAAATGAAAGAGGAACTGTTAAATGAATTAGTGAGCGAGACCAGAATGGAAGATATTTCAGAACGTTACAGGGAGATTGCAAAGCTCATAGGAATAGACAACTTTGTAAAGCTCAGCAACTACGCAAGAGGCGACGAGATTTATTTTCCAAAGGTTGAGAGCGTGGTCAGTCCTGCAAGAAACAGACGAATCAAAAAGGAATTTAATGGTTCCAATGACAAGGAACTGGCGAAAAAATATAATCTTACTTTGAAACAGATATGGAACATCCTGAAGGATGAGCCGCCTGCAGGACAGATGTCCTTAGATGAATTGTTCGGCTGATCATGATCACCGGCACAGTCTGACAGCTGGTACATCAGAGAGTAAAAAATAAAGCGTGGAGATACGGTGTGATTTCCACGCTTTTATTAAAAATTAGAATTTAAAGGTAAAAAAACATGGCATGGTACGCACTTTATAAATGGTATAAAGATTGGAGCAGAATAGGATACCCTAATATGATTAGTTGGTATTCTGAAAAGCTGAATCCACCAAAATGGACAATATTAGAATTTAGTGGAGGTATGCATGGATATCAAGAGTAATAAAGAGGATTATAAAAAGGCATTAAAGAAAGCACATGAAGAATATCCTTTAATGAAAGGTAAATACAGAAATAAGCCAGATGAATGCAATCATAATTATTCTTTCTGCGTATTTTGTGATGGCGGGGATTGGGACATTATGCGCTGCCCAAAATGCGGATCAGAAAGAGTTATGAGATGCACTTTCGATGATGATTTTGATTAGAATTTAAGCGAGGTAATTGTTTATGGAAAATATAGATCCACCCAATCAACCGTGCGTCGTCTGCAAAAATCATAAAGCAAATGAACCATTTGAAATAAGGGACGATAAAGGCATTTTATATAAAACGTCGCATATCAGTTGTTGCCCTTATTGCGGTCGATATTTGCAAGAAAATTACATCAATTAACTGAACATTGAGATTGAGGCGAAATAAATATGAAAACTGTAGAAAAACATAATTACTGTATATGGTGGATGGATGTAGAAGGAAATGAGTGGTGTAAAACGATTTTTGAAAGCACACCAAGTAAGGCAAAATATGAAGCATTTCTGCAATTAAAGTCAGATGGCACAATTTCTGAGGATGCTTCATTTGGTTGGTTTTTAAAATATGTTATCAGAAGGGTTCATAAGACAACTTAAACTGAACTTTAAAAAGCCATATTTTATGCGGTTTCTTGCAATTTTTCACGGAAAATATTATCCAAAAATGCTTTCCCTAAACAGTCCATCAGAACAACCTTATAATCAGGTCATGACTTAGAAGTCATGACCTATTTTTTTGCCTCTCATTTGGTTCGTTGCCCTGGAACAAATATAAGGAGCGTGATATTTATGACAGAAATTTTGACAATGATAGGTTTTGAAGACGTGACGAAAGTGATTGCATTGATCCTTGGATTTATCAGTGTATGTGCAATCATTGTTTCACTGGTCACAGAAGGACTGAAAAGCATTAAGCAGATCAACAGTTTGCCAACAAAGCTTGTGTGCTATGCGGTAGCGGTTATCCTCACAACACCGATGATGATCGCACTCATGGCGTATATGAGAACACCTGTGGAGTGGTACATGGTATTTGCTTCTTTCCTGGCATCGTTTGTGGTTGCGAAGGTAAGCATGTCCGGGTGGGATGATGTGAATGAGCTGTGCAGACGGCTGTTCAGGACAAAGTAAGGCGGTGCAGGGATGGATTATGTGATCACATTTTCGGATGTAATGGCTGGGATAATGTCGATCGGACTTGGAGTGATCACTTTTTTTGTGAAAAAGTGGTTTGACAAGATGGAAAAGAAAGACGACGTTCTGCAGTCCGCAATTGAAAACACAACATCAACTTTGAATAAGAAGATCGAACAGGGCAACAAAGAGATTCAGGAGAAGATCCAGAAGAATGACGAGAAGGTGAATGAACGGATTGACAAGCTGGAGGAAAAGACCGGCAATGACATCCAGAACATCAGGCAGGAGATCAATGACATTAAAGGCGATTTTGCAACAACATTTGTGCTACGCGAGGACTTCTTCCGCTCCATGAACGGAGTGGAAGACAGGATGAAGATCATTGATAACAAATTAGACAAACTGCTTCTGATGGGAAAAGAAAACAAGTGAGGTGAGGAGATTGACAGATTTAGAGCAGGCAGAGGTGCAGCATAACAAAGCCATCCGTGGGTATATCATCCGCTGTCTCGTAAAAGGCTTTAACAACACGGCGCTTACAAGACAGATCTCAAATTCCATGATGGCGGCAGGGCTTATCCTTTCGCCGGACATTGGCAAACATCTCGATTATCTGGAAGATGCCGGATATATCGAGTACACAGATGAAAAAGTCACAGCATACACAGCATATGCAAAGGATGCCGTGATCAAACTCACAAAAGAAGGTGTTGACCTTGCGGAAGGCACAATTGAAGATCCGGGAGTTGATATCTGATGGCAAAGAAAAGAAACAGGACAAGAGTGAGTTCTAAGCTGGATGAGATCCCGGAAAACCTGAGATTGAAAGTAGATGTGATGCTGGCTGACACATCGAATACTTATGAATACATCAGCCAGTACTTAAAAGAAGAGGGATATGACATATCAAAATCGAGTGTTGGTCGCTATGCAATGCGTTCCAACACGGCAAGGCAGAGACTGCTGGAGGCACAGGCACAGACGGAGAAACTGATTCAGGTTGTAAAGGATAATCCGGATGCGGATTATTCAGAAGCTGCGATTCTGATGACCATGAACGGACTGATCAATAAGGTTGCAACCGCAGAAGAAGAATTTCAGGAGATGCCGCTTGATAAGGCAGGGCGTCTGATCGCATCACTGTCCAGAACCAAGATATACAAGGATAAAGTGAAGCAGGACATGAAGAAAAAGGCTGATATTGCATTTCAGGAGATGGAAGCATCCATGATGCAGGTGATCAAGAATGATCCGTCACTGGCAGAGCAGCTGAAAAAAATCCTGACGACTGCAAAAGAGAGGATGCTGCAGGATGATTGATTTGAACGAATGGATCCGGGAACTTGACGACGGACCGGACAGGGAACTGATCGACCATGAAGAATATCAGAAACAGCTTTTCAGGGACTGCGTTCTCAGAAAAGATGACAATATGGAAAAACGCGAGGAACTTTTCGGGAGATTCGGTTCCGGGGAAATGCTTACCGGAGAAAAAGGACTCAGGAAGGAACTTGCGGCATTCGACCTTGGATATTTTGGCAGGGCATATCTTTCACATTACTTCACAACACCATCACCTGAGTTTCACGAGGAACTCGATGAGGTCTGGGAGACAAGCGTGATGAAGTCTAAAAATCCTATGAAATGTGCAAAAGAGATTTCAAGGATGAAGGGTTCAAGAAATGCCATAGCGGCACCCAGAGGACATGCCAAGAGTACAAATCTTACATTTAAGGATGACCTGCATGCAGCGTTATATGGATATAAGCATTACATCCTGATCCTGTCTGATTCATCCGATCAGGCGGAGGGGTTTTTAGATGAGATCAAAACCGAACTGGAAGAAAATGCGGATATCATCGAAGACTTCGGAGCTTTAAAAAGTGATAAAGCATGGCGCAGCAATGTGATCGTCACAAAAAATGATGTCAAGATCGAGGCGATCGGTTCAGGAAAGAAAGTCCGTGGTAGAAAGCACAGAAACTGGAGACCAGACCTCATTGTGCTGGACGATGTCGAAAATGATGAGAATGTAAATACTCCTGAACAGCGTAAGAAGCTGAAATCATGGTTTGAAAAAGCTGTATCCAAGGCAGGAGATACTTATACAGACATCATGTACATTGGAACAGTGCTTCATTATGATTCACTGCTCAACAATGTATTGCATAATCCAAGATATCATATAAAGAAATACCGGGCAGTGATCTCATGGTCAGTCCGACAGGATCTTTGGGATGAATGGGAGAGCATATACACGAATCTGTTTGACGAGAATCACGAGGATAACGCACAGAAGTTCTTTGATGAACACCGGGAGGAAATGCTCGAAGGAACGGAAGTGCTATGGGAAGAGAAGCTGTCCTATTATGATCTGATCGTGATAAAGGTAACAGAGGGCGAAGCGTCCTTTAACAGTGAGCTGCAGAATGATCCGATCGATCCTGAGAATGCAACCTTCAATGAGGAATGGTTTGATTACTATGAACCGGAGAACATGGATTTTGGGAGCAGTGAGTTTTTACTGATCGGGGCTAATGATCCGTCCCTTGGAAAAAATAAAAAATCGGATACCAGCTCCATCATCAATCTGGCACTGTCTTTGACCACAGGTTATATGTATGTGGTAGAGGCATCCGTTGAAAAAAGAAAACCGGATGTTATCATTGACGACATTCTGGAGATGAACAGACGTAATAAAAGAGACTTTGGAAAAGGGTTTTTCAAATTCGGAGTGGAGACGGTGCAGTTCCAGTATTACTTCAAGGAAGTTCTGGCACAGCGGTCTGTAGAGCAGGGAGAATACCTGCCGATCGAGGAGATACAGAGCAGCGTCAATAAAATACTGAGAATCGAATCTTTGCAGCCGATCATTAAAAACAAGTACCTGAAGTTCCGGCGTGATCAGAAGACATTGCTCACCCAGCTGAAAGAGTTTCCCATGGGAAAAAATGATGATGCTCCGGATGGACTGCAGATGGCAGTGCAGCTGGCTCAGACAGTTAAGGCAACGGCATCCAGTGGAAAATATAAGAGTGTGATCAAACGCAAGTTCCGCATGGGAAAGGGCGCTTATTAGGAGGGAGCGATAGATGTCAAAGAAGAAAAAAAATAAAAATATGAAACAAAAAGAATTCAATCCAGACGTGGATACCGGGATAGGGAGACCAGTCAGGGCATCAATAGCGATCGGTGATCCGAATGACAAATACAGCAATTATCCTTCAAACGGACTGACGCCGAGAAGGCTTGCCCGGATATTCCGTGCAGCGGATGAGGGAGATGTCCGGGAACAGATGGAGATGTTTGAGGAAATGGAAGAAAAAGACACACATCTTTTCTCACAGCTCCAGACAAGAAAGCTTGCAGTTACCGGACTGGATTGGGAAGTGCAGCCATTCTCTGATGATGAAAGAGATAAAACAATTGCCGGGTTTATCAGGGATCAGCTGAAGAATATTGAAAAATTCGATGATATTCTCATGGATCTGCTTGATGCGATAGGCAAAGGTATCAGCGTCATGGAAATCGAATGGGGAGTAAAGGAAGGACACAATGTGATTGAAGATATCACATATGTGCATCCTAAAAAGCTGATCTGGGACAGTCTGACGGATGAGATGAAGATATGCACGAAGGAGTTTCCTTCCGGCGTAGCATTTCCGGAAAACAAATTCGTGATACACAGATATAAAGCAAAATCCGGACATGAGAGCCGTAATGGAGTTTTAAGAGTTGTGTCATGGATGTATCTGTTCAAGAACTATGACCTGAAAGACTGGGTGTCGTTCTGTGAGGTCTTCGGTATGCCATTGCGACTTGGAAAATATACAGCTGCAGCATCCGAAGCAGACCAGAGAGCATTGATGGAAGCAATTTACAGTCTTGGAACAGATGCAGCCGGTATTATCCCGGATTCTACCATGATTGAATTTATTGAGTCCAATAAAACGACCAGTGTGGAAATATATGAGAAGCTTGCCCGGTACTGTGATGAGCAGACCAGCAAAGCTATCTTGGGACAAACGCTTTCTTCTGATTCAGGCGGTGGCTCTTATGCACAAGGCAAGGTACATAATGAAGTCCGGCATGATCTGACAGCAGCAGATGCCAAAGCGCTTGCAACGACGATCCGGCGGGATATTATCAAGCCGCTGGTGGAATATAATTTCGGCTACGACGTGGACGCACCGCTGTTTACATTTGCAAGTGAAGAAACAGAGGATTTAAAAGATACTGTTACTATCTATCAGACACTGAATGCAATGGGGCTTCCAATATCGACAGAGCATATTTATAACAAATTCAACATTCCAAAACCGGAGAAAGGCGAGGAGCTGTTAAAAGCTCCAGTTTCCGGACAGATGACATTGCCGTATCCGGACATGGAACAGGAAAGCCTTAAAGATATGCCGGAACAAGAACAGATCGACATTCTGACAGATGAGACACGGAAGCAGACAGAGCAGATATTTCAGAAAATGATGGAACCAGTTCTCAAGATGGTTGACAAATATGAGAGCTTAGATGCGTTACAGATGGCTTTGAAAAATGAGGATACATTGAAAGAAGTTTACAGGGAAATGGATTCCCCGGATCTGGAGGACATCATGCATCAGGCAATTTATCTGTCAACACTGGTCGGAAGGAGTCAGCAATGAAAAATGCGGAGTATGGTCTGACCGAAAATTTGATATTTAAGGAAGCAGTAGCATTTCTGAAAAAGAAAAAAACGCTTACTGCGGATGAGTACAAATTGCTGGATGAGGAAAGCAGAGCGAAAGCGTTCACGGTATCCGGGTACACGAGCATGGAAGTACTTCAGACATTTCTCAATGAACTTTCTGATGCATGTGAGCAGGGAAAAACAAAGAAAGACTTCATGGATAACATGAACGACTTCCTGCAGCGCAATGGTTACACTGGCTTAAATCCTTTTAAAGCAGATGTGATATTCCGGACTAATATGCAGACTGCATATAATGCAGGACATTATAAGAGCATGACTGATCCGATAACAATGAAACTCAGACCATACTGGAAGTATACGACGGCAGGAGACGGACAGGTCCGGGAAACACATGCGATGATGGAAGGACGCATATACCGCGCAGATGATCCAATATGGGACATCTGGTATCCACCAAACGGATTCCGCTGCAGGTGCTCTGTAGTGAGCCTGACAAAGGCACAGGTGGAGAGATCTGGTGTGGAAGTGAGTAAAAGTGCACCGTATGACATTGACTTTTCAACCGGAGAGATAAAATACAGATTCCCAGACAAAGGTTTTTCAAATAACCCGGCAAAGAATGCATGGAAACCTGATCTTACTGGTTTTGATTCTGTTTTAAAGAAAGAATTTAAGCAGCGCAAGAGTAAAGACATAGAGAAATAGTTCCCGAAAACGTATTTTTGGATTTAAGACAAAAACCTGCTTATGTGATAGAAAAGTCGAAGAAAAAGATTAATGTGCGTTATAACGCGTTATAACGCTATCAGAAAGGCAAATAAAAAAGGAGATGATAACTTGAAAGGAAGATATCTGGCATGTGCATCCGAACCGGTTACGGTGGATGGTGTGCCAAACGAGATAAAAATCCTGCCGCTTGGAATGGTTCATTCGCAGAGAGGTGACTTTCAGGTGGATGATGAGAGTGTTGAGATGATACGCAGCCATTTCAAAGAACGGAAGCTGGATCTTGTGATCGATTATGAACACCAGACACTGCAGGACATACAGGCTCCGGCAGGCGGCTGGATCAAGGACATCTACAAAGGAGAGGATGCGCTGATCGCAAAGGTAGAGTGGACACAGAAAGCGGCGGAGTATCTGAAAAATAAGGAATACCGGTATCTGTCCCCGGTTGTACTGGTACGCAAAAAGGACAGAAAGGCAATGAAACTGCACAGCGTAGCGCTTACGAACACACCAGCTATCGACGGAATGTTTCCTATCGTAAATTCCGAAGATATAGATGATTTTAAGGAGGAAGAAGACTTTATGGAACTGAAAGAACTTATCACATTGCTTGGTCTCCCGGAGACAGCAACCATTGAGGATGTCAGAAAAGCACTGACCGAGGCATTAAAGAAACCATCCACAGACGGAAATGAGGTAGTAGCTAATTCAACGGTGCTCTCACTTTTAAGCCTTAATGAGGACGCCAGAACAGAGGATGTTGTTGCAAGCATCATGGCATTGAAAGCAGGAAACACAGATGTTGCTGCTGAACTGCTGGAATTAAAGAACCAGCTGGCAGAGAAAGAGGCAGATGAACTTGTGAACATGGCATTGAAAGATGGAAAGATTTCCGCAGCACAGACAGAATGGGCGAAACAGTATGCTTTAAGCGACAAGAAGGGCTTTAAGTCTTTCATGGAAAAAGCGCCGGTAGTCGTCAATATGGAAAAAATGGATCTTAAAGATGCCCCTGATAAGAAAGATTCGGAGGATTTTGACATGGAAATCCTCAAGAACATGGGAATCAGTGAGGAAGACTATAAAAAGTATTACAAGCAGGAGGAAAAGTAAATTATGAGAGCAGGAAATGAGAGACTTTCCGGAAATAACATTGTTATTCCGGTAGCAGCAGATGAGAGTATCACAGAAGGACATCTGGTTGCAATCAGCGCAGCCGGATATGCAAGCGAGGCATCGAAGGCTGAGAACCTTATGATTGCAGGATGTGCAATGAAGCCTGTAGATAATACAGGCGGAGAGGATGGAGCCGTAGAGGTGCAGGTGAGACGAGGTGCTTTCGTCTGGAATAATGATGGAAGCATTAAAGCAACAGATGTTATGAAACCATGTTATGTGTCTGATGCACAGACCGTAACGATCACAGCAACAGGATCAAGCAAGGCAGGTGTCATCCTTGGAATCGAGGGCGACGGTGTCATTGTAGAGACATTATAGGAGGGTAACCAAGATGATTGTAAACCAGCAGAACTTACACGGGTTGAATGTAGCTTATTCAACCGCATATAACAAAGCATTTCAGGGTAGAAAGACTCAGTATGAGAGGATTGCAACTGTTGTACCAAGTACAACGGCAAGTACAGATTATAAATGGCTCGGACAGATGCCGCAGATGCGAGAGTGGATCGGAGAAAGAGAGATTCAGTCACTTTCAGCTTACAACTATTCTATTAGAAATAAGAAGTTTGAAATGACTGTTGCTGTACCAAGAGATGATATTGAAGATGATACTTATGGCGTATATGCGCCAATGTTTGCAAACATTGGTGAAGCAGCCGCAGGGCATCCGGATGTTCTGGTCTTTGATGCATTAAAAGCCGGATTTAAAGAAAACTGTTATGATGGGAAACCATTTTTTGCACAGGATCATGCTTCCGGAAAGGATGGAAAGCAGACTGTGAGCAACATGACAACAGAAAAACTCTCCACAGATGCATATGTTGAGGCACGTGCATCCATGATGGGACTTTTGGGCGATCAGGGAAAGAGCCTTAACATTGTTCCAAATTTATTGGTTGTTTCGCCAGCGAATGAAAAGATGGGAAGACTCATCCTGGAAGCCGACCAGATTGAGGGAACCACAAATGTTCTGAAAGGAACAGCAGAGCTTCTGGTTGTGACTGAACTTGCAGACCAGCCGGATTACTGGTTCCTGCTTGCAACACAGAAAGCACTTAAACCTATCATTTATCAGAAAAGAAAACCTATTAAGCTTACCAGCAAGACGAATGACAATGATGATAATGTATTCATGAAAGATCAATTCCTCTGGGGCGCAGATGGACGTTCCAATGCAGGTTATGGTTTCTGGCAGATGGCATATGGTTCCACTGGAACAACAAGCTCGAAAGGCTAGGTGATCTGAATGGCATATTGTACCGCACAGGAAGTACTCGATATGCTCAAAGAGGACATGATGAATTTCATTATCGGAAATGAGTATATTGAGGATAAAGATGAGAAAATCGAAAAGATCATGCCAATCGCTGAACAGGCGGTTGCAGATGCAGACGCAGAGATTGACGGGTATCTTGCCAAGCGGTACAAAGTGCCGTTTGCAAAGACGCCGCAGGTGATCAATAAGTTTGCAAAAGATATTGCACTTTACAACATGGTCTCAAGAAAAGGAGTGGATGAAAACGACAGGGAAAAAACATACCTTACCCGTTATAATGCAGCCATTGCTTTTCTGACCAAAGTTGCAGAGGGCAGGATCAGTATTGGCGTCAGCGAAAACAATACAGAGGATGCAGCCAGGATAGGCTTTTCAATGTCAAACTCACCAAGACTGTTTTCGAGGGGAAACATGAAAGGTTGGTGAAGACATGTCATCAGTAAGTGTGAAACTGGAAGATCAGACGGATGAACTATTAAAAAGGCTGAAAGACAAATCAGACATTGATAAAGCGGGGATGATGAATGCTATTGCCGAAGGATTGAGGACATCTACATTAGAAAGATTCCGGACGGAAGAAAGCCCGGACGGAAAAAAATGGAAGCGTTCCATACGTGCCGAGAAAAGTGGAGGAAAGACACTGACAAAAACGAAACAACTCGGAACATCCATACATGCACAGTCGGACAGCACAGGGCTTGCAGTTGGTACGAATGTTATTTATGCAGCTACGCATCAGTTTGGTGATGAGCGTACGATCAGGGCAAAGAGGGGCAAGAACCTGAAGTTCCAGATTGGAGACAGATGGATCAGCAAGCCACAGGTAAGTGTGAAGATACCGGCGAGAGAATTTCTGGGTATCAGTGAGCAGGATGATATGGATATACAGGAAATGCTGAAAGAACTGTTTGAGGAATAAACGATGAAGGAAGAAAGAGATTATCTGGTTGGAGTATTAAAAAAAGCGGGCATCCGGTCAACAGTACACGATAGCCTGAAAAGCTTAAAAAACTGCAATGAAACACATGTCGGGGCAGTCCTCAGAGTGAAGGAAACATTTGCTCGTTCAGGCTCAAAAAAAATATATGGGGAAGAGGGGCAGCGGAAACAGCGGAAGAAACTGCATGTGAGGATCACGACACTGCATGTGGTGATTGCAGATTCCAATGAGGAAAAAGTGGATGCGATACTGACTAACTTCATGAAAAACATCGGTAAAGGTGTTCCGGTAGACAGAAACTGGGTAGAGATCAATGTCGGAGACGTGGATTGGATCGAGGAGGGGGACAGCATCCTGAAGAGCAAAATAGCAGTTGAGTTTGATGTCACTCTGACAGGTGGCATTTATGAGGATACAGAGCTGAAGAAAGTGGAAGTTGGACAGATTGAAAAAAAAGAGTGACAGGAGGAACAAGATGACAGATAAGAAGGATTACATGACCATCGAGGAATTGAAAGCACAGAAAGATACATCCAATGCTGTGTTTGCCGGTGTAAAAACAGCCAATGGATGGGGAACAGGAAAGATGGTCACGGAACAGGAATATGATGCAGCGGTAAAAGCTTTTAACGATGCACCAATGGATGGGAGCGTGAGATAAATGTTTGGCGAAGTGAATATTGAAGTTCAGGATGGAAATCTTGGAAGGAACACATCTACAGGCTCATTTGTACAGGTAAAAATCGGGGCATCCACCTCAACAAGTACTGTGCCGGTACTTGTGACAAATACAATGAAACCGGAAGAAATCAAAGAAAAACTTGGCTGTACGCCGCTTGCGGATGCATGTATCGATGCGACAGAGAACGGATTGAAAAAATTATATGCAATCCCGGTCAAAGCAGATGTTGACGGAACGATCGGAGAGGTGACAAAAACCGGAGAGAGCAAGGGAACAGTCACAGCATCAGGAAAACCAAACAATGCTTACGATGTTGTAGTAAAAATCACAGCAACAGGAAAGGTGAACACAGGATCATTTGCTTATTCAATTGATGGTGGCAATAACTTTTCGGATGAGTACACAATCCCGCTGGGTGGAACATTTGAACTTCCGGGAACCGGTATTACTCTTACATTTGCGGACAGCGGAGAAGAGGAAAAATCCTTTATGGAGGAGGATGCATTTTCTTTTAGCTCCACAGCTCCGACACTTAGCAATTCGGGTGTGCTCAAGGCAGTTGAGAGTCTGATCAGCTTTAATTCTGAGTTTGAGATCGTTCATATCGTCGGCACATCCGGAAAGACACTTTGGGCAGCACTCGCAGAGCAGGCGAAGGAGTTTCTTGATACTTACAAGAAACCATGCATTTTCTTGTGCGAGGGCAGAAGCTGCGGAACAGAAGAGAGCCTGGATGAGTACCTTGCGGCAATGAAGACAGAACGGAAAGGAATCAACAGCTATTTTGTTGGCGTTGTGCTTTCCTATGGAGTGTATACAAGAAAGGATCTCCGCACACAGACAATCAATTTTGCCGGTGTTGTTTCAGGACTGTTAGGTCAGGCAAAAGAAAGCTTATCCATTGGATGTGTGAAAGAATTCCCGATCAGCTGCTCTAAGCTGCAGAAACTTTTGCCGGAAGGAATCGAGGAATATGCAAAAGAACTGGATGCGCTTGGCTATATCACATTAAGACAGTATACCGGGAAAGAAGACTACTACGTGACGAATGCCAATGTACTCGCTGCAGACGGAAGCGATTTCCCATATGTCGAAAATGTCCGGGTACTCAATCGTATCGTGAGGGAAGTGAGCAAAAAGGCAACGGATAATATCCAGGCAGAGATCGATCCGGATAATATCGAGGCGGGGATAAAACCATTTGAGGCAGATCTTGGAATTGCAATTGATAATTGCATCAAAGATAAGATCATCAGTTCCGGATCAGTCACGATCGAAACGGAAAATGTAAACATCCTTGTGGATGAGACCTTAAACGTAAGCATTGAATGGGTTCCGATGGGAACGGTCAGAAAGTTCAATCTGACATTTGCAGTCAATAATCCATATGGAGCAGGAGCAGAATAGGAGGTTGAGATAGATGGATCCATTGATCAATGGTAAAAGTTATGACTGGTCAAGCATTGATTTTCACATGACAGATATGAACAACGTGCAGATCCAGGAGGTTGATTACGGAGATGAACAGGGACTTGATCCTGTTTATGGAAAAGGTGGCAAGATCAGAGGATATGGTACTGGCAACCAGAAAAATACCTTTAAGATAACCTTGCTTCGTGAAGATTATGACGAAATGTGCCGCGTGATCAAGTCAAGTGGATGTAAACATTTCTACGGATACATGATTCCGAAAGTTACTGTGAGCTATGCAGATGAGGGTGCTAAGACATCTACAGATGTTATCACACAGATTGTGTTTAATAAAAGAGATTTCAAAGGGGCGCAGGGTGATACATCCTTAAAAGTGACGATTGAGGGTATGGCTATAGGCGGAATCAGCACGAATGGTCTTGAAGCATAATCATTATTTTTGACAAAAATCAGGAGGAAAACAAGATGGATAACGTTATGGAAGGACAGATTATGGAAAGCAGACAGGATGCTGCTGTAACAGATGAGATGGAGAATCTCAGAAAAAAATATAAAGAAAAGGATGGCAGAATCTACGAGATCAGGACAACGATCCAGGAAGATGATGAAGAGGAAAAAGAATTTACATTTCTTTTCAGGAAACCGGGAACCGCATCCTATGAGAGATATGTCAAATTGTCGTCCAATTCTGCAGTGAAAGCATTAAAGACATTTGTAATGGATAACATCTGTGAAGAGCAGTATAAGAAACTTGGGGATGCGCTGGAAGAATACCCGGCAATGTGCATCAGCCTTGGAGAGAAGCTTCTCAACATGCTTGGATTATCTAAGGATACGGCAGTAAAAAAGCTGTAGAGCAGGAAAAGGAAAGCATTAAAAGTAACTTTGTGGAATATGGAAGGCTGCTGATCAATATGTATCTTCCCGGGAAATTAATTCCGGAAAATATTCATGATATGCCTTTTGAGGATTTTTTAAAACTTTTAGCGACGGCAGAAATTGCAAGAGATTTAAGGATCGAAGATATAGAGGTGGGCGTAAATAAAGGATATGTGGAAGCACATCCAGATTCACAATGAAGGTTAAAAAGATGCCCGGGTTACTCATCGGGCATCTTTTAATATGAGGTGATAGAAGTATGGGAATGGATTCTGTTTATAAGTTGTCCGTTGTTCTTGGGCTGACAGATAACATGACTGGAAACCTCTCAAGTGTGACGAATAAGGTGGCTGATAGTACAGAAAAACTGAACAAGGCATTTGGAAGCGTCCAAAAGGCTGGAGCTGTCATGGTGGGCGTAGGAACGGCACTGACAACGGCGTGCCTTGGTACTGTGCAATCTACATTTGATACACAGAATGCCCTTGGAGAACTTGCATCTCTTGGAGTACAGGACCTTGCCGCAGTAGAAAAGGCAGCAAAGAGCTTTTCTGACACATGGGCAGGAACGACAAAAAGCGAATTTATTAGTGCATCTTATGATATTAAATCAGGTATTGCATCGCTGACCGATGAAGGTGTGGCAAAGTTCACGGAACTTGCAGCCTTGACCGGTAAGGCAACAAAATCCACAACAGAAGAGATGGGTTCTTTATTTGCGACTGGTTATGGTATTTACAAAGGTGCATATGAGGATATGTCAGACCTTGAATTTGGGGAGATGTTCTCAGCAGGTATTGCGACTGCAGTTAAAAATTATAAAACTGCCGGATCGGAGATGGCAAGTGCTATATCAATGCTTGGAGCTACAGCAACTAATAACAAGATTTCAATGGAAGAGCAGCTGGCTATCCTGGGACAATTGCAGACAACCATGAGCGGATCAGAAGCTGCCACAAAATATAAATCATTTTTGAATACAGCAGCTTCGGCTGGAGAGAAACTTGGTTTATCATTTGTGGATGCAAATAATCAGCTTCTAACTACTCCGGAGATATTGCAGAAATTAAAGGATAAGTATGGAGATACACTGGATGCGGTTGAGAAACAGGAGATCAAATCGGCATTCGGAACAGATGAAGCTGTTGCCATGATCGACCTTCTTTATAATGACATTGATGGACTGACAGGTGGAATCGACAGCTTAGCATCCAGTATGAAGCAGGGTGTCAGTGTGACAAATGAAATGGCGGAGGCTATAGATAACACTCCGGAAAGAAAATTCGAAGTTTTAAGGCAGAAGATACATAACAATGCAGAGGAACTTGGAAAGAATCTTCTGCCGGTTGTAAATAACACACTTACAAAGGTAAATGATCTTATAGACAAAGGTTCGGATTTGATTGCAAATAACCAGCAGACAGTGCAGAGCATCATGAATATAGCATTGCGGTTGGGAATTATGCTTGTCGTGATCGGTACCGTAGTAGGTGCGATCGGAACGATTGGAAAAGCGGTCTCCGGTGTCAGTGCAGCCATTAAGACAGCAAGGCTTGTCTGGCTGGCATTTAATACAGTATTTGCAGCAACTCCGATAGGATGGATTGTGATTGCTGTTGTTGGGCTGATAGCGGCATTTGTACTGCTATGGAATAAATCTGAAGCCTTCCGGAATTTCTGGATCGGATTATTCGACCAGATCAAAGGAAGTGTCACACAGGCATGGGAAACATTACAGCCAGCACTACAAAATGTCGGGCAGAAATTTATGGAACTTTATGAGGCAGCAAAGCCTATACTGGAGATTATTGCATTGATCGCAGGTGTTGTCGGTACATTTTTTGTTGCACAGTTTGTGGCAGGAATACAAGGGATGATTGCAGCCCTGACACCACTGACGAATGCCCTTTCGGATCTTATTTCATTTGCAACAAATATAATCAACATGTTTGTAGCTTTATTTACCGGGGATTTTACCGGGGCATGTGAGTTTGCAGATGCAGCGTTGCAGGATCTGGAAAATTTTTTCGGAAATTGTTTCGATACGATTTTAGCATTTGCAGGTGGATTCGCAGAAGGATTTTTAGGTGTTATCTGTGGGGCACTTCAGGCAATTGGCATTGATATTTCTGTGGAGCAGCTGAAACAAAAATTCATGGACGGACTTACTGGTATATTATCCATGGTAAATGACAAAATGAACAGCGTGAAAGACAAGTTCAATGAGAAGATGGATGCTATACAGGAAAAGGTAAACAATGCGATCGAAAAGATAAAAAGCCTTTTCGGCATTGATTTTCCTACACCAAAAATCAAACTGCCACATATTAAGATCGATGGAAGCTTCAGCCTGAATCCACCAAGTGCACCAAAGATCAGTACCGATTGGTATGCGGAAGGCGGAATCATGACGAGACCAACGATATTTGGTGCAGCTGGTAACAAAATGCTTGGAGGAGGCGAAGCCGGTGCAGAGGCAATACTGCCATTATCTGCACTATGGAGTCATTTGAAAACATTTATCCATGAGGAGCTTGGTGGCAGCACTGAAGACAAGACAGAATCAAGAAGCATTGTGACGGAGCTTAGCAGAAGGGAAACACGAACACTTGAGAGAAGCGAGAGATTAAGAACAGAAAAGGAATCGGATCATGAAAAGACAGAAAGTGGTAATCCAATTATTATTCAGCATCTGGAACTGAAACCGGATCTTACAAAGATAAAGGATATTGAGTTGTTACAGAAACTGATCAATGAACTTAAGGATGCACAGAACTCTAGCGATGATCCTAAACCGGCGACAACGTAAGAAGGAGGAAGAGCAGATGCTGTTAGTGCAGGAAAATATTGTAAAACTTGGAGGCGTTATCTTGTCTGGACAGTGTAAAAAAATCAGCATCGATGAGACAGCGACTATTGAAAACATCGAAGATGATAAGGGAAAGACCAAAGCAACACAGCCGACAGGATATGAAGCAGCAAAGATCAGTATTGATTTTATACTGGAAGATTCTACAGAAATGACACAGGATGAACAGATCACTGCCATGCAGAGGCTCTTTAAGGCTTACGGACAGACAAAAGCCAATCTTTTAGAAATTGTAAATGAAGATTGTGCTGCCAGAGGAATTTCCAAGGTTTATTTTAAAAAGCTTGGAACACAAAATGTAATTGCTGAAAGCAGAAGGACGGCAACGTTGGAATTAGTTGCTCCTGTGATTGCAGGAATAACCACTAAAACGGTCAGTGCTTCTGCTGGAAGCACTAAAAAGAAATCTTCCAGCAAAGCAAAAAAGAAGACAGAAAGTAAAACAACAAAGCAGGTGGAATTTCCTCTTACCAGAAAGAAACAGAATGCCAAGGCAAAACTGATGGCAAGGGATTTAATCTTATAGGAGTGAGCATGGGATATAAAAAGCTGATAAGTCCTGAATTTAAAATAAGTACTGAACACTATGAAATTACAAGTGGATGTGAAGTGGAGTGTTTTTCAAGCCGGGAGGCAAGATCAGACTGGTGCAGGGTGGAACTTGCAACTCAATATGAAGGAATCGTTTCTTATGAAGATAACGAGGAAGCAGTTGTTGAACTGGGATATGATGACGATTATGATACTTTGCTTTCAGGATATTGCCGTAAAAATGAAAATGATTCCTGGAAAGAAATTATGATCCGGGATGACATGATAAAGCTTGAACAGATTATGATAAAGGCAACTTTTATTGATTGCACTCCACAGGATGTAATCAGGTATATATTAACTCAAGCTGGTATAGATGATTATGTTTTGATAGAAAGTGAATATGGGAAAAAAGATACTTTTATCATTAACAAACAGAATGGCATTAAAGCCATTATGGAGGTAAATAGTTCGTGGGGAATAGATAACGATTTCTTTTTCCGCAATAAGATTTTTTACTGGGGATGTTATCCACAGCAGGATACCATATATGTGCTAACAGAGAGTGAAAACATTCTTTCACTGCACAAATATGGAAGCCTCTGGGAGATAGAAACTCTCGGAGTTCCGTGGATACATCACAGCCAGATGATAGAAGTGGAACATTCCAAATTCACCGGGACCGTTAAAGTGGAAAAGACGATTGTGAGGAGTGATCCAAGTGGACAGACTAGGATGTATGTTTATTTTAAAGGTGGGTGAAAGATATGTCTGATATGTTAGAAACTTTCGTGCGTAAAGAAATCACAAATGAGATAAAAACAAATTATCCGCATATCCAGTATCCAGCCGGAATGTATGCAAGAATTGTGCAGGCAAAACAGGATGGCGAAAAATATATGTACACTCTCAAGATTCTTGACAAAACACTGAATGTAGATAATGACTTTCCGGAAATACCAAATGTCAGAAGCAGCATACAGGTACAGAAAGATGATATTGTGGTTGTTCTTTTATTATATGGAGGAAGTGATGTGTTCATTCTTGGGAGGTGTGAAAGATGACCATTGTTGGAGAAAATAATACGGATATAATGCTTGATGCAAATGGTCAGCCTGTGGCGGACAGTTCTGGAGATTTTAAAACAGTTACCGGAGATGAATGCTGGGAGCAGGATCTTAGACTGGAAGCATATACTGAACCGGGTGAACTGTTTTACGAAGATGAAAATGGAGATGAAGCTTATGGATTTGGGCTTCTGGATTTCAGCCATGCGGAAAATGATGAGTTTACACAGAAGGAAATAGAGCAGAGAGTAAAAAATAAATTGTCAAAGAGAACATATCTCGACCAGAGAAAAACAAGGCAGAAGATAAGCTTTGAGAACGGTGTGTTCCGGGATTATGTGGCTGTTTCAAAACAGGATGCTGTTGATGAGTATAATGTTGAACTCACAACAGAGGAAGTGGAGGTTGTAAGTGAATGATAGACAAAGAAACATTAAATAAAGTTTGTCCAGTTCCGGAAGAATCTGCTGTTATGAATGAAATAAAAACGGAATTGGATGAACAGGGATTCATCATTAACAATTTCAATAAGGGTGGTATTTTCTATATCATTATCAGAATATTTGTCATGATTTATGTTCAGTTGCTCAATCTGGCACAGACGATTATTAATAACGGATATATAAAACATGCAGAGGGGGACTGGCTGGAAATCAAAGCTGCAGATGTGGGTAAGGCGCGGAAAGAAGCAGTAAGGGCAAAGGGATATATAACGATTTATCGTGAAGATTATGTGAATGCACTGCAAATCACAAAGGGACATATCTTTAAAACAAAGCCGGATGTAAATGGCGTAGAACTTAAATATTACGTTACGGATGAAACCGTCATTCCTGCAGGAGAGCAGACAGGAAAAGTTTTAGTGGAAGCAGAGCAGACAGGAACAGCATATAATCTTCCAGCGGATAAGATCACAGTGTCCATGATCCATTTGGATGGAGTATCAAGTATCAATAATGAAGAAAACTGGTTATATGAAGAGGGTGCTGATATTGAAGATCTGGAGTCTTTAAGAGAAAGATGTCTGGAAGCATGGTCCGAACTGGCAGAACGCACAACAGCGAGCAAATTAAAAAGTGTAGCAAAAGGAGTACCTGGTGTGCTGGATGTTCAAATAGATGACCAGCATCCGAGAGGACAGGGAACAGCAGACATAATCATCACAAGTACTTCAGGCGCAGCCACACAGGAGCTTCTGAATAAAGTTGAGGCAGCAACAGAGTATTTAAAAAATAATTATGATAATTTTTTGTTTAAGTCATCTACGATCGTGAATGAAAATATCACGGTAACGATATTTATTGCCAAAGAAGCATCAACGCAGGGAGTGGCAGAGCAGGCAGAAAATGTGATTTCCAGCTATATGCAGATTGCAAGCAGGAAAGAACTGAACTGTTTATATCTGGATGATCTTAGGTATGCGCTGAAAGAAAGAATCAGTACATATAAACGTGCCGAGTTTTCAGCCCCGGATACAGATATAGAACTTGAAAAAGGAAAAGTTATCATGCCGGGAAAAATTTCCGTGACCGTCACAAATGTTGGAGGTGCGTAAGATGGAGAAATTTGCTGATTTCATGTATTACCTGCTAACGTCCCCTTTCAAGCGGATAAAAAAGTCACAGAATCAGTGGTACATTTTATTTCAGGTATTGGGATCATATATGGATCACGCAGGAGAAACCTTATTTGAGGCAAGAGAACAGACAATGCTTGCAACCTGCGATGCATCCATGCTCCAGAGCCATGCAGATGATCGCAGCATAGTGAGATATCCGGGAGAATCGGACGAGAACTACAGAAAAAGGATCGCTAATTATACTGAGGTATGCAGGCTGGGTGGAACTAATCAAGGAATGATCCTCGCAGTGAGAAAGCTTGGGTTTGATGATGCGGAAATTAAAACCGCTGTAGAGCTGAAAGGTGATGCGGATAGATGGGCAGAATTTTATGTGACCGTGCATCAGGATATTGATAAGGAATATCCGATAGGTTTTGATATTTTGAAAAGCGAGGTGCGGAAGGTCAAATATGTAACTGCTAAAGATAATTATATATATCTGTTTTTGATAAAAATTATTACTCCGCCAGCAGAGCTGAAGCTTAAAAGTAAATCAGTAATTAAGATTGATAATTATAATTATTTGAGACTTGATGGTACATGGTCGTTAGATGGATCACAGACACTAGATGCATCTTATAGAACGTTTTTAGTGAAGCAAAGAAGCCGGATACAGTTTACTACACCGACCGGAAGAGTTGGAAGCATCAATCGTGTTGTAAAACATAATGATTGGTGTCTCGATGGAACTTATTTATTAGATGGAACAAAAGAAATGGATGCATACAGATTTGAGGAGGAGATTGTATGAAGCAGGTAATTACAGAGGCAAAGAGAAAAAAGATTGCAAAGGCATTACATGATACCGGAACTATTTCCAAGATAAAATATATTGCAGTTGGATCTGGTGGCGTGGATGAGAATAATGAGGTATTAAGTCCAAGCGAGACTGCTACAGCATTAAAACATGAGCTGCTTAGAAAAGAATATACATCCAGTCAGAAAATCAGCGATACATGCTATGAATACACGCTTGTAATTGAAGCTAATGAACTGGTTGGCGAGTATATCAGTGAAATTGCATTGATCGACGAGGATAATGATATTATTGCAATCGCTAACTTCCTTCCGAAAGGTAAAGACCAGATGGAAGATTCATTTGCAATTCAGGATATGTATTAGAGTTTAAGTGAGACAATGCTTATGAGAAAGATCATTGAAAAATTTATATTAATTTATCTGAGAACGTGTCGAGGACACGAATTTTACAGAGATAACTTATATGTGGGGATGTATCGATTCAAACCAAAGAGCGAATCTCAGATACGTCATGAAATAGAAATTGAAAATAAGTTTGCAGAATGATACAAAAATTAGGAGGATATTTATGTCAAGTTTGAATGTTAATCCGGAATTTAATACAGAGATGGAACAACTCACACCAGAGACACGAGCACATGCAGACCGTTTTAATGAGCGATATGGACAGCTGCTTGGAAATGATGCGTTTTTAAAGGGAAAGCTTGAAGATGCGAATACAAATATTGAGAGAGCAATGGCTGTTGCTCAAGGCAAATCTGCCGGATATGTATTTAATACATATTCAGAATTAATTGCGTATATTGCTGTTCCTGCGAACGCAGAGAAATTCCGCTTGGGTGATCAGTTTTTAATAAAGACAACGGATGTACCAGACTATTGGTGGGATAATACCGTAACAACTGCGCAGACAGATTCTGCCGGAAATGTGATATCTGGAAAAAATACGTCCGGTAAAATAATTGGTGCGCTGGTAGAACTCGAAGCAAGAAAAATTGATTTGTCCAAGTATGATGCAAATGATGCAGCATTATTTAATAACATGTCCGATCAGTATAGTTCTGCCAGAACATATGATGTTGGAGATATCTGCATTCATAATAATGATTTATATAAATGCGTTACGGCAGTAGAAGCCGCAGAAACATTCAATGCATCTAAGTGGAATAAGACTTCATTGGCAGCACTGCACGCAGAGCAGGAGAAAAAAATTTCTGAGAATACCCAGAGTTTAACTAACATAAAGAAAACGTATCTCAGATTAGTACTACCAAATGTTGCTGCTGACGCAAAAGCTGTCTGCGATTATATAAATAAAAATTATTTGATGGGGCAAATAACTCCTATGTATTCGATTGAGTTTGATGTAGTTGCATCAAATGCAGACTGGTTTTCAGGAGTACTATCTACAGATTCAAATGTAGATAGTAACGCCCGTACTGTTTGGGGTATCGTACAGCGACGATCCATATCAGCAGATAATAGCACTTTATATAAATACTTTGGAAGTGGAGCAGGAGGTGCCGGTACAGTATCCCCTTTTAAAAGATATGAGGATGGTAGAACTCAAGGAAGGAACGATGTAATTGGTTCTCCAAATTCCTATGGGCTGTACACAAAGGCTCAGTATGATGCTAACAAAGTGACTTATAAATCTGGTAATTATAACACAGGCTTGAATGGTGAAACGTGGCGTTCCACCTCATTTAATACTGGCTTTTCAACGATAATTGCTCTTCAGATAAACTGCTGGAATGATGAAGGTAATGGATATTTTAATGCCTTTAAAAATGTAAGAATTTCTGGTGGAAAAGTTTCATTGGATTTCTACGCAGCAGATTATGTTAATAATTATGTACAGTGGCTGGCTGTTGGTAAGTAAATTTTAGTAATTATAAAAGATGTGTAGCATAATCGAAATTCAAAAAAGACCTTCGGGTATTTGCAAAAATTCATTATTGAGAAAGCACAAAATAGATATAATATTTTCTGCTTTCTCAAAAAAGATATAGCGCACTAATGAAAAATGTGATATTGTTCTTATATGGAGGTGACGGATATGCCATATAATGAAAAACAAAAAAGCTACACAATGAAGTATCTGAGCAAACTGAAAGAAATAAGATTCAGAGTAAAACAAGACGAGTATGAAAAATATGAAGAGGCTGCTAAGAAAGCAGGATATTCCAGTCTTAGGCAATTCTATATAGATGCAATCAATGAAAAGATTGAAAAAATCGATAATATAGCGCACTAATCTATTGACATATAGCGCACTATATATTATAATTGTATTATCAGATGAGGCAAGCAACAACTGAAATACAGAAAAGAGGTAAAAATGGAAGAAATGGGAATGACAAATGAACAATACAAAGGGATGTTACTTGATGAGTTGGAAGATTGGCAAGAGGTTTTAGAAATTGCAAAAGAAACAGATAATGACAAGATCATTAAAAAGGCTGAAAAGCAGATTCAAAAGATAAACGAGAAATTGAAATTTTAAAGGAATAACAGAGAGGGCGGGCTTGCCACCGCTCTCCGCTAAAAGAATTGTAGCAAACTAAATAGTAAATATCAAGACCGGCTGAAATATGCCGGTAAAAAAATACCATCAAAAGAACATATGTTCGAAAAAGAAAAGGATAGGAAAATCACAACCTACCAAAGCCTTGACAATCCTATCCTTACACAAGCACAAATGCTCATATGAAAACTATACTGTAAAGTTGGCATTTGCGCAAGTTTAAAAAGAAGGAGAAAATAGATCATGAATAAACTGGATGTGCAAAATGCTATATTAAATGCAATGACACCATATTTAGACGATGACCAGCTATATCAATTGAAAAATACGTTGATAGAACAATTATATGGTATGAATATTGTGGAAGAAGAAACAAGATTATCGGTAGTTGTTGATGATAATGTGGAGTACCTGGAGCGTTTTCGTAATGAAATGCAGGTTAATAACATGTCACCAAAGACCATAAATCAATACTATAGATCTGCTCGTAATTTGTTAGAATATATAAATAAGAACTTTAGAGATATAACTTATGATGATGTTATGTATTATTTTGCAATGTTTTCCAAGCGAGTAGGAAGAGATGGAAAGTACATTTCTAAAAGAACCCTTGATACTCAAAGAAAGCACTGTAAAGCCTATTTTAATTGGTGTCTTGAAAATGAGTACATTGATAAAAATCCATTTACGAAGTTTAAAAAGATAAAGTACGAAAATCCGCAAAAACATGTTTTGAGTAATGCAGAAATAGTTATGCTTCGAGATGCCTGTGAGAATGAAAAAGAATTAGCTATTATAGATTTTTTACTTAGTACAGGTGTGAGAGTAAGCGAATGTTGTGCAATGAATATTAGGGATATTGATTTTTTGACCGGAAAAGTAAAAATTTACGGTGAAAAAACTCGAAAATGGAGAACAGTATTCTTGGATGTAGCTGCACAAAGGCATTTAAAAGAGTATTTAGATGTAAGACCAGAGTGTGATGAAGATGCAGTCTTTGTTAATAAAAGAAAGCCACATACACGGGTTGGAAGTCATGGTATTGAAGATATAGCAAAAATATTAGGCAATTCTGTAGATACTTTAGAGAAATACTATATAATTATTGACGATTACGATATCGAAAGTAGTTATAAAAAATGTGTTGCTTAATATATAAATTCTTATTAATTTTGACACAAAAAATGCAAATAAGTTTTCTTAAAATACTTCCCGAAAACGCACTAAAATTTGTGTCAAAAAAAATGAGAATTTGTGTCAAAAATTTTGCGCAGCTACAAGCAGAAAAACTCTTTTTTATAAAGAAATTTTTAGAGGAGTGTGATTAATTATCACACTCCTCTTTAAGTATGAGCTAAAATTGGCAGCAAAGTTTACAATGTGACACATTAAATAATTGCCTAACTCTGTTTCTTAAAAAACGCTTTTGTTTCCCTCACAACAACCCCACTCAATGCGAACAGTGCGATCATATTTGGCAGAGCCATCAGTCCGTTGAAAATATCAGCGATCGTCCACACAGCGCTGACGGTCATATATGGTCCGATAAATACTGCAAAAATATAAATCCAGCGGTAGACTTTCACATGTTTTAAATTGCCGCCGCTTAAATATTCAAGACAGCGTTCGCTGTAATAATCCCAGCCGAGAATTGTTGTAAATGCAAAAAATACAAGGCAGAGCATTAATACAAAAGAGGACACGGCCGGAGGGAAAGGAAGTCCCTGCTGGAATGCGTAAGTGGTGACTTCCACACCTTCTAAGCCTTCGACCTGCCATGCGCCGGTTAAGACGATGGAGAGTCCGGTCAGTGTACAGATTACGATCGTGTCGATAAAAGTTCCGGTCATGCTGACAAGTCCCTGACGGACAGGTTCTTTTGTCTGTGCAGCAGCTGCTGCGATCGGGGCGCTTCCGAGTCCTGCCTCATTTGAGAAAATACCGCGGGCAACACCTTTTTGCATAGCGACAAACATACTTCCGACAGCACCGCCGGTAACAGCTTTCGGTGTGAAAGCAGCGGTTACGATCACTTTAATAGCTGCAGGAATTTCAGTAATATTGCAGATGATCAGGATAATGGCAAAAGCAAAATAAAGGATCGCCATAAAAGGTACAACGATCTGGCTCACACTTGCGATCCGTTTTACACCGCCGATCAATACGGCTGCGACACAGACCGTCAGTATCAGGGATGCAATCACGACTGACCAGGAATATTCTCCGAGGAAAGGAAGGATCTTGACACAGTGTGCATTGTCCGGATCAAAGAAACCGTTGATCGCACTTGCGATACCATTGACCTGGCTGAAAGTTCCGATACCGAAAAGTCCGACACAGACGCCGAAAAATGCAAAAAGCTTTGCAAGCCATTTCCAGTTTTTTCCCATTCACTGTTCAATATAATAGAAAGGACCGCCAAGGCTGTGGCCGTCAGGAGCAACGACACGGTATTTGACAGCTAAAAGTCCTTCGGAATATTTGGTAGCCATTCCGAGAAAAGCGGCTGCGACCATCCAGAACAGAGCGCCCGGACCGCCGGCGCCGACAGCGGTTGCAACACCGACGATATTACCCGTACCGATCGTTGCGCTCAGAGCAGTACAAAGAGCTGCAAAACTGGAAATTTCGCCTTCTGCCTCTTCCTCATTCTGGATCATCCATTTCAGCGCAAGGGGAAGCTTCCGGATCTGTAACAGACCGAGGCGCACCGTAAGCAGCAGACCACCCGCCATGATCAGCACCATTAATGGCACACCCCAGACAAAATTGTCAACATTGACAAGAAAATCATTAATTACACTCCACATGTTTCTAATCCTCTATCTTTCTTTCAATATATACATCGAGTGCATGCAGTATCACAGAAAAATATCTTGCAATGAAAATGGGATGATGACCGGAAACAGGATGAACTGACAGAAAAATATCCCATATAAAAATATATGGGATAGGAAGATACATAATCAGAAAACTTCATATAAAATGAAATCTTATGTGTGCAATTAAGATATCTTCTCTGTCCGCTTGCCTGAGAGATTCATACGAAAACGTATGTTGCACCTTCGGCCCCCGGTTCATCCGGGCGTCTCCAGAGAGTCGATCCATTTACAGTTGCACCGGTATGACCGGCACCTGAGAGTGTTACTCCTTCGGTAGACTTGCGTCGTTTTCCTGCAAACTTCATCTCGAAATTGTTGATTCAACTATATCGTGTAAGAATACAAATTGCAAGGAGGTTTTTCCTGTTTTCCTGCATTTATGCAAAAAAATAGGGAGAAAAAACTGATTCATAAGAAACGCTTATAAAAGAAAACAAGTATACGAAAATATAGGCAGAAGAATAAAACTGTCAAATTCTGAAAAAAATATAAAAAGTGTGAAAATGCCTTGATGTTTCGGAAATTTTGAGAGAAACTAAAAGAAGAATGACAACAGAGTAACAGGCAGAGATCCGTGTATCTTCGGAACGTGATCGCGGAGATATGGATTGATGATGAAAAAGTGTAAGAGAAGGGGGATTTTTTATGCTTCAGGAATGGAAAGCAATGGAAAAACCGGATGAGGAAGAAATCAAAGCGCGCCTTGCCGCTGCAAAAGAAAAGCTGGCAAAACAGCAGCTTTTGATCAAAGAGCAGAAGATACCGGTACTTGTGCTCATGGAAGGCTGGGGAACTGCCGGAAAAGGTTCCGTGATCGGTCAGGTAATCCAGAATATTGATCCACGTTTCTTCAAGGTGGAATCAATGGGAGAAAAGAGTGAGGAAGAGTGCCGGAAGCCATTTTTATACCGCTATTTCAGACGGATCCCGGAAGAAGGAAAGTTCGTATTTCTCGATTCGGGCTGGATGGATGAGATCGTAAAAGACGAGCTGCACGGAAAACTTTCCGATGAGGATTACACAAAAAGAATCGAGAGTGTGAGACGTTTTGAGCGCCAGCTTACAGATAACGGTTATCTGGTCATGAAATTTTTCCTGCATATCTCGGAGAAAGAACAGGCAAAACGGATCGAACACTTGGAGCATGAAAAAGATACAGTCTGGCGTGTCAGCAAAAATGATCTCTGGCAGAACCGGCATTATGAGAAGTGCGAAGAGGCATTTTCTTCCTATATGAAAAACACAAATATGCCGTCTGCGCCGTGGTACATTATTGATGCAAAGTCAAGAAAATGGACGGAACTTCAGGTTTTAGAGACATTGACACAGGGAATCGAGATTGCGTTGAGTAATCAGAAACTGGCAGTGCCTCTTTTGCAGAATGTTTTCCCGTTAGTCCCAATGCCGCTTTTGTCAGAAGTGCCGTTAGACAAAGAGATTGAGACGGACGAGTACCGCAAAGAACTGAAAGAATTGCAGAACCGGCTCGGTGAGCTGCACAACCGTCTTTACCGGAAAAAAGTACCGGTCATCATCGCTTATGAGGGCTGGGATGCAGCAGGAAAAGGCGGCAACATCAAGCGGATTGCAGGAGCACTTGATCCGCGCGGTTACGAAGTTCATCCGATCGCAAGCCCGGAACCTCATGAGAAAGCAAGACATTACCTGTGGCGTTTCTGGACGAGACTGCCGAAAACAGGACATATCGCTATTTTTGACCGCACATGGTACGGAAGAGTGATGGTGGAGCGTCTGGAGGGATTTTGCAGTGAAAATGACTGGATGCGTGCTTACAATGAGATCAACGAATTTGAAAAAGAACTTCACGACTGGGGCGCTGTGATCATCAAATTCTGGGTGCAGATTGACAAAGATACGCAGCTTGAGCGTTTTAATGAGAGACAGAATACACCGGAAAAACAGTGGAAAATCACAGACGAGGACTGGCGTAACCGTGACAAATGGGATGCGTATGAGACAGCGGTCAATGAGATGATCCAAAAGACCAGCACCTCCTATGCTCCGTGGCATATTTTAGAGTCTGTCGACAAGAAATATGCCCGGATCAAAGCTCTTAAGATCGTTGTGGAGGAGCTGGAGAAGGTGTTGGGGTAAAGGATAATATTAAGCCAGTTCAGCTTCCAGCTTATTAATATGTTTAAATTCAACGATCACCATGCTAAGACCGACTGCAAAGGACAGAAGGTCGGCGATCGGTCCTGCATAAAGTACGCCCATAATGCCGAAAAAATGCGGCAGTGCAACGATAAGCGGCAGCAGGAACAGGATCTGTCTGGTCAGGGAGAGGAAAGTTCCCTTGTACGCTTTTCCGATGGAACTGAAAAACATCGAGGAGATCGGCTGCAAAAAGTTTAACCAGGTGAAGAACAGGAAGGCTCGGAAATAGTTGACACCGAACTCAAAATATTCTTCGCTTCCGCTTCCGAACAGACCAAGGATCTGTCTCGGGAAAAGCTGGAACAGCAAAAAGGAAATAATGGATACAACCGCACCGACTGACGCTGCGAGAAGGAAAGCGTCAGTCACCCGTTTGTATTGCTTTGCACCGTAATTAAAACTTTCAATTGGCTGGCTTCCCTGGGACAGTCCGATAATAATAGAAAAATAAAGCTGGTTTACCTTCATGACAATTCCGGCACAGGCGATCGGGATGGATTCGCCATAAACGGACTGTGCGCCGTAGTGTTTTAACAGGTTGTTCATGACGATCTGCACGATCATCATGGCAATCTGGTTAATGCCTGAGGACATGCCGATGGAACAGATCCGTGCGAGAACTTTCCCGGAAGGGATAAAATGCTGTTTTTCTAATGTCACAGTGCGGTAATGCATGAGGTAACGGATCGCGATCGCAGCGGAGATGATCTGTCCGATGACAGTCGCCCAGGCAGCACCGTACATTCCCCATTGGAAACCGAATACGAATAGTGCGTCTAAGACAATATTAATGACAGCACCTGAAACCGTGACAAACATTGCCATTTTCGGGTTGCCGTCCGCACGGATCAGGTGACCGCTTCCGATGGTTAAGATCAGAAATGGAAAACCGACCGCTGTGACGCGGACATATTGCTCTGCCAGTGGGAGTACATCTGCCGGGGAACCAAAGAGCACTAACAGCGGATTTAAAAACAGTTCGGTGATAAGCAGTAAAAGAAATCCGAGTGAGAGCAGCATAGTGATGGAGTTGCCGATATAATAAGGAGCTTCCTCTTTTCGCCCTGCTCCCATATGAAGGTTAAAGCTTGCTGCTCCGCCGATTCCAAAAAGCAGTGCCAGCGAAGTGCAGAGCATAGAGAGCGGAAAGGCGATATTGGTTGCAGCATTTCCGAGCGTGCCGACTGCATTTCCGATAAAAAGCTGGTCAGCGATATTGTAAACGGCGCTGACAAGCATTGCGATGATGCTTGGAACAGCAAAACGTGCCACCAGCGTGGAAATTCTATCGGTACCAAGTGGATTTGTCATTTGTTTTTTCTGTGTCATGTTGATAAACTCCTTTTTTTATAAAATTCAGGTGTCAAAATGTCTGTATTTTCATTTATAATATCAAATTGTACATCAAAAATTGTGAATCATTTGAAACCAGAAAAATTGTAAGTCTGCTAACATTTTCTGTCAAGAATAAAAAATTATAAAATGTCTCTGAAATTTTTATGAAAGAATCACGGAAAGGCTTTACCAAACCGAAGAACGCAGATAAAATGGAACTCATAAAGCAAGCGAAAAACAGGAGAAGCAGATATTGAATACAACCAAAATCGCACTGGAAGCGTCATTGAAAGAACTTTTAAAAAAGAAACCTTTTGATAAGATCACCATCGCAGATCTGACAGAGGACTGTGGGATCAGCCGCATGGCATTTTACTATCATTTCAAGGATATCTATGATCTGGTGGAGTGGGCATGTGTGGAAGACGGCAAAAAAGCCCTGCGGGATAAGAAAACTTACGATACCTGGCAGGAGGGGTTTGCCCAGATTTTTGAGGCAGTGCTGGAAAACAAGCCGTTTATTATGAACGTCTATCATTCGGTAAGACGTGAAAAGATCGAGAGCTTTTTATACAAACTGACATACCAGCTGATTGCGGATGTTGTAGAGGAAAAATGCTCCAGAGATCATCTGCCGGAAACAGATAAACAGTTTATTGCTGATTTTTACAAATACGGTTTTGTCGGCATCATGTTAGACTGGATCGACCGTGGAATGAAAGAGGATTATCAGAAGATCGTAGATCTGCTCGCAGTGACGTTGCATGGTAATATTGCCAATTCCATCCGTAATTTTGAACAGGTGAAGGAAAAAATTTAATTTGCGATAAAGAAGATTTGAGCAATTGAAAGAATATTATGGGGCGTTTCGCAGACACCCATAGGATTTTTTACAAAAAAGGTGAAGTGATAAAATTTTTATCATTTCACCTTTTTTGTAAATTGGCAATCATTTTTGGGCAAGCTATCATAGAGACATCAAAAAAGAATTAGACAATTGCGAAACTCCTAGAAACCTAAATTGAATTGTGAAAAATTAACAAAAGCTTGAGAAAACACTGGGGAGCGGTCGGTACTTGAAGGCAGGTACAACAACCGTTGTGACTGGCTTCTTAGTACCGTTACCAGCGACACGTAGCGAAAGCGTGTTTTCGAAAATTTTGTTAATTTTGAACAATTGAAAGAGGCGCAGGAGGAGTTTCGCAAACATCTAAAAAGAGGATCGATGAAAGGAGTAATGAACCATGGAAAAGAAAAACATTGGACTTGGAGTAGCTGCACTTGCAGCAGGAGCAGGAGCCGTGGCACTTGCCGCAAAGAATCATAAGGGTAACGTCAAAAATGAGGTGAAAAAAGCGGCAGCAAATGCACCTGAGCAGGAATACCGCAACACAGAACGCGGAAAAAATGAAAAAAACAGCAAAGGCATTTATTATACCAACGGTAACTATGAAGCTTTTGCAAGACCAAAGAAACCGCAGGGGGTTGACGAAAAAAGTGCATATATAGTAGGAAGCGGCCTTGCTTCTCTGGCAGCAGCCTGCTTTCTGGTAAGAGATGGACAGATGCCGGGAGATCACATCCATATTTTAGAGGCAATGGACATTGCAGGTGGAGCATGTGATGGCATTTATGATGCGACCAGAGGTTATGTAATGCGTGGCGGGCGTGAGATGGAAAATCATTTTGAGTGTCTGTGGGATTTATTCCGGAGCATTCCATCCATTGAGACGCCGGGAGTCTCCGTTCTGGATGAGTATTACTGGTTAAATAAAGAAGATCCAAACTATTCTCTTTGCCGTGCAACGGAAAAACAGGGAAAAGATGCGCACACCGATGGGAAATTTAACTTAAGTCAGAAAGGCTGCATGGAGATTATGAAACTTTTCATGACAAAAGACGAGGATCTTTACGATAAGACGATTGAGGATGTATTTGATGATGAGGTGTTTGACTCCACATTCTGGCTGTATTGGAGAACCATGTTTGCATTTGAAAACTGGCACAGCGCATTGGAAATGAAACTTTATTTCCAGCGTTTTATTCATCATATCGCAGGACTGCCGGATTTCTCAGCACTGAAATTCACAAAATACAATCAGTATGAATCACTGATCCTTCCGATGCAGAAATATCTGGAGGAAGCAGGTGTTGATTTCCAGTTTAATACAGAAGTGACCAACGTTATTTTTGAGATCAAAGATGGAAAGAAAGTGGCAAAAACAATCGAGTGCAAGGTAAAAGGTGTGGAAGAGGGCATCACATTAACGGAAAACGATCTCGTATTTGTCACAAACGGAAGCTGTACCGAGGGAACTATTTACGGAGACCAGAATCATGCGCCAAACGGTGATGCAGAGGTTCGTACAAGCGGCTGCTGGAATTTATGGAAAAATATTGCAAAACAGGATCCGTCCTTCGGACACCCGGAGAAATTCTGCTCTGATATTGCAAAAACAAACTGGGAATCTGCAACCGTCACAACATTAGATGATAAGATCATTCCGTATATTATGGATATCTGTAAGAGAGATCCGAGAAGCGGAAAAGTCGTGACAGGTGGTATCGTGAGCTGCCAGGATTCCAGCTGGCTGTTAAGCTGGACGATCAACCGTCAGGGACAGTTCAAAGAGCAGGATAAAAATCAGGTCTGCGTATGGGTTTATGGATTATTTACCGATGTACCGGGCGATTATATTAAGAAACCAATGAAAGAATGTACCGGAAAAGAGATCACAGAAGAGTGGCTTTATCATCTGGGCGTTCCGACAGAAAAAATCGGAGAGCTTGCTGAACACAGCGCCATCTGTGTTCCAACCATGATGCCATATATCACAGCATTCTTTATGCCGAGAACCAAAGGCGACAGACCGGATGTTATCCCGGACGGCTGCGTGAACTTCGCATTCCTGGGACAGTTTGCAGAGACTCCGAGAGATACCGTATTCACAACAGAGTATTCTGTGAGAACTGCAATGGAAGCTGTTTATGGACTGCTTGGTGTAGACCGTGGTGTGCCTGAGGTCTGGGGAAGTGTTTATGATATCCGCGAACTCTTAGACAGCAGTGTAAAACTTATGGATGGAAAGTCCCCACTTGAGATTTCATTGCCGGGACCATTAAACGCATTGAAGAAACCATTGCTTCGTGTGGTAAAAGGAACTGTCATTGAAAAAGTACTGCGCGATCATAATGTGATCAAAGAAGGTATGATCTGATTTTTTGATCAAAAAGGATATGTTATAAACATGTATTTATGATCGTAAAAGATATGTCACAAAAAATGTAATTTTTTGTCAAAAAAGATGTTGACAAATGAAATGTGGTTTGTTATTATTAACGAGCTGTCGCAAGTAAGTGATAACAAACCACTTCAAAACGAAGCAAAACAAAATAAAAAAGTTGTTGACAAGTGCAGATGATTATGATAATATATCAGAGTTGCTGAAAACAACAGAGAACATTGATAACTGAACAGTGAATAACCTTGAAAGATTCATAAGAGAATAATTCAAGTCATCGAAAGATGAACGAACAGCTTTTAATAAAGCAAACCTTAAAAACAGTAAAACCTGAATCAAGATTCCGGTAGGAACTTGTTTCTGATTTAGAAAAGCCAGATATTCTGGCTGGATTAAAACTTTTAACATGAGAGTTTGATCCTGGCTCAGGATGAACGCTGGCGGCGTGCTTAACACATGCA